>Ga0209751_10007090_pt1 | contig 10319 bp, 8 predicted proteins | sample RifCSP13_1_FD_184019 | JGI IMG/M metagenome (GOLD analysis project Ga0209751, IMG submission 184019) | Soil microbial communities from Rifle, Colorado - Rifle CSP2_sed 13_1 (SPAdes) (version 2) | ecosystem: Environmental > Terrestrial > Deep subsurface > Rock core/Sediment | place: Rifle...
GCCCGCCGCGCGCGGCTTTAGCGCCCTCTCGCGCCTCTACCAAGCACAGGACGGCTGGCTCTTCCTCGAAGCCTCCCACCACGACGCCTGGGACCGCCTGCTCACGCTGCCCCAGTTCGCCTCGCTCGCCGGCGACTCCCGTTTCGCGAGTCGGAACCTCCGCCGCGAGCACGACGCCGACCTCATTGACGGGCTGGCCCGCATCTTCGCCGAAGACACGGTGGAGCAGTGGCTGGCTCGCCTCAACCGAGCAGGCGTTCCCGCGGTGCGCAACGCCGCGCTCCGCGAGTTCTACGACGACCCGGCCCTACGCGAGGCCGGCTTCGTCGTCACGCGCGAGCACGAGGCTCTCGGCACCGTCGACCAAGTCGGCGTCCCCGCACGCCTATCGCGGACCCCGCCTCGAATGGGGCACCCGTCCCAACCCGCCGGCGCCGAGACCGAGACAATCCTGCGCGAGATCGGCTACACGGCGCAGCAGATCGCCGGTCTCCGCCAACTCGGTGCCATCCCGAGGAGCTAATGGCGTCAACTGCCACCCTGTTTTCGGAGAGTCCAGCCGGGCGGAACCCGTGGCGGACTGCCCGCACCATAGGCAGCACACACCGCGCCAACGGTGAGACCTTGAGAGAGCGGGCTCTGCCTCTCGCTCAGAGCAACCTATCACGCCGGCGGGCGGGGGGTCGGGCCCTGGGGAGAGTTCCCAGAGGGGCAGAGCCCCTCTCGGAGAAGAACCTACCTGGGCGGGCGGATGGGACCAATGACGTCCCTCCACCGCTCATCGACGGCGAAAGCTGGGGTGCTCAGAGGGGCGAAGCACTTTGACAGGGGCCTGGGGATGTCCCCCAGTACGCTCTAGGGCGGGCGGGTGGGATAACCAACGCCCGCTAAGGCTCCGTCAGCCTGCCATGGTTCGATTCGCTGGCGAGTAGGGGGTATCAGGGGGCGGCGCCATTTTTCGCGGGAGCTTGCGAGCACGCCGAGGACATAGCGCGCAGGCCGAAGGGGAGAGAGCCTGAGCAAGTGAGCAGAGCCCCGCCGAGTCGGGTGTCCAGAGGGGCGAAGCCCCTTTGACGGGGGCTTGGGGGCGTCCCCCAGTACGTTCCGGGGCGGGCGGGTGGGATAACCCAAGTCCAAACGAATGTCGAGCCGGCAGGGAGCGATCACAGAGATGAAAGGAGAAAACACCATGTTCTACAACAACCTCATCCTCGAGCGTCGCGGCCACGTCGCCGTCGTCACCCTGAACCGCCCCGAGCGCCTCAACGCCCTCAGTCGCGGCCTCCGCGACGACCTCATGGCCGCGGTTGAGGAGGTCCGCACGGATGACGACGTCTTCGCCGTTGTCTTCACCGGCGCCGGCAGGGGCTTTTGCTCCGGCGCCGACATCCAGGGCGGTGGCGCCGCGACCGAGGACGGCGAAGAGGCCGAAGCCCAGACGCCCAGCCGGGCCGACCGTATCTACGACTACGAGTACCACTGGGTGGGCCACCAGGCCATCTCGATCTACGAGAACCTCGACAAGCCAACCATCGCCGCCGTCAACGGCCCCGCCGCCGGCGCGGGCATGTCCCTCGCTCTCGCCTGCGACCTGCGCGTCGGCTCCGAGAACACACGCTTCAAGACCGTCTTCCTCGAGCGCAACCTCAGCCCCGACTCCGGCATGTCCTACTTCCTCCCGCGCATCGTGGGGATCAGCCGTGCGCTGGACTTGGTCCTCTCTTCACGCTGGTGCGATGCCGACGAGGCCTACCGGATCGGCCTCCTCGACCGCCTTTTCCCAGCCGAGACCCTCGTGGACAAGGCAGTGGAGCTCGCCAACGAGCTATCGTCCTGGCCGCCGCTCGCTACCCAGGCCGCCAAGCGCGTCGTGCATCACAGCACCGAGGCGACCCTCCGCGAGCAGCTCGTCTACGAAGTGCACGCCCTCACCATCGGCCGCCGCGCCACCAACGACGCCGCCGAGTCCCGCGCCGCCCGCACCGAGCGCCGCGCCCCGCGCTTCACCGGGACGTAGACGTAGGGGCGCAGCACGCTGCGCCCTGGGGCGCGGGAGGGGCCGCGGTTTCCACGCCCTTCCCCACCCTTGGGACACGGTCCTAGCCTGGCCCAAGCGGACTCGAAAGTGCCGATGGGTAGTCCCCTTTCCGGTAGTCCCCTAACCCTCTGTGAGAGGGTTAGGGTGAGGGAGCGCCACCCCGTCTTAGCCTGTCATCACCGCATCCGTTTCAGGCAAGACGTCGAAACGGACCTTCCAGCGAGGTGGTGGAATGCCGAGGGTCGTGGTCCATCCGCGAGTCGCCTTCGTATTACCTCGGCGCACTCGTCTGGGCTGAGCAACGAAGTGTCGACTTCCAGGTCATAGATACCCGGGATAGGAACGCCGCTTCGCTGCTCGTCTACAGCGGGAGCTGGGGTGTCCAGTGGGGCGAAGTCCCTTTGACGGGGGCCTGGGGGTGTCCCCCAGTACGTCCCAGGGCGGGTGGTGGGAGAGCCAACTCACGTCCAAGCTCCATCCAGTCAAAAGCGCCTCCCCGAAAACAATCGCAGAATCGTTCATGCGCCAAGCAGGCCAGTGCGGCTGAAAAACGATCGCCCTAGACGGGCGTCCAGAGGGGCGAAGCCCCTTTGACGGGGGCTTGGGGGCGTCCCCCAGTACGTCCCAGGACGGGCGGGTGGGAAAGCCAACGTCCCATCTAACTCTATCCAGTGCAAAGCGCGCTCCGCCGAAAACAATCAGGTAAACAGACCCGAAGGGCCCCGACTCACGTCGGGGCCCTTCCTTCGCAGTCCGAGAGGCTACGATCTCGCCGCCTGTGCCGCCGGAGCCGCCTGCGGCTCCACCGGAGGAGCCACGTTGGGGATGCCCTGCGTCAGCGACGCCGGCACCAGCCGGATCAGATCATCCACGGTCCAGCGCCCGGGCTTGCTGATGCTGCGGATCACCCTGCGCGGGTCCGTGAAGGTGACCTGCCAGCCGCTGCTGCCGATGCGCTGCCCGTTCACCGCGCCGCCCGCCTCCGTGCAGAGCCAGACGATGATCGGCGCGTTGTTGTTCGGGTCGCCGGGCGTCGGAGCGCCCTCTGCGGGCGCCTGCCGCTGCTGAGGCGCAGCAGCAGCCGCGGGACGCGCGGCGGCAGCCCCGCCCCCACCACCCGGGACGATGCCGCGGGCAGCACGGATCTCGCGCGCCTGCGTCGGCACCGACTGCGTCATGCGCGTCGTGCCGCCTGGGTTGATGACGTTGACGGTGATGCCGAACGGCCCCAGCTCCCGCCCCACGGCGTAGGTGAAGCCCGTGATCCCTTCCTTGCCCGCCGCGTAGTTCGCCTGGCCTGAGCTGCCATACCCCGACCCGGAGGAGAAGTTCAGAATGCGGCCCCAGCGCTGCTTCACCATGTACGGCGCCGCATGCCGCGTGCAGAACATGTTCCCCTTCAGGTGCGTGGCGATGACCGCGTCCCACTCTTCCTCGCTCATGTTGAAGACCATGCGGTCGCGCAGGATGCCCGCCACGTTGCACAGGATGTCGATCTTGCCGAAGTTCTTGACCGCGGTCTCGATGATCCGGCGCGAGCCGTCCCAGTCCGCCACCGAGTCGGCCGAGGCAACAGCCGTGCCGCCCTTGCTGCGGATCTCCGCCACGACCTCCTCGGCGATCTCGCTGCGTGGCTCCGTGCCGTCAACGTTCACGCCGTAGTCGTTGACCACGACCTTGGCGCCCTCCTCGGCCATGAGTAGGGCGATGCCCCTGGCGATGCCCCGGCCGGAGCCGGTGACCACCGCGACCTTGCCATCCAGATATCCCATGATGTGCTCCTTCTCCTACCTGCGGACCAGTTCCCGTCGGGGTGCCGGGTCTTCGATGCCCACGAGCATTGTCTGAGGCATCACGTAGTCCAGCTCGTCGACCGGGAAGCGGCCGCCCCAGCGATGGATGCTGCGCCGCACCGTGGGGTAGTTGTAGAGATAGATGGTGCCGCCGCGCAGCCCGAAGAGCTGACCGTTTATGTTGGCGGCCTCGTCGGTGCACAAATAGGTCACCAGCGGGGCGACATTGCCCGGGTCATCCGGGTCGCCCGGCCCTTCCCAGGGTGTCCAAGGAGAGCGCGGCGCGATACCCGCCTGGTCCTCCGCCGTCATAACGCCCGCCGCTCTGATCTGGGCGGCAACGTCGCCAGGGAACAGGCGGGTGCGCACAAGCGGCGAGATGGCGTTGGAGGTGACGCCGTAACGGCCGAGGTCGCGAGCGCAGGTGCGGCTCAGGCCGATGATGCCCTCGGTGGCGCCGGCGTAGTTGGAGCGACCGACGGCTCCCAAGCCCGCATCGGAGACCATGAACACCAGTCGCCCCTTGCGCTCCTGCCGGAAGAGAATGGAGGCGAACTTCACGGGCACGAATGCTGCCCGGAGGTTGTTGTTGATGACCCGGTTGAAGTCGTTTTCGCTCATGTCCCAGATCATCTTGTCGTACAGGACGCCCGCGGACGTGACGAGCAGGTCAAGCGTGCCGTAGGTGTCGACCGCCTGCTGCACGAGGCGCTCGCCGTTGGCTATGAGCGACATGTCGTCGTAGTTGACCACAGCCTGGCCACCCGCAGCAGTGATCTCAGCGACGACGCGATCGGCTGGCTCGTGCGAGGAGCCGCTGCCATCGACGTCACAGCCCAGGTCGTTCACGATGACCTTGGCTCCCTCAGCAGCGAGCCCCTTGGCTACTTCCCGACCGATGCCTCGCCCGGCTCCGGTAACGATAGCTACCTTACCATCCAAATGGGCCATGCTCACACTCCTTTTGTTAGTAGTTCCAGTTAGGGAAGAAACCATGGCGCTTCCTCATACACCTCCCTGGCGGACCAAACGCGCCTTGCTGAGAAGTTGGAGCGCTTGAGTTGTATCCCAATCCTAGCCGTTCGTCAAGCTCGGAGCGTAGCGATGGGCAAGATACGACGAGCGGACCAGAGGCCCCGCCTCGACGTGAGCAAAGCCCATGGTCTGTCCCGCTTCCGCGAGGGCCGCGAACTCCTCCGGCGCATAGTAGCGGGCCACTGGGAGGTGCTTGGCAGAGGGGCGTAGGTATTGGCCGATGGTGAGGTAGTCGCAGTTCTGGGCGCGCAGGTCGCGCATGGTCTCGTGCAGCTCAGCCTCAGTCTCTCCCATGCCGACGATGATGCCGGACTTGGTGACGGCGCCGGCCGTTTTCGCCCGGCGCAACAGCTCGAGCGAGCGCCTGTAGTTGCCCTTGTGTCGCACGCGCCGGAACAGACGCGGCACGGTCTCGATATTGTGATTGAGCACGGCGGGCCGCTCCCGCAGGACGAGGTCGAGGGCGCTCGACGAACCTGCGAAGTCGGGAATGAGCACCTCGACCCGACAGCCCGGCGAGCGGGCACGGATGGCGCGGAGCATGGCGGCGAACTGGCTTGCTCCCCCATCCGGCAGGTCGTCGCGGTCCACCGAGGTGACGACGGCGTACTGGAGCCCGAGCTGCTCGATGGCCTGTGCGACGCGCGCCGGCTCACCCAGGTCTACCGGTAGGGGACGACCAGTGGTGACGGCGCAGTAGGAGCAGGCGCGCGTGCAGATGTCGCCGAGGATCATGAAAGTGGCGTTGCCCTCTTCCCAGCACTCGCCGATGTTGGGACAGCGGGCCTCTTCGCAGACGGTGTGCAGGCTGCCTTCGCGCATCAGTCCGAGGAGGCGTCCGAAGCCGGGGCCGATCCTGAGGCGGGCCCGCAGCCACTCGGGACGGGGGGGCTCGGCAGCGAGAGCGTTGGCGTGGCTGCTCGGCATGGGGCTATCATAGCAGAGTCACCGAGCTACGATAGAGACGTACGTCCTTTCCTGATCAGGTCGATGCCCATCATCCTCACCGAAAACCTCACCAAGTTCTATGGCCGCCAGCGCGGCATCGAGGGGCTGGACTTAGAGGTGCAGGAAGGTGAGGTCTTCGGCTTCCTGGGGCCCAACGGCGCTGGGAAGACGACGACCATTCGCCTATTGATGGGTTTGCTGCGGCCCGACTCAGGGACCGCGGCGGTCGGAGGGCTGAACTGCTGGCGGGACGCTGTCGAGGTGAAGAAGCTGATCGGCTATCTCCCCAGCGATTTCTCTCTCGACCCGAACCTTACCGGCGGCGAGATCATCGCGTATCTCGGGCACCTGCGCGGCGGCGTCGACCGCAGCTACGTCGCGGACCTCGCCGGGCGGCTCGACCTCGAGCTCGGCAGGAAATTCCGCCAGTACTCGCATGGCAACCGGCAGAAGGTCGGCATCGTCCAGGCCTTCATGCACCGGCCGCGTCTGCTCATCCTTGATGAGCCCACAACCGGCCTCGACCCGCTCATGCAGCAGGTGTTCGCTAACATGGTCCACGAGGCGCGCAACGAGGGGCACACGGTCTTTCTCTCTTCCCACGTCTTGAGCGAGGCTGAGCGGCTCTGCGACCGCGTAGGCATCATCCGCGACGGGCGGCTCGTCCAGGTGGGCACCGTGGAGGCCCTGCGCGACATCAAGCGCTTCCAGATCGATCTGACGTTCGCGCGACCCGTCCGCCCCGATGAGTTCATGGGCATCGCCGGCGTGGAGCGCGTCGATGCTCAGGTCGATGGCACCGCGCTTCGGCTCATCGTGCAGGGAGACGTCGATGCCGTGATGAAGGCGGCTGCCGCTTACCCCATAAGGAGCATCGTCAGCCACGAGCCGAGCCTGGAGGACATCTTTCTGCGCTACTACCAAGAGGACAGTCCATCCAGCGCTTCACCTGGCGGGACGTAACCGAAGTCAGGCCATATGTGGTTTTCAAGTATCTACCTCAAGACTCTGCGGGACTATCGACTGGCGGTGGCCTCATGGGGGCTAGGGCTCGGCGCGATGGTGGCAGTTTCCATGGTGATCGCGCAGAGCCAGTTCAGCTCTCCAGAGGCCCGCGCATCGATCACCGGCCTGGCGGAGTCTTTTGCCTGGCTCTCGCAGCCGGTGGACGTTACCTCGCCGGGTGGCTTCGTCACCTGGCGACTGGGCCCGTTTCTCGCCCTGCTGCCGGCCATCTGGGCCCTGCTTGCAGGGAGCCGGACCCTGCGGGGCGAGGAGGAGCGAGGCTCGCTCGATGTCTTACTCTCGACCCCGCGCTCCCGTCTCCGGACGGCGACCGAGAAGGTCCTGGCGTTGTTCAGCGCGCTCCTCTTCATGGGGCTGCTCATCGCCCTACCGACATTGGCCGCAGGCAGGGCCGTGCAGGCCGGTTTTGGCGCGGGCGACGCGTTGCTGGCGGGCGTGAACATCGCGTTGCACGCGAGCGTCTACGGGGCGCTGGCGCTGCTGCTCTCGCAGTTCACACGGGAGCGCGCCCCCGCCGCGGCGGCCGCGGGCGCCCTGCTGGCATTGGCCTTCGTGCTCGATGCCGTGGGTCGTATGATCGGCGAAGCAGCCGTCGTGCAATGGCTCACACCGGTCCACTACTACGGCCTCAGCAAGCCGCTGATCACCGGCTACGGCGCCGACGTCGGAGGTCTGCTGGCGCTGTCTCTCCTGGCGACAGCGCTTAGCGTTGCCAGCATCGCGCTTTTGCTGCGCCGCGACATCGGTGCACCGGTCGTCCTGCTCCGCGAGAGGCGCCGGTCAGCGGTCTCGGCTGAGCAGCAGGCGGCGCTGATGACGGCTGCCGTCCTGTTGCCGACGAACGACTGGTCGCTCCGTTCAGTCTACGCCCGGAGCTTGGCGACCGTCGGCCGGCAGGCCTTATGGTGGACGCTCGTCATCGTCGCTTACAGCGCCATGATGACCGCGATCGCCAGGCAGATCAAGGAGGACCTGCAGGCGCTCCTGAAATCATCCGCCCTTTACAGCCAACTGGTCGGTGGAGTCAGTGGCGTTGGCGACCTCACCAACGACGCCAGCTACCTGAGCATCGTCGCCTTTGCCCTTCTGCCGCTCATGATCGGTTTCGCCGTCGTTCAGGCCGGACGCTGGGCCCGTGACGAAGAGGATGGCCGTCTAGAGATGGTGCTCGCAACGCCTCACGGGCGCGCGTCCGTCATGCTAGCCGGCTTCGCGGCCCTCGTTACCGCCGTACTGGTCATCGTCTTCACCGCCTTCGTGGCGCTTGCGCTGGCCGTGACCCTCGCGGGCCTCACGATTGCTTTCCCTCTCCTGCTCGGAGCGATGCTCGCCCTGGCGCCGCTTGCCTTGATCGTCTCGGCGACCGGCTACCTCGCCTCCGGCTGGCTCCGGACCGCCGCGGTTACAGGACTCCTGACCTTGCTCGTGGTAGCCTCTTTCTTCCTGAGCTTTCTCGGCGCAGCCCTTCGCTGGCCTGACAGCGTCCTGCAGTTCTCCCTTATCGAGCAGTACGGGACGCCGCTCGTAACCGGCGTGGACGGCCTCGCCATGCTCCGTCTCGTCCTCATGACCGCAGTCGTCCTCGGTGCGGCAGCCTGGCGCTTCGCGCGCAAGAACATCGTCTCGTAGCCAGGGCATATGCCGGCCCCTCGCTTCAGGCACACCTTCGAATCCGCGGCGCTGGCGCTCTCCCTACTGGCCTGCAGCGCGCCGACGCCAACCGAGGCGCCCTCGACGCCCGTTCCCGCGGCCACGGCTGCTCCCCCAACAGCCACGACCCAGTCGACGCCCCTAGCCCTGCCGACGCCAGCACCGCGCGCTGCCTTGGGCGTCTACACGGCGAGCGTCGACGCCGCCTGGCGTCATCTCCTGGGCTTTGGACAAGAGGCGGGAGCAGTAGTCGTGGCGATGGTTGTTGGCTCGCCCGCGGCGCGGGCCGGCATTCTGGAGGGAGATGTAGTCCTGGCGCTCGATGACCAACCAGTGCGGAATGCTCCTGAGCTGCAGCGCCGTCTGCCGCGTTCAGTGGGCCAGATGGTGCGCCTGAGCGTGAGCCGCGGGGGCGGGCGTCTGACCCTGACGGCCACCACGGCGTCGAGCGAAGCCGTCGATGCACAGTCCGCCGAGACGCTAGAGGCTGCGCGCGCCGAGGCCCAAGCATCGCCTCAGGACCCGTTCGCCCTCTATCGCCTTGCCATCCTGCTGCCGCCCCGCGAGACGCGAGCGGCAATTGAGCACCTCGATGGCGCTATCGGCTTGGCGCCCGATTTCGCAGCGGCGCACCTCGAGCGAGCGGGCCGCTGGACGGACCTGTACCTCGCCGAACCACGACCCGGCCAGCAGCCGGCCACCTCACCATACTTCTTCCCGGCCCTGGACGACTACACACGGGCCGCTGAACTGGCGCCAGACCTGTGGGACGCCTTCCACGACCGCAGCAACTTCTATTATCTGACACGCCAGTACGCATCGGCGGCGAGCGACGGGCAACGCGCCACCGAGCTTGACCCTGAGGAGCCACGAGGCTGGGTGCGCCTGGGCTGGGGCACGTACGGGCTTCGCCAGTTCGGCGTAGCTGAGGAAGCGTTCCTGCGGGCGCTGCGCCTCGACCCGGAGCAGGAGGAGGCCCACTTCGGCCTCGCTCGCGTCTACCGCGACCGAACTCCGCGCGACGACGCCAGGGGGCTTGCGGCCTATCTGAACGTGCTGCGGTACTCGTGGGACGAGGCGCGCCGGAGCGAGGCGGCAAACTGGGTCGAGATCCTCAGCCGCTAGCCGTCATCGACAGCCGCTAGCCGTCATCGACGGGGCTAATGCCCTGCGCTGACGCACTCCGCGCAGCGGCACAGCTCCCGCAGGAAGTCCCAGGCATAGATGCCGCTGTCGTGGCCGTCCTGCCAGGTGAACTGGACAGCGTAGTTGCCGACGCCCACGAGCTGGGTCGGCGTCCCGCCCTCCGGCGTGACGGTGACCGCCACTTGTTGACGGCGCAGCTCGTTACAGGAGGCGCACGGACACGAGAAGCGCAGGAACGGGAACGGGTACCGGCTCTCGTGGCCATCGTCCCAGAGGACTGTCAGCTCCCCGGGCGTCTCCTGCCGGATATCGGTGGGATGGTAGTTCACTTGCCTATGATACCGTATGTCCTGGAGACGCTGCCGCCCCATACATGCGCGCCCGTTGTCATGTTTCGTCACACATCTCCTGAATCTATCTTGACGGTAATTGGATGATGCCATAAACTTGAGGCATGGCCGACTACTATGACATCCTGGGAGTGCCAAGAGGCGCCTCCGAGAAGGACATCCGCCAAGCGTACCGGAAGCTCGCGCGCCAGCATCATCCTGACGTCAATCCGGGCGACGCCAAAGCTGAGGCCCGCTTCAAGGAGATCAACCGCGCCTACGAGGTGCTCTCCGATCGGGAGAAGCGAAAGCGATACGACCGCTTTGGGGAGAACTGGGACAAGGTCCCGCCGG
>Ga0209751_10007091_pt1 | contig 10319 bp, 8 predicted proteins | sample RifCSP13_1_FD_184019 | JGI IMG/M metagenome (GOLD analysis project Ga0209751, IMG submission 184019) | Soil microbial communities from Rifle, Colorado - Rifle CSP2_sed 13_1 (SPAdes) (version 2) | ecosystem: Environmental > Terrestrial > Deep subsurface > Rock core/Sediment | place: Rifle...
TGTCCTGCCGTTCGGCCGCGATGATGGACGTGACGGGTCCGGCGATCGAGGCCGGGGCGAGCGCATTCGTGGGGTCACTCGGCGGCTATCCGGGTGATTCCTGCCAGTACTACGTACCGTACGACGCGGTGGAGCGGCCGATACCAGCCGTCTGGATCAGCGGGAGCGACGGCGAACGGCTGTGGGCGCTGCTCGAAGCCGGGCCTGTCCGGGTGAAGATATCGGTGGACGCCGTCCGCGAACGGATCACCTCGTACAACATCGTCGGCGAACTGCCGGGCGCCGACGACGAGGCTGTGATCATCGGCTCGCACCACGACGGGCCGTGGTCCTCTGCGGTCGAGGACGCCTCGGGGATTGCGCTCGTACTGGCGCAGGCGGCGTACTGGGCGCGCGTACCGGCGGGGCAGCGGCCGCACCGCCTTGTGTTCTTGCTGAACGCGGGGCACATGGCCGGGGGCGCCGGGCAGGCGGCATTTGTTGAGACGCACCGCGCCGAGCTGGAACGGGTGGTACTGGAGTTGCACCTGGAGCACGCGGCGGGCGAGTTCGCGGAGGTAGGCGGGCAGCTGCTGCCGACGGGACGGCCGGAGAGCCGCTGGTGGTTCACCTCGCGGCTCAGCCGGCTGGAGGCAGCGGTGAGGGAGGCGATAGAGGCGGAGGACATGAGACGTTCGCTTGTGCTGCCACCGACGGCGTTTGGGGAGAAGCCGGCGACGGATGGGGCGGACTTCTATCCAGCCGGCGTGCCGATCGTGAACTATCTGACGGCGCCGTTTTACCTTTTCGACGCGATGGACACGCTGGACAAGATCCACAGGCCGAGTCTGGTGGGGATCACGCGCGCCGCCATCCGCATCGTTGAATTCACGGCGGGCGTATCAGCAGCCGCGATGCGGTCCGACCCGATAGTCTGAATCGCCGGCGCCGGGATCCCGCTAAGCGGGCATCAGGTACGCCGCGACCAGCGTGTAGTGGAGAGCGCTGCCGGCGATCACCAGGAGGTGGAAGACCTCGTGGTAGCCGAAGATGTGCGGGAAAGGATCGGGGCGGCGAAGGGCGTAGATGATGCCGCCGATGGTGTAGAGCACGCCGCCGGAGACGAGTAACAGCAACGGACCGGCCTGGAACCAGTCGGAGGCGGGCCAGCCGGCGACGACGCCCATCCAGCCGGCGCTGGCGTAGATGATGACGCCCAGCCATCGCGGCGACCCGGGCCACACCACCTTCAACAGGATGCCCGCCCCGGCGACGCCCCAGATCACAGACAAGACACTGATGCCCCAGGCGTCGTTCAGCACCAGCAGGCAGAACGGTGTGTAGGTGCCGGCGATGAGGACGAAGATCATCGAGTGATCCAGCCGCTTCAGCACTGCGCGCATGCGGCGACCCCAGGTGATGGAGTGGTACGTGCTGCTCGTCAGATAAAGCAGGATCAGGCTGGTGGCGAAGACGGCGCCGCCGACATAGGCGCGGGCCGAGTCCGCGAGCAGGATCAGGCCGACGAGACCGGCGATCGCGGCGCCGGCGGCTATGGCGTGAAAATAACCTCTCAGGAGCGGTCGTTTGGGTGACAGATCAACGGATGTGGTAGCGGACACGGCTGTTGGTTCCAAATTACCACAGCCGGTGTAACACTCTCAGCTGGGAGCCCGTCTTATGTATTGGTCCCAAACCCTCCCTTTTGGGCTCGTCACAGGGTGGCTCCGGCAGGCTGTCCTGTGACTCTTTGACTGCGGAAGCCGTCCCACGCAAGCGGGGCGGCTTTTCGTTTTCGGTATTACGGACGATTAGTTGGAATCGCGGCGTCGATGGGCGTAGCACGTGGGATGAGGTGCGTGGTTCGGGTCAGGGGCGTGGTTGAGGAGGGGTAGCGTCATGAGGACACGAGGTGTGCTACGCCCCTACGCAATGACCGAATGCCGTATGGCGCAGCGGATCAGGATACGCGCAGAGGGAGCTTCTTGGCACCGCGAATGATGAAGGTGCCGCCCCAGGCCGGCTCGCCGGCGAGTTCAATTTTGGGGAAGCGGCGGAGGATCTCCTCGAAAGCGATCTGGGCCTCGGCGCGGGCCAGGGGCGCCCCCAGGCAGAAGTGGATGCCGTCGCCAAAAGCCATGTGGTCGGTGGGGTTGCGGCGCAGGTCCAGGCGCTCGGGCTCCGGGAACTTTGAGGCGTCGTGGTTGGCGGAGCCCAGCAGCGCGAAGGCGATCTGGCCCTGCTTAACGGTGGTGCCGCCGATCTCGATGTCCTCCTTCGCCACGCGGCCGGTGGCCTGCACGGGGCCGTTAAATCGCAGCAGCTCCTCGATGGCGGACGGGAGCAGTGACGGTTCGCTGCGCAGGAGGTCGAGCTGGTCAGGGTTGGTGAGGAGGGAGTACATGGCGTTGCTGATGAGGTTTGTGGTGGTCTCGTTGCCGGCGATGAGGAGGAGGATTGTAGTGGAGTAGATCTCCATCTCGCTCAGGACCTGGCCGCCGTCCTCGGCGGCGATGAGACCGCTGATCAGGTCGTCACGTGGGTTGGCGCGGCGGTCGGCGATGCACCCGGACAGGTAAGCGACAAGCTCGTCGATGGACTTCCGGGCCCGCTCGATGACATCGGGGGGGACGAACGGGCCGCCCAGGGTGGCGACGACATCGTCGGACCAGCGCTTGAAGTCGGCGCGGTCTTTTGCAGGCACGCCGAGCATTTCGGCGATGACTATCACGGGCAGCGGGTAGGCGATCTCGTCGACGAGGTCGAACTCGGCACGGTCTCCGATGTCGTCCAGCAGCTCGTTGATGATCTCGCGGATGCGGGGGCGGAGGTTTTCGACGGCGCGAGGGGTGAACGCTTTGCTGACGAGGCGGCGGAGGCGCGTGTGCTCGGGCGGGTCTGAGGTGAGCATAGTGGGGGCCTCCGAGAAGGGGCCGAACTGCTCCTGCTGCTGCTTGATCATCTCGGCGAAGCGTGTCTCGGCCTTGCTGCGGTCGGCGGAGAAGTTGGGATGCATGAGGATGGCGTCGACATCCTCGAAGCGGGCGAAGACCCAGGCCTCGAAGAGGTCGTTCCAGTGCACCGGGTTCTGCTCCCGCAGGAGCTTGTACATGCGGTAGGGGTTTGAGAGGACTTCGGGTCCGACGGGGCTGAACTGCACGGTTGTCATTGGGCAGCTCCTTCCATGTGTGACTTTGCAGGCAGTATTAGACGCCGTGGCGAAGGCGGTGTCAACGGGCGCGCACGACACTGACCAGCCGGTCACTCCGCAGTGTGCTACGGCGGTGCGAGCCTGTCAATTTCCGGCTAGGGTGCGACGGACAGCCAGAGCTCCGTAACGCCCCGTACCGCGAAGGTCCCGCCCCACTCGGGTGACGGATTCACCAGCGCCAGCCGGTGAAAGTGATTCAGCAACGATCCGATAGCGATCTGCGCCTCGACGCGCGCGAGGGGCGCTCCCAGGCAGAAGTGGATGCCGTCGCCGAAGGCCACGTGGTCCGTCGGATTCCGCGCCACATCCAACCGATCAGGATCAGCATACTTATCGGGATCGCGGTTCGCCGCCGCCAGTATGGCGATCACAACCTCGCCACGCGCGATCTTGACGCCGTTAATTTCGGCGTCTGTCCTGGCTGAGCGCCGGGTGGTGTGAACGGGCCCGCTAAAGCGCAGGAACTCCTCGACAGCGGACGGGATAAGGGAAGGGTCGTCCCGCAACCTCTGCATCTCGGCTGGATGCCTCAAGAGGGCCAGCACCCCTCCAGAGATGAGATGCGTCGTGGTCTCGTTGCCTGCTACCAGCAGCAGGGCGATTGTGCCCAGAATCTCGTCATCGCTGAGCACGGCCCCCTGCTCCTCCGCGCCCACGAGGCCGCTGATCAAGTCCTCCCGCTGAGACCGCCTGCGGGCCTCCATGATTTCGGAGACGTACTCCACCAACTCCTCATTACTGCGCCGCGCTTCGGCCAGCAGGCTATAGTCCCCGCCCAGCGTGCCTATCATGGCGTCGGACCAGCGCTTGAAGCGCTCCCGGTCCTCTCGAGGGATGCCCAGCATCTCGGCGATGACGATCACCGGTAGCGGCCACGCCATCGTGGCCACCAGGCCGAACTGTTGGGTGTCTACGGCGTCCAGCAATTCATCCACAATCTCCTGGATCCGCGGTCGCAGGCTTTCGATACTTCGCGGCGTGAACGCCTTGCTCACCAGCCGGCGCAGTCGCGTGTGTTCCGGTGGTTCCGTTGAAAGCATGGTCTCGACGCGGCCAAGCAGGCGCTCGGGACCCTCTCGTCTGCCGCGCGACAGCCTGATCCTCCCGCCGCGGCCCGCCGCTTCGGCGAAGCGCGAGTCTGTCAGTACCTGCCGCACCTCCCGATATCCGGTGACCAGCCAGGCGCCGTTGGACCCGCTGCGGTGCACGCGACCGCGCTCCCGGAGGGCGCGGTAAGCCGGGTACGGGTCCGCCATCAGCTCGGACGAGAAAGGTTCGGGCGTATCCATATCAACCGCGTATCCTGTTACTGCGCCCCAATTAGACCCCGAACCACCCCGCGAGTCAATCAGGAGCTAACGCCTGACGCTGGACACCTGATACGCTGGCCCCCGGAGGTTGCGTCTTTGGACATCGCCATCGTTGGCCTACCTGCCTCGGGCAAAACCACGCTGTTCCGCGCGCTGACGGCCGGTCACGGCAGCACTTCCGGCGACTCGCGAGGGGAGCACCTGGGCACCGTCAAGATACCGGATGAGCGGTTGGAACGGCTGGCCGCGCTTGTCAGCGCTAAGAAGGTAACGCCGCTGGAGGTGCGATTGCACGACCTGCCGCCGCTGTTCATCCGGGGAGCAGCCCCCTCCGGCGAAGCCGCCGATACGCTTGGCAAGGCTGATGCTCTCCTGCACGTAGTCCGTGCGTTCCAGCGCGATGACGTGCCCCACCCAGCGGGAAGCGTCAACCCGGAGCGTGATGTTGCCGCCTTCGACGCAGAGCTGATGCTGAGCGACCTGGCGATCATCGAACGGCGGTTGGAGAAGCTGGACACGCAGGTGCGGTCCGGGCGTCCCGGCGAGCGGGAGGCAGGCGAGCGAGAGCAGGCGTTGCTGCTGCGCTGCAAGCAGAAGCTGGAGTCGGACCGGCCGCTGCGCGAGGCGATCACGGACGCCCAGGATGCGCGGGGTCTCTTGAACTTCGGGCTGCTATCCCTTAAGCCGATGCTGCTGGTGATCAACGTCGACGAGAGCGATGCCGGGCGCGGGTCGGCGATCGAGGCGGAGTGGCAGGAACAGCGCCAAATCGCGGCTGTCGCGGCGCTCTGCGCCCGGCTGGAGGCAGAGCTGGCGGAGCTGTCGCCGGAGGACGGCGCCGAGTTCCGGAAGGAGCTGGGAGCGGAGGAGGGCGGTCCCGAAAGGCTGCTGGGGAAGCTGATGGAGCTGCTTCACCTGATTACGTTCTTTACAGCGGGCGAGAAGGAGACCCGCGCCTGGACGGTTTCCGCCGGCGGCTCGGCTCTCCAGGCGGCGGGACGCATTCATACGGACATCGAGCGCGGCTTCATCCGTGCGGAGGTCATCTCCTGGGAGAAGCTGCTGGAACGCGGCTCGCATGCCGAGGCGCGGAAGCACGGCGAGCTGAGGACGGAGGGTAAGACGTATGTCGTACAGGACGGCGATGTGGTCAACGTGCTGTTTAATGTGTGATCAGGACCTGGGACATCACACCTAGAACCTAGAACTGAGAACCGAGAACCTAGAACTGTTGTGAATGGAGAGATTGCGGCGGAGATCACGGCAGCCCTGGCGGGCGGGCCGCCGGTGCTCGTCGCGACGGTCATTGCGGCGCCGGAGGGAGCGGCGGCTGTGGTCGGCGCCAAGATGATGGTGCGCGCGGACGGTGCAGCGTCAGGCGGCCTGGGCGGTGCGGCGCTGGATGAGGCGGTGCGGCGCGAGGCGCCGGAGGCCTTCCGGCGGCATGGCGTCGAGACGGTGTACGTGTCGGCGGAGGGGGCGCGCCTGACTCGCGGCGGATCGCGTGGGAAGCCCGCCTACCAGCTGATGCTGGAGGTGCACGAGAGGCCGGCGACGCTACTGATCATCGGCGGCGGGCACATCGGCAAGGCGCTGGCTGTGATCGGCAACCTGTGTGGCTTTTCAGTCGAGGTGATCGACGACAGGCCCGAATACGCGAACGCCGAGCGCTTTCCTGAAGCCGACCGGATCACGCGGGGCCGCTTCGACGAGGTGCTGGCGGACTACGCGATCGACGCCGGCAGTTACGTCGTCTGCGTGACCCGCGGCCACAAGCATGACGAGATGAGCCTGCGCGCTGTCGCCGGCTCGTCCGCGGCTTACGTCGGGATGATCGGCTCCAAGCGCCGGGTGGCGGCGGTGCTCAAGCACCTGGTGGAGGAGGGCGCCGACCCGGAGGCGATCGCGCGTGTACACACGCCGATCGGGCTGGACATCGGCGCGGAGACGCCGGAGGAGATCGCGGTGGCGATCATGGGGGAGATCATCATGGCGCGCAGGGGAGGGACGGGGGCGCCGATGAGGGGCGCGCGGAAGAGGGGGCATGGAGTGGCGCCGGAGGAGCGATTGCCGCCGGGTGCACCCTAACGAACTTCATAGAAATTTCTATTAAATTAGCATTGACACTTTATTCTAGTTATGGTATGGATGCCTGTAGCCGTCGGCCTAGGTCCGCGGAGGAGGTGGTGGTCGCGGCTGGGAAAGCTCTGCGCCGCCGGCGTCTAACCGCCTGCGGCTGCTTCATTTCAGGAGGGGAAACGAGAAGAATCACAGGTTGTTGAAGACAAAATAAGCCCCGCACGGCCGTAACCACGCGGGGCGGGCATGGACGCCGCGTCAACAGAGCCCTTGCCATCCTCATTATAGCAGACCTCTTTCGGGGGCTGGCAGCAGGTTCGAGCGCTGCCAGCCCCTTTTGCATTGGCCGTGCGGGCACACCCGAGGAGGTGATGCCGCACGACGATGATTAGCTCGGCCCGAGCAATGGGCTCCCATTCGAAAGGAGTTTTCTGCCCATGAATCGGTTATTCAACATGAACAAGGTCGGCGTCGGCGGCGTCGTGATGATGCTGGTGATCGCCCTGGCCGCGATCGGCCTGGGGATCGCCTTGTGGTCGAAGGTATTGACCATCAACGGCATCGTCCGCACCGGCACCGTGAACGCCGAGTTCGTCAGGGTGTTCACCGACGACGACGACTTTGTGGACAACCCGCTCAAAGACTCCCAGGACACGGGCAACTGTCCGATCCTGGTCGGCCCCGAAGTGCCGCCCGCCGGGTTCCCGGACAAGCGGTCCCTGCCCGGCACAAGCTGCGACCCGGCGGCGACGGGACGCGACCCCAAGCCGCACTACGACAAGGACGTCGCGCGGTGCGACGCCCTATTCTTGCCGGACCCACAGGACCGCGAGCCGCAGCCGGGCAGCCAGAGGGCGCTGGTAGCGTTGACCAACGTCTATCCCAGCTACCATTGCACGGCCTGGTTCGACATCCATAACAACGGCACGATCCCGGTGCTGCTGCACTCGGTCAACGTCCAGGGCGCGCCCGGCCTCCCGTGCCAGTTTGGGTCCAGGGCGTACGACCTCAACGGGGACACGCTTCCGGACGTCGAGATCTGTGTGTCGGAGCTAACGTGCACAAGGGACGCGGCCGGGAACATCAGGTGCGACGAGCCGCAGATCGACCCCAGCAACGAGTTCCAGTTCAACCTCGATATCCACATATTGCAGACGGCGCCGCAGGGAGCATTCCTCACCTTCGGCTCATCGCTCTGCTTGCACCAGTGGAACGAGGAGACCGGCGCCTGCCCGGCCCCCAGTCTCGCCCTCTGTAACGGCGCCAAGTTTGACCTCTGCGTCGACGGCGACGGCGTGGCCACTCCCCTTCGCGGCGCCTTCGCAATTCCGCTGGGCGCTCCGCTGAGCGCCTGGCCGACGGGATTCGACCCGGGCGACCACGGCATCGACACGTTCGACAACGATCTCTCCGATTCCTGGACAGATGCGGACGATATCCACCTGGAAGGCATCTCCGCAGCCTGCCCGACCGGGATTAGGAACGCCATCCATGAGCTGACGGCCGACTGCATAACGCTCGATCTTAACGGGAGCTTCGCGGGCGGACAGCCGGTCAACTGCGACCTGGAGGCGGGGATCGACTTCAACGGCGCTGCTGCCGGTGGCTGCGACCCGCTGCTGAGTTGGCACGACGTCAACGGGGACCTCTTCTATGACGACGGCGAGGACATCATCCTCGACACCAACGGCAACGGGACGTTCGATTAGCGGCCTAACCGCCTGAAAGGAGTCAACGATGCTTATTAAACGAAAAAGCGTTGGCCTGGGCGCCCTGGCCTTGATGCTCCTGCTGACGCTCGCATCCATAGGCCTCGGCATCGCCCTCTGGTCTAAGGTGCTCACGATCAACGGCATCATCCGCACAGGCACGGTGAACGCGGAGTTCATCGACGCCTTCACGGATGACGACAATAAGCCGGACCATCCCGCACTCGACTTCTACGACACCGGCCACTGCGCGCTGCCGCCGTTTGACGATGACAAAGACGGCTCGATCGATGAGGACGGCCCGGGAGACTTTAGCGCGACCGGGGATCCGGACGCCGATGGCGACGGGTCAGTCGATGAGGACCCGCCCGGCAAGCTGACGAGCTGCGACCCGAAAGAGACGGGCGCCGAAGACCAGGCGAACACTCACCACCGATACAACAAGGACGTGGCGGAGTGTTTCGCGAGGATTCGCGTCCCGGACGAGGAGCCACAGCCCGGCAGCCAGGAAGCTGACGTCGCGCTACTCAACGCCTACCCGAGCTACCACTGCACGGCCTGGTTCACGATCCATAACAACGGCTCCATCCCCATTCACCTGCACTCGGTTAGCATACTAGGCAAGCCGGCAACGCCGTGCGCCGCAGGCGTGGCGCCGACCGCATACGACCTGGACGGCGACGGGTTGCCGGACGTGGAGATCTGCGTGTCTGGTATCAGCGGTCTTGATCTGAACTGTCCGCCGCACCTGCCGGGCGACAACACTAATGGGGTGTGCCGTGAGTTCCAGCTCCACCCGAGCGAACGCTTCCGGATGGACCTCGACATCCACGTGATGCAGACGGCGCCGCAGGGCGCGACGCTGGGCTTTGGTGCCCACGTCTGCTGGCACCAGTGGAACGAGGAGATCGGGCAGTGCCCGGCTCTGCCCCCGGCGCCATAGCTTTAAGTTGACGAGCGGGGAGCGCCCAATCAGTGCTCCCCGCCCTTAGGGGTAGGAGTTAGGGCATGAAGCTGAAAGGACGGGCGCCGCCGCTGGGCATGCTGGCGCTGTGCCTGCTGCTGACGCTGGCCACGATCGGAGTCGTGTTCGGCCTTTGGTCGAAGACCCTACGGATCGAGGGCACGGTCCAGACCGGGCGTCTGCACGCCCGCTGGGACGTGGCGATCTGCTCCGAGTTCCACCCGTGGCCGCTGAGTCTTCAGACTTATGTGGCCGGCGAGGTGCTGGGCAAAGATGTCGGCCATACGACGGTGGGTGTCGACCCGAATGACAACAACGCCCTCAACCTGGTGATCGAGAACGGCTACCCGAGCTACGCGATCGACTGCGAGGTGGAGTACGTCAACGACGGGACGATCCCGTGGATCATCCGCGGGTTCGACATCATGGCCGTCAGCGCCAATCTGCATAACTGCACGCTCACGGGGACGACGAACGCGAAGACGCTGAAATGCGATGAGCTGACGGTCGTCTTCGTGGACGGAGTCGGCTCGCAGATCGACCCGGGAGATCTGGTGGCCAGCAGCCTGCGGGTGCACATCGAGCAGCCTGCGGCGCAGGGTACGGAGTACCAGTTCAAGCTCCGCATCTGCGTTGCCCAGTGGAACGAGTTGGCAACGTTCGCGCAGTGCGTGGCGGCGGCGCCGACGCCCACACCTCCGCCGCCATAGCGGAGGCGAGCACAACAGAATAGCCCGCCAACCAGTTAGCGCGGACGGAGGGGTGTCGGGACGTAGCCCCCTCCGTCCGCCCGAGCGGGCGCGAGCGGCGGTCGCGCTCCTACGGACGCAGCAGAAACCAAAGGGTGACGGATACGAAAACGCGAAAACGAAGGTCAAGACGGTGGCTCGACAGAGGGGCGCTGCTGCTGGCGGTGCTCGCCGCCGTGGCCGCGGTAGCGATCACTCGGCTGTCGTGGATGAGCATGGCGGCGGAGGCGCGCCGGCGACCGGTGGCGGCTCCCCTGGCGCCGCGCCTCCGGCTGCGCCTGTCCGACCTTGGGCCGCCGCTGATCGCGGGGTACACGC
>Ga0209751_10007093_pt1 | contig 10318 bp, 7 predicted proteins | sample RifCSP13_1_FD_184019 | JGI IMG/M metagenome (GOLD analysis project Ga0209751, IMG submission 184019) | Soil microbial communities from Rifle, Colorado - Rifle CSP2_sed 13_1 (SPAdes) (version 2) | ecosystem: Environmental > Terrestrial > Deep subsurface > Rock core/Sediment | place: Rifle...
TCCTCGGGTGGCGGTCCGAAGACCTCGAGGGCAAGTCGTCTGCGGAGGCGCTCGGCGTCGAGGCGACGGACCTCGCGACCCGCGTCCTCGCGGGCTCGAGCCGGACGACGGGGATCGCGCGGTTCCGGGCGCGGGATGGCAGCCCCGTCGCGTGCATGGTCACCGCCGCGCCGGTCCTCGGCGGGATTGGAGGCGGCCCTGTCGAGATCCTCTACGCCCTCACCCGCGTCGACCCGGACGCGGTCGTCACGACACGACGTCCCGCGAGAACAGAAGCAGGTTGACCTCCGCGGTCGTGAACCGCGAGCGCGCCTTGAGCGTCTTCCCGTCCCCGTCGCGGATCAGCTCGAGGTACAGGGGGCAGCCCTTCGTGAGGAGATAGATCCTATGGAGGGCCTCCTCCGCGATGTCCGGGTTCCCGAGGAGCTCCGCGCTCTCCTCCCTCGTGAGGCCGCGGAGGTGGACCTCCTCGACGCGCCCGGACTCGACCGCCTTCCGGTTGTAGAAGCGGCAGTACGACGGCGTCGATTCCTCCGCGAGGACGAGGAGTTTGGCGGTGGGAGACTCGCCGAACGCTGCAAGCAGGCGGGCGAAGCCGTCGACGACGTCCTCCCCGACGTCCCCATAGTTGTCGAAGACCGCGAGGAACTCCGTCCCCCGGAGATCGGCCGCGAGAGCGTCCCACGGATCGGCCGCGGTCGTGAGGGCGTCGCGGAGGGCCCCGCGGCCCTGTTTCGCCAGGGCCTCCCCCAAGTCGACCAAGAGCGAACGGGCAGTGTCCTCGAACCGGAGGTCCCGCCACACATACGGCCGCGGCGCGCGCTGGAGGAACCGCCGCGCGAGTGCGGTCTTCCCCATCCCGACGCCGCCATAGATGACCATCGCCGGCGTGTCGCCGCGGAGCCACGCCGCGAGCGCCGCCAGTTCGTCGCGCCGGCCGAGGAACGTTGGCAGCCCTGCCTCCGTTGCCCCGCCCCGGTACCGGCCCGCGTCGTCGAGGTCGAGCGCGATCTCGAGCAGGGAGTGGCGCGAGGCCTTCGCGAACTCCCCGACGGTCGTCGGGCCGCCGTCCGCGACCATCGCCTGCGCCTCGATCGCCTTCGCGAGCTCCCGCGCCCGACGCAGCCCGGACTCCGTGAGGTAGTACAGCTTCACCTTCCGCCCGCGGCCCTGGACCCGCCCGTCTCGCTCCTCGAGGTACCCTTCCCTCCCGAGCGCGCGAACGGTCCGGGGGACGTGCGACCGGCGGAGACGGGCGCTGTCCGCAATCCCCTGTTGCGTGATCGCCTCCGGCGGGTCCTTCGCGTTCCAGTAGTTCAGGAGGTGGAGGAGGACCCGCTCCCCCGCGGTCAGCAACATCGCGCGACCATCCCCGGGGCTCTACTTAATCGTCGCGCCGCGCGTGATTATCAGCTCGCGCGGGAGGGGGTGGGTAATTACCCGAATATCCTTAAATATCGCAATCCGGAATCAACGCCCGGAATTTCCTCGAAGGAGGCCTCCCCCCATGCACCGCCGCGCGCGTTGGAACGAGTCGGGCGTATCGGAAGTCATCGGCACGATCCTCATCCTCGCGATGACGGTCGTGCTCTTCGCCTCGATCATCATCTGGGTCGCGAACATCCCGACGCCCCAAGCGTCGATCCGGACGGAGATGGACGGGACCCTCACGCCGATCTTCGACGACACCGGGGCCTGGGACGGCGTGAACATCACGATCCAGCACAAGGGCGGCGAGACCCTGTTCGGGTGGAGGTCGGAGGTCATCCTCTCCGTCGAGTCCGGCGGCTCGATCTCCACGACGAACCTCAAGACCCGCGGCTCCGACGCGGGCGTGGACTACGGCCTCATCGACGGGAACAACGACGACTGGGACGTCGGCGAGCGATGGAGCTACACGAACTACACCGTCGGGGTGAACGACGTGGTCACGATCTACGTCGTCGACACGGTCCGCGCGCTCGTCGCGTGGAGCGAGACCCTCATCGGGCCGGAGGGCGTGTACCCGCCGCTGTTCCTCGAGAAGTGGGCGGACCGCTTCCCGATGACGCCGACGATCGACATCCCGCTGACGAACCTGCAGTTCACGATCTTCGCGCGGGTCACGGACCCGGACGGGGACCTGAACTCGAACTCGGTATACGTGTACCTCGCGTTCCTGTACGGGACGCCGCAGCACCGCGCGCCGCAGCGGATGTACGACGACGGGACGAACGGCGACGCCCTCGCACTGGACGGGATCTACACCGCGTCTTACACATTCTTCAAGCCCACGAGCCTGACGTGGGACGGCGGTATTGTCCTGTTCAACGCGACGGACCTGCAGGGTCACCGGGCGGAGTCCCGGATGGTCCTCGAGGTCCAGGAGGGCCCGCCGCTCCAGAAGAAGGAGCCGGGCGGCTTCGGCGACGGACGACCGCCGAACTTGAACTACAACGGGCTACAGGGCTTCAACATCTTCAACGGGACGGAGTGGGACACCACCGGATTCAACGCGACGGAGACGCGGACGTTCCGAGAGTCCGAGGAGGTCGTCGTGGTCGTCGGCTCCGCGATCCTCAAGGACACTTTCGGCCGGAACACGTTCATCCTGTACGACCCGTTCTCGAGCCTCCCCCTCGACCCCGTCGTGTACGGCACCGACAAGCGGGTCACGGCGACGAGCAACCCCTCCTCCACACAGGCGTTCGAGTTCCTGTTGTATGTGAACGGGTACAACATCTGGGTGTACCGGTTCGAGCTGAACAACGCGTCCACCGTGGGCGTGAACTTCAAGACGAATCCCCTCCGCCCTCCAGAGTACTTCTTTGGCTCCTACCCGCTGGAGTTCGACATCATCGACTTCCTCGGGAATCGGTTCTTCACGACGGACACGATCACGATCATGTCGGACAGCGGACAGCTCCGGAACTACCCGAAGCTCGAGACGTTCCGGGACTCCGGGTTCACGGAGGCCACGAGCGAGTTCAGCTCGACCGATGTCGTCTACGCGCGGATCACGATGCGGGACGTGGACGGAAGTCCGAACTCGGTCACGATGGGCAACGTGATCATCCAGGACTTCCTTGGCGGCCTCCAGGTGTTCCGGGCGCCCGCGAACGGGCGGGACGCGAACGCGCCAATCTGCCCGATCACGGGGGCATGCACGGGGACCGCGATCAACATCAACAACCCGACCGTCAGCTATCGATTCGCGGTGAACCTCTCGCTCGCGAACCAGGACCCGTGGATCGAGGGGGCGCAGCACTACTCGTTCCGCGTCGCGAGCATCCTGGACTCGAACGAGGAGTACAGCCTCGTCCTCTCCCTCCAGCTCCTCATCACGTCGCCCTTGTACCGGATGGACCTGGCCGTCGGGAACGGGGACACTCAGAACAACGCGTGGGGCACGCACGACGTCTCCTACTACTTCCTCGCGCGGAACGGCGTCGACCTGTGGAGCCAGGAGCGGATCCACTCGGGCGCCTCGAAGACGATCGATTACACGAAGGCGATCAGCTACCTGGACTTCGACTCGGACCAGGATCTGGACGTCGTCGCGAGCGTGACGTACGGCGCGGGGCAGCCGTCCGAGGTGTTCCTCTACCGCCAGGACGTCGTCGGCGGCGACATCTTCTGGACGCGCTCGAGCCTCGAGGTCACCGGCAACGTGCTCGTGAACGACATCCGGACGGGGAGCCTGAACAAGGACATCTCGCCGGAGATCGTCGTCGGCGCGAGCAATGGATACGTCTGGTACTACAAGAACGACGGTTCGTGGACGAAGACGACCGTGGACTCCCCGACGACGGGGCAGCGCGCGAACAAGGCGGTGAACGCCGTCGACCTCGGCGACTTCGACGGCGACGGGGACATCGACATCGCGGTCGCGCGGGACGGCGGACTCGTCACGTACTATCCGAACCTCGACGGCTTCGGGCGGTTCACGACGAACGCCCAGACGGACTACTGGCACGCGGAGACGGAGGACACGCAGAAGGGGCAGATTACGCTCAATTCGTACCTAAGCACGCGCGAGTACCCGGGCGCGGACGACAACGTGTACGAACAGATCGAGGAGCGGACGTACAGCCAACCCGCCACGTGGATCAACCGGACCGCGCAGTCGGACCACTACACGAACCCCGGGCAGCGCACCTCCGGGACGTACGTGACGACGCAGACCCAGGACGATGCGGTCGAGGTCATCACAGAGACGACGACGACGGGGACGCGGAAGGCGCTGACCCACATCTGGACAATGACGCTACCCACGAGCGGCACGAAGACGTTCTACCTCGACGCCTACCGGAACTCGGGGGCGGACGACTCCTTCACGTTCGCGTACTCCACGGACAACACGACGTTCACGAACCTCGTCACGGTCACCGCGACGAGCGACACGGATACATACCTGACCGCGAGCATCCCCGGGTCCGTGAGCGGCCTCGTCTACATCCGCGTTACGGACTCGCAGCAGAACAACGGCGAGGTCACGGACTCGATCCGCGTAGACCACATGTACGTCGAGACGTTTTACGCGGCAGGCCAGGTCTCCATGATGGAGCACTACTGGCGAGTCCAGACGCTGCCGAACCGGCCCGGGAGCACGTACACGTTCTACATCCGCGCGTACCGGACGGACACGGGCACGGAGGGGGACAACTTCCAGTTCGCGTACTCGACGGGCGGTCAGTTCGGCGCGTACACGGACGTCGTGCTCGTGAACCAGGCTGCGGAGACCCTGTTCTCGGCGACGATGCCGGCGACCGTCGGCGGACAAACCCCGTGGATCCGCGTCATCGACACGGACCGGACCGCGGGACGGACGCAGTGGGCGATCCTGTACGTGGACATCATGTACATCGAGGTGTTCACGCCCGCCGGGATCACGGGGAGCGACATCAACCTCGCAGGGGACGCCTCTAACGTCATCGCGATGGACGCGGGCAACTATGACGGGGACGCGGACGTGTGCCCCCTGTGCGACGACGTGTTCGTCGGCACCGCGGGCGGCAACGTCTTCCGCCTCCACGGCAGTTCCGGCGGCCTGCAGCCGCCCGGCGGCACGTTCCTCACCGGCCTCGGCACCATCGGCGGCATCAAAATCGGCAACGTCACGACGGCGAACGCGGGGCTCGAGGTCGCGGTCGCCTCCGGCACGAGCGTGCGTGTCTTCGACAGCACGACCGGCGGGCAAATCAGCCAGACGAGCGCCGTCCCGAACGGGAAGACGATCACGACCCTCACGATGGGCGACGTCGACGGCGATGGGGACGACGACCTCATCGTCGGCACGGACGGGCAGGTGAACAGCGCCGCGAACGTCGTGTACTACCGGAACATGGTCGGCACGTCGTGGACGCGGATCCTGATCAACGACCGACTCGAAGCGAAGATCTGGGACGCGGACCTCGGGGACATGAACAAGGCTCAGTACGTCGGCCGGTAATCACCCCAGACGCTTCCGCACGCCCGCCGCCCGCTCGAGCTCCACGACCGCGACGAGCGAGCGGTGCTTCCCCGCGAGCTTCCCGACCCGCCGCGCGATGTGCGCCTCCCGCGCGACCTCGAGGCGGACGAAGCCCTCGGGGTCGTTCACGAACCGGTCGAACTCGAGGACGAAGTCCTCCGGGGTCTTGGCGACCCACCGCCGCTCGCGCGCCTTGTTCTCCAGCCGCGTATGGAAGAGGAGGTCCAAGGTGCCGACGCACGTCACGTACTGCTCCGTGTAGTCCTCGTCGTTGAAATCGAGCGCACGGACCGCGATGCCTCGCTCCTTCCCGACTCGCACGGCCTCCACGAAGCACGGCGGCGGCTTCCGGACCTCGCCCCACTCCTTGAGGCCCGCGACGTACAGCTCCTCCTCCCAGTTCGCCGGCGGATGGTCCGCCCCGTCATACGCGAGGAGGGACTCCAGGTCCTCGCGGCCCACCGTGACGGCGACGGCCTCCGGGTTCGCCTCCTCGACTGCGCGGCGCACCCGCTCGCCCTCGGACACCAGGCCCCGGATCGCCGGGACGTACGTGACCCGCGACTCCCCGAGCGTCAGGACGTCCATGGCCCTACTTCCGCCGCTCCGCGATGAGGTCCTCGATCTCGTCCCGGTCCCGGATCTTTCGGAGCTCCGACTTCTGGATCAGCGGCGTTCCGCCGATGCTGTGCAGGCTCGTTTTGACCTCGACGAAGAGGACCGCGTCCTTCTCGACGACGGACGAGATGCTCGCGACGGCCCTCGCTTTGGCGGTGACTTCCTCCTTCCGCGTAGGCACCCCGGTCAGGAAGAGGTGCTCGCGGGTCGTGAGCGCGTCGAACGGGCAACGGACGGTCGGCAGGACCTGGTAGCCGAGGGTCTCGAGCTTCCGGAACACGTCCCGCTCGAATCGCTCCAGCTCCTCGAAGCTGCGCAGGACCTCGCCCGTTTCGCGGGTGTACGCGAACGGGTCCACGGGGAGGACGAGCGGCTCCCCGAGGAACTCCTCGAGGCGGAGCGCCACGTCGACGGTCGCGGACATGCCGTCCAGGTACATCTGGATCGTGCGTCGGGACACGCCCGCGATCTCCGCGAGCGTCCCCAGGGAGATGCCCCGCCGGTCCCGCGCCGCGCGGAGGGCCTCGTGGTCGATCCGCACGTACAGGCCGCCGGGCGCGGAGAACATGAACGGCGGCACGCCTTCCTCGAACATTTCCACGAACGTCTGCTTCGACACGATCGGGACGCCGAACCGGGAGTAGATGACCCCTTCCTCGAGTGGGCCGCTCCCGCTGCGCTCCCCGACGACGACGGGCGAGCCCTCGAGGGTCGTCGCGAGAAGGCGGAGCTCGTCCGCGTTCTGCTTCGCGAAGGCGTCCACGTTCTGGAGGACCTTCACGAGGATCAGCTGGTCGTCCCGCCGCGCGACGATGTCGAAACTCAAGCCCCGGGTGTCCTGCTTCTCGCTCAGGTAGAACCCGGTCTTCGCGAGGACGTCGCGGACCTCATCGACGAGCTGCTTCCGCCCCATGTCTCCGCCGAAAATACGTGACACCTTCTATAAGAGCGCTCCGGTCGTGTCTCGCGGCGTCGGACGGGACCCGGCGGCTTATAGCGGGGTGCGCATTGCGCCGCGAATGCCGGGCATCGTTCGCGGAGAGTCCGTCGTCATCGACGACGCCGCGGAGGGCAGCACGCTGTACAACAAGGGCTTCTACGGGAGCCCGCGCTCGGGCGGCGGCCTGACCCTCTCCCTCCTCGAGGCCGTGTACCTCGGGGAGACGGAGCGGCTGGAGGTCCGGGACGAGCGGGGGCCCGTGCCGCTCGCCGAGCTGTTCCGTCGGGCGCATGCACAGGCGCCGTCCTTCGAGATCCGGTACCTCGTGTACCGGGACCTCCGGCAGCGCGGGTACATCGTGCACGAGGCCCCGCTGCCGCTCGACTTCCGAGTGTACCCTCGGGGCGGCGGACCGAAGCAGACGCCGAGCAAGTGGGGGGTGAGCGCGATCAGCGAGCGGTGGGTGTTCGACCTCGACGCGTTGGCGGCGCACGTACGGCGGCTCGCAGGGGCGCGCAAGAACCTCCTGTTGGCGGTCGTGGACGAGGAGAGCGATCTGACCTACTACGCGGTCCGCGAGATCGGGCCGCACGGACGCGTCGCGGCGCCGCGAACCGGGGAATCGGCGATCGCACACCTCCTGGAGGACCGGGCGACCGTCCTCGACGAACCCGCCGCCGCGCGCCTTCGCGCCAGCGGCTTCTACGGGAATCTCGTGGGCCGGCGTCTCCAGCTATCCCTCCTCGAGACCGCGCACTTGCTGAAGGCCGGGGCGGTCGAGGTCCGGCGGGCGGACACAAATCGAAAGGTCGGCCTGGCAAGCCTAATCGCGCAGGCGCGGCGCCTCCAGCCCGACTTCGATCTTCGCCTGCGCGCGTACGAGGACCTGAAGGCTCGCGGGATCGTCGTGAAGACCGGCTTCAAGTACGGCTCCCACTTCCGCGCGTACGAGGGTGACCCCGACCGGACGCACGCGAAGTACCTCGTGCACGCGCTCCCCGGCGGGCACCGTGGGATGTGGCCGGAAGTCAGCCGCGCGGTCCGGCTCGCGCACGGGGTCAAGAAGTCCCTCCTGTTCGCGGCGGTCGGGGAGGACGTGCGGTACTTGCAACTCGAGAGAGTGCGACCCTAGCGCAGCATTGGCGGCAGTTCCGCGAGCGACTCGATCACCGGACCCCTCCCCCGTTGGCGACGTAGGGTCGGGCGAATCAACTGGATCGGTCGTGCCCCGAGGTCCTCCGCGACGCTCAGGAAGGGTCCGTGATCATCCACGACGACGGCCTCCGCGGGACTCGTCCCCGCATGCTCGAACGCGCGCCGCCAGTAGTACGGCCTGTCCTTCTTCGCGCGTGCCGTCTCCAGCATCAGGAGCCCGTCGAAGTACTCGCGGATCCCACCGCCAATGAGCGCCGGCTCCGCGTTCGCGCGGTTCGCGTTCGTGGAGAGGAACAGCCGGTGCCCGTCCTCGCGGAGCGCCGCCAGCGCCGGCCCTGCATCCGGATAGGTCGCGTCGATCCGCAGGACCGTCTCTTCCTCGATCGCCTCGCTGAGATTGCGGAGGTTCGCAGGAACGCCGACGCCCATGCGCTGCAGGACGTTCTCCAGCTGGCTCGCGTTCAGGTCCGCGACCGCTTCGACCCACGCGTCCCCCTCCCGGTCCGCGCCGTCCCGTCGGTCGAGCTCCGCGCCCCGCTGCTGGTACCAAACGTACGACTCCGCCTGACTCCGCCGCCACGCCTCCAAGTCGCCGCCAAATCGACGCTGCAGGATTGCCGCCATGCGCTCGTTATACGCCCGCTCCATGAGGGCGCTGTCCACGAGGACGCCATACAGGTCGAGGAAGACCACGAGCCCCATGGGAGGCAGCGGACCCCGCAGGACGCCAAAACCCTTTCGTCCGCTTACTTGCGTCCGAACTCGTAGACGAGAGCGCCGCCGATGGCCATGATCAGGCCGCCGATTCCGAAGATGACCCCCAGATCGCCGAGGAGGTTCGAGAACAGCAGGACTGCGATTCCCGCAACCGCGAGGCCCGAGCCTCCGCCACGGGGAGGGCAGGACGACCGGCCGAGAATGAGCTTCTGAACATGAAGTAAAACCGCGCGGGAGACCCTAGGGCCTCGCGCGCGGGGTTGTTTTGGGCATACGGACTCCGCGGATGCGGAGCCCTTCTGCGGCCAAGACATCCGATTCCGGCCTAATAAACGGTTCGGCCCGGGTCTCAGGACGCCCTCCGGGATTGGCGGTAGACGACCCGGCCTCCGACGACCGTGGCGTCCACCGCCAGCGAGTCCAGCGGGGCTTTCGTCGGATCTCCGGTCAGGATCACGAAGTCCGCAAGCTTCCCCGCCGCCAGTGTCCCGACCTCGTGCTCCGAGAAGCCCGCGTATGCGCTGCCAGCCGTGTAGGACCGCAGCGCCTGTACCGCAGAAATCCGCTGCGCCGGGAACGGCGCGTCAACGGGCCCTCCCAGGCCGTACAGCGGCCCGTACGGCATCCCGTCGGACCCGAAGGCGAGGGGGATCCGTTTCCGGAGGACCTCCCGATACGGGTTGTTCCGCGCGAGGCGACGGCGACCGAGACGGCGTTCGTACATCTCCCCGGGTCCGGACCAGCGCACGACGAAGTTGGGCTGCATCGACGCGACGAGGCCCAGCTCCTTCACGCGGTCCAGGACCTCCTCGGACGGAAGCTCGAAGTGCTCGATCCGGTGGCGGTGGTCCTCCCTCGGCTCTCGCTCGAGGACGCGCCCGAGCGACTCCGCGACGACGTCGATCGCCCGGTCCCCGATCGCGTGAACCGCCGCCTGGAAGCCGGCGCCGTGAGCCCTCGCGAGGAGCGCGGTCAGCGCCTTCGGGGAGTACACGAGACCCCCGCTCTCCCGCGGGGCGTCGTCGTACGGGTCGAACAGCGCGGCCGTGCGCGCGCCCATCGAGCCGTCGGAGAACACCTTCACGGCCCCGAGGCGGAGCCACTCGTCCCCGAACCCCGTGCGGAACCCGGATGCGACGTACGCGTCGAGGTCCTCGGCGTAGGGCATCAGGTACGCGCGGATGCCGAGCCGGTTTTGGCGGCGGAGCCGTTCGTACGCGTCGACGTGGCGGGGGTGGACGATGTCGTGGACGCTCGTGATCCCGAGGGAGTGGACGTGCGCGATCGCGTCGGCGAGGAGGTCCGCCAGGGCGTCCCCCGTCGGCGGGGTCATCTGCGCGCGCGCCCGCTCCGCGGCCTCCTCCTTCAGCACGCCCGTCGGCTGGCGGTCGGGGCCGAGCTCGACGCCCGCAACACCCGCCGCCAGACCCGAGCCC
>Ga0209751_10007094_pt1 | contig 10318 bp, 8 predicted proteins | sample RifCSP13_1_FD_184019 | JGI IMG/M metagenome (GOLD analysis project Ga0209751, IMG submission 184019) | Soil microbial communities from Rifle, Colorado - Rifle CSP2_sed 13_1 (SPAdes) (version 2) | ecosystem: Environmental > Terrestrial > Deep subsurface > Rock core/Sediment | place: Rifle...
CTCGCCGCCGCGGCAGCGGCGGCGAGCCGTATGCTCCGCGCAGCTATGAGCGAGCAGCGCAGGACACTGAGCGACGACGCCACGCTGGCGATCGCCTCGGATCGCGACGCGGCCGGCGTCCCGGTCCACCGCGGCTGGGCGCCGCTCGGCAGCCACCACCGCTGGATGGAGCCGTTCGTCATGGTCCTCCTGGCCGGTGGCGCGGCCCACGGCTATGCGATCGTCGGCGAGCTCGCCGGGCTCGGCATCACGAACGGGTCCGTCGATATCGGCCAGGTCTACCGGGTCCTCCGCGATCTCGAGGCGGCGGGCCTCGTCAGCTCGTCGTGGACGACCGGCTCCGGCCCGGCCCGCCGCGACTACGAGCTCACCGACGCCGGCTACGCCGCGCTCGACGAGTGGGCCGCCGTGATGAAGGAGCGGACCCGCCTCGTCGGCGAGTTCGACGCCCGCTATCTCGAGTCGGTGGCCGCCCCGCGACGCTAGGCCTCGGTCGGACGAACCGGCCCCAGGCGCACCTGATGGGATGTTGGGCTCCGCTGTGCGGGCGCCCACTGAGCAGGTGCGCGAGCTCGAGCGGGCGAGACTGGACGCAATCCTCGGCAGATGGCGGGATGCTTCGCCTGCGACGTCAACACCGGCAGGCTGACGCCGCCAGGCGGCACGATCTACGACGATGAGCATTGGATCGCGGACCACGCGTACAGCCGTCTCGTCGTCGGCTCTGTGGTCCTGAAGCCGAAACCGCACGTCCACGAGGTGGCGGACCTGCACGCCCACGGAGCGGTAACGCTCGAGGTTGCAGCTCAGCGACTCCTCGGCGCGATGAGGACGGCCCTGGACCCCGAGCGGACCTACATCTGCTCCCTTCGCGGGAGACAGTGCACCGCTTGCGTTTCCACCTGCTCCCCCGCTGCCGCGACATGCCCGGACTCGGTCCCGATCTCATCGCTGACCTGTTCTCTGAGCGCCGGCACTGCAGCGTCCAGGAGGCGGCCGATGCGGCGGCTCGCATTCGAGCCGAGCTCTCAGGCTCGGCACATCCGCCGAACTCTCAGGCTCGGCACATCCGACTGACCCAGGCCTCGCCTGACGCCCGCCCACCAACCCTGCCGAATGCTCGCCCGGCGAGCGTTATGACCGCAGATCGGCGACCGAATGCCGGGCCGCTGCATACGATGCATGGTCATGCAGACAGCCAGCCCCGGCGTCGAGGAGTCCACGGCCGAGGTTGCATGGTCATGCAGGGCGACGGATAGGAAACGACTGGAGCTGACATATGGCTCACCGAGTGAGAAACAAGCAAGGAGAGCGGCTCGGCGCGGCCAGGCGCGGCCAGGCGCGGGCCAGGCGGCTCGGGCCAGGCGCGGGCCAGGCGCGGGCCAGGCCGCTCGGGCCAGGCGGCTCGGGCCAGGCGGCTCGGGCTCGGGCCCCCGCCGTCGCCCCGCGCCGGCGTAGCCCTACAGCGGCTCCGTCATGGCATGGTCGATGCCCTGGGCGAGGATCGCCTTCTCCGCCTCGCTCAGGTTTCGGTCGAGGACGCCGAGGTACAGCTCCTCCTCCGCGAGGTGGACCTTCAGGATCGCGTGCAGCCGGTAGAGCGCCCGGCGGAGGGCCATTCCCTCGACGGCGCTCCAGCGGCAGCCCTCGGCGTGCTCCCGGTAGCGCCCCAGCTCCTCGACCAGGCGGACCATCGCGGCGTGCTCCTGGCGCATCGGGGCCATCGAGTGGCGCCCGTCCATGAGCTCCTCAAGGCGCGGGTAGAGGGCGCACTCGATCGCCTGCATGTGGGGCACGAGCTGGCCCACGATGAAGGCGTACTCGTCCTCGAACAGGGCGTGGATCGAGGAGCAGTCGACGGTCCCGACCATCTCGGCCAGGGCGAGCAGCCGGTCGACGTGCGGGACCAGCCGGGCGTGGTGATCCTCGCTCGTGGCCCGGAGCGTGACCATCAGCGGCGCGCCGGAACGGCGGTCAGCTCGTCGGCGATCAGCCCGGCCCAGGCGTCGATCTCATCCCAGTCCCGGAAGTCTCCTGCGGGGAGGAGGTCGCGGGTCGCCGGCATCGCCCGGGTGACGCGCTCCATGAGTCCGATCGGCTTCTGGCTAGGGTCATAGGCGCCGAAGAAGATCCGGTGGTCGCGGGCGTCGACGAGGTCGGCGAGGGACGCGATCTCGCGGGGCGCCTGGCGGACGTCCTGACCCTCGGCGTCGACGGTGGCGGTGCCGACCGGGCCGCTGCTGAAGAGCCACGTCGGCCGGGTGGCGAGGATCTCGCGGTTCCGGGTGACGAAGCCATGCGCCTCGCCGAGCCACCGAAACGCGTAGATGGCGCTGCCGACGACGAAGGCGTCGTACCCGGCCGGGTCGCGGGTCGCGGTCACCGAGCGTGCCTCGGCGTCCAAGCCGAGCCGGGTCAGGGTCGTGGCGATCCGCTCGGCGATGCCCCGGGTCGCCCCGTGGTGGGTCGCATAGGCGACGAGAACGCGCGTGGTCATCGGCTCAACCTCCCAGATCGAGCCGATGATCTCGCCCCGGTTCGCCGAGCCGCCAGTGCCGTCCGGCCCCGGCCGGTCAGCCCGAGGTCACGCCGGAGCGCGGACGTCGGGGGCCTCGGGGGCCTCGAGGATCTCGGTGGCCTCGCCGGCCTCGGCGGCCTCGAGGACCTCCTCGGGCAGCTCGGCGGTTTCTTCGGGCTCGGTCATCTCCGGACCGCCCTCGATCGCGATGTGGGGCAGCCAGCCCAGGAACCGCGGCAGCCACCAGTTCCAGTCGCCGAGGAGCTGCATCGTCGCCGGCAGGAGGATGCTCCGAACGATCGTGGCATCGATGAAGACGGCCACCGCCAGGCCCAGCCCGAGCTGCTGGATGAACACGAACTTGAGGGCCACGAAGGCGGCGAAGACGACGACCATGATCGAGGCCGCGCTCGTGATCGTCCCCGAGGTGACGCTGATCCCCCGGGCGGTGGCCGCGCGCGATGGGAGCCCGCGGTCCCTGGCCTCCTTGATCCGGGTCAGGATGAACAGGTGGTAGTCCATCGACAGCCCGAACAGGATCGTGAAGATGAACACCGGCACCCAGCTCTCGATGACCCCGCCGGCGGTGATCCCGAGCGGCTCGGCCAGCCAGCCGTCGTGGAAGACGAGGACCATGACCCCGAACGCCGCGCCGGTCGAGAGCAGATTGAGGATGATCGCCTTGATGGGGATGACGATCGAGCGGAAGGCCACGAGCATGAGCACGAACGACAGGCCCAGGACGAAGGCGAAGATCCGGGGCGTCCCGTCGACGTAGATCTGGGTCACGTCGAGGGCGATCGCGACCTGCCCGGCGACGAGCATCCGGACGCCGTCCGCCTGGAGTTCGCCGAAGAGCTCCGGTCGGAGCTCGTTCCGGACCGTCCGGACGACGTCGCGGTTGGCCTCGTCGTTGCGGTTGCCGCCGAGGGTGAAGCTGACGAGGGCAGCGTCGCCGTCGGCTGAGGTGCGTTCGCGGGACGGGCCGCTCACTCCGGGGATCGCGAGGACCCTGGCCTTCAGCTCCCCGATCGCCGCGGCCACGTCAGCGCGGTCCGGCTCCGTGACGACGACGTCGAGCCGGAGGTCCTGGCCCTGGGGCCACTTCTCGTTGATGAGCCGGACGCCGGCGACGCCATCGATCGACGAGGGAAAGCCGGTGATGTCGGTCAGGCCGATCCGGAGGTGCAGGATCGGGAACGCGAGGGCCAGCAGGAGCGCCGCCGATGCGAGGAGCATCCGGACCGGGCGGGCCATCACCGCGGTCACGAGGCGGGCCCAGACGCCGCTCCCCTCCGGACGCGCCGCGCGGGCCTCGAGCCAGGCGATCGCATCGACGCCCCACATCCGCGGCCCGCCCAGCGGCCCGCGCCGGGCCAGCCGCGGAATCCAGGTCGCCGGGCGGCCGAGGTTGACGCGATCGCCGACGATCGCGAGCGTGGCCGGCAGGAACGTCAGGCTGCCGATGATCGAGACGAGGACGACGCCGATCGTCCCGACCGCCATCGAGGTGAAGAGGGTGATGCCGAGGGTGAACAGGCCGGCCAGCGAGATCATCACCGCGAGGCCGGAGAAGAAGACCGCGCGGCCGGCCGTGCTCGACGCGATCTCGATCGCGAGCGGAACGGATCGGCCGTGGCGCCGCTCCGTCCGGAACCGGGTGACCATGAACAGCGAGTAGTCGACGGCCACGGCCAGGCCGATGAGGACGATGAGCTGGGTGGCGTTGGCGCTGACCGGCCCGACGACCTGGCTGTAGAGGCCGACGAACCCGAACGCGGCGGCCAGCGCGGTAACGGCGAGGACCAGCGGGATGAGGCTGGCCAGGACCGCGCCGAAGGCGAGGAGCAGGATCAGGAACGTCAGCGGCAGGGTGATCCGGAGCGAGCTGTCGAGGTCGCGGGTGATCAGGTCGTTGATGTCGCGGTTGATGAAGGTCCCGCTGACGATGTGGATCCGGGCCTCGGGGAGCGCGGCGCGGGCGGCGTCCACGATGGCCTCGACGGGGACGAGGAGCGCCTCGACCGCGGGGTCTTCCCCGGGCACGTTGCCGACGACCTGGACGGTCGAGCCGTCGGCCGAGACGAGGCCTGCCTGGGGCGGGGCGGAGAACGGGTCGATGAGCTCGTCGAAGGTCCGGGTGTCGTTCCCGTCGACGGTCGCGTGCGCCGCACCGAGGTCGGCGACGAGGGTGGCGACCGCGGCCCGGAACGTGGGATTGGCGGCGGCGCCCGCGCCGCCGTCGATGACGACGACGATCCGCTCGCCCGGTTCGACCGGCTCCCCCGCACCGAAGGTGTCGTAGGCCTCTTCGGCCTCGAGGCGGGGGCCGCTGGGGTCCTCGTTGACGTCGATCGTCCTCGTCCCTCCGGCCGCCATGCTGGCGGCGAACAGGCCGAGGGTCAGGACGAACCATGCGCCGAACACCGGCCAGCGATGGCCGGCGCTCCACATCGCGACCCGGACGGTCCACGGCTCGCGGGTGCCGGCGGGCTCGTAGGTCGCGGCGGGCTCGGTCACCCGCGGAGCGTACGAGATCGAGCGTCAACCGAGCGTTTCCGCCGGCGGCGCCAGCGACGCCGGATCGCCGGGGTCTGGGGATCCCGAGGCCGGCGGGCACGTGACCAACGGCACTGGGCGCCGGCTGTCGGCTCGCCGACCCTCGGAGCCGATGAGCTCCCAGCCCGCCGATCGCGTCCGACGCCAGCCCGCGTGGAGCGGGGCGCTCACGACCCCCCTCGCTGCCCACATCCCGGACGACCGACGGGGCCTCGCCATCGTGGCGATCAAGGCCTTGCACTCGGCGGCCTTCCTCTCCATCGCCGGGCTCATCCTCGTGTTCGCCTGGGACGGCTTCCGCGGGCGACCAACCCGGCGGACTGCGCTCGCGGCCGTCGTCGCCCTCGGGGAATCCGCGGTCTACGCGAGCAACAACCTGGTTTGCCCGCTGACGCCGCTCGTCGAGGAGCTCGGCGCGGAGAGCGGGACCGTGACGGACATCTTCCTGCCCGACTGGCTCAGCCTCCGCATTCCGCCTATCTTCGGCTCGCTCCTCGTCGTCGGCCTCATCCTCAACGTTCGCGCCCTGATGCGTCGCCGAGGGCCCGGCGGCGCCTAATCCGAGCTCGGCCCGAGCCGGACCAGCGACGTCAGGACGAACGTCGTGCGACAGCGATGGACGACCCGGGCGAGGTCGATCGCTCGGGCCCCGGACGCGTCCGCGAGCCGGCAGGTGGACGCGGCGGCATCGTCGAAGTGGCCGCGGAACGCCCAGCGCCCGCGCTCCTGCTCAGCCGGCAGCGCGCCGAACCGCGGATCCACCGCGAGCGGGATTGCACAGGACCCGCAGGCGTCGCCACTCAGCGAGCCGCAGTCGAGCGAGAACCACGCCGGCTTGACCAGGGGCCCTTCGAACGTGTGGCAGCTCACCCCCGAATCGAGCTCGAACGCAAGCTCGGTGGCACCAAAGCAATGGAGGAGAAGCTCGTCGGCGGTCACGCCGAGCTGGCGGACGTCGTCGGGCACGACCGGGCAGTGCTCCTCCGAGATGTCGTCGATCCAGACGACCCCCGTGGGGCTCGCGGCGGCCACCCAGCCGAAGGCTGCCGCCTCCTGGCCCCCAATGACGGACTGAACGAGATACCACTCCTGTCCATCCGCGGCGACCGGCCCGTCGACGAGGAGGACCTCGTCGCCACGTCGCAACGTCAGGTCCGACTGCGCGCGTGCGGCGTCGGCCGCGGCCGCGACCCGGATCTCGAGTCCGTCGACCATGACCTCGACCATCGCGTCGGGGATCAAGCCGCGCGGTCGCGTAAGGCTGATTCCCGCGTCGCCACAGGCCTGGAACGACGAGAGCAGCCAGGCGCCCGACGCCGAGCGTGACCACGATCCCGTGAAGATCGCCCGGCCATCGCGGACCACGCCGCTGCGGCGCTCCTCGAGGGCGATGACATCCGTCCAGCGAACGCCGCGAAGGGCGCGGGTCGCCGTCTCGAGGTCCGGGCTGCCGCCCTGCGCGTCGGGTGCGTAGTCGACGTCGCCGCCGGTCGTGCCGCCCTCGCACCGGGGAGGCGGTACCGCGTCCAGCGGAGCGGGCAGCTCCGCTGCGACGAAGACGAACGGCGGCTCATCGGGAGGCGGCGTCGACGCGGCGACAGGCGACGGCGTCGCGGGAGCCGCGGTCACGCCCGACGACGGGGACGGGGTCGCCGGCGGCGGTGACATGGTCTCCGGCGACGGTGACGTCGGCGGCACGGTCGGGGGCGCCCCGGCACACGCGGCAACGAGGAGCGCGACGAGGCTCATCCGGACGCTGGACCGAAGCGCAGTCATGACTGGCTCCCGTTCGTGCGAACACACCTCGGACGCCCTCGCCGCCACGTCCGTGACGGCGCGACCAGCATCTTGCGCCTCGCGATCGCGATCGGGACAATGCCCGCGACGTGGCGGGGAAACATCGAGGGAGGGGAAGATGGACGGAACACGGGCGCCGGGATTCGAACGGTTCGCCGGCTGGCTGTCGATCCTGGCGGGCGTCGCCGGGATCGGCTACGCCGTCGCGTTCGTGGTCCTGAAGGACGCGGGGCTGAGCGGGCTCTTCCTGCTCCTGGCGCCGCTCCTCGCGACGGCGGGGCTCGTCGCGGTCTTCGAGCGGGTCAGGGGCGTCGACAGCGGCTTCGCGATCCTGGCCCTTGGACTGGGCATCGTCGGCTCGCTCGCCGCCTCGACCCACGGGGCCTTCGACCTCGCGAACGTCCTCCACCCGCCGACGCTCGAGAGCGACCTGCCGAGCTCGGTCGATCCGCGCGGCTTCGCGACCTTCGGGTTGACGGGCGTGTCCGTCGCGATCCTCGCCTGGCTCGCCGGCCGGACTCCCGAGCTGCCGGGCTGGGTCCGGCCGGTCGGACTCCTGCTGGGCGTCGTCCTCGTCGTGACCTGGCTGGCCCGGCTCATCGTCCTCGACGCGACCAGCCCGCTCGTCCTCGGACCGGCCCTCGTGGCCGGCCTCCTCAGCCCGCTATTCTTCCTTGGCCTCGGGGTCTGGCTCCTGGGGTGGCGCCGCTGACTTGACGGAGACCGGCATGACCGACACCCTCATTCCCGCGATCGACGAAGCCAGGGCCGAAGCCGAGCGCCTCGACCTCAGGACCCGTCTCTTCATCGACGGCGACTTCCGCGACGCCGCCAGCGGTCGCCGCTTCACGACCGAGAACCCGGCCACGGGCCGGCCGATCACCGAGGTCGCCGAGGGTGGCCCGGCCGACGTCGACGCCGCCGTCACCGCCGCGCGCCGAGCGGCCGACGACGGTCGCTGGTCGCGGCTGAGCCCCGGCGATCGGAAGCAGATCCTCATCCGCTGGGCCGACCTCATCGAGGCCAACGCCCGCGAGCTCGGTCTCATCGAGACCATCGACGCCGGCAAGCCGATCGCCGACACGGTCGGGCTGGACATGCCCGAGACCGCGGCCTGCATCCGCTGGCACGCCGAGGCGGCCGACAAGATCTACGGCCAGGTCGCGCCGTCGCCCGAGGGCACGGTCGCCACGATCACCCGCGAGCCGGTCGGGGTCGTAGGCGCGGTGATCCCCTGGAACTACCCGGCCCAGATGGCGGCCTGGAAGCTGGGCCCCGCCCTCGCCACCGGCAACACCGTCGTCATCAAGCCGGCGTCGACGACCTCGCTCAGCCTCCTCCGGATCGCCGAGCTCGGCGCTGATGCCGGGATCCCCGGCGGCGTCCTCAACGTCGTCACCGGCCCGGGTGACACCGTCGGCGAGGCGATCGGGCGGCACCCCGACATCGATGCCGTCGCCTTCACCGGCTCCACCGAGGTCGGCCGGCGCTTCCTCCACTACAGCGCCGAAACGAACCTGAAGCGCGTCCTCCTCGAGCTCGGCGGCAAGAGTCCGCAGGTCGTCTTCCCCGACGTCACCGACTTCGAGACGATCGCGTCGAACGTCGCGATCGCGATCTTCTGGAACATGGGCGAGAACTGCAGCGCCGGCTCACGGCTGGTCGTCCATCGATCGGTCAAGGCTCGCCTCCTCGAGGCCGTCGCCGCGGAGCTCGAGGCGTGGCGGGTCGGCGACCCGCTCGACCCGGCGACGCGGATCGGCGCCCTGATCTCGCGCGGGCAGATGGAGAAGGTCCTCGGCTACATCGATCTCGGCCGGTCCGAGGGCGCCCGGGTGGTCACCGGTGGCAGCCGGATCCTCGAGGAGAGCGGCGGCTGGTTCGTCCCGCCGACGATCTTCGACAACGTCCGCAACGACATGCGGATCGCGCGCGAGGAGATCTTCGGGCCGGTCCTGTCGGTCATCGAGTTCGAGACCGAGGCCGAGGCCGTCGCCATCGCCAACGACACGCCCTACGGCCTGGCGGCCTCGCTCTACACCCGCGACCTCAACGTCGCCCACCGGGTGGCGAGAGACCTGCGGGCCGGCGTCGTCGGGGTCAACGCCTACTCCGAGGGCGACATGACGACGCCGTTCGGCGGCTACAAGCTGTCGGGCTTCGGCGGCCACGACAAGTCGCTCCACGCCCACGACCAGTACACCGAGCTCAAGACGATCTGGATCCAGCTCGCGGAGCGGTAGCCGAAGGGGCAGCCCCGGACCGGCGGCGGGCGAAGCTCGCGCCGACCGCCGCCACGAGACCCACGATCACCAGGAGCGCCGCGGCCGGACCGAGCCAGCCGGTCGTCGAGACCGGCGATCCGGGCGCTCCGGGCCTCGCTGGGGCGGCCGTCGGCGAGGCGGCCCCGGCTGCGCCACCGAGGGCCGTCTCGGGCGGCGGCGTCATCGTCGGGTGCGGCGTCGGCTCCGGGATCGCGGTGGCCGACGGCGTGGCCGCGGGAGGCTCGGTTGGAACCGGCGCGGGCGTGGGCCGGGGTGGCGGGCTGGGCTCGGGCGTCGGCACGGGCGCGACGGCGGGCGCGGGCGTCGGCACGGGCGTCGGGGCCGGCGTCGGCGGCGGCGTGGCGGCGGCCTCGGCTGCCAGCTCCTCGTCGGTGAGCGGCTGGATCGACACGAACGTGTCGTCCCAGATCATCGGCAGCGGGTCGTAGTGCCAGCGGGTGAAGTACGTCCGAAGCTGGTCAACGGTGAGCGTCGTGTTCGGCGGCATGTCGTAGCCGTTCTTGCTCTGGAGACCCCAGAGAGGGCCCGTCACGCTGACCGACGTGATCACGAAGTCGCTGGTCAGGGCTGGGTCCGCGGTCGCGGTGAAGCCGTTGAGGACCCAGCCATGGTTGCCGTGCGCGACGGCGAGAGCGACCGGCATGTTCGTCGCCCGCATCCGCTGGACCGCGAGCTGAAGGCTGTACCCGAACGAGGTGCTCGAGACGAGCCGGTAGCGATCGTCGACGAAGTGGCGCATTCCGGCCGTCCAGCCGGCCGGATCGACGCCCGCGCTGAGCGGCAGATCGTAGCGGTTCTTCGTCCGCATCCAGTCGAAGTACGTGGTCTGGGCCGAGGAGGCATGGTCCTCGGTGCCCTCGATCATGTTCCGGATGATCTGGATGTCCGCGGCTGTGCAGTAGAGCCACGACGCCTGGGTCGTGAAGACGCCGTCGCGGTAGAGGTTGACGCCGCCGGTCCAGGGGGAGAGGCCCTGCAGGGCCGGTCCGTGGTGCGGCGGTGCACCACTTTCTGCGGCACCCGTCGGCGGGGCGGCGAGGGCGGCGGCGGCCATGAGGAGGGCGACCAGCGCCGCACGAGCGATCCGTGGGGCGGCACGACCGTTTGGCGGTTGCCATCGACGGCGAGATCGAGCCCCGAGTTCGATCATCCGGTCATG
>Ga0209751_10007095_pt1 | contig 10315 bp, 6 predicted proteins | sample RifCSP13_1_FD_184019 | JGI IMG/M metagenome (GOLD analysis project Ga0209751, IMG submission 184019) | Soil microbial communities from Rifle, Colorado - Rifle CSP2_sed 13_1 (SPAdes) (version 2) | ecosystem: Environmental > Terrestrial > Deep subsurface > Rock core/Sediment | place: Rifle...
ACACGTTGGCAGCCGGCAGCATCGTAATGTCGGCGCCGGGCTGCAGGATGAGCGGCACCGACCTGGGCACGATGACCGTGCCGGATAGGATCACGCTGCCGCTCAATTCGGCGGCGCCCGGCCGCTCGCGGCTCGCGCTGAACTCGGGATGCGCCCGCAGGAATTCGACCAGGCTGAGCTCCGGCGCTTCGAGATCGAGCGGATCGGAAGCGTCGTAAGCGGTAATGCCAATGGAGTTCACCGGCAGTGGCTCGGCCTGATTGATGAACCCTGAAGGTATGTACTCGCCGGAGACGGCGTTGACCGCCGCCACCTGAATTTGCGGCGGAGCCCAGTCGAGCGGGTGGCGCTGCGCCGGCGTGAGTTTGCCCACCAGGAAGAAACGGGAGCGGCCGGTCAACGTATCGAAATATTCCCAATACTCGCCATCTATGAAGTCACTATCGTATTTGACTTCAGGCAGAACGTACTTGTCGAGCGCGAAGTTTATTTTCCCGTTCGCCGCCGTTGTCTCTGCCACCAGCCGATCGCCTCGGTCGAGTTCGGCGTTCTCGTTTGCGTCTTCATACAGCCGATAATGCCCCTCGAACACTTGCGTATCGGAAATTAGAATCCCCTGGAGCTGAATGCCGCTGAAGTTCAGTGTGGCGATCTCCAGGGCGGCGCGATCGTTGGCTTCCAGGCGATACAGGAAATTGGCGCTGGACAGGCTGAGCACTTTGTAGACGCGGTGAACGTTAAACTCAAGATCCTCCTTGATCTGGTCCATCTTGTACCCTTGGATGGGCGTGCTTAATACGTCGGCCCAGGCCAGCGGCCGGATGCGCTCGTGCAGGGCGTTGAACTTGGCGATCAAGCCGTCGCCGCCGTCGCTCATCATCTCCCACAGAATCCGATTGCGCTGCAGGCGGAGCTCGGGGTCCATCAGCGTGGCCCGCTGGATCTCGTCAGGGCCGTGACTGTTCCAAAAGTCGATGGTGCCCGGTTCCTTCGGCAGGCGCGTCACGTGCACGTCCCAGGGGATCGGCTCCAGCAGCCCCCGGCTCTCGTCGTAAAAAAGCTTGAGATTGTCCGAGCCGAAGCGGACGTGGTTGGTATTGAAGAGCGTCGTCAAGACGCGGAAGCGCAGATACTTCTCCCAATCCAGCACGGCGCGGATGCGGCGGAAGTTCTCCGGCGTCGGGTTCAGGGAATGATCGATCAGCACCTGCATGGCCCGCAAGGCCAACTCGCCGACCTTGTCCACGTCGCGCCGCATCGAACCGAGGTCGAACCTGGCATCCAGTGTGCCGGGTGTGCCATATTTCGTGTACTGTTCGAAGTGCATGGCCCGGTCGTTCTGGCCGAATATGGCCGTCGTCTCCGGCCGATCGTAGGCGACCAGTAGCGGCGTATCAAAGTCTTCGACCTCATAATACAGGCCCTGCAGAACGCCGTTGATTCTGAGAATGACAAACTGGTCGCGTGGAACGACCAAGCCCGCCTCGCGCATCAGCGAATTGGCAAAGGGTGCCAGAACATAGTCTCGGGCGTTAGGGATGATCAGATTGATCTGGTGCTTGCCCTGAAAATAGATCGGCTCCTCGCGGATTTCGCCGTTGTCGTCGATCTGCGATTTGCCGAACTTAATCGCCCATGACTTCTTGGGCCCTTCCCAGTGGTTCGGGAGGTCGCCCCGAACCCTTACCTTAACGTTGTAATCCTGGCCTTCGTAGAGGAATCGAGCATTGACCCACACCTTGAGATCGTCGCTCATCCAACCTTGCTTTACGGCCTGCTCGACGACGCTTTGCACCGTGGCATACTGCTCCGAGGCAATCCTGACATCGTAGATGGGAAGTCCAGACTCCAGTAAGAGGTGCTGAGTGCGGAATGGGTTCAGCAGGCCGTCGACCAGGGCCACATATTGGTTGCCGCCGGCCAACCCGCTGACCCATTGCGCCAGGGGCGTGATATACGTGGACAGGGCGAAGATCACAACAGCGAGCGCTAGCAAGCCGATCACAGCTTCAGACGGGCGCGACCAGATGCCGCGCAGCGGGCGGCTCGCTCGTTTTAAGGTCGACAGGAGTCTTTTGCGAGATTTCAGGACCATTCCGTTAATCGTCATTTTCTAAAACTCATCTTCCCGCCCGACTGCGGAAAATCGGCCTTCGCTGCGCACGGCGTAGCAATACTTGCTGACTGCCTGGTTCTGCAAGTTGTATTTGGCAATCAGGGTATGCATCCAGCGTGGCAGGAAGTCGTCGGCTTTGATCTCGAAAACGGCATGGCCGTACTGCAGCAAAGGGCGCGCGCCGCGCAGAGGACCCAGCAGATCGAGGTTGCGGCCAGCAAGTAGCTCGTCGTCAAAGTTGGCGCGAATGCGGCTGACTTCCACACGCTCGAGGGCCTGGCGGCGGTACTGGACGATGACCTTCGGTTCCATGTTGTACTGCCGCAGCAGCCGGAAAAATTCCAGGGAGCCGTTGCCGCCGTTCAGCAGGCGCGCCGGCGGCAGCCTACGGCGCTGGATGGCGAGCTCGATCTCGCCGTAGTCTTCTCGCGGAACGTCGACGGTGATTTTGTGGATGAAGCTTATATAGCGCGACTTCACCTCCAGGCGCACGAGAGGCATGTGGCCCGGCGTCTCACCGTAGGCGCGCACCCGCAGCTTGTGACGCTCGGCCTCGCCGGCCATTTTGTCGTGATACGCCAGATAGTCGGGTGTGTCGAGATACAGGCTGCGCACCAGGTAGCTGCCTGCCGGGCCGGCGTGCACGTCGGGGCGCATGAAGGCCGCCAGGTCGCGGGCGAGCGCCGTGCGGGTCGTGCGGTCAATCAGGTATTTGAGTTCCACCCGGCGGAACAGCAGGGCGCGGCCGGTGGTCACAGGTGCGGCGACGCCGGCGCTAGATTTCAAGATGATTCTCCGGCGCGATCAGAGTCACCTGGCGAATGACACCGTTGCTGAATTCGCCGACAATGCGCTCGGCCGAGGCCCTCGGCGCCAGCCGCACGCTGTAGGTGTACTCGAAATCCTGGCCGTGATCGACGTCCGTGGCGCCGCGCAGCTGCTTCCAGGCGATCAATCGCTGCGCCTCCGCCGGCAGGGCGTTCCAGGGTTCCTTCTGCTCCGAACGGAATATAAGGATGTAGTCCGCCGAGCCGACCAGATTATGGCCGATCCGCGACATGACCAGGGTGATCAGCGAGATGACGATGGTGCCAATTACCCCGACCATCCAGACGTTCGCGCCGGCGGTCAGGCCAATGCTAATCGCCAAAAACAGGAAGGCCATGTCCTTCGTATCCTTGATCACCGTGCGGAAACGGATGATGGACAGCGAGCCGACCAGGCCCAGCGACAGCGCGACGTTGCTGCCGATCGCCATCATGACCATGGCCACCGTCGGCGAAACCAGCATCAAGGTCAGATAGAAGGAACGGGTGTAGGCGATGCCCGTGTGCGTCTTGCGATAGACAGTTGCCCACAGGAAGGCGAGCGCAAACGCGAGCAAGAAGCTCAGCAGCACCTGCGCAGGCGACAAGTCTACCCTAACTAGATTGGTTGGATTCATCGCGAAATCTCCTTTGCCATGAATGGCTGTCCGTGGGATTCATCGAATGTCCTCAGTCACCGGGCATAGTTCGCCAAGTCCCCGTGACTACATCGGAGCTCCCAGCTTCGCAGATTAGCATACAGTGGTTAGACCAAAGGATGAGGCCCGTTGGAAGAAGGTTATTATTATGGCTTGATTTTCTGTGTGTCTTCATGCCTTCATGATAAAGACTGCATCATAATCTGAACGGTTACTCGAGCGAAAAGAGGCGGTTCAGCGTTGGCGCATCGCGCTGCTCGATACACAACCGCAGCAGACTCACGTAGTGGCCGCTCTCCAACTTGGCCGGCGTGAGCCGGGTCGACTCCTTGAGCGCCCGGTGCATCCAGCAGGTATGGAAGAGTGGCTCGACCAGGTGCGCCGGCAGGGCGATCCGCTCGCAATAGCGTCTGGTCGACTCGATCACCAGCTGGCTGAGCGGAGACTCGGCCAGGAAGTGCTGCGCGAACCCCGCCAGCCGATTACGGGTGCCCCGCGCGCGCGCAGCCCCGACGCAGTAAGAACGCAGGAAATAGAACAGGTCCCACAGCGGCAGGCCCTGCGGTTCGGCCGCCTCCCAGTCCAGAAAAGCGACTCGCCCGCTCCGGGTCACGACAACGTTCCAGGCGCCGGGATCGCCGTGCTGGAACACCAGCGGGAACGCCTCACGGCTGCGCCCAATGGCCGCAATTTGGTCGGCCAGGAAATCCCGGTGCGGGGGCGCAAGCCGGTACACCTGTACGAACCGCCTGAACAGCGTCTCAAGTCCGCTGGCGACCTGCGCAGGTGCGGCCGACGTCCGGTCGGCGGTGGCCGCGCCCAGATCGATCAGCCAGTCGATCGCGGCACGGACATATGAGCAGCCGGCGGTCGCCCGGGTGCGCTGGCGGAATGGCACGCCGTCAATCATCGTCTCGCCGACGATTGCCAAGCCGCCATGCTGGCCGAAGAACACCGCCTGGGGCAGCGTCTCCCGATCGCCAATCCCCTTCTCATGCAGGCGTGCGAGTGCGCGATATTCATTCTCAAGCCGGGGGTTGAGGGCCGGGTCGCGAACCATTTTGACGATATACTCTGGCGAGTTGCCTGCGCGGTTGAACAGGAAGAACAGCACCTTCCGCGAGCTGTATTCACCGGTCGCCGATAGCCCCCAGCGATGCCGGCTGATGTCAATGCCCGCCGCTTGGGCGATCGACCGCAAGTACTGAGGCGGCGCATCGATCGAGTGGGCTGTGCGCCCGACCAGCGCGCCGCAGCGCCGCGCGAACCGGCTGTACACGAGACGCCTACCGAGGTATCGCTCGGCGCGCTTGAATACACGCAGTCGGATCGGCGGACTATAGAGCGCGTGGCGCAGGAAGTAACCGATCGTCTCGTGGTCGCGCAGCAGCACTGCCGTGTGCATTTCGCCAGCCAGGGGCGTCAGCCAGAAGACTCGTGGCGCGCCCCAACCCTCGATGAAATTGTCTGTCGCGCCGCGGCCAAATAGTTGAGCGATAGGCCCACCGAACTCGAAATAGATCAGTCCCGCAGGCTTCAGCACGCGTTCCAGCTCGGCTCGCAGCGCGCGATCGCGATTGAGCCGCCGGGCGTTGCCGCCACTGACCAATACGAGATCAGCGCTCCCGCCCACCAGCGGCAGCGTGCCGTGGCCGTTAGCAATCATCAGGCGGATATTAGCCGCGCCAGAGTGCCGGATTGCCTCGCCGGTCTGATGAAGCTGTCGTGCGTTCGCGCAGATCACCGCCACATCTCGCCCAATGCGCGACAAGGTCGCCAGCGTCGGGAGTCGCGTTGTCCCCAAACACACGATCTGCTCGAGCTCCAGGCTCGGCAGCAGGAACGACCAGTTGGCGCCCGTCACGTTCCACTTCAGGTTCGTGCTCGGGATAAATGCGGTTGCCAGTGTCGTATCGAGCATCGAGATACCGTCCTGAACTACTCGCCAAAGAGTCGCCGTGCCAGCGGGAAGCGCAGCACCTCGGGAAACGTTTGCCTCACGTTGAGCGATCGGCGGTTGAGTCCGACCACCAGCAGGGACGCGAGCGCGGCGAGCGCGAAGCCGACGTAGATGGGCGGAGACGCCACCGCTTGAAGCAGCAACAGGCCCAGCGTGCTCAGCGCGATGACGAGGTAGACCTTGAGGAAGCGCCACTCGAACAGGCTGATGCCGGTGCCGAAGCGCAGGCCGGCCTGCTTGAGGATATTGTGCGCGACCAGCGTGCTGCTCGTGCCGATCGCCGCGCCGAGCGCGCCGTAGCGGGGAATGAGCAGCAGGTTGACTACCAGATTGATCACGACGGCGAGGACGTTGACGACGACCACGTAACGCACTCTCCCGAAGACCTTGAGCGTCAGCCCGTTCTGGCCGAGCGCGGCGTTGAAGTAGTAGCCGAAGGAAAGCAGCGCCAAGATCGCCGCCGAGTCCGCGTAGCGCTGCCCGTACAGCATGACCGTGAGGGGCTGGGCCAGCGAGAAGCTCACGGCAAAGATGGGGAAGGAGATCACCGCTATCCAGATCGCGGTCTGCCAGTACAGATTGTTGATGCCCTCGCGCTCGTTCCGCGCGAACAGTCGCGCCGCGAGGGGAGTGAAGAGCAGGGCGAAGCTCGATAGCACCAGCTGGTTCAGCTTGGCCGCCGGCTGGACGGCCCGGAAGGCGGCCACGCCGACCGTATCGTGAAAGTGGCCCAGCAGCATCGTATCGATCGTGTTCATCACCGTGTACACCAGGTCGGAGGTGAGCAGCGGGATCGTGAAGGTGAGAACGTCGCGCGCCGGAATCTTGATGCTCGCAAGCTCGAAGTGCCGGAACAGGCCCTGCTCGCGCAAGACGCGAAACAGGACGACCGTGTAGATCGCCACGCCCAGAGCGCCCGACGCCAGGTAGCCCCCGGCGAGGAAGAACACGTCGCTGTGTCCCAGGATGAGCAGCAGCACGACCGCCAGCTTGAGGCCCGGCGCCAGCACGTACTTGCGGAAGAAGATCGAGCGCGGGCTGGCGAAGACGGCGAACATGCCGATGAGCAGGGTGTCGAGTGCCTGCACCGGCGCGAGCGCGATCATGATCAGCAGCAGCGCGATCGCCTGTCGATCGTCAATCAACACCTGGGCCAGCGATCCCTGCAAGCCATAGACGACCAGGACCATAGCCAGCCCCAGCGACAGAACCGCGCTCACCACCAGCAGGATTGTGCCGAACAGCCGGCCGTAATCGCGCTGTTCTTGGTAGATCGGCACGAAGCGGGTAATCGCCCGGTCCAAGCCGAATATCGCGATCGTCTCGCCCAGCGCGACGATCGAAAGCGCATAGGCGAACGCGCCGTAGTCCGTCTTCGTCAGGTAGTTGACGGTCAACACCTGGACAGCAAAATTCACCCCCATCGACAGCAGCCGGCCGACCAGCAGGAGGCTGGAGCCGCGGATTTGATGTCGGGTAGCAGTGTGTGTGGCGCCAGGCAGCGCGGCGACTGAGGGTGTGGTTGTCGTTGAGGGCATGGAGACCTTTGCCAGCGGGGTTCGCGGGGATAGGCTCATCGGGAGACCATCGCCCGGTCCGGGATGGACAGCTCGTCCCGCGCATCATTCTCGCGCAACCCGGATTCCATCGGAGGTGCAGTGTGGAAAATCTGAATGGCGGCACCAGCCAGAGCCAACAAAAGCCAGTAGTATCGGATGTAGGACAGGTGAAGGAAGATGGCGCTCACCAAGTAGGCGATAATGGCAAGCAGAAAGCCGGTTGCCGTGAAGGCGATGTCTGGGCGACTCGGCGTCCAGCGGCGGCGCGCTTTCGCGAGCTGATATAGCGTGAACAGCACAATACTCAGGAAAACGGCAAAGCCGACAATACCGGTGTCGGCTAATTCCTCCAGATACATACTATGCGCTCTACGTGTGCCCTCGAGCATCTTAAGGCCGAGTTGGTTTCCGTAAGCGGTCATATAGAGGTTAGTCTGACCAGGGCCGACCCCCAGAATAGGGTGATCGATAAAGATATTGAGGCCGCCAAGATTTTCGGTGGCTCGGCCGAGTACGGAGACGCCGATACCTGTCCTATCTCCAGACGCTAACCCAGCCACATCGGTGACGGTAGAAATCCGATACGCGTAGTCCGGTATGGCCACGAGCACGACCAGAGAAGCAGCGACCGCGATGACCAAGAAATGCCGCAATTTTATGATGCGCAGGATCACCATGACCAGGAGCGTGACGACGATCGACAGTCCTGCACCGCGCGAGAAGGTGAGTAAGGCGCCACTGATGATCGGAACGCATGCAGCCGCCGCGAGTATGCGCAGCCTCCTCGAACGCTCGGCCCAGATACGAAACAGAGCGAGCGGCAGCAAGACGACCATGACCTGGCCATAGCGATTCTTCGAGCCGATCGGCCCGGCCAGACGTCGTCGCGTAACATCATTGCCTAGGTAGTCTACTTCGCCCGTGTCTATCTCTGAGGCTTTGACCTTGGCGAGACCCCCGAAATCATTGTCGTAGTCGCCCGTTAATTCTTGATACAGCGAAATACCGCCCATCAGGCAGCCGGCCAGGATGAGAGCCCAGACCCCCTTCCGCAGCAAATCCGGCGTCCGCACCGTATTGATAATCAAAAAGTACAAAACCAGCCCTTCGATCAAATAGACAAGTATTCTGGCGGTCGAATCCCCTGCATTCCTTGACGCGACAGCCGAGACAAGTATCACACCTAAATAGACCAGCATCAGAAAGAAAATACGATTGATGATTATCCCTTGCCGGCGGATCATAAGATAGTTCAACAGCGGTAAGCCAAGCAGCATAAAGAAGGAGGCCGCCAGAAGTTCGGGTACGTTGTAGGATCTCACGGCGACAACAGTCAAGTTAGCGTACAGCACAAAGAGTACGATTACGGTTGTCGTCTCCGGCCTGGCAAGCATCAGAGCCAACATTCCGAGGAGAATCATTCCGCCCAGCACTAACGCTATGTTGTCGAGACGATTGGCGAAAGATCCAAACACGACCGCAGACCACAGGACCATTGCGATCGCCGTCACTCTAAACAGTTGAGTCTTGGGAATGCCCCTAGGCCGTTTGCTCAGGACTGACATACGTTCCTCTTACTCATCAAGTGCCATATCGCGGGCAAGCCGAACGGATGTGCCCGGTGGTCGCGCGAAAGTTGGGTTAGCGTGGACGTTCATCTCTCCGCTGACCCTGTGAGTTGGGGCTCGACGCGGCGTCTGCCGCGTCCAAGTAACCGCCCATTTTCTGTTCGCTGTCCACCCTTACCGGTGAGCACTTTCCTCGTATCCACGACTGACCACGAACCATCTAAACCACGCAGACGGCTGATCTGATCAAAGCTCAATTGTCGGAACTCGGCGTGGTCAGTTAATAACACCACGCAGTCTGCACCCTTCAGAGCCGAATCGATCGAACCCACCTGCCCTGGCACTCTGCCCACCTCAACGTATGGATCATAAGCTCGCACCTCAAAGCCCTTCGCCTGAAGCAATTCCACTACCTTGATGGCTGGACTGTCGCGTGTGTCATCGACATCCGCTTTATAAGCCAATCCCAAACAGGCAATCACGGGATGCTCAATGCCCTCGACTGCGCTGTGCACCATCTCCACCACATAGGCCGGCATCCCATCATTCACCCGCCGCGCCATCTGGATGAGTGGCGTCACCCCGGGTGCCGCCTGTGCGATGAACCAGGGGTCGACGGCGATACAGTGACCGCCTACGCCGGGGCCAGGCTTGAGGATGTTGACCCGAGGGTGACGGTTGGCCAGCTCGATCGCCTCCCACACGTCAATCCCCGTCTGCTCTGCCACCAGCGCAAATTCGTTGGCCAGGGCGATGTTCACATCTCGATAGGCGTTCTCCATCAATTTCACCATCTCGGCCGTCGTAGCATCGGTGACGAAAATCTGACCTTCCACGATTGAGGCATAGAGAGCCTTCGCCATCTCGGCTGAAGCCCGATTCACTCCACCAATGATCCGGTCGTTGCGCACAAGTTCTTCAAGAATCCGTCCCGGCAGCACGCGCTCTGGGCAATGGGCTATGAAGATGTCCTGACCTGCTCTTAATCCCGAACGTTCCAAAATTGGGACAACGACCTGCTCGGTCGTTCCGGGGGGCGAGGTCGACTCTAAGATGACCAGGTTGCCGGCTGCCAAATGCGGCACAATCGATTCGCTCGCAGCGCGGATGAAGGAGAGTTCCGCTCGCATGATCCCTTGTTGTGCGCCGCTCCCCCCCGGTGATTCGCCGTCTGAGATAAGGGGCGTCGGCACGGCCATGATAAACACATCCGCCGGTTCGGGTTGTCCACGCACCGACAGGTTTCCCGATCGCAATGCGGCTTGAACAAATGTCTTGAGGCCAGGCTCTTGGATGTGCACATCGCCATTGTTCAGTATTTCAACGACCGATGCTCTGATATCCACTCCTACGACTTGGTAGCCACGCGCGGCAAACATGCTGGCAGTCGGTAAGCCGATGTATCCGAGTCCCAGAACACAAATTTTTTTCACTTAAGCACCTCCAGTGTGTGCGCTGCAGCGCAGCATGATATTTCGTCTTTGACACTATTGAGCGCTCTCACAATCCGCTCACTGGCATGCCCGTCGCCGTAGGGATTTACGGCACGCGCCATACGCTCATATTCTGCCGGTTCATCCAGGAGGCGTGCCGTTTCGCGTACGATGGTCTGCATCTCGGTGCCCACCACTTTCACTGTTCCCGCTT
>Ga0209751_10007097_pt1 | contig 10314 bp, 7 predicted proteins | sample RifCSP13_1_FD_184019 | JGI IMG/M metagenome (GOLD analysis project Ga0209751, IMG submission 184019) | Soil microbial communities from Rifle, Colorado - Rifle CSP2_sed 13_1 (SPAdes) (version 2) | ecosystem: Environmental > Terrestrial > Deep subsurface > Rock core/Sediment | place: Rifle...
CAGTGAAGTGACCGAAAACGGATCGCAGAGAGACAACGGTGTCTCTTGCGTCATCATCCATGAGTTACGTATTTTGGGATCGATTGGGATTGGAGATCGATCGGTTGGGCGTTGCAGATAGGCGCAGATATGTCAGGAGGTAAAGATATGGCCATGGCCATGACGATCGGTTTGATTCTCACCGTTATCACAAGTTTCACGGACGTTGCGTTTGGAAGAGCGGCATTCGCGCAGGAGGCGGTGCTCAGCCTTCAGCCCCTCATCCAGGAGGCTCTTGCTGTCAATCCCACAATCAAGGCTGAGGGGAAGAGGTGGGACGCGGCGAAAGAACGGCCTCCTCAAGAGGGGTCGCTTGACGATCCGATGCTGAGCTTTGAGATCGTCAACCTCCCCACCAATTCCTTTTCCTTTGCTCAGGATGACATGACGATGAAGCAGTTCAGCATATCTCAGACATTTCCCTATTTCGGGAAGCGAGGCCTTCGAAGCGAGGTCGCCCAGCGAGAGGCAAATGCGATCGGCCAGGGGTATCGGGATAAGCGAAACGAGATCGTGCGCCGGGTCAAGGAGGCCTTCTTCGAGCTGTACGTCGTTGATCGCTCGCTCGAGGTGGTCGAGAAGAATCGCGAGCTGCTCAGAGAATTCGTTAAGATCGCCGAGACGAAGTACAGCGTCGGCAAAGGGATCCAGCAAGATGTCATCAAGGCTCATGTGGAGCTTTCGAAACTCCTGGACGAGCAGATCCGCTTGGAGCAGAGCCGTCAGGCCGCCGGCGCCAGGTTGAATGCGATCCTGAACCGTCCTCCCCAGACGCCTCTCGGCCAAACAGAGGAGGTGCGCAAGGACGAGTTGCAGCTAGATCTGAAGGAGCTACAGGCCATGGCCCTGGAGAACCGACCCCTGCTCAAAGCGCTCCAGGAGGAGGTAGAGCGGAGCAAGGCGGCGAACGCCCTCGCAAGAAGAAAATACTTTCCGGATCTCACGATGAGTGTGGCCTACGGCTTCCGGGAAGACTCTCGCATTGTCAACCGATCTGACATGTTCTCGGCGGGGTTTTCCATCAACATCCCCCTCTATTTCAGAACCAAACAGGATAGGCAGGTCGCAGAAACCTCGGCCATGATCGACTCGGTCAGGGAGCAATATCAGGCGGCCAGGAACGAGGTGCTCTCACTGGTCAAAGAGCTGGTGTCTGATCTCGAAAAAGGGAGCAAGCTCATTGATCTGCTTCAGACCGGCCTGATACCTCAGGCGGGTCTCTCCCTGGACTCGGCGGTTTCGGGCTATCAGGTCAACAAGGTCGATTTCCTCACCCTGCTGGATAACCGACTGACGCTGTTCAATTTCGAGAAGGAGTACTACCGGGCGCTGGGTGATTACCAGACCAGCCTAGCAAAGCTGGAGTGGGTTGTGGGGACTTCGATACACAGAGGAGAGGCATATGGGAGATAAGACGCGTCGGGTCAAGTGGATGGTCGCGTGGGTCGTCCTGGTCGCTGCCTCCGCGGGGATCTTCCTGGTGTGGTATGGCGGCGGCATCTGGCTCAGGGAGCGGTTCCGCGGTGTCGCCCCGCCTCCTCGCGAGCCAATCGCTCGGGCGCCAGCAAAGAGTGAGCATGCCGGACACGAGGGTATGTCGATGCCGCCTGCGCAGACCGGGCAGAAGGCCACTGGTGAGATGGAGATGGGTCCCGGTGCGGTGATGGTCAGCCCGGAGCGGCAGCAGTTGATCGGCCTCAAGACCGGGACGGTGGGATACCGCTCGATCGAGCGAACGATCCGCACGGTCGGGGTGGTAGAGTTCGACGAACGCCGCCTCGCCGACGTAAATATCAAGATCGACGGGTGGATAGAGGACCTGCTGGTGAACTTTACCGGGGAGCCGGTGAAGAAGGGCCAGCCTCTGCTCACGATTTACAGCCCCGATCTCGTTTCCACTCAGGAGGAGTACCTTCAGGCGTTGCGAGCAAAGGAGACGCTGGGCAAGAGTCGCTTCCCGGACATCGCGTCAGGGGCGGACACGCTGGTCAATGCGTCAAGGCGGCGCCTGCAGTACTGGGACATCAGCGACGAAGAGATCGCCACGTTGGAGCGAACGAGAACGCCGCGCAAGAGCCTGACCCTCTACTCGCCGATCGACGGGGTGGTCATCGAGAAGATGGCTTTTCGCGGCAAGAAGGTGATGCCCGGGGAGAGCCTCTTCAAGGTCGCGGACCTCTCCACCGTCTGGGTCCTGGGTGAGATCTACGAATACGAGGTTCCCCTGGTTAAGCTTGGGCAGCCTGCAACTATCACGCTGGCCTCGTATCCCGGAGAGGTCTTCCGCGGCAAAGTGAGCTACATCTACCCGGTCCTGCAGGAGAAGACCCGGACCGTGAAGGTGCGCGTCGAGCTCCCCAATACGAAAGACTGGAAGCTGAAGCCCCAGATGTACGCGAACGTCGAGCTGAAGAGTTCGCTGGGCAAACGGCTCGTCGTCCCCGACGAGGCTGTTCTGGATAGCGGCACAAAACAACTCATCTTCATCGACAAGGGGCAGGGGACCTTCGAGCCGCGGGATGTGAAAGTGGGCGCCAGGGTGGACGGCTACACCGAGATCCTGGCCGGCCTCTCAGCCGGCGAGAAGGTGGTGACCTCTGCCAACTTCCTGATCGACTCCGAAAGCCAGCTCAAGGCCGCCATCGGCGGGATGGGCAGCATGCCCGGCATGGAGATGGGGCCGAAGAAGTGAAGTGTGCGGTGTGCGGTGTGCGGGGTGCGAGGTCGTAGGGGCGCTGCTTGCTGCGCCCGGTGCGAAATGCGAAGTGCGAGGCATAAGCTAAGAGCAGGAGATAAGAACTGATGATCTCAAAATTGATCGCGTGGAGCGCCACCAACAAGTTCATCATCAGCCTCTTCACTCTCTTCGCCGTTGCCTGGGGGATCTGGGCCCTCCGAAACACGCCTCTGGACGCCATCCCCGACCTGTCAGACGTTCAGGTCATCGTTCAAACAGAGTGGGCAGAGCGGAGCCCGACACTGGTGGAGGACCAGGTTACCTACCCCATCGTCGTGTCCCTGCTCTCGGCTCCCAAGGTCAAGGCGGTGCGCGGTTTTTCCTTCTTCGGCGCGTCCTTCGTGTACATTATCTTCGAGGATGGCACCAACCTCTACTGGGCCAGAAGCCGCGTGCTGGAGTATATGCAGGGGGTGCAGGGGAGATTGCCCCAGGGGGTGACCCCGGTCCTGGGGCCGGATGCGACCGGCGTGGGCTGGGGGTTCGAGTATGCGCTCGTGGACGAGACAGGGCGGCACGACTTGGCCCAGCTTCGGACGCTGAACGACTGGTACGTTCACCACTGGCTCCTGGCGGTGCCGGGCGTGGCCGAAGTGGCGCGGGTTGGGGGCTTCGTCAAGCAGTACCAGGTCTCGATCGATCCCGCGACCCTTCTGGGCTTCAAACTTCCCCTGGACCATGTCATCGAGGCGATCCGGAAGGGGAATAACGACACCGGAGGTCGGGTCGTGGAGTTCTCCGGACGGGAGTACATGGTTCGCGGGCTCGGCTACATCAAATCCATCAAAGACATCGAAGCGATCGTCGTCGGGACCAACGAGCGCGGCACACCGGTCCTCGTCCGGGACATCGGCCGGGTGGGCCTCGGACCGGACATCCGCCGTGGTGCCGCCGAGCTGAACGGACAGGGTGACGTGGCCGGTGGGATCGTCGTGATCCGGTATGGCGAAAACGCCCTGGATGTGATCCAGCGGATTAAGGAGAAGATCAAGACGATCACCCCTTCACTGCCGGAGGGTGTCAAGATCATCACCACCTATGACCGATCCGACCTGATCTACCGCTCCATCGCCACACTCAAGGAGAAGCTGATCGAGGAGAGCCTGATCGTCAGTCTCGTGATCATCGTGTTCCTCTTTCATTTTCGGAGCGCGCTGGTGGTGATCCTGACCCTACCGGTCGCCATCCTGATGTCGTTCATCGCCATGTACTACATCGGCGTCGGCTCGAACATCATGTCGCTGGGGGGGATCGCCATTGCGATTGGCGCAATGATCGACGCTGCCATCATCATGGTAGAGAACGCCCACACGCGGCTGGAGGAGTGGGAGAAGGAGGGGCGTCCGATCGACCGGACCCGCCTCCTGATCGAAGCGGCCCAACAGGTGGGGCGTCCGCTCTTCTTCTCATTGCTGATCATTACGGTCTCCTTCCTCCCGGTCTTCACGCTGGAGGCACAGGAGGGCCGGCTCTTCCGCCCACTGGCTTTTACGAAAACATTCTCCATGCTCTTCGCGGCCTTCCTCGCTGTCACCCTTGGACCACTTCTCATGGTCCTCCTTATCCGGGGAAAGATCCAGCCCGAGGAGAAGAACCCGATCAACCGATTCCTGATCTGGGTCTACCAGCCGGTTGTGCACCTGGTGCTCAGATGGAAGAAGACCACTCTTGTGCTGGCCCTCCTTGCCATGGCGGCTACTGTCCCGGTTTTCCTGAAGCTCGGCTCGGAGTTCATGCCGCCGCTCTACGAGGGGACCCTCCTGTACATGCCGACCGCCTTGCCGGGTGCCTCGATCACACAGGTCTCGCAGCTCATGCAGATCCAGGATCGTATCATCAAGCACTTCCCGGAGGTCGAGTCGGTTTTCGCCAAAGGGGGGCGCTCCACCAGCGCCACCGACCCGGCGCCCCTGGAGATGATCGAGACAGTGATCAACCTGAAGCCGGAGAAGGAATGGCGGAAGGGGATGACCGTCGAGAAGCTGATCGACGAGCTGGATGCAGCGCTCCAGCTCCCTGGCGTGAGCAACGCCTGGACCATGCCGATCAAGGCGAGGATCGACATGCTCAGCACCGGGATCCGGACCCCCGTCGGGATCAAGGTGCTCGGGCCGAAGCTGGAAACGATCCAGAGCATCGGTCTGGAGATCGAGACGGCACTCAAACATGTCCCGGGCACCCGGAATGTCTTTGCCGAACGGGTGGTGGGCGGCTTCTACCTGGACTTCGACATCAAGCGAGACGAAATCGCGCGATACGGCCTCACCATCGCCGACGTGGAGGACGTGATCGAGACTGCCATCGGCGGCCGGGACGTCACCACGACCATCGAGGGGCGGGAGCGGTTCCCGGTCAACGTCCGCTACTTTCGCGGGCTACGCGACAGCATGGACGGCCTGAGGCGGGTCCTGGTCTCGACCCCGATGGGCGCCCAGGTCCCGATTACCCAGCTCGTCGATCTGAGGCTGTCAAGTGGCACCACCCTGATCCGGAGCGAGGCGGGTGAGCTCGTCGGCTACGTCTATGTGGATGTCGCGGACCGGGATATCGGCGGCTACGTCGCCGAGGCCCAACGGGTGGTCGCCGAGAAAGTGAAGCTCCCACAGGGGTATCACCTGCTCTGGAGCGGGCAGTTCGAGTACATGGAGCGGGCCAAAGAGCGACTGAAGGTCGTCATTCCGCTTACCCTGCTGATCGTGTTCGTCCTCCTCTACTTCAACACGGCGAGTGTCACGAAGGTCTTCATTGTCCTGCTGGCCGTGCCGTTCTCCCTGATCGGCGCCTTCTGGCTCATCTATCTACTGGGGTATAACCTGAGCGTGGCGGTATGGGTCGGGATCATCGCCCTGGCGGGGGTCGATGCCGAGACGGGGGTCATTATGCTCCTCTACCTGGACCATGCGTACGAGAAATGGCGCAACGCCGGGCGCATGCGAACCATGGCGGATCTCCAGGAGGCGATCAGCGAGGGGGCGGTGAAACGCATCCGGCCCAAGATGATGACCGTCATGGCGATCCTGATGGGGTTGCTCCCGATCATGTGGAGCCACGGGGCCGGGGCCGACGTGATGAAGCGGATCGCCGCGCCCATGATCGGAGGCGTCGTCACGTCGTTCCTCCTCGAGCTGATCGTGTATCCGGTCATCTTCGAGGTGTGGCGGGGCCGGGAGTTACAGCGGCAAGCCACTCCCGAAGTCCAGAGTCACTGAGCATGTGAGAGGGATAGCTTGAGCGGGGCCTTAGCGCTGGAGCAGAGAGCAGGAAGAGTTCGATGAGTGGCAAAACGATCGGTGAACTTACAGTTGGAATGGCGGCGGAGGTCTAAAGGACCTACGACGAATGGGACATCTTCACGTTCGCGGCAGTCACGGGCGATCTCAACCCCGCCCATACCGACGAAGCGTTCGCCGAAGCCACTCCGTTCCACGGACGCGTGGCGCACGGGATGTTGACCTCGAGCCTGATCTCCGCCGTTCTGGGGACGAAGTTGCCGGGGCCCGGTACAGTATACCTCTCTCAGGAGTTGAAGTTCAGCAGACCGGTTCGCATTGGAGACACGATTACTGCCAGGGCGGAGGTCGTAGAGCTGTTGCCGGAGAAGAACATCGCCAAGCTGACCACGACCTGCGCCAATCAGCGTGGGGAAGTTGTTCTGGAAGGGCAGGCGGTGGTGATGTCGCCTAAACACCCGATGGTCGCTCTTTCGGACACGTCTCGTCGCGCGCTCCCGGCATTGCTCAAGTCCGGAGTCCCTTTCGTGAGCCGCGTCGAAGGGGTGGTGGGCCAAAAGATGAACCCCGCTCCCGTGACCGCCAGCCCTTCTGCGACCTTGGGCGAGGCCCGTGCTCTACTGGATCGCCATCGGGTCCGCCATGTGGTCGTCCTGGAAGGGGACCAATTGGTTGGGATCATTACCGACCGTGACATCCGCCAGGCCTCCCTGCCGCATCCACCAGGCCAGCCGCACCCTGAAGGAGATCCCCTAATGGATTTGATTCGGGTCGGCCAGGCGATGACGAAGGAGGTCATCACTGTGCCGCCGGAAACCCCGTTAGAGCATGCGGCCATGCTCCTCATCTATCACCGAATTGGAGGGCTGCCCGTGGTCAAAGAGGGGCGTCTCGTCGGGATCATCACCGAAACAGATCTGCTTGAGGCGCTCCTGGAGTGCATGGGTTTGGGCGGCGCGCAGGAGGAGCGAGGCCGGGAGTAAGCGCGGGGAAGGGGATGGCAACATGGGCGCAACAGTGATCTGCCCGAATTGCGGGTGCTCGTTCACCCTCTCGCGGGAAGATGTGATCCGGCTCAAGGTCACATCATTAGCGAGGGCGGTGTATCCCAAGGATCTTCATGGCTATCACGAGCTGCTGGACGAGGCCGATGTCGAGCATTACGAGATTCGCTGCGCCTGCAGTACGTGTGGCCGCTGTGAGTGTACGATCTTTTTCGTCGAAAAGAGTAAATTGGACAGCATGGTCGCGCCTTGATGTCGTCACATGATGGGTGAGACTGGTCGTCTGATGGGCGCCACAGAAACGATATTCAACGGATGGCAACGGGAGGTGGAGAGGACGGCAAGGCGGAGCCTGAAGCTACTGGAGTTATGCCTTGAGCCGCCTCGGGGACCAATGGGTGCCGCGCCTCATCGCGAGATCTACAGGCGGAATAAGCTCGGCCTCCTCCACTACGAGCCAAGGGGTGAGCGGATTTACCGAATTCCCCTGCTTATGGTGCCCTCGATGATTAATCGGTATTACATCCTCGATCTGACACCAGGCCGCAGCTTGGTTGAGCATCTTCTTTCACGGGGGATCGACGTGTACATGCTCGACTGGGGCGAGCCCGGCGACGAGGACGCGACGATCAGCTTCGACGCATACATCGTGAAGTATCTCGATCATGCTGTGAACAAGGTGGCCAAGCGGTCGAGTTCGCAACAGATCTCTCTCCTGGGGTATTGCATGGGCGGGACACTGACCACCATCTACACGGCTCTTCGCCCGCAGGCTATTAAGAACCTGATTAACCTCGCCGCGCCGATTGACTTCAAAGATGGGGGGCTACTGAGTCGCTGGACTGATGCCGCCTACTATCCGGTTGATAAGTTGGTCGAGACATTTGGAAACGCGCCGCCCTTTCTCATGCAAGCGGGCTTTCAAATGCTAAAACCGATGGGCCAGCTTGCCAAATGGCTTACCTTTTTCGAGAAGGTCGAGAACGAAGAGTTCGTCAAGGTCTTTCTCGCCATGGAGGCCTGGGCCAACGATAACGTGGCGTTCCCGGGCGAGGCCTTCAGGCAGTTTGTCAAGACAAGCTACCAGGAGAACCTTCTGTGCCAGAATCGCTTGGTGGTGGGTGGCGAGCGAGTTGATCTTGGTGCGATCGCTTGTGCCTTGTTGAACATCGTCGCCCAGATGGATCACATCTGCGCGCCGAAATCCGCCTCCGTCCTGAACGAACTTGTGGCAAGCGGTGATAAGCAGCTCGTGATCCTGCCTGGCGGCCACGTCGGGATCGTCTCAGGAACCGGCGCCAAGAAGTACCTCTGGCCCACCATCTGCGACTGGCTGGTCGCTCGATCCGGTGAGCCGAAACCTCTCGATGAGAGGAGAAAATAGGAGTCTATCCATGGAAAAGACGGAGAAACTCGGAGTGACAGCACCGGCTTCGGAGGCTCCGGAAACCCTGGAGCGGCTGAAAGCCCTGGTCCGGGAGCATCGCGTCTGCTGGGAGGTCTGGCCTGAGCAGCTTCCCGTGAGGGATCGCGGGCCATTACAGGTGGGCTTCGATCTCGTGCTGAACGGCGCCCATGCCCATGACGAAGACCGGCCTTCGCCCGGATGTGAAAAGTGCAGGGCGATCTTCGAGCATCTTCGAGAGATCGCTGAGTGGATCGTCCCGAAGGTCCAGCGACCCACCCGATATGACATCCAGATCTTCGACCACGCGGTCCATTACGCTTCCGAGCGGGGCAACAGGCCGGATGTCGCGCTGACCATTAAGATTCTTCACCGCTCGCAGATCGACAGACCAGTAGACGAGTGCGAGGTCCTCTGCCTGAACGAGATGAAGGCAAAACTCGCACAGATCCGGTCGCAGCACCGACAATGGATCGACACAAAGGCAGGATAACCACATCTCCTCCAACCTGCTGGCCGCTTGGGAGGATGCTCTTTGCGTTGAAGGGAGTGATTCTGTGGCAAAGGTCATCAAAGATCCAGTCTGCGGTATGCCGGTTCGTGCCGAGGAAGGTCTCCCGATCTCTTATCAAGGACATTCTTTCTATGTTTGCTCTGATCTCTGCAAGCGGGCCTTCTTGGCGAATCCCGAGAAGTATGTCGGAGGAGCCGCGGCACAAGCCTTGCGTGAGGCCGAATCCATCCGGCGCATCGCCTACTTTTCGATGGAGGTGGCCGTGGATCCCCGCATGCCGACCTACAGCGGAGGTCTGGGGGTGCTGGCCGGGGACACCCTGAGGTCTTGTGCCGACCTCAAGATCCCCATCGTGGCTGTGAGCCTACTATATGCCAAGGGGTATTTTGATCAACAACTGGATGAATGGGGCAACCAACAAGAACGCCCGGTCGCTTGGGAGCCCTCCCGTTATGTGCGCCTGCTTCCGGTCACAGTGCGGGTGCCGATCGAGGACCGGTCCGTAGTCGTCAGGGCCTGGCAGTACGATATCACAGGCTGCACTGGACATTCAGTTCCCCTGATTCTTCTGGACACCAACGTCGATGGGAATGCGCCGCCTGACCGGGAACTGACCTCTTTTCTCTACGGCGGAGACGAAAGATACCGCCTGGCCCAGGAGATCATCCTGGGGATGGGAGGCGTTCGGATGCTCCGGGCGCTGGGATACAACCAACTGGAAAGATTCCACATGAACGAGGGCCATGCAAGCCTCTTGATCCTGGAGCTGTTGCGCGAGCAGCAAGGTCAAGCGACCGCGGGGTGGGATTTCGGCAGTGTCAGAAACCGTTGTGTGTTCACCACACACACACCTGTCCCGGCCGGTCACGACCAGTTCTCGTATGATCTCGTGAAAGGCGTTCTAGGAGAAACCGTGCCATTGGAGGTGGTGCGGATGCTGGGTGGCAAGGATCGGCTGAATATGACGCTCCTTGCCCTGAACCTGAGCCGATATGTGAATGGAGTGGCGAAGAAGCATGGGGAGGTCTCGCAGGAGATGTTCCCTGGCTATCCGATCGATTCCATCACCAATGGGGTGCATTCATTTACGTGGACCTGCGACAGCTTTAGGAAACTGTACGATCGTCACATCCCGGGATGGGTCAATGACCCGCCCTCGCTCCGGTACGCCATCAGCATCCCAAAAAAGGAGATATGGGATGCCCATGTCGAGGCCAAGGCACGGTTGATCGAGGAGGTGAACCGGCGGACCCATTTATCTTTCACGCGTGACGCACTCACCATCGGTTTTGCCCGGCGAGCGACGGTGTATAAACGGGCGGATCTTGTGTTTTCCGATCTCGGTCAGTTGGTGGACATCGCCAGAACTGTGGGGCCAATTCAAT
>Ga0209751_10007098_pt1 | contig 10314 bp, 8 predicted proteins | sample RifCSP13_1_FD_184019 | JGI IMG/M metagenome (GOLD analysis project Ga0209751, IMG submission 184019) | Soil microbial communities from Rifle, Colorado - Rifle CSP2_sed 13_1 (SPAdes) (version 2) | ecosystem: Environmental > Terrestrial > Deep subsurface > Rock core/Sediment | place: Rifle...
AGCGATCGCGAGATTCCATGAAACGGCTCGCGTATGGTTGTGGCCCTGGAGGTCGCGGGTTCGAATCCCGTCAGCCACCCCAAGTTAGAGAAAGCGGGTATCCTCCGGGGGTACACCGGGGACACACGCCCCGAAAGGAGTAGGCCCATGTCGATCCTCTGGTTGGTCATCGGTGCCCTGATCGGCGCCTATGCAGCGCAACGCAAGGGCTTCTCGATGCTCGGTGGAATCCTTGGAGGTGCGCTGCTGGGCCCGCTGGCCCTGCTCATGTTCTTCGTCTCGGGCGTCTCGCGCGGTGACAAGCAGAAGAAGTGCCCGTGGTGCGCCGAGTGGATCAAGGCCGAGGCGAACGTCTGCCGCCACTGCCACCGTAGCGCGGCCCCGTCCCGATAGGACCGTGCTATCCTCTCCGAGGGCGGGCCCCCTGGGCAGGGGGGGCCGGCACGTCGCGCCCTGACGGGTAACGGCCTCACCCGCCCCTCTTTTCTCTCTCCGCTACGCGCTCGCCATGGGCGACTCTTGGAAGTCGACCGTCAAGGACCGCCAGGCCTCCGTGCTCTCCGCCGCCGTCATCCGCGAGTAACTCACCTCCGCCCCGAGGCGTCCGTGGTAGAACCGACCGCCCTCGAAAGCCGTCGAGGGGACGAGGAGCATGGGTTCACCCCCGAAGCGCGTGAGGCGGAGGATCTCGTCGCGGAGCCTGACGTAGTCGGTATCCGGGACGGCCCAGTCCAGCTTGAGCCGCGCCGGGGGCAGGCCCTCGCCGGCGACGACCTCCAAACGCCCCCGACTCCCCTCGAGTCGGACCTGGCTCGGATCACTCTCGGTCAAGGTGAGGGGAAGCTGGGGGCTCCTCTCGAATTCCCTCATCTTCCCGATCCAGACCTCGCCGAGGATCGGGCGGACGTTGTTCCCGGCGGGCATGTCCACGGAGAGTCGCCAGACGCGGGTGTAGACAGAAGTGCCGATCGTGAAGAAAGAAGGCTGGGCCGGCGTCATTACGATCGCGCCCAGCGCCAGCGTCGCGCCATCGGGGATGTTGTGTTGCACGATGGCTGCAGTATCCGCATCGGCCACAAGCGCGGGTTGCCCGGCACCGAGATAGAGTGAGGCATAACCGTAGGTCGTCGGCCCGTAGGTGGCCGCGATCGGCGCGAGGACGACGCGGTAGAGCGTGCGCTCTGTCCTTGAAGCGTCGGCCAGGATCTCCTCCTGCACGTCGAGCCACGTGTCAACGGTCGCCTGCGTCGCCACGATTCCGCCAGTGGTCCATGCGGCACCGTCCCAGCTCTTTCCGGACTCGAGATCGGTCACCGTGACGCGCGTGCCGGTCGAGCCGCTGGCGCCCGTGGGCCGATAAAGGCCGACATTGAGCTGGACCTTCTCGCCCGGCATGACGGCGATATCCTGGTAGCTCGGGCGGAAAAAGCGGAGGGCCGGGTTCCGGCCTCCGTAGGAGCCCCAGTCTGGAGGGTTCGCGGGAAGCCCAGGGGTGCCCGCCAGGTAGTTGAGGAGATCCGCCCATCCCGTCGGCGCGTCGGCCCGTTCAGAGCTGCCGGCCAGGAGGTTGAGGTCAAAGTCAACGTCGTAGGCACCGTCGCTGCGCCACTGCAGACCACCGAGCGTGTCTGGATAGTCGTCGGCGAGGTTCGCGAGCGGCAGCTCCGTATCCTCAAGCGCCGGGCTCACTGCGACGGGGAGTGTTGGGGCGCGCCGCGCCAGGTTTCCGATCACGTATCGCCAGACTGCCATCGCGTCACCTCTCTAGGTCGTGACTGACCAGCCTTTGCCGGGCTCCCAGGACAGCGTCTTGAGCGTCGGCACGACGAACTGCACCCAGATCCTTGCGTTCGTTCCGTCGTAGACGTCCACGGTGATGGTGACGCTCGCGGTGTCCGCGTTGTAGATCCAGATGCCCCGGAGCTGCCGCTGGATGTCGACCGTGGCGGGGGCCGCTACGATGGTCACGACGGTCGTCCCGTTGAGGACGCCGAAGTTATGGCCGAGTCGCAAGGCCCGGAGTTTGGGCTTGTGATCTGCCCACACGACGTTCCATTCCGGCTGATTCGTGGGTCCCGCAGCCAGGACGGCGCGGACAACCTTGGTCGTGCTATCGAGGATCATATGCCGTACACCTGTGCCACCATCATCACCTCGTCGAAGTTCGGCGCGTTCGTCGCGATCACCTTCCAGTCGGAGTTTCCAGAGGGCGGCGACATGAGGTAGACGGCCTCACCGGGGATGCCGAGATAATACTCTGCCTCGCCTTCGATCGTGTCGGCTGGACTCGTCGTGTCGGCCTTGACGACGACGAGGTTGTTGCTCGTGTCGACCTTCTTGACGACGAGCATGCGCTTCGCGAGCCGGAGTCCGGCCGCCGTATCTCCGAGGTTGGGGAGGTTGACCGTCCGCTCGGCACTCGAGGCGTCGACGAAGATGAACACGTATTTGTCATTGCCGGTGATGGTGACATCGCTGCTTTCCTCGGCGACGGGGAACATCGACGCGGGGTAATCCTTCCAGGAGTAGCAGCCGCTCTCGCCCGGGCTCATCCACATCGGAACGTCGAAGTCGGCGGGCCCGCCGTGGAAGCCGGTCTCTCCAGAGAGCGCGTCCCCGGTCTCAACGTCGGAGAGTTCCCCCAGGACTGGCCATCTGACCATCTCGACCTTGAAGGTGCCTGGATTCGCTGCCTTCACCACGTAGCCGATCTGCACCTTGACGGCACAACCCTTGAGCGGAGCCGAGCTTGCCATTCCTCCGGAGTCGTCCCCGAGAAAGAACTTCTGCCCCTGAGTGTAGATAGAGAGATCAACGCCTTCCATGTGGCCCTTGCCACAGACCCAACCCTCGGCGTTGTTCGCGATGCTGTGCATCGTGACGCCCAGGCCATCGAGGCTCGCCGGAACAGTGCTCCACTCAAGCGACTTGACCGTCAGGATGTTGCCAGCCCCATCGGCGCTGAAGACCCTGACGTTGCGGAATGCTGGGATGGTTGATCCGCTGACGTTCTTGACTCGATAATAGACGCTGCCGAAGAGAAGCTGCAGACCGCCGAGCACGTCCGCGACCGGTGCCTCTCTCCCATTCGTGCCGTCCCAATGGAGCCCGCCCTCGGCGTGCGTGTGTGTCGGGCTCACGATGAAGTCGACAGCGACCACGTTATCGACCTCGTGCGTATTCATGTTGAGATTGCCCGTCATCGCGCGCACACCGTCGATGATGAGATACCCGGGGCTGATCTCGTGCCAGACGTTCGCGATGCCGTCCGGCACCGGTTTCGTGCCGATGCTCGACGTGTGGTCCTCGAGGCAGAGGTAGCTCAGGATCGCACCACCTGTGCCCAGAGGCGGCGCGGGCGACGTGGCGAGATACACGATGTCCCCAACGTCGTATGAGGTATCGACCGCCCACTGCCCGCGCCAGACGTTCGGCTTCGGGCCCGGCGGTCCCTGCACGCCAGTCACCTGGAGGCCGCTGATGATCCGGGGGCGCGCCGCGTAGACGATCGAGTCGATGTCACCGGGGGATGAGCCGCGTCGTTTCACAGGCGCCATGTCGCCTCCAGGCCGGAGATCGGGTTGCGGCGCGTCTCCCAGATGCGGATGGAGGCATCCGCATAGCGCGAGCTCTCGTCGCTTCCGATGCCAACCCAGTCGCGCGTGGCGACGTCGCCCTCGTAGCTGAGGCGACCAATGGTCGAGCCCTGGGCGAGAAGCGCGCCCGTCGCCTCGAGGAAGACCGCGTAACCCACCTCGACCGAGAACGGCCCGAATTCCTTCCAGCCTTCCGACCCGAGCCACCGGACCCACGCCCGCAAAATGTGAGCCCGCGTCAGATCGACCCCGGTGATGGCCGAATCGAGTTGGAAGGTTGATTGTCCCGAGACCGCGCGCTCGAACCGTACGAGGTCGTTCGTGGGCGAGTCCTTCGCGACGAACTGGAGGGCGTCGTAACTCCCGGCACCGTGCCGGGCATGCAAGAGCGGAAGGATATCGTTCTGCGGGATCGCGGCCGCCTGCCAATAGGGTTGGACTTCCACCATGGCGACGCCCCGCGTGTAGCTCCAGATCTCAGCGGACGGCGTCGCGCTGTTCGCCATGCGGTGCGTGTCGGCTGCCCGGACGAGTTGGGCATCTAGGGTGACGAGGGGCGACCGTGCGCCGTAGCTCTTGCCGAACGCCGCCCCGCCGCGCTGCACGTTGAGGATGCCGGCATGGATCACGACGTCCGAGAGGTTTGATGAGAAACGGCCGATCGCCACAGTATAGGTCGGATCCGAAGTCGCCAACGTGGCATTGATCGGGATGGCATCCATAACGACCTCTCCAAAGGGCTCGGACGACGGGATCGTGTTGTAGGCCGGCGTCGTCGTCCAAGTCCGCGTCGCCTCGTCCCAATACTCGGTCGCGGGCAGTCCGCCCCCGGAGCGGGAGAGGTAGACCTCGGCCTTCTGAGTCACCGGGTCCTGGATGACGCTGTTCTTGACGACGGCGCGAAGATGGACGATCTCGCCAGAGGCCCGGGGCAGCGTGCCCAGAGACCGCGCGCGGCCGCCCTGCGCGCCGCCGGCGCCATAGGTGAACTTCGCCGAGGACCTGTAGCCCTGTTCCTCGACGAGGGCGACGGTCATGTCCTGAACGACGCTGAAGTCGCCCGAGCTGCCAACGGTGGACCAGCCCACGAGCGTCATGTCGTAGTTGCGGAGGACAAGTTCGACGTCGTTGCCGCCCTGCGCGGCGAGCCCGTGAAACGAGACGTTCGCATTGTCCTCGAGGACCCGCATGAGCACGCCGTCCCCGGGCCGCGGTGACCAGGCGTCTTGATCTCTGGTATGCGTGTAGCCGGCCCCCTTGTCGACGAGGGCGAGCCCCTGGAGCTCCGGCGACCACGGTCCGTCGATCCGGTAAGCCGCCCACGCGAGGCAGGCATAGGGTAGGAGATCGAAGAATTCGTCTTCCACCTCGAAGGTCTCGGGGTATCTTCTCCGCTTGAGCACGAGGCCGGCGCGGCGCTCGAGGCGTCTGCGGCTCCAACCGCCAGCGAGAACTGACGGACCCTTGGGGTGGATGAGGTATGCGCGCGAACCGACATCGCCGACCGCCCGATCCATCGGCACGCGCCCCGTCACTCGGTTGCGGGCGCGGCGCTTGAGACGCAACTCGAGCGAACTCGCGTTCCTCACGTTCACCACGTAGCCGCCGAGGTCCTCAACATCGACCTCGACGTAGAAGTGGAAGTGACGAAAGCGGGCGAAGCTCATCGAGTTGTCCCAACCCGGGGCCGCGATCTCCGCGTAGATCCCTACCTGCAGGGAGAGCATGTCCTCGAGGGAAAAGACACCCCCTTCGGGATGGCTGAGCATCTCGTGCTCCATGTGGATCGGGCCGTCGTAGCCCGTTCCACAAGAGGGCTGGTTGCCGTTGCAGTACCGATCACCGACGGGCGTGCCCGTCGAGCCGCTGTAGCCGACTTCGAAGAAGCTGCCGAGCTGGAGGATTGCGCTGCTATCGCGCGCGCGCATGGCGAACTTGGCGCGCGGCCCGTGGGGGTGGCCTGGCGGGAAGCCCGGGAAGAACCAACTGTTGCCGCCGTGCCCGAAGTAGTCCATCCAACAATGAAGCTTGACCCGACGAAAGAGGCTGAGCGTCGGTGGCGCCTCGACGGTCACGAGGCCCGTCGTCTTAGCACCGAATTGCCGAGTACCTGCGACTTTGCTGTAACTGCAGACGCCCTGTGTCGCCTCCGAGCAGTAAGGCGCGACCGTCTCGTGAAGGTCGTCATAGGTCGCGTCTCGCCACACCTCCCAGAGCGTCTTCAGAGGACTCCCACCATGGGGCGAGCTGTTCGGCCAGCGGTCCAAATGGGACGAGCCTGTGCCGCTGTAACGCGTGCCGGCGTTATAGGCATCTGACGTCGGCAAGAGATAAATCGTTCGCAGCATCGGCTCTACTCAGGTGATCGAGACCGTCGCCGCTCTTGCTGCTGCGGCCGCCGCAGCCCGGCCCGCCAAAATGGCGAAGGGGTCCCACGTCATCGGTCTTGCGGCGGCGATTGCTCCTGCACGGCCCGTTGCGGAGGCCGACTGCCCAGCTAGGTAGCGGCCCTGGGTCCAGACATTCTCGACCTGAAGGACGACCTTCTCTGGCAGGGCGGCGAGATCGTGGGCCTCGTATGCCGAGAGGAACTTCTGCTCGGCGCTCGACCACATGTAAGGCATCTTGACTTGCGTGTAGACCTCGCGCCGGTCGCCGGGCTCATAGAGGAGTTCGCCGGCTTGGGCGTCGTACTTCTCGAGGTCGAGCAGGGCCTCGGCATCGGGATCCACATCGTCGGGGTCGATGATCGCGAAGCTGAGCGTCCCGAGGGGCGTCCAGAAGATCCGCGCCCAGGAGTGGGCGTCGAGGAAGGATTGCACCACTTCGGCGGCCGATTCCGCATTCTGATCTCCGCCGAACCGGCGGGCGCACTCGTATCCCCGGGCGTCATACCAGGCCGCAGCATAGTCCCAAGAGATCGCGTCGATGATCGGATGTGGGCCCCGCCACTGGCCTAGGGGTGCGGACCTGTAGACGTACTCCTCAAGCACCATGCGGAGCTGTTGGATGGGGCCTGTGACAGGCAAACCTGCGTAGAAGCCCTCGGCATCAGGCCCCTTGCAGTCGAAGGATACGATCGCCTCTTCGACCGGCTGCGATCCCTCCCCGATCACGATGATGGTCATCTGATTCCCGCCGAAAACGCCGCGGAGCGTCGACCATCCCTGGGATGATTGCGGTATCCCGTCATAGTAGATCCGCGTCACGTCGACCAGGAGATTCGCGCTCGCGAGCCACCAGTAGCCGAGCGTCTTGTCATACCGGAGGTTGACCGCCGGGACCATGCCGCGGCCAGTGATATCGGCGCCGTCGTGAATTCCGGTCAGCAGAGGGAGCTGCGTCCCGAAGATCGAGCCATCCGAGGCGGCGCTCCACTCGATGCGACGGAAAACGCCCGGAGGGACCGGCGTTCGGAGCACAGTGTCGTCCGTCTTGAGCATGAGCCTCGTCACGAGGCCCTCACGCGCCCAATCCTCGACGATGCCGCGAAACTGCGGTTCCCAATCGGCGACGACGAGATCGGGCGCGGCGACGTCGATGGCCGCGGCGCTCCCGCGCGGGTCATACGTCTCGAGCATGTCGATAAGCTCGCGGCGCGAGTCGAGAACGCCGACGGACGCCTTGACCGCCTCAAGGGAGTTGTCCTCGATTCCAGGCCCATACTCGATGGGTGACCAGGAGCCAGGCTGGCTCGTCCGAGTCACCTGGCCCGCGGCCGTGAGCCGGCCCGTCGGGGCGATGACGTCTCGACCGAGCGAGAGAGCCCGCGTCTGCCAGTCGACCGTGAGGATCGGGAATGGCTGCGCGCCCCGCCGGCGGGCCTCGAGCAGGGCGGCCGAGCGCACGTGCTACGCCTTCCCGAGGGAGACGAGTTCGGCGAGACGCTTCTCTTGTTCTCGGGCGACCGATCGAAGCGTAAACGAACGCATGCGCTCGGTGTTCTGTGCCGTCTGGAAAGGGTTCTCGTCGATGTTGATGTAGTTGTTCTGGCGGATCTGGCTCCCGAGAGCGGAAGCCCCCCTGCGCGGAAGGGGCACGATCGCTTCCAAGCCGTGGAGCATGGCGAGTTGACCCGGGCCGAAGTCGCCGATCCCGCCGCTCTGGAAGTCCGGGATTCTCAGGATGTCCGCGACAGAATCTGGCGGTCCGCTCGGGATCTCCGGCGCTCGCCCTCCGGAGAAGGTGATCGGGATGTCGATCGCCGGAGGCTTGATGCCCGTCAGGGCCGAGACGAAGGAGTCGATCTTCTCGATGAGCGTCTGGAACTGCTCCGTCATGGTCTGAGAGAAACTGATGCCGGCCGCCTCGGCTGACTCGAAGGCGTTGCCGTTCTCATCGACGAGCTGGCCGCTGGCGATGAGCTGGTCGATCATCGGGCGCATGGCCTCGGGAATTGCCTGGCCGGCGGCCTTCGACGTGTTCACGAACTCGAGGAGGTTCGGCCCCATCTTCGAGATGACGGTCCCGACATCGATGCCGGAGGCGGTGAGCAGCTTGAAGTCCTGGAGAAGCTGACCGGCCTGCGAGTCGAGCTCCTGGCGCTGCATGGCCGGGCCCAGCTCCTCGATCGTGAATCCGTAGCGCTGGGTCGCGTCGGCGAGCGCAGCCTGCGCCGCCTCCTGGTTCCCGAGGAGCCCATTCACCTCGGCCACGGCCGCGTTGAACTGGTCGACCGTCTTCGCGTCAAAGATCTTCTTGACGAGGTCCTGGCTCGTGAGCCCCACGAGCTTCTTCTGCAGCTCGACGAAGCCCCCTTGCGCCTCGAAGAAGGCGTCGCGCAGGTCGTTGACCTGCATGATGATCGGATCCCCGCCGATCCCGAGCGCACGGCCGAGCCCACTTAAGGCCTTGCCGGCCAGGCTCCCGAGTATGGATCCGAGAGGTCCGGCGAGACTGCCGAGCGCGTCACCGAGACCCTTACCGAGTACCTTGCCCAGTTTGTCGCCGAGCCCTTTTCCGAGGCTCTCGCCGATTGAACCTCCGAGATGGGCGCCGATCGACTTCCCGACGTCGCCCCCACCCTGGATGGCGCCCAGGATGACCTGGGGCAGACCCTTCAGCGCGTCCTTGAAGGCCGAGCCGAACGTGACGGGGATGGAGGCGAGTGCACGTTCGAGCTGGTCGCCTTCGGCTCCGGCTAGCTTGAGTGCTGCGACGATGTCCTCGATCGGAGCATGGGCTCTGGCGCCCGCGAGCGCGATCTCATCGAAACTCTGCTGGGTCTCGAGTGCGCCCTGTGCGAGCACGTCGATTTGTTCCACGACTGGCCCAAGGTCAAGGCCCGACACGTCGAGCGTCGGGATCTCGATCTTGCCGCCCTTCAGGACGCCGAGCAGGCCCTTGTCGGTGATCTCGGCGCCTTGTTTCTGGAGCTGCTCCAGCTTCGCGCGTAGCGCCTCGAGATCCGCGACGCCTTCGACGCCGAGGACGTTGAACGCCTTCGCGAGCTGGTCGACCTCGCCTTGGGCGGTCGAACCGGACAGCTCGTCGAGGAGGCCCTTGAACTGCTCCGCGGCGCGCTTCGCCTCTTCGGCTGCTTTCTCGTGCGCCTTGGCGGCCTTCTTGGCCGAGTCGATTTGCTTGTCGGTGAGGCCGAGACTCTCGGCAAGCGCCGGGCTCAGTCGACCCTTGTACAGCTTCGCGATGTCCTCGACCTTCGTGCCTTGAGCCTTGAGCGCCTCGACCTGGCGCCGGATGGCCTCCTCGTTCTTCGCGCCGATCGCCCTCGAGAACTCTCCGAGGCCCTCCGTCGCGGCCTTGTCCACTTCGCCCGCGAGCCCTACGAGCCTAGCAAGTGGGCCCACCATGGCATCGGCTGCATCGCGCACAGCCTGGAACTTGTTGAGCATCGTCCCGATGGCCGCCCCGATCGCCAGACCAGCACCGGCGACGCCGATCGAAGCCGCATTGAATCCGGCCATCGAGGTCGAGAGATTCTTGAATCCGATTTCAGCGACATCCGCCACGTCATCAAGCGCGCGGAGCGGACCGATAGGCAGGCCGAAAGAATCGGCAGAACGTGCGAGTGTCGTTGAAACCCGTCCGACGGTGTCAGCAAGTCTTCCCGCGCGCTGGCTCGTCCCTTCGGATGCCGCGCCGAAAGCCTTCATCCCCCGGCCGACGGGCTCGAGGCTCTTGCTCAGGCGGTCGGCGGAGGTGGCGGCATCCTTGAAGCCCTTGGTGAAGGAAGTGGAGCCCGCCTCCAATTCCACCCGAAAGCGGCGCAGCGTGTCAGCCATGTCAGATCACCGCCCGTTCATGGCGCTCGACCTTCAGACCGAGCTGAGCGGCCCAATCGAGCAGGAGCGCGCGCTGCTGTTCCGGCGTCTGGCGCTCGCCAGCGCCAGCACTCTGCTCTTTCTTGAGGCTCTGTTGAATGGACCGAATCGCGATTCGGAACTGGCGGGCGGGGAGCCTAGAGAGCTTGGCCGTGAGCGATGCGCCCATCACCATGATGCGTGCTCGCTGTTCCTCTTGCCATTGAGCACCGCGAATGCGCACGGAGACCTCGCGCAGGGTCGCGTGATGGAACTCCGCCGGCGAGATCCCGGCGCGGGCAGCGTCTAGGAGGGCAGTGTCCCAGGAGAAGCGACGATGTCTTTTTTTGGGGAACCTTGCGATGCCTGAGACTTGTCAGGCAAAGCCCAGCGAAGCGTCTCCTCGATCACTTCGTCCATGCGCTTGATCCCCAACTCCGTGATGATCTCGCCTGCTT
>Ga0209751_10007106_pt1 | contig 10306 bp, 13 predicted proteins | sample RifCSP13_1_FD_184019 | JGI IMG/M metagenome (GOLD analysis project Ga0209751, IMG submission 184019) | Soil microbial communities from Rifle, Colorado - Rifle CSP2_sed 13_1 (SPAdes) (version 2) | ecosystem: Environmental > Terrestrial > Deep subsurface > Rock core/Sediment | place: Rifle...
AGAGCAAAGAAAAAATCCCATGCTAGAACGTCCGCCGCATATGCGATCGACGGCCACTTGTAGGATAGGAAAAATGACGTGGAAGGGAAGCCAGCAGCCTCAATCGGGCGACTTACAGTAAGGATCAGGAAGTGGACACTGCAAGTAATGCCTGCTAAAAGGATCATGAATGCAAGCGCAGTAAGACTGTACGCTCTATTCTGCGGAGAGGCATACGCGTGAACTGCAACCATGACTATGACTGCCAGTGGTGCCATCACGACGATAACCAGTTCTAATATTGTGAAGTAAGGATCACCGATCGGTTCCAGTGGCGACTTTAGAGAAAGGAAACCAAAAGCCAAGGTAGTCACGTACGCTATCAGGAGGGCGAATACAGCCAAAGCAGCAACCCTTCCCAACTTTCGATGGGTTCTAGTGAATCCTTCTTCGTGCATTCTTGAACTCCTTGCAGCGGCTATATTACTCGCGTCCCGCTTAAGTACAAATCGCTTTAGGGAGCGGTGCATCACAGTGTCTGTTTGATAATGGGTCTGGGACATTCTCACTTCTTGATGTTAGCGATTGATTCATCAATTGCTGACTAACAAAAACGTCAAAATCGCTTATTATCGACGAGATTTCCATGATGGTTCTTTGTGTTGCCCTCGATGCACGATTAACTTCGTGAAGTGCACACCATACAGGCATTTCTTTCCCACTTCTCTTTTTATAGAAGGCTCTTCTATCTTCATAAGACATGATATATCCAAACGTAAGGAGATATGGCATCGTAACTTCCTCGTTCATAACAGCTGTACTCTTTGTATCAATGATAGCAATGCCAAGTGCAGCCGCGGCCACGAAAACAGTACTTTTCAACGATCCGCAGAACGATTGTCTTTTGAGCCAAGACCCTTCTGACATTGGAACTAGCTGCGCAGATCAGAACTTGGATATCAAAGAAGTAGGTGTTACAGACAAGGGAGAAGCCTTTCTGACTGTTTATGGCAAATCCGGTGCGACGTTATCAACGGTGGCAGGTCAAGTAGTATACTATGCTTTTGCCATTGATGGCGGTTTCGGCAATGGCGGTAATACCTACTTCATCACTTCGCACTTTGAGGTGGAAGATTCGACAGAAACGGGAAATGATCAGAAGTTCCATGCACACAAACTAGTCGATGCGTTCAGTTCTTCAGATTGTCCGAACGGATACGGCATCGAACTGGTATTGAATGATGATGGAAACGCCAAAGTATCGTCAAGTATGGTAACACTAGAGGGGGCCAGCGGCACGACTGTAAATGGAGCGGGCAGCGGAATATTGGGACTGCAAATCAATGGCGACCACGTTTGTTATGTGTCGGACGTAGACTTTGGCGACTCGACACCAAACCCGTAAGCCTTCCCTTCTTCATTTATCTATTCATGATAACCAGGGCCTACTCGCCTTGGTATCGCAGAACTGGGCTTTCGGCCTGAATGGTCGCTTTCGCCGTGCAGTGAGCTCAGGACCTGCTTTATGTCTTAAACGGCTTTTATTTTTCAGAGCCATGCATTCTAGTTACTATTTGGTCTGACACACTCAGAGTAATTCGGTGTTATTCCATAAACAAATATTATGACCAGGCTTGCAGTCAAAAGAAAAAACATGGGCCCAGAGGGACTCGAACCCTCGACCAACTGCTTCGCAGGCAGCCATTCTATCCAAGCTGAACTATGGGCCCAGCATAACGACATTTTGCAGACCTTAATTAAAAGGTAGACATTAGCCTGCAGCCCTTATCGCGGCATCGGCATTGGCACTGTCTGCAAGCGACTTGGACAGCATTGACGAAGACTCGTCGTATTCGCTCTGGTCGCCGGTAACAAGGTAGTTGCGGAAGTGTTCGTTGCTCTGCTTTTCCGAGGCGATCGCGCTGACAAGGTAGCCGTGCGCCTCTTTGTAGCGCTCAGGTGTGTCAAGGGCCTCAGCCCTGTCTATCATCTCTTCGTATCTTGGCAGGTACTGGTCAACGACTGCAATCATTGTGCTGTTGTCGTACTCTTTTGCCACCCACTTGCCCTCCTCTGCCTGGTACTGCTGGGTGAGCGTGTTAACGTCGACGACTATTTTTTCAAAGGAGTTCTTGTACTCGTTGTTCCTTGCCACCTCTACCTGCAAAAAGACCATGAACGCAACCAGCGCGGCGATTGCCGCTATGCCGCCAATGGTGATTATGCGACTGGCCTGCTTTCTCCGCATCTATTTTGCAGGTGGCGTCAAGGAACAAAATAAATCTACTGCATTTCCGTAAGCGACCTTCAGTCGGTCTCACCGCTGGGAGTGGCTATCATCTTGATGAACTCTCTCGGTTCCTTCCCACGGATATAGTCAAGCGTATGCCGGCCGCAAAACACCACCGTGGTTTCATCGTCGTCCTACTTCTTTATGCATCCGAAGGGCAGGTTGGTATACGTCATTTGCTCTGCTCTCGTGCCATTTAATTCAACGGTTGTAAATACATCTCATATGATTTTGCAACCTTAATGAAGGATAAGTGCAAGGCCTGCCCATAAAGACAATGAAGAACAAGCGTGCAACCAAGAAATCTGAAAAGCATAAGATTCGCAAAAGGAGGAGAAACAAGCCCAATGTCCCTCCGAACAAGCCCGGCCACAAGAGACGGTCGAGAACCGAATAATAGAGCTGAGCGGTAAATTTACTTTACAAACAAGTATTATATTGTGTCCGGGGAAATTGAGGCAAGATTGGCCGAGGAGCAGGCAGAGCCGGACACAAAAAAGTCGATAGCCCAGCCGCCGCTGAACCTCCTTTTCAACCCCTCGCTCCTTGTAAGAAAGGACGTCTGGAAGATCGACGTTGCGCTCTTGCTCGAAATGTTCCTGCGCCTCATCAACGCGACCGGCAACAAGGACTTGCGCATCTGCGGAATCGCGGCATTGTCGTCATCCATGATATACCGGCTCAAGGTGGAAAGCATCTTTGCGCTTGAAAAAATCGCGATGCAGAGGAAGGGGATCGACGACCCAAACATCCAGCAGCCGATACTACAGCTAAACCCGGTCGAGTTTCCATTCAGGATCGAATCCACGTACCCTGTTTCAGTCGAGGACTTGCTTCACATGCTGGAGAACATGATATTAGAGCTTGCAAATCCTCGGCCGAGGAAGAAGGAGCTGGAGCTAGAGCCAGTCCAGGGCTTTGACTTTGACCAGTACCTGGTAAAATTCGAGCAGATAATCCAGCGCTACGAGGACATGATCCTTGACATTGTGAGCGCAGACGGCATGCTGATGTTCAAGACTCTGGTCGCCAAGATGGAGCCGGTGGAAACGGCCAGATGTTTTATCGCAATGCTGTACCTTGCAACGAAAGGGAGGGTCGAGCTTGACCAGCAAGAAGACTCTGACGACGTCAAGATAACCTTTGTCAAGCAACAGCAGCAATAAATAAAGCGGTTATTTCATTACAATCAATTTGCGCGAGTCGTTCCCGGAAGACGAAATTGCCGCAAGGATTGAGGCGGCGCTCTACTCTGCCGGCAGGCCGCTGTCAGTCGACGAGCTGATAAGGGCGTCCGGCACGAGCTCCAAGGAAAAGACCCTGCGGTTTGTAAATGAGCTTGCCAAAAAAACCAAGGCCACCTTCAAGGCCATAGAGATAGCTCTGCTTGAGGATGGCACGTACGTGTTCCAGCTCAGGCCGGAATACACGCCGCTAATACGCAAGTTCGCGCAGCACCCCCTGATACAGTCGTCCGCACTCAAGACGCTTTCCTACATCGCCTACGAACAGCCGGTGACTTCAAAGAGGCTCGTGCAGATAAGGGGAAGCCAGGTGTACTCGCACGTCAAGATATTGGAGCAGTTGCAATTTGTAGAGCATGAAAGCCTTGGAAGGCTCAAGGTCTACCGCACGACCCCGAAATTCCAGAACTATTTTGGCATAACCGACCTGAACGCAATGAAGAGCAAACTGGTCGCGGCCAGCAGCAAGCAGTCGCCTCCGTCCCCGCGCGCTGCAGGTCAACCTCAATCCCCAGAAAAGTCTTAATTAGAGTGGGAAATTACCTACTGCACTGCAATGCGAAAATCAATAGAGAACCTTGCGGGGCGCAAGCTGACTGGCGGACGCAAGGTTGCCATGAGGGGAAGACGCAAGTTCGAGATTGACAGATATCCAAATGAAGCTGTCGTTGGCGCTACCCAGATCGTTGCCCGGAGGACAAGGGGCAACAACGTAAAGGCCGCCTTCAAGACCGCCGAGTTTGCCAACGTCATTGACAAGGAGGCCAAGAAGGTTACGAAATCAAAGATCCTGAAAGTGACCAAAAACCCAGCAAACAGGGACTATGAAAGAAGGGGCGTCATTAGCAAGGGCGCAGTAATAGAGACGGAAAGTGGGGCTGCAGTAGTGGTCTCACGCCCGGGGCAGGACGGAGTGGTCAACGCCATTCTGGTCAAAGCAGCCGCCAAGACTTCGTAATTTAGCAGCCGTTAAGCGACGTCAAGGACTTTTCTTTCAGTGGACGTATAGTGGGACGGTCCGGACGCAAAGGACAGTGGCCTGCCGGTATCCAGTCGACTATCATTGCAAGCCCGCGCCGTCTGAGATGCTCAACTCGCTTGAATCCGGCAGGCTCCAGCTGCAGGTCGAATTTGGGAGCAGCGTAAGGTCGGTCCAAGCCAGGATGGTCAACAGTGCCAAAAGGGAAAACTTGGGCAAGGTGGAGGGCTAGGGCGAGCTGAAACACAAAACGTTTCTCACAGCCAATTTGGTGCAGGACAGTCGGCAGGCCGGAAGGTGGGCCGACGAGCTGAGTATCTCGTCCAGCTGGATGGAAGGCGGCACCAGGACATACGAGAGGACCGGCGCGGCAAGCCCCCATAGCGGGAAGAACCTCTACCCGCTAGAGAAAACACACACGCTCGACAACGGGCATCTGTGCCGCGCGCTTTGGTTCAGAATTCGCCTTGCACTGGCAGGCGCGGCCAAAGCCCACGATGTGTAGCGCTCTCAATATTGTTTATAAAAGCCTTGAAACATACGGGCATTGAAACTTGAAAGACTACGATCACTTGGTGCTCTGGCTCGACTACTTTAACAAGAACCTCAAGAGGCGGCAGGGCCGGAAGGTAAACCGCGAGCAGGCAGTCTTTGACCCGACGGTGCAGGAACTGGCAGAGGCAGCGAGGGCCGCAGGTCTGCAGTTCTCGGACCAGGAGTTGAACAGCGAGGCGAGGTTTCCGAGAAGGTCATTTGTCAAGTCAGGCTACGTGATGGTGGCCAAAAAAGAAGGCGTCAAAAAGTCGGAGGTGCTCGACACAGTTGCCGAAAAGATGCTGCAGAAAAGAAGCAAGCAAAAATCCGGCAAGAAATGAAATTTCTAGATCAAAAACTTTCCGGACAGTGATACCAGAATCTTATTTATCGAAATACAAACATTATTTGACAGAAGCGAATGATAGCAAGTGAATAGCTTATGTCGCTTACCAACGTGGGGGAGATCGGGGAAATTATGCATCTGGCAAAAAGTGGAAGGTTGATAGTCAAACTCAACGCTGCGGGCGCTGGCGTCAGAGCCGGCGAGCTGCTCGTTGACGGGTTGGGCAAAAGGGTCGGCAAGGTGACAGAACTGATTGGTCCGGTGAGCGCGCCGTACGCGTCGGTCATACCAATGACTGACCGGACGAGCAGGCTTGTCGGCGCCAAGGTTTTCAGCGGAGGTTTTGCTAAAACGTCTCGCAGCCAGGGCAGGGGCCCTGGCCGCAGATCGAGGTAGAGCGCAATGACATCTGCAGAATACTATACCGAATGCTCCGAGTGTGGTGCAAACCTCATACAGGATCACAGCAAGGGCGAATACATCTGCGAGAAGTGCGGCTGCGTCGTAATGGACCAGGTCGACGACTATGGGCGCGAGTCAAACGCCACAGACTTTGAGGAAAAATCCAAGAACACGAGAGCAAGCGGCTCGACCAGTTTTGCTTTGCACGACTATGGCCTGAGGACAGAGATTGCCTACGGCTCAAAGGACTATGCCGGCAAGTCGATTGACTACCAGATGGCCGAGACTATGAACAGCATCCGCAAGTGGCACATCCGGAGCCGGATCGTTTCGCCGCAGGAACGCCGCCTTTCAAACGTCCTCACAAAGATAAACGAGACTTGCGCCGCCTTGTCGCTCCCAAAACTTCTCATCGAGACGTCGGCAGTGCTTTACCGCAACTTTGAGAGTAGATGCGAGGCAAAGGGCAAGTCTATTGCCTGCATGGCTGCAGCTACAGTCTACCTTGCGTGCAAAAAGTGCTCGGTAGTGCGCTCACTCGAAGAGATCGTTGAGGCGACAGGCGTGACTGACCAAGACAGGTCAAGCGCCAAGCTGGCATCGAAATATTACAGGATGATGGTCATGGAGATGGGCGTCTTTACAGAGATGGCGCCAGCACCAGCTGCCAGTGCTCCGCAGTCGGCGCAGGTGCAATCAATCGCGCTTGCTATCGACCACTACATATCAAAGCTCACTAACATGGCCAAGATTGACACCAGAGTGGAAAGGCTTGCGATTGACATCGCGCACAAGACCGACGACCACATGTTGGCAGACGGGAAGGCGCCAAACGGCCTGGCCGCGGCGTACATCTACATCGCCTCGATGCTCCTGGGCGTCAACATACTCCAGCGCGACGTGTCAAGTCTCTCCGGCGTCACAGAAGTGACCATTCGGAACAGGTGTAAGGACATACTTACAGGATTCAAGCTGACCGTGACAGTCAGGCCGCAGCAGACCCGGCCGGGCTTTGCAGCATAATTGTTTAAAAAGGAGAAAAACCATAAACCAGTAACATGCTGTGCAGAGCCTGCGGGGCAGAAATGGTCGCATCCGAGTACTGCCCGTCCTGCAACGAGGCAGTGCTGTGGAAATGCAACAGCTGCGAAAAGGAAAACGACAAGTCGGTGCATACTTATCATCCTCCGCGCCCCGAGTCGTCAACGACCGCTTCTGTCGTCGGAACCCTCATCGGATTCGTTTCGGGCCTGTATGTGATAGTGCCCGTGTGATCACTGGGGCTTTTCATTCTCACTTTTTCTTCTGATTCTGAGATACATCGCTACTCCGACAAGCACCGCAAGGCCGGCCAGCAGGAGCAGAAATGAAGTCTCGTCCCTGACGCTGCCTTCAGGCAGTATCGCAAGCACGGGCAGCATACCAGAACAAAAGGCTTTTCTAGATTTATACCCTAACGTTTTCCGCTTGGTGCAGTTCGAATATGTCAACCCCCTTGCAGGGCTTGCAATGCTCATCATCGGACTTTTCCTGATGGTACTCGGCTACTGGGTCTATGGCATAGCTCCTGCTGCAGTCGGTATCGCGCTTGTCGTCTACTACCGCAAGTACCTGCTGCAGATAATGGGGACAGCGTACTAACCGACCATCTTAATCGCCGTGGGAATAACGTCTGCGCCCATGAGAAGGCCCAGTCTGCCGCGCTTGCCATAGTTTTCGGTGAACCTTGCGCTCCCGTCCTGCTTTACCATATTGCCAGACACCAGTAGCGGGACCGGGTCGTCGCTGTGCCCCCTCTTTATGCAGGGAGTGGAGTGGTCGCCGCAGACGACTATTGCGACGCTGCCCTTCAATTCCTGCATGAGCGTGCCAAAGAAGCGCTGGTCGATGTCCTCGATGTTCTTCTTCTTGCCCCTTGCGTCGCCGTCATGCCCAAACTCGTCAGGCCCCTTGATGTGGACATAGACCGCGTTGACCGACTTGAGGCTCTTTGCCGCGACCTGTGCCTTCTCTTCATACGCGTTGATGTCGCCGGCCTGGAACATCTTCATGCCAAGCACCTTGGAAATCCCGATCTCGACTGGCATGTCGACTATGCAGCCAACAGAAATGCCGTGCTTTTTGCTGATCGGGTCGACGTTTGGGTACCTATTGCCCGAGTCGCGCGCAAGGATGCAGTTCATCGCCTTTTTGCCTGCCGCGACCCTTGCCCTGTTCACCGGGTGATCGCGCAAGAGCTGCACGACTTGCGCGGTGAACTCATTTAGCAACTTAGCCGCGGTCCTGGCACTATCGCTGTCTTCCTCTGCAACAGATTTTTGCACGAACATGTCGCCAGTAGTGTCCTTTGCAATGCCCATGCCGTTGACCTTCTCATATGCGGGATCAGTGTTGGTTATCCTATCTGACAGCTTCATCCTGGAGTGCCTAAGCCTGATGACTACTCGATGGGCTATGGTGGGCTCTAGTGCAATAGATGCGTCCCTGTCGCTGAATCTGATGCCGTCGCGCAGCGTCTTGCATACAGCGCTCGCCTCTTCGCTGTCGATGACCCTGCCGGCGCGCCTGTCAACTATTTTCAACTTGTCATCGACGGTTGCAAAGTTGCCGCGGAAAGCAAGGTCGCCGTCGCGAAAGTCGATGTTACAGCCAATCGACTCGATGACGCCCCTGCCGACGTAGCTGCCATCCTTGAAGCTGTAGCCGAGCATATTGAAAACCGCGATGTCGGACTGGGGCGCAATCCCATTTCCGACGCTTATGACCCTCCCCATCGCGCCGTTCCTTGCCAGCGCGTCAAGGTTGGGGGTGTATGCCGCCTCTAGCGGCGTTAAATCGTTCAATGAAGGATGTGGCAGGTCGCCAATGCCGTCAAGCAAAACATAGACTAGCCTTATGTCTTTCATAACGACGGAAGAACCCTTGGTCAATTTATTGTTTGTGAGGCATTGTTCCGTAATATCTGGCGACTATTTCTGTGCTTATTCTAGCATTGCTACCGCAGTTCTTTAATAACAACGAAGACGTATTGTACCGCGTTGGAGCAATGCACGTTTTGCCAGCGCATTGTCGTGGACGACAGGGGCGAAAAGACTAAAGACTTTGGGATGACAAAGCGCGAAAAATACATCTGCGCACGGTGCACAAAAGCCCTGGACTTTTCGCTCGGCAATTGAACTTACAGAACCTTTAATTAAAAGGAATAAGAGCATTTTTCAGGCTGAAAAGTTTGGGAGACCTGCGCAAAGACTATGTTCTTGAAAGGTTTGTTGTCGTGCCTGAAGCCGGCCAGTCTGCCGGCGACAAGCCGGGCGAAGGCAGCAAGTGTCCGTACTGCCCCGGCAATGAATCCATGACAGAGCCGGCGCTGCTTGCACTGGTGGTCCAGGACGGCATGCTCCAGCGCCTCTCAGACAGCGAAGACAACATCATCGAGGACTGGTCCGTGAGGGTGTTCCAGAGTAAGAACCCCGTGGTCGCAACCGGCACAGCTACAAGCTATAGCGACAAGCCGCTGTACAGTGAGCCGGCCTATGGATACCACCAGATAGTCGTGGCGTCGCCGGAGCACAAGCAGAGCCTCTCGCAAATGTCAGTCGAGCAGTGGGGCAACGTGCTTGTCGTCATTCAGGACCGCGTAAGGTGGCTTTACACGCAAAAGAGCGTGACGTATGTTTCGATCTATGTTAACAGTGGCGCGGGCGCAGGCGCGCAGGTTCCACACCCCCACCTCCATCTTGTCACGTTTTCCACGATACCTCCGGTGATAGAGCTGGAGGCTGAAGGGGCGCACAGGTTCATGAACGAAAACGGCAACTGCCCTGCGTGCAACGTCATTGGCGTCGAGTCAAGCGGCCCGCGCCAGATCCTTGCTACTGACAGCTTCCTCGCGTTCTGCCCATGGGCGCCGACCTACCCATACGAATTCTGGATCTATCCAAAGAGGCACATGACGTCTTTTTCCAAGATAACGCAGAAGGAGATAAACGACCTTGCGCTTATCCTGAGGGCGACGCTTGGAGGCATGTCAAAGGCGCTCAAGGACGCGCCGTTCAACCTTGTGTTCCACCTGTCGCCGGAGAAAAAGAACAGCCGCCAGCTACACTGGCACATTGAAGTCTATCCACAGTTGAACACCTGGTCGGGCCTTGAGCGTGGCTTTGGGGTTTTCGTAAACAACATCCGGCCGGAAAGGTCGGCCGAAATACTGGGCTCGGCGTCCAGGAAAGAGCTAGCCGGCCTTGTCGGCATAGTATGAAACAACTAGCAGCCATGTGTGGTTGGGAGTATAGAGAAAGTGGAGTAGGGATTGGAGGTACACAGGGAGAAGTATTCAAAGCAGTCACCATGACCATAAAACACCTTATGTCTCTTATCCAAGGAGGAATTGAGACAGTAATATGCTTAATATTTGTAACTGCGTAACATGTGTAACTTCTCCGCAGGCATGAATTCCTTACTACATGGGAAGCCCTATAGGAACACCAAAAAACAGGTTACACCGGTTAGACGGATACACACGATATTTTTAT
>Ga0209751_10007108_pt1 | contig 10305 bp, 9 predicted proteins | sample RifCSP13_1_FD_184019 | JGI IMG/M metagenome (GOLD analysis project Ga0209751, IMG submission 184019) | Soil microbial communities from Rifle, Colorado - Rifle CSP2_sed 13_1 (SPAdes) (version 2) | ecosystem: Environmental > Terrestrial > Deep subsurface > Rock core/Sediment | place: Rifle...
AATCGACGATCTCCCTCTTGCTAAGAAAGCCATCTGGATCGGATCCCTCATAGGGTTTACCGGGTAACTGCACAAACCAGTTAGGTGTCACCAGTGTGAATGAATCCCAGCGGCTGCGCCAGGCAGGAAACAGCGAGGACGATTTTTCTACAATGAGATGCGGGCGACCCTGTTGGGTCAGGGAATAGCTGACCGAAAGGCCCGCCTGTCCCCCACCTATGATCACTACATCTGTTTGCTTATCCATAATCCATTCCTCAGGCGAAAAACACAGAGTATAAACCCTTGCGCGATAGCCTCCCTTGCTCAATTTGTGGCGAGATCAGGAAAGAGCAGACCAGACCTCCAGTTTGTTGCCAACCCGGCGGATGACTTCGTCGGTGAATGAAGAGGTGCCCATGCCACCGCCCAAGTCCGTGGTGGCCTTGCCATCGTGGATCGCCTCGAAGATCGATTCGTAGATGGCGCGAGAAGCGCGTTCGGCTGTCTCGCCCGGGACGTAGCTCAACAACGCGGCTAATGCCAAGATCATGGCCATGGGATTGGCCACGTCCTTTCCTTCCAGCGCCGGAGCCGTGCCATGCGGCGCTTCAGCCATGACAACTTTGACTTGCGCGGTGCTTTCATCGAACGCCAGCACAAGGCTTTCAGACCCGGCAATGCTGCCGAACATCTGCAGTATGAGGTCTGAGAGCAAATCGCCGTCGCGATTGAGGGCCGGCACCACCAACGCCTGGCCACCGGATTGCAGCAGCAGGGCCAGCGTGGCGTCGATTAATAACGGCCGATAGGTGACGCCGGGATGGCGGGCAGCGGCTGCGTCCAGCTCCTCTTTGAACATGCCTTCATAGATAGGACTGACCGTATATTTGGGTCCACCAAAAACGGTGGCGTTCGTCTTCTCAGCATACAGGAATGAAAACTCTGCCACAGCCCGGCAAGTAGAACGATGGATTTGTGACGTTCGAAAGGCGACCTCGTCGGCATTCGAAGTCTCCCGCCATTCCTTGGCGCCATAAGCGTCTTCCACTGCCATGCGGGCCACGGCAATAGGTGCATGCACACCGCCTACCGGGCGCACATTGGGGATGCGGCGCCCGGTACGCAGGATTACTTGCGCATGAATGTCATTGCGGATGATGGCATTTGGGCTACCCACGTCATTGGCTTGCTCGGGTGTGATAGTGGCGGCTTTAAGTCCCAGATGGCTTTTGAGCATGGCGGCGCCCGCTTCGTGGACCACGCCGTTGTTGGTGGCGCGCCGGTTTTTCAAGCTGAGATCGAAATGCTGCAATTCAAAGGTTAGGCCTAGCAGGTCTGGTTCGGTCAAGCGTAAGGCTTGCAGCAATAATTCTTCCCCCGTTTGATCCCCATGCATTACAGCGATTTGGACTGGTTCAGGCGGCTGGCGTGTAGGCACTAATGACCTCTAACAGCGCCTGCAGGCGAATGGGTTTTTCGAGGCTGGCCACCGCGCCGCGGGCAGCCGCCTCGGCTTCGATCTCGAGTGGGTCCAGCGCCGATAATGTAACGATGGGGATGTTCTTTGTCTCGGGTGCGTTATGCAATTTTTCGATCAGGCCGAGGCTGCGTCTCCCGTTGAGGTTCACGTCAGTAATGATCAAATCGGGGTGTACGCTGTTAGCTAACTCAAGGGCCTCCTGCTCGGTGGAAGCAGTGATCCCCTTGTGGCCTAAAATCTGTGCGGCCTGGGTGAGCAGTGTGCACGTCAGCGGCTCGTCGTCAACGAAGAGGATATTGGCCATATGATTCAATCATACCTGAGCAGGCCTAACCGCGATGTAGAGTTAACTAACCCGATTCTATGAAATTACAAACCGTAAATATCGCCGAATTTCTTCTGCAAATAGCGGATATAAGCCGCGCCATCGATCTTGGAACCGGTAATTTTCTCTACGATCTCCTGCGGCTCGAACTTGGCGCCGTGGCGATGCAGGTTCTCTCGTAGCCAAGAGAGCAACGCAGAGAATTTGCCTTCGGCAATCTGGTTATCCAGATCAGGTTGCTCACGTTGGACCACTTCCCAAAGCTGGGCAGAGATCAGGTTGCCGAGCGCATAGGTAGGAAAGTAACCCATCAGCGCATAAGACCAATGAACGTCTTGCAGCACGCCCTTGGCATCATCCGGGGGGGTGATGCCAAGATTGGCATTGAAGCGCTCATTCCACACCTTCGGCAGGTCTTTGACGGCCAGCCTACCCTCTAGCAGGTCGATCTCCAAGCCTAGTCGCAGAAAGACGTGCAAATTGTATGTGGCTTCGTCCGCCTCCACGCGAATGAAGGAGGGTGCCACTCGATTGATGGCTCTATAGAAATCCTCCATCTTCACTTTGCCGAGTTGCTCGGGGAAAGTCTTCTGCACCTTTGGGTAAAAGTGCGACCAAAACGTCTTTGAACGACCTACCAGGTTCTCCCAGAGGCGCGATTGGGATTCGTGCACACCCAGCGAGGTGCCGTTGTACAACGGAGAGCGGGCCAGTTCCTTGGGGATGCCCTGTTCGTAAAGTGCGTGCCCGGCTTCGTGCATGGTGCCAAAGATGTGAGCGTTGTAGAAATCTTCGTAGACGCGCGTGGTGATGCGCTGGTCGCCGTAGCCCAGGTTGGTCATGAAAGGGTGGGTGACTTTGTCCTGGCGGCCGCGCTCCCAGTCATAGCCAAAGGCCGTAATGACTTCGACCCCGAAGTCCCATTGCATTTTCTCAGGGAAATGCAGGTGTAGCATGCTTTCATCGATGGGAGCCTTGGCGGCGATGGCTTTAAGCAATTCAACTTGCTTGGGTCTTACATCGTCGAAGATAGCCTGCACATCGGCGGTCTTCATACCGGGCTCGTATTCATCGAGCAACGCATCATAGGGATGATCCACCGGCTCGAACAGCTTGGCAAAGCGCTGGGTCCAGTCGAGTACCTTTTCGAGGTGGGGCTGGAAGTGGGGAAAGTTGGCTTTGGCGCGGGCTTCCTGCCAGGCTTGGGCAGCCAGTGAGGTGAGCTCCGATTTTTCAGCCACCATCGCCGGCGGCACCTTGACCGCGCGTTCGTAGCGTCTGGCGGTTACCTTGATCAAGCGCGCCTCGTCGAAATCTGGATCCCAATCCTTTGCGGCATTCTGCAGATTCTCCAGCAGCCTGCCGGTCTCCGGTGATGTGAACTTTTCGTGACCGATCTTGTTTATGGTCCCCAGCTGCTGTCCGCGGGCTTCGGCGGAGCCGGGCGGTGCATAGGCTTGCTGATCCCATTCGAGCAACGCGCTTGCCCGGCTCAGATCATCTACTTCGGCCAGGATTTCTTTTAGTCGTGTCAGACCTTTATCCATCGTGTCTCCTCGGAATAATTAACCACAAAGCATGCCCTGAGCGAAGCGAATGGATCACAAAGAATACAAAGGATCCAGGCTCATTTCACCTATCCCTGTGTACTTTTCCTTGTGTACTGGTTTGCTTTTAATTTACTTCACTTGCCATCGCAAGGGCTTGCCTTGCAACGCGTTCAGCACCTCTTCGGCCACGTCGTGGGCGGCGCGGGTCTGCGCCTCTGCAGTTTGGGCGCCGATGTGGGGTGTGGCCACCACATTTGGATGCGAGACCAGTGCGCTGGCTCCCGGCGGCTCCTTCTCGAAGACGTCCAGCGCAGCCCCGGCAAGCCGACCGGAGTTCAGCGCGGCCAGCAACGCCCCCTCGTCGATCACTCCACCGCGAGCCGCACAGACCAGATACGCGCCCCACTTCATTTTTCCGAACGCAGCCTCGCCTAGCATGCCGCTCGTTTCGGGCAACAGAGGAAGGTGGAGGGTGATTACGTCGGATTGTGTATACAGGTCATTCAGGGAAACTGGTTCCGTGCCCCGCAATCGGATGGTTTGCTCGTCGAGCAACGGGTCGTAGCCGAGCACGCGCATATCGAACGCTGCGGCCCGGCGGGCTACTTGTGCTCCGATGTTTCCCACACCCAAAATACCCAATGTCTTGCCGGCAAGTTCAGCGCCCTCCAGCTCCTTCTTGATCCATTGCCCTTGCTTCATGCTGGCGTCGGCGCGGGGAATCTGGCGCAGCAATGAGAGCAGCAAGGCAAAGGTGAGTTCGGCCACCGCCACACTGGTGGACGTCGGCGTGTTGACCACTGCGACTTGGTGTTCGCGCGCGGCCGCGAGGTCAATATTGTCCACGCCGACACCGGCGCGGCCAACGACCTTGAGTTCAGTTGCCGCCTTCAGCAAGTCGGCGGTCACCTCGGTTCGGCTGCGGACGATGAGCCCCTCATAGACACCGATCACTTTGGCAAGTTCGCCAGCTTCGATGCCGGAGCGATCGTCAACCTCGATACCGCCGGCGCGCAGTGTCCGGACGGCTTCGGAGGAGAGTTTGTCTGCGATGATTACATTCATGGATTTCTTGACGTCTGGAGGTCAAGGTGTCGTGAAGTCTGTCCTTCAGACTTCAGGGCCTCAAACCTCTCGACTTCCTTCTATGTTTTGGATTGTAAACGTGATTTATCCAGTTCGCCGATCTGCTCCAGACAAGCGCCGTCGGTGGGATTTGGCTGGTAGCTGGTGCCAAACCAGCGCTCAAGGATTTCCTCCGCGAGCGCTGGTTTGGTTCGTCTCAATGACATGCACAGTACGTTGGTATTGTTCCACAGTCGGGCGCCGCGCGCGGTTTCTGCGTCGGCGCACAGCGCAGCCCGCACACCAGGCACCTTGTTGGCGGCCATGCTTACACCCGTGCCTGTCCAGCAGAACCGGATGCCTTCATCTGCCTCTCCCCTGGTTACTTGTTCGGAAACTTGCCGGCAACGCGAGGCCAGGGTTGCGTGCTGCCCGCCTGCGGTCTATTCTACGCAACCTGGTGACCATTTTTCTCCAACCAGGCCGCAACATGATCAACGACAGCCAATCGTTCATCCGCCCCTAGGGCTATCTTCACTGCAATTGCTCCAGCAGGGCTTGCACGGCCGCGTCAAGAACGGGATCGGCATTCCCTAGCACTGTTTCCAGGGTCTTCGGCACGACGATATCGGGCAACACCCCAATACCTTCGATCACCACGTTACCATTCGCGTCGATGGGTCGGCCGGTGGGAAATTGCATCGACCAGTCTCCGGGCAAGGTGTATTGCCCGAGACCTACGTCGCCGAATGCGCCTGCAGTTCCTGCCGTGCCGATTGCGATCGCTCTACCAGTGGAAGTGAGGGCATAGGCAAAGCCTTCACAGGCGCTGATGCATGATGGGCTAATGAGCACGGCGATGGGTCCATCATAGTAGAGGTTGGCTGGCTTGACGCGCGCCGGGAATTCTCCCAATTCGAACTCGCCCAGCAGTTCGTTGTAGCTTTCTCGACTCCACAAGACGATTTCTTCGTCGTAGAAGTAATCAGAGAAATCCAGGGCCAAGCCGCCGCTGCCGCCGTAATTGACGCGCAGGTCGATGATCAGCGCGGGCACCTGGTTATCGATCAGGCCCTGGATGGCGCGCTCATATAAACGCGCGGTTAGGTTGTAGTCGTCCTGGAAATCGTTCACTTTGATATATCCAATGCCGGAAGCCAACACTTCTGCGTAAACGGGCGTGGAGAGCTGATCCTCAAGGCTGATCGGGTCGGCGGCAAAATAAGACTGGACATCATCCACCGATTGCATCGTCACCGTCTGTTCGCTATCGCCGGAATTTTGGAACCTCACCTCGATGCCATCCCCGGAAGGCACGCGAGGTAAAAAGATCAGCTGCTGTTGTCGCTCATGTTGCTGCGTGGAGAACGGACTGAAGTAAGGATGCACTGCATCTAACGCGGATGAGACGGGTTGCCCTCCCCAGGTGATGATCTCAGCGCCGACCTCAACGCCAGCCGCAGCCCCTGGATATCCGGGAAGCACCTGGGTAACGATCACGCTTCCATCATTGAGTTCATCGAGTACCAGCCCAAATTCTCCGCCGATCTCAGGCCAGAAGATATTTGGGTTGAAGCTGATGCCTACGTGCGCATCGGGGATCAGGTAAGTAAAATCGCGCAGGGCGACGTAGAACTGGTCGTCATTGGTTGCTGCCGCAACCATCGGGGCGATTTGGTCGTAAATGGCGTTCCAGTCAAGGCTTTTTAGTTCGGTGAAGGGATACTCAGTGGAAACTTTGGTGAACATGGTTTCGAATGCATCCATATAACCCATACTAGAGTAATCGTGTACTGCTCCAACGCCTTCGTTCAGTTCCAGTTCAAGTGTGGGTTGCTTATAAATCCGAAACGGATCCGCATTCAGATCCACGAAACTGTAACCGGCCGGCACGGGTGTCACTGGATCATCTGCGGTGAAGAGCATCTCGTCCTCACCGAATCCTGTTGGGAAGGATTGCTGGTCATCCGGCGCCCAGATTAGCAGGGTGCCACCATTGATCTCGTCATCGCGATTGGGATCGGTCGTAGTAGACGCGTACGCATTCGACCATCCGGTGCCATCGCGTTCTTCTAAGAAGGGGTCGCCCCAGGTGTTGGACCAATAGGCCACAACGAATATCATCACACCCGCGTCTTCCTGGTTGTCCTGATCCACATCTATCAGCGTTCCCTGCGGGACGCTGGGCAGGGGCAGGCTGAATTCCAGCAAGCCGTCTTGCACCAGCCATACAGGTCCGATGGCCTGGCCCTCAAGGGGAAACACGAATTCGCGGTTGCGGTCGACGAAGCCGGCCTCGTCTTCGAGCAGCACAAACGGTTCGGAGTTGCCTGCCAGAAAAAATGGAGAGGTGAATGGGATCGTTCCGGTTACCAACACCGGTTCATTTGAATTGGTCTGAATGCTCGGCGAGTTGTCAGAAGAAGTCTGTTCCTCATCCTGCACTGGCGGCTGTGGGCTGCAGGCGCCTAGAAAAGTAGCCGCGCAAATCAACGGGATGGCGAAGCGAGTGAAATTCTTCACGGTAACCTCGAAATTAAAGCTTGTTTGGGAGTATACCCGGCTTACAGCTAATGGCTAAGCGCTAATAGCTAACTGCTATTTATTTTTCGTTTCCAATTCCAGCAGCCAAGCTTTTGTCTGCAATCCACCGAAGCCGCCATATCCGTGCAGGCTGCCATTTGACCCGATGATGCGGTGGCAGGGGATGACGAAGGAGATGGGGTTGGTGGACTGCACGCCGCCGACTGCCCGCGGCGCCTGCGGCCGGCCCACGGCGGCGGCGATCTCGCCGTAGGACGCGGTCTGGCCATACGGCACCGCCATTACAGCTTTGCGCACCGCGATTTGGAATGGCGTCATGCCGCGCCAGTCCACCTTTAGGTCGAATCGTTTGCGGTTTCCCGCCAGAAATTCTTCCATTTGCCATAAGGCGTTGCGGACTTTTTCTGGCGCATAAACGGGGACAGCGCGTCCGCGGTCAAGTATCTGAGCGCGGAATTCCTCCTCGGCGATCCCATAGCTGGCTGCCCACAGGCCTCGCTCGCTAACCGCCGCCCAGAGCGGCGCCAGGTGGCTGAAGGCGGATTCGGCGTAGAAGACTACGGTCGACGGTTGACGCTGATTTTTCATAGTATTGGCTTACCGCCGACCGTTTAAGTCGTCGGTTGACGTAGATTTCTCATTGTATTGGCTTACCGCCGACCGTTTAAGTCGTCGGTTGACGTAGATTTCTCATAGTATTGGCTTACCGCCGACCGTTTAAGTCAGCGGTGACGCTGATTATTCATTGTATTAGCTTACCGCCGACCGTTGAAGGAGAACGAGGACGGCCGGATTTGTCGAACGTTGGTGCGGGCTTCGTTCTCCTGGCAAATCCATTAGTACCGCATAGCCGTTGGCTCATGGAATTCTCACGGATATTAATGGGACGGCGTAGGGTAAACGTAGGGTAATCGTCAAGCACAACGGGAGCACCTGTTCTATCATTATCGCCGTAAGGGCGATTTCTCTTCTTCTCCTCCTTAGTGAGAGCCGGGACGGCGTACCCGGCTCTCTCACTTTAATCTGGCCAGGGTGTGAGCACATAAGCCTAGCCACAAAGCCACAAAGCGTTTTAATAAAATCACAAAGGATTCATATCTGGTTTTAGAATCTCAACTAACCTTCTGAATCTCGGCATAGCGGAAGCAATCGGTTGTATGGTCATTGACCATGCCCACGGCTTGCATGAAGGCGTAGCAAATGGTGGGGCCAACAAAGCGAAAACCGCGCCGTTTTAGATCCTTGCTCATAGCCTGGGACTGTCTGGTTTCCGCTGGAATTTGCTTTAGTCGCTTCCATTTATTTACGATCGGATTCCCATCCACAAAGCTCCAGACATAGTAATCGAAACTGCCGAATTCCTCTTGCACCATCAAGAAGGCGCGGGCATTTTCGACGGCGGCGTTGATCTTGGCGCGATTACGCACGATGCCCGGATTCGCCAATAGCTCAGCAATCCTCGAGTCTGTATAACGAGCTATCTTTTCCGGTGTGAAATTGTCGAAAGCCTTACGATAGGCTTTCCGTTTGCGCAAGATGGTGATCCAACTCAATCCTGCCTGCGCGCCTTCGAGCACCAGCATCTCGAAGAGCCGCCGGTCATTGTGAAGCGGCACGCCCCATTCTTTATCGTGATACTGGATGTAAAGGTCGTCGGCGCCCGCCCAACCGCAACGGATAATTTCCTTGCTCATGCCTTTGCGAATTTTGCTAAGGTGGTTACCAATTCATCTTCACTAACGAAAATCCCGCCAGGGATTTTCTTCTTTGTCTTCTCCAACGCTTCGCTTTCCCCGCCAACAAAAATGAGCGGGATGCCGCGGGTCAATTTAGTCTCAGCTAGATATTTGGCTGTCGCTCGGCTGTGCGAGGGTAGACGCGTATGATAGAAAACCACTACATCCGGCGGATTGATCTTTACCTTGTTGCCGCCGCGGGCACCGTCTTCCCATTCGTAGTCGACATCCCAGCCTTCCTTCTCCAATTGCTCGGCATACTCCTTGGCTTCATTCTGGTTCCAATGGAACAGAAATATTCTCCCTTTGCTCATACATCACCTCGTTCTTGCATCATAATCAGCCGGACTACCTGAGTCAACATCGTTGTGCATGAACCCATGTTCATTTTACTAGCGACTATTTGACTGACCGACTAGATGACCAACTAACTTCCCTTTTCCCCGCATATAATCCCCAGAATGCAATCCTCCGCCACGCGCCAGATTGCGCGCGCCGCCGGCCTGGTGATGGCCGCCTTTGTGGTGAACAGCCTCATGGGTTTGCTGCGCCAAATCCTCATCACCCGTGCCTTCGGTGCCAGCGCCGACTTGGATGCCTATTACGCCGCTGTTCGCCTCCCTGAGATCGTTTTCAATCTCGTTGCTGGCGGCGCGCTGGCATCCGCTTTTATTCCCACATTCACCGGTTTCCTGGAACACAAAAAGAAAGCTGAAGCCTGGCAGCTGGCTTCCTCCATCGCTAACCTGATTACCCTCATTCTGGTCGCAATTTGTGCACTGGCCTGGGTGTTTGCGCCGCAGTTGGTTAGCGGCATCCTGGTTCCATATTCCAGTGCAACTCAACAGGCCTTGACTGTTGAGTTGCTACGCATCCAATTAATCACTCCGATCCTTTTTGGCATCAGTGGTTTGCTTATGGGCATTCTTAATGCCCATCAAAGTTTCCTGGTGCCGGCTTTGGCGCCAAGCATGCTTTGGCTGGGCATCATCATCAGTGTGTTTGCCTTCGTGCCCGGTCTAGGGATTCATGGTCTTGCCTGGGGCGCGGTTCTCGGCGCTGGGCTGCACTTCGGAGTTCAGCTCCCCGCGCTGGTAAAAGTCCGTCCGCGCTATCAATTCATGCTGGGCCTGCACTTGGCAAGCGTGCGCCAGGTGGGGCGTCTGATGGCGCCGCGATTGCTTGGTGTTGCCGTGGTGCAACTGAATTTCCTGGTCAACATTATGGTTGCCTCAGGCATGGCCGCCGGCAGCCTGGCAGCCATCACTGTTGCCTTCTCTGTCATGCTGATGCCCCAGCAGGCCATCGGCCAGGCAGTGGCCATCGCCGCACTGCCCACCTTTTCGGCGCAAGCGGCACGCGGAAAATTGGATGAGCTGCGATCGTCGTTTGTCAGCACGTTGCGTGGCATCTTGCTGCTGGCGATCCCGGCGAGCGTTGGTCTTATTCTGCTGCGGGAACCCATTGTGGCGCTGCTCTTCCAGCGCGGCGAATTCGGCCCCGAGGACACTCAGCTAGTTGCCTGGGCGCTGCTATGGTTTGCCGCCGGGCTGCTGGGCCACTCGGTGGTGGAGATCGCCTCGCGGGCGTTTTACGCGCAGCAAGACACGCGCACGCCGGTGC
>Ga0209751_10007109_pt1 | contig 10304 bp, 9 predicted proteins | sample RifCSP13_1_FD_184019 | JGI IMG/M metagenome (GOLD analysis project Ga0209751, IMG submission 184019) | Soil microbial communities from Rifle, Colorado - Rifle CSP2_sed 13_1 (SPAdes) (version 2) | ecosystem: Environmental > Terrestrial > Deep subsurface > Rock core/Sediment | place: Rifle...
CAAGGAGGTCCTCGCGGGCGGCCGGAGACTCCGGCTCGTCGGCGTTCGCCTCACGAACCTCCGAGACCGCGCAGAGCCCCAGGCGACCCTCTCGCGCTGGGAATCGTTGGGCTAGACGACCGCGACGTCGAGGGCCTTCTCGACGTTCGTCATCTTGTTTGCGACCGTGAAGAACGGTGAGCCTCCGAAGAGCAGGCCGAGCGCCTTCGCGTCCTCGCCGACGATGACCGCGCCGGAATCTCCTCCGCTGCTGAACCCTCCGCCGGCGCCCCGCACGACGACCTGATCCGTGAAGACGAAGCTGCCCCCGGAGTACCCCACGCGGAGGGTGGCGCTTGCATCCTCGACGACGCCTTTTGTGAGCCTCGTCGTCCGGCCGCTCTTCCGGACGGACTCACCGAGTTGCGGCTCCCGCGTTCCCTTCAGACGCCCGATGTTCAGGACGTCGGACGTCACGTCGTCCGGACTGTGTGGCTCCGCGAGGGCGGAGTCCACGACGTTCACCCCGTCCGGGTCAAGGGCGACGTACGTCACGAGGCGGGCGAGGACGTCGCGATCGAGTCTGCCTCCGTCGAATCGACCGGGCTGAAGGATCGGGTCTCCCTCGGACCCGCGGTTCTCATTCGCGAGGACGTGATTGTTGCTCAAGATGTAGCGGGTCCGGCGGTCCTTCACGAGGCAGCCGAGGGTGCCCGCCGTGACGCTGTAGTGCCCGACGGACAGCCCCCCCATCGCGGGCCGCACCTTCCTCTGGTAGACCGGGGGGATCGGGCGCCAGATCGAGAACTCGCGGGACTCGATCACGTCCGTCGGGATGCCCTCGACCTCGACGGGGATCCGTTCGGCCTCCGGGACGAGGAGCACGTGGAGTTTCTGTTTCACGTAGAAACGCAAGCAGAGGTCTTCCACGAGCTGGCTGCGCGCCAGCTTCTGGCCGAGCCCGACCCCGACCACGTTTGGGTGGACCGCGGGCGTCATCCCATCGAGCTTGACGCCTAGGTAGAGGCACTCGCAGACTTGTCTCGCCTCAGCCACGCGCATCGCAACTCACCTGGCCTTGAAGGGGCCTGAGACGACAATCTCCACGGGGACATCGTCGAGGGTGAGCGGAAGGGCCGCGAGGACCTTCGGCGAGTCCTCCGTGACATAGATTCGAACGCATGGTTTCCCGTCCTTCTGGCCGATGCCGACACCCACAACTCCTGCCGTCCGGAGGAGACTCGCCTCGTGGCGCCGCTTGACTTCCTCCACGGAAACCATTGCTCGAGGAATACACGAGCAGGACGATAAATCCGACGTGGGAGGGCCCAAGCCGCAGGGACGAGTGGAATTGCATCGGTTCCTCGCTGGACACTCGGGTCAAGTCGACGTCTTCGGAATTCGGCCGGCTACCTAGGTGGCGGACGGATGAACCCCTCGCGCATGAGGGACTTCGTCTCGTCGTGGGCTCGCCGGATGAGGGCCAGAGCTCCCTCGTAGAGCTCCTTTCGACCTTTCTTGACCCGCGCGAGCCCCTGGTCGATCGCCTTCAGAGCGACGGCCGTCGCCTCCCGCGCGAAAACCTCCGTCTCCTCCATCGAGGGCACGATGTGTTCTTCGTCGAGGCCCGCCTCCTCCGCGACCTTCGCGAGCTCCTCCGCCGCCGCGATGCACATCTCGTCCGTGATCGTCCTGGCTCGTACGTCGAGGGTCCCGCGGAAGATGCCGGGGAACCCGAGGGAGTTGTTGACCTGGTTCGGGAAGTCGGATCGGCCGGTCGCGATGACGCGGGCGCCGGCGTCCTTCGCCTCCCATGGCCAGATTTCCGGCACGGGATTCGCGATCGCGAACAAGATCGAATTCTCAGCCATCCCGGCAACCCAGTCCTTCTTGATCACGTCAGGACCGGGCTTCGACGCGGCAATCACGACGTCGGCGTCCTTCATCCCCTCGGGGATCCCGCCCTCGCGGTCCCCCGCATTCGTCGTCTGCGCGAGTTCCCACTTCTCGCGATAGTCCGCTTTGACCGCACGGATGTCCTCGCGATGGCCGCACACGATCCCCTTCGAGTCGACGAGGATTAGGTTGCCGGGTTTCGCGCCGGCCGCGAGGAGAAGTTTTGCGGTCCGTATGTTCGAGGCGCCCGCTCCGACCAACGTGATCGACACGTCTCCGATCCTCTTCCCGACGACCTTGAGGGCGTTGATCACGCCGGCGAGATTGATCGTCGCGGTCCCCTGCTGGTCGTCGTGCCAGACTGCGATGTCGCACTCCTTCCGGAGGCGGTCCAGGATCGAGAAGCACTTCGGCTGCGCGATGTCCTCGAGGTTCACGCCGCCGAAGGCGGGCGTGATGAGCTTCACGGTCTCGATGATTTTCTCCGGATCCTTCGTTGCGAGGGGGACCGGGAACGCATCGACCCCGCCGAGGTACTTGAACAGGAGGGCCTTGCCCTCCATGACCGGCAGGCCGGCCTCCGGCCCGATGTCCCCGAGGCCGAGGACCCTCGTGCCGTCCGTCACGACGGCGACCTGGTTCCACTTGTTCGTGAGGGTCCACACCTTCGACGGATCCGCCTTGATCTCCAAGCAGGGTTGCGCGACGCCTGGAGTGTACCAGATCGCGAAGTCATCGAGGCTCCGGACCGGCACGCGCGGCGCGATCTCGATCTTCCCCTGATAGAAGGGATGGTACTTCGCGGACTGCTCCTTCGGGAGGTTCGCCCGGCGAAGCTTCTCCTCGACGTCCTCGGGGGAGGGAGCGGCTGTCCCCTTTGCGGGGCCGCGCTTCTTCTCGGGCATGCGAATCAAAACGCGAAGTACGCGAGAGTTCCCGAAGCAGTTTAAACCTTTGCTCGGTACCCTTCGAACCGTACGTCGCCAGACAGTATTCGGGAGGCCGCACGCTGGTGGACCGCGCACCTTTTAATACGCGCCCAGGCTGACGAACGTTACACGCGGGGTGGCGCGTTGGCCGACGAACTGGACACCGCACAGATCCCGCCGCACATCATGGCGGCGATGCGCGAGCGGATGAAGCTGGCCTCGCGGCTCGGCAAGGTGAAGCACAAGATCGTCGTCATGTCAGGGAAGGGCGGGGTCGGAAAGACGACTTGTGCCGCAAACCTCGCGGTCGTCCTCGCGCGCGACGGCCGCGTGGGCTTGATCGACGCGGACGTGACGGGCCCGGACATTCCGAAAATCATCGGCGTGGAGGACGCCCACATCAAGGCGACGGAAGCGGGCATGGAGCCCGCGGTGGGTCCGAACGGGGTGAAGGTCATCTCGATGGCGCATCTCGTGAATCCCGACACCGCGGTCGTTTGGCGCGGGCCTCTCAAGATCAAGGCCCTCAAGCAGATGCTCGGCGATGTCGAGTGGGGCGAGCTCGATTACCTGGTCGTCGACCTGCCGCCGGGGACGAGCGACGAGCCGCTTAGCATCGCCCAGGAGATCCCGGACGCGGACGGCGCCCTCGTCGTGACGACGCCTCAGGAGGTCTCCCTCCTCGACGTACGCAAGTCAATCGCCTTCGCAAAGGCCGTCCGTCTGCCGATCCTCGGCATCGTCGAGAACATGAGCGGGATGACGTGCCCGCACTGCGGCAAGTTCATCGACGTGTTCAAAGTGGGCGGGGGCGAAGCGGCCGCGAAAGAGCTCGGGCTCCCCTTCCTCGGCCGCATCCCGCTCGACCCGCGCATCGTCGTCGGGGGAGACGCGGGACGACCGTTCGTGCTTGAGCATCCGGACTCCGAAGCAACGAAGGCCTTCGAAGCGGTCGTCGCGAAACTGAAGGAGCAGTTGAAGGCACCCGCGCCTCGGCCGACCGGACCGCTCGCGAAGTGACTATGTCCCGCGGCGGATCATCGCCTCGATCTGTGGACGCGGGTAGGCCCCGACGATCCCGTCGACCAGCCGCCCGTCCTTGAACAGGAGCATCGTTGGGATCGATCGGATTTCGAAGCGACTCGGAGTCTGCGGATTCTGATCGACGTTGAGCTTCCCGACGCGCAGGACGCCGGAGAGGTCCTTCGCAATCGCCTCGAGGACCGGCGCGACGCGATGGCAGGGCCCGCACCAGTCCGCCCAGAAGTCCACGAGGATGAGTCCCGGCTTCGCGATTTCCCCGTCGAACGTCGCATCCGACAGCGTGAAGGGTTGGCCCTGGGCCGGGGCCGAGGGACCGCTCGCAAGGAGCGCCTGGAGCCTCCGAGCACGGATCGCCTCGAGCTCGGGATCGTCCATTGACTCCTCTTCCATGTCCGCACGATAAAAGCCTTTGGGCAGGTCACCGGGCGACGGCATTTGCGAGGTCGGTGTCCGAGGCAAGAGGGCCGAGGAAACGTACCTCGCGTCGGATCATCGCCAGGTCCCGTTCATTGAAGGTCGCCGGGTCGAGGGGCACCAGGAGGATCGCATCCTGCATCGCCATCTTCTCGTTCAGGTCGTGGAGGAGCGCCAGGACCGAGCCGAAGTCATTGTGTGCGATGAGATACTCGAGCCCGTCGAGGAGGACGACCCCCCGCAGCCCGACGTCCACGAAATGCTCCACGGCCATCGCGACATTCTCGGGGGGGGACGGTCGAACGGAGTTCTTCTCGGACGCCGTGCGGCTCAGCCACAAGATGGGCGTGCGCTCGAGTCCATAGTCGCTCATGACCGACTTCGGTGCGCGACGCGTAATGCAGAGCCCCTGGGCACCGTGCGTGACGAGGTCCTTGAAGATCTCGAACGACCGCCCACCGTCCCTTTCGAGGATCGCGTACGTGCGGCCCCGCTCCAGCTCGTACGTCGGCTTCGTCAAGAGGTTTGCTTCGGCGGCAGGGACGATGAGCTCCTGGAGGAACGACCGTTCGCGCACGGAGAATGCAATCAGTCCCATGAACGCGACTAGCACGATGAACCCCGCGGACCGGACGTCGAGGAAGAAGTAGGGGAGGACCACCTCGAAGAGCAGCTCGCTCATCGCGATGCCCGCCACGCCCAGGACGATGAAGTACGATCCCCGGCGGACCTCCGCGCTCACCTTCGTCTTGCGCATGTGGCTGGTGATCCGGTACCAGGTGTAACTTACGACGGCGAGGACGGCGATCCCGTTCGTGAACAGGAGGACCGTGTCGAGCTGCAGGACCGTCGGCGAGATCGACACCACGGTCGCCGGAGCCACGAGGATCGAGGCGAGGGCGACGACCTGGACGAAGACGTAGAACACGTAGGAGTTCGGGAAATCCCCAGTCATGTAGCGGGTGAAGTCTTGGCGTTTCTCGATCGTTCGCGTCGTCGCCACCACGACGAACGCGCCGATCGCGATCGCGTACAGGTAGTCGAACGTCGCCTGGATCTGCTTCGCGACGACGATCCCTCGCTCCACGAGCGGCCGGTCCGACGGGGCGGGGTTCGCGTTCAAGTTCGCGAAGACCGTGACCGCGATGTTCGTGATGACGGCCCCGACGAGGAAGATCGTCCCGAAGAGGAGGACGTGCTTCTGGAACGCCCGGTGGGTCTTCTGCCGGGCGGTCGAGCTGATGACGACGGCCGACAGGAAAAGGGCGCTTGCGGCCCCAAGGTAGATGACGAGGCTTCCGCTCTCAACCAGGTGCTGTCACCTGTGGACGAATCCGCGTATTCGGGTGGGCCGACTCCGTATTTAGACGCTCCACCCTCGTTATCAGGCCTGACTTCAGCCCCCTCCTGGCGAAGGTAGTCTCAGGTTCACGAATCACACCAGAGAACCAGCCGCCCCTCCTTCATGCCTCCTGTGGCCCCAGCGATGGATGAATGCCGCAGATACAGCCCGGGCCAGGCCAGGGCATCAGCCACGAAGACCTGGACCTCGTGGCCCGGACGGTGCTGCGTCTCGGCGGGTACGCGGAGGCCCTCTTCGACTTCCACGACTTCGGTTTCGACAAGTCGATCCTACGGAACCACATCACGAACGTCCACTCGATCCTGACCGAGCTGAAGCGATCCGGATCCCTGACCGGGATCCCCCTCCGGCCTCCGGACATGCCCGCGGATGCGTTCTTCGAGGATCAGGGGGACAGCTGGAACTACCTCCAGACCCTGAGGCTCGCCGCCGGAGCCGCGATGCTCTCCGAGCGCTGCGCCACCCGGATGAGCCGGGAGAACCTGAGTCGGGCGATGACCGCGAAGATCTTCCAGGAGTGTGAGACGAACATCCTGGACGACCTCGTCGACCGGAGCCACTACACGTACCTGGAGGCGAAGGACCTGTACCACCTCGTGTTCAACTCGATGATCGACCCGAGCTTCGAGTCCACGATCTTCATGAAGAGCCTCGTCTCGATGCTCAAACGGGAACAGATACCCTTGTTCACTTTGATCAACAACATGACCCAGGGATACAACGTGCTGTGGAGCCATTCCCCCCACGGAGACCGATATTTCTACGAGATGGAGATCCTGAATGAACGGGTCGCCCTCGGCCAGGCCCTCACGATGTTCCAGAAGGAGACGAACCTCTCCGTGCCGAAGATGGAGAGGATCGCAAAAGAATTTCACGCGCCCGGGGAAGGGTGGTCCTGGTGGGAGAAGCTGGCGGCCCATGTGAGCAGCTCGGCACGGTACAACCTCGTCGACATGGCCTTCTCGGATCCGGTGTACGACACGTCGAGCCTCAAGACGTTCCTGGCCGGCTGGTATCACTACGACGCGGCAATCGTGCTCCTCGACCACGTCGCGAGCATCCACAAAGACCTCCGGAACGGGATCGCGAACCTCGCCCTCATCTCGATGCGCGAGAAGGAGGTCTCTCAGCTCACGAGCCTGAAGGGGTACAACCCTCAGCTCACGCTCGAGGACTTCGATGTCCAGTTGCGACGGGTCGCGGCGATCACCGCGAAGGGCCTGAAGTACATCGAACGCGACGCGGACGACGAAGGACAGTATTACCCGTTCATCACGATCATGATGCCCGTCGTCATGATGGCGGAATGGATCGGGAACCGCGACGACATGATCCACTCGTTCCTCCGGAACATCGCGCCTGCGATCCGGGAGGCGGCGACGACCGGGAAGGCAAGTGCGGGAGCACTCTTGGAAGTCGCGCAAGGCATCGCGGACGGCGGATGAGCGCGGTAGGTCCGAGTGCGACAAGAAACGGTTAAATAAGCCCGGTTCATAGGCGCGAACGGAGCGCCTCGATGACGGGTCCTTTGGACTTCGGCGTGGGTGCCGACCTGGCCCTGGTCGAGAAGCGGATCCATGAGAGCATCGCCTCGGAAGAGCCTCTCCTCACGGACATTGCGTCCTACGTGATCGAGGCGGGCGGGAAGAGGATCCGGCCCATCGTGACCCTCCTCGCGTTCAAAGCTCTCGGAGGGAAGGACATCCGCCAGGCGGTGGATCTCGCGGCGGCCCTGGAACTGATTCACAGCGCGACCCTCATCCACGACGACATCAACGACGGGAGCGAGATGCGTCGCGGCCGCGCGGCCGCCTACAAGAAGTTCGGCCTGCAGAACGCCCTCGTGACGGGGGACTTTCTGTTCGTGAAGGCGTTCGGCATCGGCGGCAAGTTCGACGCGGAGATCGTCGAGCTCACCGCGAACGCGTGCGCGGCCCTCGCGGAGGGCGAGATCCGACAGAAGCGGCGCGCGTTTGACGTGAACGTGAGCCGGGACGACTACCTGGACATCATCCGCCGCAAGACGGCCCTTCCGATCATGGCGGGCGCGAAAATCGCGGGCCTCCTCGCGGGCTCGCGCCTCGAGTTCGTGGACGCCCTGGGGGACTACGGGCTGAATCTCGGGATCGCGTTCCAGATCGTCGACGACATCCTCGACGTGATTGGGGACGGGAACCGCCTCGGGAAGGGCGCGGGGACGGACCTGAAGGAGGGGAACGTGACCCTCCCGGCGATCCACGCCCTGAACAACGGGAGCGCAATCGACCACGCAGAGCTCGCGCGGATCCTCCAGAGACGGCAAAAGAACGAGGCAGACGTCGAGGTCGCTCTGCGGCTCGTGCGCGGCTCCGGGGCGGTCGAGAAGTCTCGGGTCGACGCGCGCCACTTCGGGTTCCTCGCCCGCGAGGCCTTGGACCCGGTCGCGGAGTCCGACGCGAAATCGAACCTGCTCAAGCTCGTCGAGTTCGTCCTGTCGCGGGACGCGTGAGCCTAGGAGGCTCGCGATGCGATACGACGCGATCGTCGTCGGAGCGGGACCCGCGGGGAGTAGCGCGGCCCGCTACGCCGCCCGTCGCGGCCTCAAGGTCCTCCTTCTCGACAAGCGCAAAGAGATCGGGGTCCCGGTCCAGTGCGGCGAATACGTCGCGACGAACGAGGAGGCGCGGGCCCTCTTTCCGACCGTCATAGAACTCGAGGACCTCATGGCGGCCCCCTACCGGACGAGGGAGATCGACACCCCCGTCATCCGCATCTTCACCCCGAAGGGGCGCCGCTACGACATCCCGTTCCGAGGCTTCACGGTCCGCCGCGACAAGATGGACCAAGGGATCGCGGCGCAGGCGGTCCAGGAAGGCGCGGAGCTCCTGACGGAGACGAGCGTCGAGCGGGTTCGTGGCGAGGACATCGTGACGAACCACGGCACGTACCACGGACGGGTCGTGATCGGGGCGGACGGACCTCGCTCCACCGTCGCGCACGGCGTCGGCCTGCCGTGGCCCGTCTCCGCGCCCGCGATGAGCACGACCGCGGACGGAGCCTTCGGGGATGCGACGGACCTGTACTTCGGGAACCTCGCCCCCGGCGGATACGCGTGGATCATCCCGAAAGCCGGCTGCGCGAACGTTGGGCTCGGAACCTGGCAGCATTTCCATGGGAACCTTCGCAGGCTGTTCGACCGGTTCCTGGAGCGACGCGGCCTCTCATCCGGCAAGGCGACCGGTGGCTACGTCCCCGTGACGGGCCCCGTCGGGACGTCGGTCCGGGGGAACGCGCTCCTCGTCGGGGACGCGGCGGGTCATGTCATGGCGACGAACGGAGGCGGCATCAACGTCGCGATGATCTGCGGGCGAATCGCGGGGCAGACCACGGCGGACCACGTCCTCGCAGGAACGCCCCTCGCCGACTACGAACGCAGGTGGCGTGCGGCCGTCGGTGGGCCCCTGCAGGAAGGGGCGAGGATCAAGCGGCTCGCGGACCGCTTCTTCGGGAACGATCGGCTCCTCGAGGCCGCAATGCTCCTGCTCGGAGCTCGACGAATGGGGCACGCGATCCGGTGCGAGCGCCTTTTCTTCCCAGGGCCAGCCAAAGCCTTATAGAGCGTCCAATGTTCGGACGCGCAATGGACATCCAGTTCCTCGGTGGAGCCTCGGAAGTCGGTCGCCTCGGGATGGTCCTGAAGAAAGGACCGACCTCGATGCTCTTCGACTACGGGCTCCTGCCGAGGGACCCGCCCCAGTACCCGCTTCCGGCTCCTCCCGTCGACGGGATGTTCGTGAGCCATGCGCATCTGGACCACAGCGGCATGATCCCGTGGATCACGCGGCGCGAGGATGTGGACGTGGTGATGACGCCGCCCACCGCGGACGTCGCGGACCTTCTCTTGCAGGACAGCCTCAAGATCGCGGCCTCGGAGGGGTACGACGCCCCCTTCGACGAGCGGGATCTGCGGGCCGCGCGCGGGCGGTACCGCACGGTCGACTTCCGGGACAATGTGGAAGTCGGCGACCTCGAGGTCACCGCGCATCCCGCCGGACACATCCCCGGCGCGACAATGTACGAAGTGAACGGCACGGAGACGCTCCTGTTCACCGGGGACCTGCACACCCTCACGACGGATCTCGTGTGGGGCGCGCGTCCGATCCCATGCGACACCCTTGTGATCGAATCGACGTACGCCGGAAGGCAGCATCCGGAGCGGCTCAAGTCCGAGTACGCGTTCCTGAAGAAAATCGGCCAGATCGTGGACCGCGGAGGCCTCGCCCTGATCCCCTCCTTCGCGGTCGGACGGACCCAGGACGTAATCCTGACCCTCGCGAAGGCCCGCTACGACGTGTGGCTCGACGGGATGGGGAAGACGGTGAACGGCATCTACCTCGAACATCCCGAGTACGTCCGGTCCGTGAAGAAGCTGCGGCAGGCGACACACCGGGTGAAGGTCGTCCACAGCCGGAAGGGGGGTGAGCTCGCGCTGCAGGCGGACGCGATCGTCACGACAAGCGGGATGCTCGATGGCGGTCCGGTCCTGCGCTACCTGGAGCAGATCCGCGAGGACCCGAGGAGCGCGATCCTCCTGACGGGCTACCAGGTCGAGGGGACGAACGGACGGAGGCTCGTGGACGAAGGTGTGATCGACCTGTACGGTGTCGAGGTCGACGTGAAGTGCGAATGGCAAAAGTTCG
>Ga0209751_10007111_pt1 | contig 10304 bp, 4 predicted proteins | sample RifCSP13_1_FD_184019 | JGI IMG/M metagenome (GOLD analysis project Ga0209751, IMG submission 184019) | Soil microbial communities from Rifle, Colorado - Rifle CSP2_sed 13_1 (SPAdes) (version 2) | ecosystem: Environmental > Terrestrial > Deep subsurface > Rock core/Sediment | place: Rifle...
GGGCACCCGGAGGCCCGCTTCCCAGATCGCTTTCATCGCGCCGATGGCTGCCGGGTCGTTGCTCGCGAAGACGGCGTCGACGCGCGGCGTGACGGCGAGCAGCTTCTTCATCCCGCGGTAGCCGTCCGATTCCATGAAGCCGCCCTTCACCATCCAATGGGGGCGCAGGGCGATGCCGGCGTCCTTCAACGCGGCGCGGTATCCGTCGGCCCGGCGCTTGGCGTGCACGATCGAGGGGCCGGTGATATGCGCAATCGCGCGCCGGCCCTGCGCGGCGAGGTGGGCCGTGGCGAGCCGCCCGACCATCTCGTCGTCGGTGAGGACCCGATCGCAGCGCACGTCCGTGTGATCGTCGCGGTCGATCATCACGATCTCGATGCCGAGGCCGGTCAAGTCGCGGAGCAGGTCCGAATTGCCGGAGGCGTTCGCCGACGCCAGCACGATCCCGTCGACCTGCCGCTGGCGCAGCATGTCGAGCTCCGCGCGCTCCTTCTTCGCGTTCTCGTTCGAGCTGCAGAGCAGCAGGCCGTAGCCGCGCGCGCTGACGGCGGCCTCGAGACCGGCGACGATTTCCACGAAGAAGGAGTGCATCAGGTCGGGGATGACGATGCCGAGTGTGTGGGTGCGCCGGAGCGTGAGACTGCGGGCGACCGCGTTGGGCTGGTAGCCGAGCTCGGCGACCTTGGCGAGCACCCGCGCGCGCGTGGCGTGGCCGATGTCCTCGCGGTTGTTGAGGACCTTGGAGACGGTCGTGATGGACACGCCGAGCTCTCCGGCGATCCGTTTCATCGTGGTGGTGGGCGCCATCGGTCCTGTGTGCTCCGGTTTGCTTTACCGTTAAAGTAACTTGACTTTAACGGTAAAGGATAGTATCACAAGCCCGCGCTTTCCGTGCGTCCCCGTCCGAGAAGGAGAGAGACATGCCTCGTCGCGCGCTGGCGTTCACCCTTTGGCTAATACCGGTCGCCCTGCTCACGATGTCGGCGCAGGCGCCCGCGCCCAAGGCCCCGGATCCGGCAAAGCCGCAGCGGCTCGCGTGGTTCCGCGAGGCGAAATACGGACTGTTCATTCACTGGGGACTGTACTCGATTCCCGCGGGGGAGTGGAACGGCACGCGGTCGCTCGGGCTCGGGGAGTGGATCATGAACCGCTCGCGCATTCCCGTTCGTGAATACGAGAAGCTCGCCGGCCGCTTCAACCCCGTCAAGTTCAACGCCGACCAATGGGTGCAGCTCGCCCAGGACGCGGGGATGAAGTACATCGTGATCACGTCGAAGCATCACGACGGATTCGCGATGTTCCGCTCAACGGCCAGCAGGTACAACATCGCCGACGCCACGCCCTTCAAGCGTGACGTGCTGAAGGAGCTGGCGGACGCCTGCGCGAAGCGCGGCATGCGTCTGGGCTTCTACTACTCGCAGTCCCAGGACTGGCACGAGCCGGGCGGCGCGGGCAACACGTGGGACTTCGGCCCGGACCAGGACGCGGGCGGCAAGGAGCTGAAGCCGTACGACGAGTACCTGCGCGGCAAGGCGGAGCCGCAGGTGCGCGAACTGCTTACCGGGTACGGGCCGGTCGCCCTGATCTGGTTCGACACGCCGCGGATGATGGGCGGCGATCGCGGCCAGCGCTTTGCGACGATCGTCCGCACCCTGCAGCCGAACACGCTCATCGACGGCCGTCTCGGAACGGAAGGGGACTACCGCTCGACGGGGGACAACGTGGTCCCGCCCGCGGCGTCCGACGAGGCGTGGGAGACGCCGGCGACGATCAACGACACCTGGGGCTATCGCACCGACGACACGAACTGGAAGTCGCCGGGGCAGATCACCTTCAAGCTCGTGGACATCGTCAGCAAGGGGGGCAACTACCTGCTCAACGTGGGGCCCACGTCCGAGGGCATCATCCCGGCGGCCAGCCAGGACGTCCTCCGGACGGTCGGGCGATGGCTGAAGAAGAACGGGGAAGCCGTCTACGGCGCGGGGCGCTCGCCCTTCGGGGACGAGTTCGGCGAATACACCGCGCGGGGCGCGACGGACGTGCGCGGCCAGAAGCGGTTCCTGCCGCAGACGGAGTGGCGCGTCACGGCGAAGCCGGGAAAGCTGTATTTCACGTTCTTCAGCGAGCCGCGGGCGCCGTTCGAGATTCCCGCGATGAAGAACCGGGTCGTGCGCGCCTACCAGCTCGCGGACGGCGCGCCTGTGGAGCTCAAGAGCGAGAACGGGCGCACGACATTCACGATGGCGCGGCCCATGCTCGACCCGATGGCCACGGTGGTGGTCGTCGAGTACGAGGGGGATCCGATCGTGCGTTGAGCGCCCGCCGAACGCCGCGACAGGTGTGTGTGGTTTTCATAAACGGAGGGCGCCCGGCTCGATCGAGCGGGGCGGCCCGGCCGCTTGGCGACTGCGAAAGGAGCGGTTCCATGCGTTTGCTCAGACCGACGGCCTTGTGGGTTCTCCTGGCGCTGGCGGTGCCGCTCACGGCGCTCGCCCAGACATCGATGGGGGGGGTGGACGGCACCGTGACGGATGCGACCCGCGCCGGCGTGCCGGGGGCGACCGTCACGCTGATCAATCTCGGCACCAACATCCAGATCTCCCGCGTGACGAACGACCACGGCTACTTCACGTTCGTGAACGTCCGGCCGGGCACCTACACCGTCACGATCGAGCTGCAGGGATTCAAGACGGCGAAGCTCGCGCCGTTCACCGTGAACGTCAACGAGACCATCGCGCGCAACGTGGCGCTCGAAATCGGCGCGCTCAGCGAGGCCGTGCAGGTCCTCGGTCAATCGGAACTGCTCCAGACCGCGACGGCGGAGCTCGGCACCGTCGTCGAGGAGAAGGTGATTCGCTCGCTGCCGCTCCAGGGGCGCAACTTCACGTCCCTCCTGATGCTGACGCCGGGCGTGAACCCCGTGTCCACGGCCCAGGGACCGGCCGAGGAGACGGGCTTCGGCACGGAAGGGAATTCCGGCATTCCCGGCGGGCAGGTGATTAACGCCTCGGTCCAGGGGCAGCAGAACCGCTCGAAGATTTATTACATGGACGGCATCGTCAACACGAGCGTGCGCGCCGGCACCTACGTGGCGATGCCCGATATCGACTCGCTGCAGGAGTTCAAGGTCCAGTCGCACAGCGACAAGGCGGAATTCGGCGGCGTCACCGGCGGCGTGATCAACATGACGTCGAAATCGGGGACGAACCGCCTGAGCGGCGGCGCGTTCGCGTTCTTCCGCAACGAGAAGCTGGCCGCGCGCAACCCCTTTCGCGACGCGCTGACGCCGAAGCCGGAGTTCCGGCAATACCAGTTCGGCGGGAGTTTCGGCGGGCCCATTCTCAAGGACAAGACGTTCTATTTCGCCTCCTACGACGGGTGGAACTACCGGGACGTACAGGCCATCCGGCACACGGTCCCGACGCCGGCGGAACTCAACGGCGACTTCTCGCAGGCGTTTCACGGCCGCGCAATCTACAACCCGTTTACGACGCGCATCGAGAACGGGAAGATGGTGCGCGACCCGTTCCCCGGGAACGTCATCCCGCAGAACCTCATCTCGCCGCTGATGCAGGCCTTCCTGAAGGCGTACATGGTGGTCCCCAACCTGCCCGGTGAAGTCCGCGACAACTTCCGGAACACGCGGGAGCGGACGAGCAAGTCGAACGCCCTCAACCTGCGGATCGACCATCACTTCTCGTCGAGCGACAACCTGTTCTTCCGCTGGACCGAGCGTCGCGTGAATGTCTTCAACCCGATTGGCGATCGCGGTTTCAAGACTCCGGACTCGATCAATCGCAACTTCGGCGGCGGCTGGTTCCATTCCTTCTCTCCGAGCCTGATCCTGGAAACGCGAGGCGGTCTCGCCACCCAGCCGACCGAGGATGCGCCGCTCGAGCACGCGCTCGGGGTCACGCCGCAGTTGGGACTGGGCCTGCCGCAACTCGACAGATCGGACGGGTACTACGCGACGGGGTTCAGTCCGTGGAGCGTGCCGGATCTCGGCATGCAGGGGCCCCGCCCGCGCTCGAACCCGAACTGGAACGCCGCCGCGGACATGACCTGGCTGCACAGCAACCACACGTTCAAGGGGGGCTTCCAGATGCTGCAGATCGGCCGGCTGCAGCGCAACCAGTTCGGGCAGCTGAATTTCAGCAACGAGCAGACGCGCGATCCCCAGAAGACGTCCACGACGGGGGACGCGCTGGCGTCGGCGCTCCTGGGCATCCCGAGCCGGATCCAGGGCTTCGTACCGGACCTCGGCTTCATCGACTTCCACACGTCCACGATCTCCGGATACGTGCAGGACCAGTGGGCCCTGCGCCGCAACCTGACGTTCACCTACGGCCTCCGCTACGACTACATCACGCGCGTGATCGGCAAGGGGCTGCAGAGCGGTCCCGACATGAACACGGGTGAGTGGCTGCTGGCGCTCAAGGACATGCCGCCGGTGTGCTCCGGGCAGGCGCCGCCGTGTCTGCCGGCGGCGCTCAATCTGATCCCCTTCTCCGAGCACATTCGGGCGACCGGACAGGAGTACTCGCTGCTGAAGCCGATTACGGACAACTGGGGCCCGCGCGCCGGTCTCGCGTGGCAGGTTGACGAGCACACGGTCCTCCGCACCGGCTATTCGCTCATGTGGGACTCGATGATCTCGAGAAGTCAGTACGGCCAGCACCAGTTCGAGAGCTGGGGATGGCCGCAGTTCTCCGGGATCGACACCGGCAACATCAATCGCGAAGGGGAACCGCTCCAGACGCTCAACGACGTCACCTCGCTGCCCTTCGCGCTGCCGCGGGCCGCGCCGTGGAACTCGGACGGCTACTTCAACGATCCGAACCGGAAGAACTCCTACTCGCATCAGTACCAGGCGGAAGTCCAGAGGGATTTGGGGCGCGACGTGATGGTCGGGGTCGGCTACGTGGGCAGCTACAACGGGCGGATGGAGTTCTCGGGCCGCGCGGCGGCCCCGAAGGTGCCCGCCTACGACGCGACCGGACGCAAGCTGCTGCCGGCCGAACGGGATCTGCTGCGGCCGTACCCGTACATCAACGGGACGTTCACCTACGAGACCGATCACGGGATGTCGAAGTACAACGCCCTCCAGGCCAAGCTCCAGCATCGCTTCTCGCACGGCTGGGCGAGCATGGTCTCCTACACCTTCTCGCGCTCGGTCGATACCAGCAGCGGCTGGTTCGACGCGGAGAACGGGCTTGGCGGACGCGCGCAGGTCCAGAACTTCCACGACATGGACGGCGCGCGCGGCGTGTCGAGCTACGACGTTCCGCACATCTTCACCTGGGCGGGGGTCGCCGAGATCCCTGTGGGGAAGGGGAAGCGGTGGCTGACGAGCGGGCCTGCGGCGGACCTTCTCGGCGGGTGGCAGCTCACCTGGAATTTCCTCGCGCGATCCGGGCAGCCCTTCACACCGACGGTCGACGGGGACCCCGCCAATCTCGGCTTCAGCGGCTACTCGCGCCCGGACCTGGTCGGCGATCCGCACGTGTCCACCCCCACCGCCGATGCCTGGTACAACATCGCGGCGTTCGCGATCCCGGTCGGGCATTTCGGCACAGCGGGGCGCAACCTCCTTCGCGTGCCCGGGTTCTGGAACGCCGATCTGGGCGTCCTGCGAAACGTCCGGCTGGGCGCCGCGCGGAGCCTCGAGATCCGCGCCGAGGTGTTCAACGTGTTCAACAACATCAACCTGGGGAATCCCAACGGGAACATCAGCAGCACGAGCGCGGGCCTCATCACGTCGATGCGGGGCCATCCGCGGGAGGCGCAGTTCGGGCTGCGGCTGCTGTTCTAACCAGGCGGGAGGCTGAGTTAACTTTAACGCTAAAGTAAATTGACTTTAACGGTTTCGTTGTAGTACCACATCGTTTCTCAGGACGCGGTCGCCTGGGACCGTCCGAAGGAGGGAGGGGCTATGCGGTCGACGAGGAAGCGCTGGCGCGGCGTGCTGGCAGCCGCGTGTGTCGTTGCAGTTGTACTGGGGGCCGTGCCCGCACGTGCCCAGGATACGGGCACCGTGTCGGGTACGGTCGTGGACGCGCAGGGGGGGGCGATTCCCGGTGCCGCCGTCACGCTGACCGACGAGCGCACCGGCACCAGCCGGACGTTGCCGACCGCCGCCCACGGTGAGTTCACGTTCCATTCCGTCCTGCCGGGCGGGTATACGGTCAAGGTGGAACTGACGGGCTTCCGATCCTTCGAGAAGCGCAACAACGTCGTGAACGCGAGCGGCCAGCTCGATCTCGGGAAGGTGAAGCTCGACGTGGGCAACCTGACCGAAGTCGTCACCGTGGCCGCCACCGGCACGCCGGTCGAAATCCACAACAGCAACTACACGGGCCTGCTCACCTCGACGCAAATCTCGCAGATCCAGACGAAGGGACGCGACGTCATGTCGCTCCTGCGGCTGATGCCCGGCGTCCGCTACGAGGACGACATCGAGGCGATGGGCGAGAGCTTCGGCTCGCAGGTCCCCAACGTCGGAGGGCAGCGCCGCCACTGGAACCAGGTGACGGTCGACGGTCTCAACGGCAACGAGTTGAGCGGCACCAACCGCTTCGCCTCGGCGACCAACCTGGACGCGATTGCCGAAGTCAAGGTGATGCTGGGGAGCTACAAAGCGGAGGACGGCCGCTCGGGCGGCGCGAACGTGAAGGTCGTGACGAAGAGCGGCGGCCAGCGCTACGCGGGCAGCGCGTATTACTTCGCGCGCCGCAACCAGTGGAACGCGAACTCGTGGGACAACAAGCGGAACAACCTCCCGACCGCGATCTATCACTACGACACCTACGGCTTCAACGCCGGCGGGCCGGTGAAGATCCCCGGGCTCTTCAACCAGGGCAACGAGAAGAAGCTGTTCTTCTTCTATTCGATGGAGAACCCGCAGGCCAAGCAGCCGGGCAGCGTACGCAAGTACATGATGCCGACGGACCTCGAGCGGAGCGGCGATTTCTCCCAGACGCTCGACGCGGCGAGCAAGCTGATCGTCATCAGGGATCCGCTGACTCTGCAGCCGTTTCCGAACAACGTGATTCCGGCGAATCGGATCAACGCGAGCGGCCGCTCGATCATCGACCTGCTCCCCCCGCCGAACCGGCTCGATCGCAGCGTCACGGCCGGGTTGTACAACTTCATCCGCCAGGAGACGCCCGACAAGCCGCGGCTGAACAACGTCGTCAAGATGGACTGGCGCCGCACGGGCAGCGACAACCTCTCGATCGGCTTCAACAGCTTCATCTCGGTGCAGAAGGGATCCGAGATCACCGCCGGGCCGGAGAAGTTCGGCTACCTCGCCGCGAAGTATGACTTCGGCAACAACGCCGTCACCCTCGGCCACCATCACATTTTCGGCAACAGCCTGATCCACGAACTGTATGGAGGCGTGCGCCGGCAGACCGAGGGCTTCGGGACGGCGACGGACGCCGACCTGGAACACATCCTGCGGAAGAACATCGGCTTCAACGTCGGACAGTTCCATTCCGAGCTGAACCCGCTGGGGTTCATGCCCCTCGTGACGCTCGGGCTCGGCAACAGCGGTGCCGGCGTCAGCAACACCAACTTCACGTACGACCAGCGGATGGGAGAGACGGCGCACGACTGGCTGTCGTCGGCGACCGAGACGTTGACCTGGCTCCGCGGCAACCACACGTTCAAGGGGGGCGCCTACCTCGAGTACATGAGGAACAACGAAGCGCGCGGCGGGCTGTGGATGGGACAGTTCAACTTCAGCCGGAACACGAGCAACCCGCTCGATACCAACTTCGCGTATTCGAACCTGCTGCTCGGCGTGTTCTCCCAGTACGACGAAGTGGACAACTACCGCTCGACGCGCAACCGCCGGTGGGAAGCGGAGTGGTTCGCGCAGGACACGTGGCGCGCGAGCGACCGGCTGACCGTCGATTATGGCGTGCGCTTCCTCTGGTACACGCCGTACCGCCAGGCGAACAACCGCACGGCGGCCTTCGTGCCGGAGCGGTACGATCCGGCGCAGGCGCCGCGACTGTATTACCCGGCGCGCATCAACAACCAGAGCGTGGCCTTCGACCCGGTCACGGGCCAGGTCCTGAACCAGGTCTACGTCGGCACGTTCGTCCCGGGGACGGGCGTCTCCGGGAACGGGATGGTGACGGCCGACTCGAAGGACTACCCGCGCGGGTTCCGCGACCAGCTCGCGCCCGAGCTCGAGCCGCGCGCCGGCGTCGCCTACGATCTGTGGGGGAACAACAAGTCGAAGCTGCACGCCAGTGGCGGCGTGTACCACAATGCCGTGCTCGGGGGCGGATCGCAGGGGAACCTGCAGGGCCCTCCGTACTTCAAGCAGTCCACGATCTTCTACAACACCCTCGACAATTTCATGGCCCCGGGGACCACGCTGTCGGGCCGTCCGACGGGCGTCAACGGTCTCGAGCGCGACGCGAAGACGCCGGTCGCCTACCGGTTCTCCGCCGGCCTCCAGCAGGACATCGGCTGGGGCACCGTGGTGGACGTCAGCTATGTCGGGTCGCTCAACCGCTACCTCGAGATGCAGACGAACATCAACTACATCCCGGACGGCGCCAAGTTCGTCGACCAGCATCCCGAAAACATCGATCCGCGCAACGGCCGCGCCCTGCCCGACGATTTCCTGCGGCCGTACCGCGGCTACCAGGCGATCAACATCCGAGGCAACTGGGGGACGTCGAAATACAACTCGCTGCAGGTGCAGGTCAACCGCCGCTACATCCACGGGCTGCAGTTCGGGGCCGCCTACACGTACGCGCGCGCCTTCGGCATCGGCGACGACGATCCGGCGAGCGTCTCGCTCATCCGGCCGCTCGATCTGTGGTACTACGGACCGATCGGCAGCAACCAGCGGCACAACCTGACGATCAACTACACGTACGATCTGGTCCGTGGCACCAGCCTGCCGGCCAACCGGTTGTTGCGCGCGATCGCCGGCGACTGGCAGCTCTCGGGCGAGAACGCCTGGGTCAGCGGCGACTGGGAGAACATCGACCTGTCCACGACCGACAGCTTCGATTTCACGGGCGGCAGCGAGGGCGCGCGCGTCGTGATGACAGGCGACCCGCGGCTGGCGCGCAAGGATCGCACCCCGGACCACTGGTTCGACACCTCGGTGTTCCAGCGGCCGGCGGGACGCGGCGACTTCGGGAACGAGGGGCGCGCCGTCATCCAGCTTCCCGGCGTCAACAACTGGAACCTCGCGCTGTTCAAGAACTTCCCGTTCGGGCGCCGCTACGTGCAGTTCCGGGCGGAGGCGTACAACGTGCTCAACACGCTGCAGTTCAGGAACGTCGATCGCGGCGCGCGCTTCGACGCGGCGGGCAACCAGGTGAACGCGAACTTCGGCAAGGCGAACAGCGCGCGCAACCCGCGCATCATCCAGCTGGCGTTTCGGTTCACTTTCTGAGCGGCGTGACTCTCGTCGGCTTCTCTGGCGCGGCGCTCGCCGGCGCTCTCGCACTGGGCGTCGTCGTCGCGCCGGAGGTCCCGGCCTCCCGGCCGCGCGTGTTGCTTCTCGACGCCGCTCGGCTGGCAGCAGCCAAAGAGGCGATCGCGCGACACGAGCCCGCGGTCGCCGCCGCGTGGCAGGCGCTCGCGGCCGACGCAGACAAGGCGCTGAGGGCGTCCCGCTTTTCGGTCGTCGACAAAGGCGTGACGCCCCCGAGCGGCGACAAGCACGACTACACCAGCCAGGCGCCATACTTCTGGCCCGACCCGTCGAAGCCTGGCGGCCTCCCGTACATCCGCCGTGACGGCGAGCGGAACCCCGAGATCAACCGCATCACCGACCATCGCGCCCTCGACGGGTTCGCGGGCAGCGTGGAGACCCTGGCCCTCGCGTCGTATCTCAGCGGCGACCAGCGCTACGCGAGGAAGGCTGGTGCGCTGCTCCGGGCCTGGTTTCTGGACGACGCGACGCGGATGAATCCGAACCTGGAATACGCGCAGTTCGTGCCGGGCGTGAACACCGGCCGCGGCATCGGACTGATTGAGACGCGCGGGCTGACGCGCGTGGTCGATGCGATCGGACTGCTGGAGACTTCACCGGCGTGGCGGGCGGAGGACTCGGTCTCGATCCGCCGCTGGTTCGAGCGGCCTCGGGCGCAGCTGGAGGGCCGGTCACCGGCGCAGGTCCTGGGGACGGACTGGGATCCGTCGACCCCGGTTGTCGGGAGGGTTCGCGACCTTGCGGCAGCCCTGGCCGGCCCCGGTTCCGCGACGTGATCGTCTTCCGGCACGCCGACCCACGTTTCCCGTTCCTCTGGGAATCGGCCGCCCAACCG
>Ga0209751_10007112_pt1 | contig 10301 bp, 7 predicted proteins | sample RifCSP13_1_FD_184019 | JGI IMG/M metagenome (GOLD analysis project Ga0209751, IMG submission 184019) | Soil microbial communities from Rifle, Colorado - Rifle CSP2_sed 13_1 (SPAdes) (version 2) | ecosystem: Environmental > Terrestrial > Deep subsurface > Rock core/Sediment | place: Rifle...
CTGCGGCGTCAGGTCGCACATGCCGCCCGTCGGGCCATCGGGCAACCGGTCGAGAATCGTGACGTCCCAGGCATCCGACAGCCCGGTATTGCGGATGTCGAGGCCGAACTGGCCCCACTGGCCGAGGTTGAGCGTCGATCCGAGCGTCGCCGGGCCGGTCTTCGTGACGACGAGCTGGGGCGCTGCGATCGTCAAGGGCGGCGTGATACCCCACTCGCCCGGCAACGGCTCGTAGAACACGCCGTCGATGAGTCTGCCGAAGTCCCATTTCGCGGTGTTGACGAATTGCGTGCCCGGCGCGTTCGCGGGCGCGTTATCGAGGACGACGGTGAGCTCGATCACGAACTGCCGGCCGGCCGCCACGATGGGGAAGTTGTCGAAGGTGAGCAGACCGCCCACGTTCGAGAACGTATGCGGCACCGGTGTGCCGTCGTCCAGCCAGGTGGCCGTGTGGCTCACGTAGGTGAGATCCACGCCCATCGCGTTGAGATCGTCCGTGACGGTGATACCGTGCAAGTCGTTGGGTGACCCGGCGAAGTTGATGACATTGCCGGTCGCCGGGTCGAACAGCACCGGGATGATGAGCCTGTAGGTGAAGGGCACACCGATGCTGGCGGTGGTCTGGCCCGCGGGGTTCAGCTTGTTGATCTTCTCGACCGGGATCAGCAGGTTCTGGCAGTTCTCCTGGATCGTGGATGACGAACCGTTAGTGAACCAGATCTTGTGGCCAGCAACGGCGTTGCAGGCCATCTGGCCGGTGTGCACGACGTTGTCGAAGACGATCAGCCATCGTTCGTCGGTCTGGCCGGGCTGTGTCAGAAAGCTGAAGTTGGTGGTCAGCGGGTTGGACGCCGGAAAATTCCTGATCGTGCAATTAGCGTCGATCTGGACCTGGGAAGGAGGAACAGGGTCGACGTTGCCGTCGATCAGGCCGCCAAAGGCTTGGCACGCCAGCGCTTGCAAGGGCGCCAGCATCAACAATGCGAAGGCGAGCAGCCGGATATGGATCCGCCTGCGGCTCGCCCTCGCACTGCTCGCATGCCTGCAACTCATGAACACCCTCGTTCCACTCAACGTTCATCGCCAGAGGGAACCGAGGCAGCCCGAGCATCGGACTGGATTTCCGGCGGTCCCGCTGTCATGGAGCCTTCGCCCTGTAGACCGGAAACTTTGCGTCGCCACCTTTCGGTGGCTTTGCCTTTGTCTGAATCGCGTCCAGACTGTGCGGTTAACGGGTCAATTCGATAGCTGGATTCCTCACGCTGCCGGCAGGAAATCGATCGGATAAACGATGGTGATGGCCGGCACCTCCTTGGCGCCGAAGTTGAACGTCTTCACACGGTCCACGACCTGCGCGGACAGCTCCGGCGCATTCATGTCCGTAGACTGCAACTGGCAGAAGGAGACGCTGCCATCCGGCTCGATCGTCAGGCGCAGGATCATCTTTCCCTGCAAGGTGGGATCTCTGCGCAGCTCCCTGTTGTATGAGCGATAGAGCGCCGCCTTGTAGCGATCGAACACGATCTGTATCTCTTCGTCCGTACGAGACAGCCCCGGGCCGCTCCTCGGACGATCTGCCGGCGCGATCGCGTCGATGCTGCTCGATGCGCGCGTCAACGCGGCACCTCGGATCGCGCCACGTTCGCTGCCGCCTTCTCCGCCGAAACCGCGACTGAGCGCGGCAAGCTTGATCCCGCCGCTCGACCCCGGCGCATTGGTCGTCAGCATCGAACGCTCGGGCCGCGCGGCCGAGTCATCGGAATTGAGGCGCGCCCGCAAGCCGAGCTGGGCAACGATCGGAGCCTCCTTGAACGCTGCGAGCTTCTCACGGAAGGCGAGAATTCCCTGTTCCGGTCCCGCGACGTCGCTCGGTTCCGGCTCATCGGCCTTGGCGACGCGTTGCGGCACAGGCTTCTCCGCGGGCTTCTGCTCGACCAGCCGCTCCTCCGGCTGCGGTCGCATCTCGGGCGGCGGGGTCGGCGGCAGCGCCTGGGTCTCCATCATCATCGTCACCACGCGCTCCGGCACCTCGATCTCCTCTTCCAGTGCGCTCAAGGGCAGATCGATCAGGGGAATGATCAGCACGAACAGCAAGCTGATCAGGAGCGCCGTTGCGAGCGATTTGCGGAAACGCCGGTCGTCCTCGCCCTCGCGCGCCCAGGGCATGATCGGCGGGCGAGAACGAACGGCGTCGATCTCTCGCTCGACGATCCATTCGTGCCTGCGCAGCTCCTCCTCTTCCAATGCCTCGAAGACGTCGTCCTCGAGCAGATCGGTGTGTTCCTGCTGCTGCCTGATCTCGTCGAGGAGTGCCCGCCGGCGGTCCTCGATCTGGCTCACGCCCTGCTGGAAGACGGCCACGCGGCTGCGCACGCGGCGGATGTGATCATCACTCGTGCCCGCCGTCGTGCCTTGGCCCCAGAACAGTTCGGCTCCGCCGATCTCGCTGAGCTCCTCCAGCGCACCGCACGCGTCCTGCAGCAAGCGATGCTGCTTGCGTTGGGTCGCCAGCTCCTCGAGCTCAACGTCGATCGCGCGCACATCGCGCACGAGGCCGTCGAGCTTCTCGCGGGCCTGCGCGAGGAGCGCTTCCAGATTCTCGGCTGTCGGAGCCTCTTGGGCTGTTGCGGCTTCCATGAAATTACCTGGAGCTGGGATGACTGGGACAGTACACGGTGACTTTCGCCTCTAGGCCGACTTCAGGCTGCCGGCATACACTGGTTTTTCCTTCTCGAGGACCGCCAGTGAAATCCGGCCGTAGGCGGCGGCGGTGCATGTCGCCATCACCTTCTTCACCACCGCGTACGGCAAGGACTTGTCGGCCAGCACCGTGATCTCGCGTGCAGCGTGCGCTGCCTCCCCTGCTGCTACATTGCCCACGAGCATCGGCCGACCGAGCACCGCGCGCAGGGGCTCGATCAGCGGCGTCCTGGAGTTGCGAACCTCTTCGATGCTCGCGACCAGCTCGCCCTGCACGAACACCTGATCCTTCGTGATCATCACCACCACGGACTGCTTCGGCTGCGCCTCCGCGGTCGACTGCGGAATCTCGACGTCCTTCGCGTTCTGGACGATCTCCACATTCGTGGAGTACACGAGCAGGAAGGCCACCATCACCGACAGGATGTCGATCAGCGGAATCAGGTTGAGCTCGGCATCGACACGGTGCCGCAGAATGCGCTTCATCGTGCGGCGAGGAGGTTTCTTCATGGCGCGTCTCCAACCGCGATTTTCGCGAACAAAGCCACCCTCGTCGGCCTCGAATCGCCGGTCCTCGGGACATCGGTCTCCCGACTGGCAGCGGTCGCCGGCACCTCCGTGCTCCGGATCGCATCCATCGCCTGAATGAGGTGGTCGTACTTCACGTCCGGCTCCAACAGCACCGACGCGCTATCTGCCTCCGGATACTCGCGCTTCAGCGACAGCGCGAGCTCGGACAGCGCCTTCAGGTCGTACTCCCCATTCACCTGCGGGATCGCGGCGATCAGGACGCTTCCGTTGGTCAGCTCGAAGCCCTCCTTGCGCACGATCACCTCGAGTCTGAACGTCGGCTCCGTGACTTTCCCGTCCGCAGCGCTCGGGAGATCCAGCTGAACGATCGTGATCCGCGAAAACACCGCAGTCATCAGCAGGAAGGTGACCAGCACCGTGAAGATGTCGATCATCGGCACGAGCAGCAGCTCGCGCGGCTTGCGCATGTGGCGTGCGTACCTGTCGCGCATGAGGGACCCTCAGGCTGCCGCTGCCCGCGCAAACTCGAGACTGCTTTGAGCTCGAGCCGACTGGCGGGTCGCAAGCACGTTGAGGAATTTGACGGAGGCCGCCTCCAGGCTGTCGATCAGCTGGGCGGTCCTCGACTGCAGGAAGGCGTGGACGAACAGGATCGGCACTGCAGTCATGAGGCCGAAGGCCGTGCAGTTCATGGCCTCCGAGATGCTCGCCGACAGCAGGTTCGCCTTCTCCGCCGGATTCACCGTCGCCACCGCGGCGAAGGCGTGAATCAGACCGATGACGGTGCCCAGCAGGCCGAGGAGCGTCGCGAGATTCGCGAAGGTGGCCAGGTAGTGGGTGCGCTTCTCGAGCTGCGGAATGATCTCCAGCATGCTCTCTTCCATCGCTTTCTCGACGTCGTCGCGGCGCCGCACGGCACCCTGTAAGGCCAGGCCCATGCTCAGCAGTCGAGAAATGGCCGCGTCGTCCTTGCCGGTCACTTCTCGTGCCTTGTCGAAGTCGCCCTTCGCCAGCGCCGGCTCGACCTCAGCCCACACTTTCTGGTTCCTGACACGCATCCTCGTGAGCGTGACGTAGCGCTCGACCGCTATCGCCGTGCCGACTGCGGCCACGAGCAGAATCGGGAGCATGAAAGGGCCGCCTTGAGTGAAAAATTTCACGACTGGATAAAAGATGTCCACGGTTAAAACCTCTTGAACCTAAGGGTTCACTTCGAAATCGATCTGATCTGGTGATACGCGAGCTCCCGCATGAAGACCTCCTTGTCGACAGGCTGCGTGGAGTCGTCCAGAAGCTTCGAGAGCCCCGGCATGTCGCCGAGCTGCGAGCTCTTCCAGGGAACGATCACGAGGGACTTCGGCGCCTCGTCGTTTCCCAGAATCGACATGCCCGACATCTCCACCTCTGCGTCGGCTTGCGGCTGCTCCTTCTTGCGGTCTGCCTCGGCTTTCGGTGGCTCCTTCTGCTGCTGCACCTTTCGTCCTTCAATGGCGTCATCGGCCGCGGCAGCACCCGAAGCGAGAAGCAGTGGCATGCACAAGACGATGATGCGAAACATGGGTCCTCCTACCGGCTCACTCTGGCGCGCAGATCGGCAATCCACATCCCGGCCTGCTTGTCATCCGGTACCGCCTGCTGATACGCGACGTAGTTGTCCAGAGCGCACGTGAGATCTGCGAGATACACATCGCAAAGGATCGCGAGATTCAGCCGCGCGAAGTGAAATCCAGGAAACACCGCGAGCGCCTTCTCGTAGCTCGCACGTGCCGCAGCGAATTGGCCTTTTCTGCGGTACAGGATGCCGAGCTCGTTGTACGCGACCGGGTGGCGAGGATTGAGATCCAAAGCCCGTTTCAGGCTGGCTTCCGCATTGTCCAGATCGCCCGACCTGCCATATGCGATACCGAGGTCGACATGTGGTGCGGTCAGGTTGGGCGCACTCTGCGTAAGCTCGAGGAGCAACGCGATTCCCTGCTCGTACTGCTTCTGCTCCAGCAGTCGCAGCGCGTTGTCGTAATCGGCGCGCGTGTCGGCTCCGACACGCGCGGTGTCCGTAAGCGCGAATCCGGCTTCGTCCTGGTGAATCTCGGTGCCCGCGGTGTGCTTCGTCGCAGGGGCGGTCGTCGAGCAGGCGACGAGCGTCAGAGCGCCCGCGAGACCCAGCGCGGCGCGGCACGCCATCGCCGTCATTCCAGCATCAGCGTGCGATGGCATTGGCTACTCCCTTGGCGTCGATCTCCCCGATAGGCGTCGTCTGGACCGCGCCGTCCCGCGGCACGATGTCCTGCACGGGCGGCTCCGGCCGGCGATACGTGTACCGATCGATGGAACCGAGGAAACCGCTGCTGATCTCGTACTTCGCGTAGCGTCCCGGCTTCAGAACCGCAAGGCGAGCGAGACTCCTTTCCGTCCACGCGTTGTAGATGCCCCCACTCATCAGCTCGAGATTCTTCTCGTGGAACTCGATGGCCTTCTCCTCGAACGGGAAAGCCTCCTCCTCGAGCTGGTCGTCGTACCCCTGCAAAGCGGCTGCGCTGAGGCCGGTGGGACGCTCCGATTCGAGCAACGAGCGGCTGAAGTTGAAGTAGACCTCCGCCATATGGAAGGTAGCCGCCGCCGTCACTTCGGCTACCTCGTACGCGACGAGCTTGCTGAAGGCCTCGATCGCGACATTCATGACTCGCTGCTTTTCCTGCAGGCTCCGCTCGAACGGCTGCTGGAGCTTCACTGCGGCAAAGCGTTCGTAGACCTGCTCCGACAAGACCAGCGCCGAACGCGCCGCGAGATTCCTGGTCCGGCCCGTTCGCTCGCTTCCCGCCGCCGCATCGATGCGCACGATCTCCTGCAGCTCGTCGTGATATCGCGCCTCATCGTTCCTCGCTTTGTGGATTTCAGCGATCTTGAAGCGCGTCTCCACGGCCGGCTCGACCGGCTTGGGGAACTGTTCGACATACCGGGAATACACATTCAGGGCGCGATCCATGCTCTTCGATTGCTCGTACAGATCTCCCGCAAGCAACAACGCCTCCGCGCGCAGCTCGGGATTCTCGGACTCCGCCGCGACGCGCTCGTATTCTCCCGCGGAGTGCGACAGCTGGCCGGCCTGGCGGTAGACGAAGGCAATCTGTTTTGTCGCCTCTTTCTGCAGCTCGTGCTCCGGATACGCGCGGCGGAAGGCGTCCAGCACTTCGGCTGCGCCGGCCCAGTCCTGCAAGCGGATCAGCGCCGCTCCAGCGTCATATTCGGCCGCGGCCCGGACCTTCGAGCTTGGGGCCGCCTGCTTGATGCGGAGGAAATGGTCGGCTGCCGTGCGGTAGTCGCCCAGCGCATTCGCCTGCTCGCCTTGCTTGTAGATCGAGGCCGCCAGGTTTTCCACGAGCGCCGGACGCGATTCATCGTCCTGAGGCGTCGCCTCGAGCACGCGCGCATAGGCCTGCTCCGCTTCCGGAAACTCCGCAAGGTCGAAAGACGAGTGAGCGACGACCAGCCACGCCGTGCGCCGCACGGACGGTGCCGCGTTCGGGAAGCCATCGATGAGCTTGCGGGCGGAGGTACGCGCCAGCGTGAAGTCCTTCATGTCGTACAGGTCCTCGGCTGCGGCGCTCATTACGACCGCAGCATGCTCGTGCTGCGGAAAGGTGTCGGCGAATCTGAGCGAGCTATTGACCGTGTCGCGTCTGGCCGCTTCCTTCGCTTCCGCACTCACGACCTTGAGGCTCTCGCGGTGTGCGTAGATGGCGGCATATCCGGCGGCCGAGGATTTCGCATGCAATGGATAATCGTAGGCCGTGCGTTCGTACTCTCCTGCCGCTGCTGCGTAGTCACGGTTTTCACGCAGGAGATCGGCCAGCTGATAGTTGATCGGCGGTGCTTCCGCATCGCCGTGGAACGAAGTCAGGAACTCGCGGTACCAGCGCGAAGCCTCTGCGTAGTTGGCGGGCCTCTCGTCCGCGTGGCTCGCGTCCTGATACTGCGCGTGATAGTGATTCGCCAGATCCTTGAGGTTGCTCTTGAGGTAACTCAGTACCTCCGGCGCTTTGCCGACATCGAAGTGACGCCAGTATTCGCCTCGCACGCCGTAGTTGGTCGCGAACGCCTTCTTGGAGTCCAGCACCAGTTTCGGGAAGCCGCCCACCTCGTAGATCTCGATCACACGCATGCTGAAGTGGGGTGAGACGGCATGCAACGGGTACAGCGCTACGAATGACCCGTAGACCGTTGCGGCGTCGTTGTACCGGAGCTTGGCCAGATAGAACTCGCCGAGGTAGCGATACACGCGGTTTTCATAGACACGGTGTCCGTTGGTGGAGAAGTACTCTCCAATGACTTCCGGACCGCCCAGGTTCGAGAAGCTGAGGCTCGCGACCTGGAACGTATCCTCGACCCGGCGCTCCTCGGCCTCCTCGTGCTTCGCATCGAAGTCGTAACCGCGCGAGACTTTGTAGTCGAGCAGCGCGAAGTACTTGTGCAGCGCCTCGTCGTAGAGTTCCTGCTTGTACAGAGTCCATCCGAGCTTGTAGAGAGCGAGCTCGTAGTACTCGGAGCCTGCGCCCATACCCGCTATCGCCGCATATGCGATCTCGGCATCGCGATACTTCTTTCTCGCGAAGAAATGCTCCGCTCGCCTGAATTGCACCTCGTCGATGTACCGCGAATCCGGATGCTCGGCGATCAGCAGCTCCATTACCTTCATCGACTCGGCGGTGCGACCCAGCTCGTCGTAGGCGCGGGCCTTTTGATAGAGCACCTGAGCGCGGTAAGCGTAGGATGGGTACTTCGCGAGCAGCTCGTCGTACAGCTTGATCGCTTCCAGCGGGCCGGCTCGCTCCAGATCGCGGTCCACGCCGTCCGGCAAGGCCAAGCCGGACGAATCGTCGGCCGAGGCGATGGATTGCTGAGCCGTCGCGCGTCGCTCGAGATCGTGCTCCGAGTCCGCTGGCGATGCGCTCTGGATGGCTTCCCGTCGCGCGCGCCGCGCAGCGCGCGCGTCGATCTTCACGGCGACGCCCGGAGCCGGCATTTCCACCGACTTGCCATCCTCGGCGCGGGCATGAACCGGCTCGGCTACGTTCGGAGACGGCAACTCCAGCAGTTTGCCGTCTCCGAGAATTCCATACTCCTTCTCGATCTTGAGATCCGCAAGGCGTCGCATGGCTTCCGGTGTCAACGCGCTGTCCGGACTCTCATCCAGAAAGCGCCGGTAGCTTTGCATGGCCTTGTCCAGGCCCTCATCGACCTGCACCTCCCTGGTGTCCGCCGGCGTGTGGCGCAGACTGGCCAAGGTCTGCTTGTCCGGGTTCTCGGCGCAGGCGGCGAGAACCAGGGCGGGTGCCAGAATCAAAGCCAGATGAGAGCGACGCATTACCGCTGCCCTCCACTGGCTTGCGCCTTCGTGGCCCGATCGTAGCTGTCCGCTACCGCATAACGCGCCTGGTTCTGATAGACCTCCAGCCGCTCGCCGCGCATCTTGAGCTCGTTGATTGCCACCGTCTCGATCAGGTGACCTTGCCGAGCCATGAGCACATTCACCTGCTCGAGCCCATCGCGAACACGGGTTCGAAGACGCCTGATCGGCAGGTCGTAGCCCACATAGCTGTGCACTGCCGCCTGTCTCGTCCTGACGAAAGCGTCGTAGGCCGTCTTCAACACCTTGACGTCGTCGTTCAGCTCACGCAGGTGCGCGTGGGCCTGCGTCAGGCGCTCGTGGTACTCCGTGTGCAGCTTCCAGCTCACAACGCCCTTCAGGCGCTGGACACGCTGCTGCAAGGCCGCTGTTTCCGGGTCCTTGGTTGCCTGTAGCGCGATCTCGAGCTCGCGAATGCGTTTCTGAACGATCCGTTCATCGGCTGTGGCCAGCAGCTCCGGTCTCGGCGCAATCAGGATGGCCTGAAGACGTTTGTCCAGGTTATCGCGCTGTTCCATGCGCAGACGAACCTGTGAGTCGAGCTCCCTGAACGGCGCATCGATCTTCGGCAACAACGGCTCGTAGTTCTCCCGCCGCAAGCGAACGATGTCCTCGAACGCATCGAAGCTCCTCTGCCAGACAAGCAATTTCTTGCGCAGCTCCTCCATGTCCAGATAGTTCTGCAGCGCCGTGTGGAAATCGTGCGAGGCCAGCAAGGCCGTGAGGTAATAGGTCTCCGGCGCTTCGGGCAGAGTACGCAGGCGAACGACCCATTCCTTGTCCTGCCTGATCTCTTCCCGTACCAGTGCCTTCAGGAACTTGCCTTCTCTGATGCTCCTGACCGAAGCATCCACCTTTTCCAATTCCTGGCCGAATGACGCGAGCGCCTCGCCGTAGAGGAGAGCCGCACGGCCGTGGACGTTCAATTTGCCGTACGCGTAGGGCAGCGCCAGCTTCGCTTCCTGCACGGCGCCATCGGTCAGGTCGCGCTCGACCAGAATGCTCCACGGGACGAGGGCTCTCTCGAAGTTTTGGGCGGAGGCATCCGCCCAACCGGCGCTGAGCAGCGCCTGGTTCGAATAGGGTCCTGCCAGGTGAACGCGATCGAAGGATTGCTGCGCGCGCTCGTAATCGGCCGACTCGAGCATCAGTCTGCCGAGCACCATGTTCGACTTGTCCCTGATGGCCGCAGTGGCGCTGTCGCTGTTCTCGACCTGACCGGCTCTGTCCAATTGCTGCAGGCCTTCTGCCGGCCGGCCCGCCTGCAGCAGCGCAATGCCGAGGTTGTACGCTGAAAATCCCCTCAGGCTCTCGGCGCCCTGCAATCGCTTGAGAACGTCGATGGCATCCGCCGGCCGTCCCAGCGCCATGTAGACGTTGGCGCGAAGAAACTCGATGTCTTCCCGTATCGTCTCCGGCACTCTGCCATTGATTCTCTCCAGAGCCTGCAGCGCATTGCCTGGCTGATCCTTCTGGAAGTGGATCCGCGCCAGACGAAAAGCGGCTTCGTTGCGTACGATTTCCTCGACGTCCCCCTCCAGGACCGCTTTGATGGCGCGCCCAGCGCGGTGGTGCATTCGGTAGTAGAGCTCGAAGTCGCCCACCGAAAATTCCGCCTGCCTGATGTGGTAGTGGAGCGAGTCGAGCGCCGGCTCGTCGACGCGGC
>Ga0209751_10007116_pt1 | contig 10299 bp, 9 predicted proteins | sample RifCSP13_1_FD_184019 | JGI IMG/M metagenome (GOLD analysis project Ga0209751, IMG submission 184019) | Soil microbial communities from Rifle, Colorado - Rifle CSP2_sed 13_1 (SPAdes) (version 2) | ecosystem: Environmental > Terrestrial > Deep subsurface > Rock core/Sediment | place: Rifle...
GTTTCTGAAGTTTCCGGAGGAGATCAGCATTGGAGGAGACCATTTCGCGTAGTCGAACAAAAGCGCGCATGATCTCAATGTTCACCTGCACCGCACGCTTGCTCTTTAAAACGCTCGATAGCATCAGGATCCCATGCTCGGTAAAAGCATACGGCAAATACTTAATGTTTTGACCACGCTTCAAGGTCACAGATTGTGACCTTGAACGGAGAATATTTGCCTCGTCAGGGTTTAGCTGAAACATAAAGTCCTCTGGAAATCTATTTAGATTTCGCCTAACCGCCTGGTTTAAGACCTTTGTCGAAACACCGTAGAGCGAGGCCAAGTCTTTATCCAGCATGACTTTTGAGCCGCGTATCACGTAGATCGCTTGTTCAATTCGTTGAACTGGAACTGTAGCTAATGCATTTGCCATGTGAGGACCTTCTCTCTGTGCTAAACGTGGTCCACCAGTCCCAGTTGGTTCGGCAACCGTTCAAAAGCGAAGTGTGGCAAAGAATAAGCTAAATTGGCAGAGAGTAACCCTCGCTCGCGATGCAAGGCCTGCTTCTCTGGATGCAAGAGTTTTTTTATTCCCCCGGAGCTGTTGATGCTGCGATGTTGCCGCTTTCGTTTGCGTTGAGCTGCGCGCTGCCCCGGCCTCAACTCTCACAATCATTACTTCCAGAGAAACAGCTCAGCCATAATCAATTCGCAGGTCAGGAAGGGGGCGCGCGCTGAGACGCTCATCTTTAGCTCTAGATCTGATTGCGCGTTGCCCCCGCTCACAATTCTCATCATCATCAACTTCAGAGAAACAACTCAACCATAGTTAATTCACAAGTCAGGAAGGGGGCGCGCGCTGTAGCTTTCACAGGAGCAGCTCAATCAACTTGCGCGCTGCCCCCGCTCTCAACTCTCATCATCATTAATTCCCGAGAAAAAGCTCAGCCATCGCGCGCTATAGATCTCACAGGAACAGTTCAATCTTAATAAATTCGCAAGTCAGGAAGGGGGCGCGCGCTGAGACGCTCATCTTTAGCTCTAGATCTGATTGCGCGCTGCCCCCGCCTTCAACTTCATCACCTTCAAACTCACAAAGCAAACACAATTCCTCCTGGCTGAAATTATCTGAAGATGCGTGTCCTTTCTGAGTTGATGCCATCAGGAATAGAAAGCGGGGGCAGCGCGCAAAAGAGATGGAGCTGTTCCGTTGAGATTGAAAGCGCGCGCCCCCTTCCTGACTTGCGAACTAAATCATGTTGAGTACTAAAGATGTTGTTGAATAGCGCTCTCTCTGACCTGCGAATTTCTGCAATACAAAAGCTTCGGCAAGGACTTGAATTACGTTACATCGGATTGCTGATGTGTCTCGAGTCTCGACCAATGGTAGTCTCTCGAGAACTAATTCCTTGGATGACCTTACCTCACGATGCTGGAAGACTTCGAGATCCTCGGCACGATCGAACAGATAGAAACAATTGCTGTTGGCAAGCGTATCCGTGAACTCAAGCGGATCCAAAAAGTGTATGGATCTGGACGCTGGCGAAAGCTAAAAGGCACCGCGACAGTGCTTTTTGCCGATGGTACAATTCGCAGAGTTGAAGTTCACTGGTATGAGGCACATGGAATCGGTCGGAAGAAATTCAAGATCAAGGGCTATCTAGATTGATATGAAATCCTACGTTCTCTGCATAGATGATGGTGGTTATCCGGAGTCGTTGGAGGTCCGGAAGGTGTATCAGGTTGTGCCGGACGAATCTGCTGCTGAACAAGCGATGCTTCGAGTCATTGACGAAACGGGTGAGGATTATCTGTATTCGGCAAGATTGTTTGTTCCCATTCTGTTGCCGCCGGAAGCCATACGTGTTTTATCCGCAAGTCCCACTGATAATAACTCGCACCGAAATACGAATAAACCTGGCAAGCTTAGCTGATTTGTAAGTGCAAATCTTTAGTACTTAAAGTTGCGCGAATTAGTCGAGATTGAGTTGTGCTTCCTGGAGTTGATTACTGATCAGAGTTGATGGCGGAGGCAGCGCGCAAAAGAGATGGAGCTGTTCCGTTGAGATTGAAAGCGCGCGCCCCCTTCCTGACTTGCGAACTAAATCATGTTGAGTACTAAAGATAAGGTTTACACGGGCTGGGCTAGAAACTTCTCAATTACCTCCCTGGGCCAGTGGCGGTGATTAAAGGCTTCGCGAAGCGTGGCGCACTGTACTTGGAAAATGTCCTCTATCGATAGCGGACGGAGCGGAACACGTCTCGGGGCGGTCCTTGGTTGGCGTTGCGAAACAGGATTATTAGCAGACGATTTTGAAACTACGGTTAACATTCTGGCACTCCAATCTTTCAGTCAAAATTCTAAGGGCAACTATTGCCCTCGGCTCGAATTCGCTTTTCAAGCCGCGTGCCGTCTTGAAAATTGGGCAGGAAATGAGGGTTCAGTGCTAATTGAATGGTTAGAATGACTGATTCGGTCTGAATGACAGGAACGATCCACGAAGTGAAATGGGCCACAGATCAACGCGGATGAAAAGGATCTGAAAAACCAGCCGCCCTCCACTTTTAGAATCCGTCATCCTGCGAAACAGCAAATGACAAATGGAAAATGAGAAATGAGAAATGGAAAATCTTCAGATCCTTTTCATCCGCGTGAATCTGCGGCCACTTTCGTCTCTTTCTTTTTCGTGCCGTTTCGTGTGACTTCGTGGATCGTAACGCCCTTCTTCAAATGCCAAATGGAAAATGAGAAATGGAAAATGATCCGATCGTTTTCATCCGCGTTAATCTGTGGCCACTTTCCTCTCTTCTTTTTCGTGCCTTTTCGTGTGAATTCCTGGATCGCTCTTGCCATTGTCTGAGGGTGCATTTCACCAGCAAGAGAGCGAAAGTTCGCACCTTTCCTCAACTGATCTGGCGCCCCTCCTTGCTCCCGAATCCCTCCTCCCTGAAAAGCCAGAATTTCAGAATGATCTGAGGCCTTGAGGCAGGCCAAGTGCCAAAAAGCCGAGGCTTGTAAGACTGATTTGAGTGGCACGGTTTGTGCCCCTTCAAATTTGAAAATACCTGTGAGTTCGAGCATGCCTGCCTGAAGGAGAGTTCACCTGAAGACGGTCGAGTCGCGATTTCTTGTTTGAAACTGAAGTTCCGCGAGTGCGGGCGAGGACCGAAGAACAAGGAAGGTGAGGAAGAAAAGATGCGGGCGGGGACGCCCGCGTTCCGAAAAAGAAGAGGCGGGCAGGGACCGAAGAAAGAGAAGGCAAGGAAGAAAAGAGGCGGGCAGGGATGCCCGCGTTCCCAAGAAAGGAGTTCTTAATGCTTAAAGAAGTCTTACCAAAATCCAAGGTTATGGCTCTAATGGCCATCGCCTTATTGGCAGCAATGTCTGTGAACGTCAATGCTCAGACCACTGCCAGAAGAACAACAACCAGCGCTGCTCAGAGGGCCACGCGCTTAACTGGCACTTACCGGCTCAATCCCCTAATCGGAGATAACATCCAGCAGGCTGCCGAACGCTATACGCAAAGTCTCCCCACTAACCAGAGACAAACTGCCTTTGATGATTTGGTCGGGATGCTTGAGTCTGCCGAGATGTTGGCAATCGAACGACGCGGGAACAACATTTCCCTCGCTTCCTCAACTTCTCCGCGTCTCGCATTTATTGCCGATGGTGTAACGCGAACCGAACGAACACCTGATGGCACATCAGCACGTGTGCGGGCATCACTAGTTGGCGACCAATTGGTGATCTATCACTCGGGAGCTGGCGGTAATGAATCCACAGTCACCTTTGACTTGATCGATGCCGCAGGCAGGTTGAGTGTTACGAGACGCATCTACAGCAACCAGATCAATCAAAGAGTCATGGTCCAGAGTCTATATGACCGTACTTCGGACCTGGCACGTTGGGAAATCTACAGTGCACCAGAAACAACTGCGACTGCTACCACCGTACCGGCGGGGCAAACCACTGTGTCCGATACCTTCATCGTGCCCGATGGCACTTCAATGGTTGGTGTGCTGAATGAAGCACTATCAACAAAACAGAGTCGGAATAATGATCGTTTCACTCTGACGGTTAACGAGCCTTCACGTTATGCCGGCGCCACAATCGAAGGTTACGTCACTAACGTAAAACGAAGCGGCAAAATCACTGGACGCTCTGAGATGACCTTCAATTTCGATCGGATACGCCTGGCGAACGGCCGTGTCTATAACTTCTCAGGAATCGTCGAGAACCTGCGGACCGTCGACGGCGAGAATGTCCGGGTGGATAACGAGGGTGCGATAAAAGAGAGCGAGAGCCGCACTACAACTACCGGAAAGCGTGCTGCAGTGGGAACTGCTATCGGCGCGATCATTGGAGCTATTGCCGGTGGAGGCAAAGGCGCGGCGATCGGAGCAATCGTTGGTGCGGGTGCCGGAGCGGGAAGCGTCTATATTCAGGGTAGCGATGACCTTGATTTAGAACAAGGCACCGAAGTAACCCTGCGTGCAACGGCTCCGAGACAGTGATGAACTCACTGCAAACGGATAGGAGAGAGTCATGGATATGAATCTGATTCTGCAAAACATCACAAACGTAGCTTTGCGTGTGGGTTTCATGGTTCTTGCAGCGCTCGTAATCTGGGTGGTTGGGCGTTGGCTCATTCGCCTGGCTGTGAACCTCGTCTCCAAGGCAATGGCGAAAAGGCTTATTGAACCAACCATCATCAGTTATGTTGGGTCCATCGTAACGGTTATGCTCAACATTTTGCTGGTGGTGGCAATCCTTGGAGTCTTTGGAGTAGAGACCACGACCATTGCGGCCTTGATTGCCGGCGCAGGCGTGGCCATTGGTTTAGCCTGGAGCGGCTTACTTGCGAACTTTGCGGCAGGCGCTTTTCTCTTAATTCTGCGTCCTTTCAAGGTCGGTGATTTCATCACCGCAGGCGGAGTTACGGGGACGGTGCATGAAATAGGACTCTTCGTCACCACCATCAACACGATGGACAACGTTCGAACCTTTGTTGGCAACAACAAAGTCTTCTCCGACAACATCCAGAACTTCACGGCGAATCCGTATCGCCGTGTGGATCTGCAAGCGCAGCTTGATCACACTGTCGATGTTGGACATGCGATAGAAGTTCTGAGAGAGAGGATCGAGCGGATCCCGAATGTCCTGGCAACTCCGAAACCTGATCTGGAGGTACTAACATTCACGCCAATGGGTCCAGTGCTTGCGGTGAGACCGTATTGTCACAACGACCATTACTGGCAGGTGTATTTCGAAACGAATCGAGTGATTCGTGAGGCGTTTGGCGAGGCGGGATTCCCGGCTCCCGAGCATCACTTCTATCTGAGGAATGCTCCGGCTGCCCAGCCGTTTACTGCTCGAGCGATGTAAGAGGAAGAGCCAGAGCCACAGATGGAACAGATGAAACGGATCTGAGAGAAAGGCAGATAGGAAAAGCGATCCACGAAGTCACACAAAACGGCACGAAAAAGAAAGAGAGGAATGTGGCCGCGGATTGACGCGGATGAAAGGGATCTGAAGATTTTCCATTTGTCATTTGAAGAAGGGCGTTACAATCCACGAAGTCACACGAAACGGCACGAAAAAGAAAGAGAAAATGGGCCGCAGATTCACGCGGATGAAAAGGATTCCGAAAGAGAGAACAGATAGAAGAGGATCCGTAAGAGAACTGCCACTCGGGTTTCTTCAAATCCTGTTCATCCGCGTTAATCTGCGGCCCATTTTCTCTATCTCTTTCTCTTTCGTGCCGTTTCGTGTGAATTCGTGGATCGTTGAGAAATGAGAAATGGAAACCCTTCAGATCCTTCGCAACTGTGTTTATCCGTGGCTTCCTCTTGCTGGATCAATTAGAGCTTTTAAGACTTCACCGGAGGAGACCGCCGCGAGGGCCTCGTTGGCTTCTGCCAATCCAAAACTCGCAAGCCGTGGTTGCAGTTCTTCCCAGGGTTTACAGAGACGAGCGTCGGAAATGATCTCTACCGCGCTGTGGAAGTGGGAGTAGTCCGATCCCCAACAGCCGCGAACCTCTAGATGCTTCTTGTTTAGATCGAGATGTGGGTTGAACTTCACCTCTGAAGATACTGGTCCATGATCCGTGTATTGCCCAACGATTACCACTCGACCCGCATCCCGCGTGTAACGCATCGACTTAACCACAGCATCAGGATCACCCGTAGCTTCAATGGTTATATCCGGCAACCTGTCCCCGTTCTGTGACCTCAACCACTCAACTGTTTCGCCTTCATTGTGCTCCTGAAAATTCAAAACGGCGCTGGCGCCGAGTCCCAGCGCGGCATCCAGACGAGAGTTTGGTGCGCCAATGCAAAGAACTCGAAGCGCGCCACGCATTAGCGAGAGAATTATCGTGTTAAGTCCCACGGGCCCCGAGCCCAGGACCAATACGGTGTCACCTATTTTGATGTCCGCACGTTCAGTGGCATGTAGCGCAGTTGGCAGTGCACACCCACCGGCCATAAAGAGCGCAGGTTCAGTATCGAGACGGATGCAGCGAGTACCTGGTTTGATATAGATCTGCTCGGCCCAACCACCGGATGGTCCATCCTCTGCGCCATAAGTAATCCCATAAACCTTTCGTGCGGGACAGCGAGTCGAGGCTTTCGCCACCAGGCAGTACCAGCAGGCATTGCAGGTGCGATGCACGTCGAGAAAGGTAACGCGGTCGCCCTCTCTAAACCGCCGGCCGTTGACGTCGAATAGTTCGCCGCGAATCCTCTCCAGACGTCCCACTGTGACGTGACCGGGAACCAGTGGATACGGCACCCCATCGAGTAACCCTCTCTGGAGATATACGTCGGTGCCGCAGACTTCTGAGAGTTCTACTGAGAGTAACGCTGAGTTCGGTTCGAGCTCAGGGGACGGGACTTCACGAAGCTCAACGCGAGTGTTGGGGGAGGGTATTACGGCTGCTAAGGGCATCGCGAGCCACAGATAACACGGATGGAACGGATCTGTAAAAGGGGAGGACCTTCCATATGTCATTTTTAGGCTCAAACTCATTCCGCGGCTGGAGTTGAATTGTGCTGCTGGAGTTGATGATGGGAAGAGTTGAGAGCTAAATAAGAGACAGAAAGCGGGCGCCCCCTTTCTGACTTGCAATTTTACAAAAGGTGCGTGGGATTCGGCCTGCCCTCGATTTTAGTCGCATTATTGCGCCAGCACGCCTAAACTATGCCCCAAAGAACAGACTCAAAGGGCGCGCTCCGAGGAAGGGCTACCCATAACTTCCAAGGGCGCTTAACAAGGTCGGGACCATGCCATTGCATCGCAACAGTCGCCTAGGTCGCTATCTGATTCAGGGATTAATCGGAAAAGGTGGCATGGGAGAGGTGTACCTCGCCGAAGACTCCAATCTCAAGCGACCAGTCGCAATCAAATTGCTTCCTGCCGAACTGATCGAAGCCCCCCTCAGACTAAAACGTTTCGAACGTGAAGCCCATTCAGCTTCCAGTTTGAACCATCCCAATATCCTTACCATCTACGAGATTGGCGAAATCGACGGACAACGATTCATAGCCTCTGAATATGTGGAAGGTGAGAACCTGCGGCAGCGCATGACGCGAGAGCGCATGAGCTTAAAGGAGGTCTTGCACACAATTATTCAAGTAGCCTCAGCATTGGCCGCAGCGGAGCGCGCAGGGATTGTGCATCGCGACATCAAGCCTGAAAACATCATGCTGCGCAAAGATGGCTATGTGAAAGTCCTGGATTTTGGATTGGCAAAGCTGGTCAGTAAAACACCGGACGATCGCTGGAAGGGTATTGCTGCTGAAGCTAAAACTATCACGATGACAGATACGGCTCCGGGAATCGTCCTGGGCACGGTGTCCTACATGTCTCCGGAGCAGGCGCGAGGGAGAGACGTTGACGCGCGCAGCGATATTTGGAGTCTTGGCGTGGTCCTTTACGAAATGCTCTCGGGGAACATGCCATTCGCCGGAGAGACGTCGAACGATGTCATTGCCGCGATTCTCAAAACAGAACCTCCACCGTTGCCACACCTGTCACCCGACCTCGACCCGGACTTGAATGACATTGTCACGAGGATGTTGAGCAAAGAGCAGGAGAAACGCTATCAGAGTTGCTATGAACTGCTTACTGATCTGGAGGCGCTCAAGCAGAAACTGGAGTCCTCATCAAAAGGGGAATGGCCAGTTGTACCGGGCTTGGATCGAGACGTCGGGACCGTCAGGCGGGAAGTCGTTCATTCAGAGCCTGCCCCTGAACATTTAACAACAGGCGCCTCGACTTCCCCACCGTTCTCGCGCAGTGGTTACCTGTCGCGAATCAAACGATATAGGTTAACAGCTACCCTCGTCCTGATCGTGCTCGCCATAGTCCTGGTCGCGGGAGCTTACTTTTATTCTCCTGTTGCCCGTTCGGAAAAGATAGCTTCGGTTGCAGTGCTGCCGTTTGTGAATGAGAGCGGTGACGAGAAATTGGATTACCTTGCTGACGGCTTGAGTGAGTACGTTAGGGATCGCCTCTCCGAACTGCCTCAGTTGAAGGTCACCGCGCGGAGCTCAAGTTTTAGGTATAAGAGCCCGAATCCGGATCCACACGAGGTTGGAGGCGCCCTAGGAGTACAAGCACTAGTGTTAGGGCGCGTGTTGCAACAGGGTGACAACTTGCACGTTAGAGTGGAACTGGTGAATGCGCGCGATAAAACGCAGATGTGGGGCGAACAGTACACCGTTAGCACCGGCGACATTCAAAGAATGCAGACCGACATCACTCGCAAAATATCCGACAAGCTGCGACCCGAATTGAGCAGTGAAGAGCAGAAGCGTGCCACGACGAACTTCACTGACGATCGACAGGCCTATCATCTATATCTTGAAGGCCGCTTCTACTCGAATAAGCTCACGGAAGCCGACCTGAAGAAGAGCATCGAATATTTCAACCAGGCCATCGCTAAGGATCCAAATTACGCTCTCGCCTATGCCGGGATGGCTAATTCATATCTCGTTCTAGGCGCTAACCACCAATCGCCTCAAGAGACCTATCCAAAAGCCAAGTTGTTCTCGGAGAAGGCTCTCAAGATTGATCCGACGCTTGCCGAAGCCCACTACGCAATGGCCGCCACCAATTACTATTACGATTGGAATTTTCCTGAGGCTGAGAAGGAGTTGACGCGCACGCAGGAGCTTAATCCAAATTACGCTCCCGCCTACATCCTTCGCAGCAATATTCGTTTGGTAAAAGGCCAAGCAAACGAGGCCATTGGTGAGATAAGAAAGGCACTTGAGCTAGACCCATTTTCCTTACTCTTCAACAATAAATTGTCCTCTGCGTATTACTTTGCCCGAGACTACAAACGTTCCCTGGACCAGCTGAAGAAAACGCTTGAGCTCGAACCCAATGCGTCATTCCTTCATAGCGATATCGGCGTGGTGTACGCGCAATTGGGCATGTTTGAGGAAGCTTTGGCCGAGTGCCAGAAAGGAATAATTCTGCAGGAGGAGAGTCCTGGCGCGCTGGCTTCGCTCGGCTTGACCTACGCGCTGTGGGGTAAGAGGAAAGAGGCCTTGTGGGTTATAGAAACGCTAAATAAAGTCGCTGAGAAACGGTATGTGCAGCCGTATTTCATTGCGTCGCTCTATGCGGCACTGGGCGATTCCGAGAAAGCGATGGATTGGCTGGAGAAGGCGAGCAGCGAACGCGCCTTTGTTATTTACCTTGGGATTGATCCGATTTTCGATAAGTACCGCTCGCACCCTCGTTACAAGGCAATTATCGAACGGTTACAACTCGGGAGGACGATCCACGAAACCGCACGAAATAACACTAAGGAAATCAGGGAAAAACGATCCACGAAATTACACGAAATGACACTAATGAAGTTTGGTGGTTCCCAGCAGCTCCGTGGTGTCTGCTTGCAGCTCAATCATTCGTGATGTTTAGTGTGATTTCGTGGATCGCGTTACTCAAAGAAAACGATCCACGAAATTACACGAAATGACACTAATGAAGTTTGGTGGTTCCCAGCAGCTCCGTGGTGTCTGCTTGCAGCTCAATCATTCGTGTTGTTTAGTGTGATTTCGTGGATCGCCTTACTCAAAGAAAACGATCCACGAAATTACACGAAATGACACTAATGAAGTTTGGTGGTTCCCAGCAGCTCCGTGGTGTCTGCTTGCAGCTCAATCATTCGTGATGTTTAGTGTGATTTCGTGGATCGCCTTACTCAAAGAAAACGATCCACGAAATTACACGAAATGACACTAATGAAGTTTGGTGGTTCCCAGCAGCTCCGTGGTGTCTGCTTGCAGCTCAATCATTCG
>Ga0209751_10007117_pt1 | contig 10298 bp, 11 predicted proteins | sample RifCSP13_1_FD_184019 | JGI IMG/M metagenome (GOLD analysis project Ga0209751, IMG submission 184019) | Soil microbial communities from Rifle, Colorado - Rifle CSP2_sed 13_1 (SPAdes) (version 2) | ecosystem: Environmental > Terrestrial > Deep subsurface > Rock core/Sediment | place: Rifle...
GAGGCGGGGCTCGGCGGCCGGCTCGACGCGACGAACGTTCTCCAGACTCGCGTCGTCCTGTTCACCAACGTCGCACTCGAGCACACGGACGTGCTCGGCGCGACGCTCGAGGAGATCGCGCAGGAGAAGCTCGCCGTCGCGCGGGAGGGCAGCATTGTCGTCCTCCCCGACGACACGTACGCCCATCTCGTCCCCGGCCGTGAGATCCGGACCGGGAGCGCGCGCGAGGCGGCGGAGGCGTTCGTCGGCCATGCGATCGCAGCCGAAGTGGATGTCGTGTTGCCGGGTCGTCTCGAGTTGCGCGATGCGGAGATCCGGGACGGCGCGCACAATCCCCACGGTGCGCGCTACCTCGTCGACCACCTTCCCGCCGACGACTTCACGATCGTCCTGTCCGTCCTGGCCGACAAGGACGCCGACGGCGTGCTCCGCGAGCTTCGGCGCGCGGGCTCGCGTCTCGTGGCCACACGCTCGTCGTCACCGCGCGCGCTCTCGGCGGCCGAGCTTGCCACCCTCGCGCGCCCACATTTCGAGCACGTGGAAACCGTGGACGACCCGGCAGCAGCGCTCGCGCGCGCGCACGAGCTCGGAGAGCCGGTGCTCGTGACCGGCTCGCTCTACCTGCTGGGCGACCTCGCCGAGGGGGAACGGCGTGCGAGATGGCGAAAGTAGGCGAGCGCTTGAGCGTCCTCGCGTTCGCGGTGCTCCTCGTCGCCGCGATCGTGGGCGGGGCCTTTGCACTGGGCTATTTGGTCGGCAAGCTTCTGCTATGAGCCTCATTCCCGTCGCCGCAGTATGGGACTCGCCGGACTGGACGCTGGCCCGCAATATCGGAATCCTGCTCGTCGTCGTCCTCTGGCTGGCGACCGCCTACTGGACGTTCAAGGACGCGCGGCGCCGGATCGCGGATCCATGGCTCATCGGGCTGGCGACGCTCGTCGGCCTCTTTCCGCCCTTTCTCGGCCCGATCATCTACATGTTCTTCCGACCACCGGAGTACCTCCAGGACGCTCGTGAGCGCGAGCTCGAGATCAAGGCGATGGAGGAGCGGCTCGCGCAGCTCGACCAGCGCTGCCCCGTCTGCCGGGCCCGAGTGGAGCCCACGTTCCTCGTGTGCCCGGTCTGCACGACCCGGCTCAAGGCGGCGTGTGCGTCGTGTGGCCAGCCGCTCGAGGCGCTCTGGCAGATCTGTCCCCACTGCGCGACTCCGGTGGCGCCGTCGCTGCCGGCGCTCGAGGACGTCTCTCCGCGGCCCCGCAGGTCGACGCGACGCCGGACGACATCCGACTAGATGGTTGATCGGTAATTCCCGTCGATGCGGGGATGGCTGAGACCGAGCTGGGGACGCCGCCCGACCGAGGGCGTATCGGGAATACGGGCGAGGGAGGGCGGAGCCAGCCGGCGATGTGTCGCAGCCACCATCCGCGCGGCGAGGGATTGCCGATTAACCATCTAAACTCGGCGGCCGATATGGCCCGCGAGACGACGCTCGTCCTCGTCAAGCCCGACGGCATGCAGCGCGGGCTCGCCGGCGAGATCCTGGCGCGCTTCGAGCGGCGCGGGCTCGTGCTCCGAGCGGCGAAGCTGCTCCGCCTCGGGCGCGAGCTTGCGGAGCGCCACTACGACGTGCACCGCGAGAAGCCGTTCTTCGGCGAGTTGGTCGAGTTCATCACGTCGGGGCCGACCCTGGCGCTCGTGCTCGAGGGCGAGGGAGCGATCGAGACGTGCCGTAAGACGATTGGTGCCACCAACCCGGCCGACGCCGAGCCCGGATCGATCCGCGGCGACCTCGCGCTGTCGATGCCCGACAACCTCGTCCACGGGTCGGACTCTCCTGAGATGGCCGAGCGCGAGATAGCGCTCTTCTTCCCGGACGGGCTTGTCTGACACTCCGGACTACGTCGCGGAGAACCGCGCGCTCTGGACGACGAGCAACGCGGAGTTCACTGGCGACGATGCCGCGCGAGCGTGGTCGCAGGAGGAGATCACGTGGGGAGTCTTCAGTGTGCCCGAGCGCGACGTGGGCGTCTTGGGAGACGTCGCCGGGCTCGACGTGATCGAGCTCGGGTGCGGAACGGCGTACGTCTCAGCCTGGCTGGCCATGCGCGGAGCTCGGCCTGTCGGGATCGACATCACGCCTGCCCAGCTCGCGACGGCTCGACGCATGCAGGAGGAGACAGGCCTCGTATTTCCGCTCGTGGAGGCGAACGCCGAGGATGTGCCCCTACCCGACGAAAGCTTCGACCTGGTCATCTCCGAGTTCGGAGCGAGCATCTGGTGCGACCCGTACCGCTGGATCCCGGAGGCGTACCGTCTGCTTCGGCCCGGCGGACGCCTCGTCTTCTTCTGCGGCAGCACGTTGGTCACGCTCTGCGCTGTGGCGGACGAGGACGCTACAGCGGAACAGCTACAGCGCCCACAGCGTGGAATGCACAAGATCGCGTGGCCGGACGGCGGCGCGGTGTTCCACCTCGGCCACGGCGACATGTTCCAGCTCCTCCGCGACACCGGCTTCGAGGTGGAGAACCTGATCGAGCTCTACGCTCCGGAGGGTGCAACGAACCACGAGTTCTACGACTTCGTCACCGCCGACTGGGCGCGGAAGTGGCCGGCCGAGGAGATATGGGTGGCGCGTAAGCGCGCCTGATCGTGGCCGAACTCGACGTCGTCACCGGCGCCTTCTCGTACACGGGTCGTCACATCGCGGAGGCTCTTCTCGCACGCGGGCGAAGCGTTCGCACCCTCACGCGTCGTCCTCATCCGTCGCATCCGCTTGCCTCGAGTATCGAGGCCGGGCCGCTTCGGTTCGACGACTCCCTCGTCGAGAGCCTGCGCGGGGCCGACACGCTCTACAACACCTACTGGGTGCGCTTCGAGCGCGGCTCGACGACGTTCGCGCGGGCGGTCGAGAACACCGCGACGTTGTTCCGTGCTGCACGGGAGGCAGGCATCCGGCGGGTCGTTCACGTCAGCGTCGCCAACCCCGATCCGGGCTCTCCCTTCCCGTACTTCCGCGGGAAGGCGGCGACGGAGCAGGCACTGGGCGACTCGGGCCTGTCGCACGCGGTCGTTCGCCCGACGCTCGTCTACGGCCAGGAGGACATCCTGGTCAACAACATCGCCTGGGGGCTTCGACACGTGCCGCTCTTTCTGCTCGCGGGCGACGGGCGGTACGAAGTTCAGCCGGTGTCGGTTCAGGACACCGCAAGGATCTGCGTCGATGCGGGTGCGAACGAGGATGACGTCGTGCTCGACGCAGCAGGCCCCGAACGCTGGGCATTCGAGGACTTCGTCCGGCTGATCGCCCGGGCCCTCGGCAGCCGAGCTTGGATCAAGCATGCCGCTCCGGCGATCGCCCTCGGAGTGGGACGGATCGCCGGGCTCGCTCTGCGCGACGTCGTACTCACGCGCGACGAGCTCGACGCGCTGACGGCCGGTCTGCTCGTGTCGCACGAGCCGCCGCTCGGTCGTGACCGCTTTGATACCTGGGTGGTGGAGAACGCATCAGTGCTGGGTCGCCGCTACACGTCCGAGCTCGCCCGGAACTTCCGAGGACAAGTCTGATGGCGGGGACGAGCAGGAGCCGACGGTGGAAGCTGCGTCGTGATCGGAAGGCGGAGGATGCCCGCTGGAAGCACGGCCTCTGGCCCGCCCGGTCGGTAGAGCGGTTCGTCGTCTCGTTTCCGAAGTCGGGCCGCACGTGGCTGCGGGTGATGATGGCCGTCGCCGAGGCAGGCGCCCGGGGTGAGGCCCGTGAGCGAGTCGTACAGGAGTGGCTCGGCTCAGAGGCCCCACGGCTGAACGGGGCGCCGGTGCTCTTCACCCACGGGCTGTCCGTACCGGCCGACGAGCCGGCCGCCGCGATGCCACTGTTCCTCGCGTACATCGGCGACCGGCGCCGCCTCTTCCTCGTTCGCGACCCCCGCGATACGGTCGTCTCCTACTACTTCCAGCTGACGAGCCGTGCGCGCAGGCGTACCCTCCCGGAGTCGACGTCGCTCGGCAGCTTCCTGCGGCACGCCGACTGGGGGATCGAGCGGATCCTGCGTTTCAACCGGGCGTCCAGCGGCTCCCTTCGGGACGACCCCGGCCCCGTCATGCTCCTGGCGTACGAGGATCTCCACCGCGACGCGATGGGCAGCCTCCGGTCCGTGCTCGACTTCCTCGAGGCGGCGCCGGTGAGCGACGACGTCCTCCGCTCGGCCGTCGAGTACGGACGGTTCGAGAACATGCAGATGCTCGAGCACGAGGCGACGTTCGACGAGCACAACAGGCGTCTCGTCGCCCGACACCCCGACGATCCGGAGTCCTACAAGACCCGAAGGGGAGAGGTCGGCGGCTACCGCGACTACCTCTCCGCCGACGAGATCGCCTACCTCGAGGAGCGCATCGCGGCGCTCCAGCCGCCCGAGCTCGGCTACCTCGAGCCGGGCATGCCGCCGAGCCTATCCGTCCGCGAAGTAAGCGCCCGGGCATGACGCACGAGACGCTGTTCCTCGCCTCGACGTCGCCACAACGGAGCGCGATCCTCGAGCAACTGCGGATCCCGTTCGAGGTCGTCGCGCCGACGTACGTGGAGGACGACCCGGCCGGGCTCGAGCCGGCGGATCTCGTACGCGCTCATGCACAGGGGAAGGCCCGCTCGGTGCACGCCGAGGGACGGGTGACGCTCGGAGTGGACACAGCGGTCGTCCTCGACGGACGCATGTACGGCAAGCCGGTAGACCGAGACGACGCCGCGCGCATGCTCCGCGAGCTCTCGGGGCGGACCCACACTGTGGTCTCCGGGCTCTGCCTGCTCGGGCCCGGTCTCGAGACCGTGGGGCACGAGGTCACCGACGTGACGTTCCGCTTGCTATCGCACGAAGCGGTCGCCGCCTACTTGGAGAGCGGCGAATGGGAGCGCCGCGCTGGCGCCTACGCGATCCAGGGCTTGGGCGGACGTCTCGTCGAGCGGATCGAAGGCGACTACCTGAACGTGGTCGGGCTCCCTGGAGCGCTGCTCGTCGCCCTCCTCGAGCACCACGTGCCCGGCTTGCTGGTGGTGCGCTGAGCTGTGCGGGTGCACCTCGAAGCCGAAGGGCGATTCATTCGCCCGTAGGCGAGGCGGGGCAGCTTCGTGACCCGCGAAAAAGAAGGGGGGACGCGGGGGAAACATGGTTTCCCCCGCGAAGGGCGTAGGTAGACTCGGTTCCCCCCATGGCCTGGTTCAAGACCCTGACCGGCTTCGGCGGCCGCGACATGGCCGTCGACCTCGGCACGGCGAACACGCTCGTCTACGTTCGCGGCCGCGGCATCGTCCTCTCCGAGCCGTCGGTCGTCGCCATCGACCAGCGGACGGGTGAGGTGCATGCCGTCGGCGTCGAGGCGAAGCGCATGCTGGGGCGCACGCCGGGGACGATCTCCGCGATTCGGCCGCTCAAGGACGGCGTCATCGCCGACTTCGACGTCACCGAGCAGATGCTGCGGCACTTCATCCAGAAGGTGCACCAGCACCGGTTCGCGCACCCGCGCGTCGTCGTTTGTGTTCCCTCGGGCGTCACGGGCGTCGAGAAGCGCGCGGTCGAGGAGGCGACGCTCTCCGCCGGGGCGCGGCAGGCCTACCTCATCGAGGAGCCGATGGCCGCCGCGATCGGCGCCGGGCTTCCCGTCGCGGAGCCGACAGGGAACATGATCGTGGACATCGGCGGCGGCACGACCGAGGTGGCCGTGATCTCGCTCGGCGGCATCGTCGTCTCGCAGAGCATGCGCATCGGCGGCGACGAGATGGACGAGGCGATCGTCAGCCACATCAAGAAGGAGTACAAGCTGCTCGTCGGGACGCAGACGGCCGAGGAGATCAAGCTCGAGATCGGCTCCGCCTACCGCCTCAAGGAGGAGCTGCAGGCGGAGGTGCGCGGCCGGGACATGCTCACCGGGCTCCCGAAGACGGTGATCATCTCTTCCGAGGAGATCAGGCGCGCCCTCGACGAGCCCGTGACCCAGATCATCGACGCGATGAAGTCGACGCTCGACAAGACGCCGCCCGAGCTCGCGGCGGACATCATGGACCGGGGGATCGTGCTCGCCGGTGGAGGCGCGCTGCTCCAGGGTCTCGACGAGCGCGTGCGGCACGAGACGCAGATGCCGGTTCACCTCGCTGAGAGTCCGCTGACCTGCGTCGCTGTGGGTTCGGGGCGAAGCCTCGAGGAGTTCGACGTCATCCATCGGATGAGCAGAAGCCGCGCAGCTCGCCGCAACGGGTTGCTGCGTTAATCAAGGGGAGCGCGGCGGCCGCGACACTGAGGCCGCCTTCAGGGATCTTCGCGCGACCGGAATCTGCGCGTCAGCGGATTCCGGTCTTGCGCTAATGAAAGCTAGACTGGCCCGTCGTGCCCCGGAACCGCGCGCGATCGGCGGCGCTGGGCGTGACAGTCCGGCGCATCCCGACGACCCAGCGCCCGCGAGCGACGGGCGCCGTTCGCCGTCGTCTGGTCGTGGGTTTTCTCGTGTTGCTCGCGCTTGTCCTGATCACGCTGTCCTTTCGACAGGAGTCGGACGGTCCTCTGGCTGGCTTCCAGTCCGCCGGCTCGACGGCTCTGCGGCCGTTCGCGGTCGGCCTCGAACGCGTTGCGCAGCCTTTCCGGGACGGCTACGACTGGGTCGACAGCCTGCTGGGAGCCCGTTCGGAGGCGGAGGAGCTCCGCGCCGAGAACAGGGAGCTCCGACAGCGCGCGATCCAGAACGAGTTCGCGGGCCAGGAGAACGCGTACCTACGGCGCGAGCTTCGGTACCTCGATGGGCCACGCTTCCCCGACGACTTCGACGCGGTCGCCGCCGAAGTGATCGGGCGTCCGGCCGGCGCCTTCACGCAGGCGATCGTCATCGCCGCGGGTTCCCGCGACGGCGTGCGTTTGAACGATCCCGTCGTGACCGCCGACGGCCTCGTCGGGCTCGTGACGCGTGTCACGCCCCACACCGCCCGAATCCAGCTGCTCACCGACCAGGAGGCCGCGGTCTCCGCCGTGGACGTGCGGACCGGGGCCCCGGGCATCGTGCGGCACGCGCGCGGCACTCGCGAGACGCTCGTCCTCGACCGAGTCCGCAAGCAGGAGGTGATCCGGGTTGGCGACGAGATCGTGACCGCCGGCTGGCGTGCGAGCGGGTTCAGCTCGCTCTATCCGAAGGGGATCCTGATCGGTGAGGTCACGAGCGTCGGCCAGACCGATACCGACCTCTACCAGCAGGTGCAGGTGGACCCGTACGTGGACCTCGGCTCGCTCGACGCCGTGCTCGTGCTCGTTCCCGCGGGGCGGTCGAGATGAGCGCCGGTGCTGCGCTGCGCGCGTCGGCTCTGATCTTCGTCGCCGCGTTGCTGCAGGTTGCGATCGTCTCCTCGCTCGTTTTCGCGGGCGGCGCTCCGGACCTGCTGCTCGTCGTCGTCGTCTGCGTCGGGCTGCTGCGCGGTTCGGTGCCCGGCGCGATCATCGGGTTCGCCGGCGGGCTCCTCGTCGACCTGCTCACCATCGACACTCTCGGCGTCACCTCGCTCGTCCTCACGCTCGCCGGGTTCTGGGCGGGCCGGTACGGAGAGACGACCGGTCGAGGCCGCCGTGTCGCACCTCTCGTCGCTGTCGGCCTCATCACCGTGCTGGCGGGGGTCTTCGGGTTCACGCTGCACTACCTGCTCGGCGAGGCGGTCATTGCGCGGCATGCGCTGTTCACGGCGCTCGCTCCGGCGCTGGTCGTGAATCTCGCGCTCGCGTATCCGGTGTACACGCTCGTCCGCGCGACGGTGGGCGAGCGCCGCACGATCGAGCCGTCGGCAGAGGTCGAGGTCGTTGTCTGAAAGCGGTGCCTACCGGGAGCGCCGCTCGCCCTCCGGTCGCTTCCTCCCTCCCGACCCGCGCGTCCGCGAGCCGTACCGGCTGGCCCCGCAGCTTGCGCTGCGCGTCGGCATCCTCGGTGCGATCGCGCTGCTCGCGTTCGCGATTCTCTTCTTCCGCCTCTGGTCGCTGCAGGTGCTCTCGGGTGAGGAGTACCTCGACGCGGCGCAGAACAACCAGCTCCGTCTCGTCAGGGTGGAGGCACCACGAGGGTCCATCCTCGACCGACGCGGGCGGGTGATCGTCTCCAACGTGGCCGGGACGGCCGTCCAGCTCTGGGTCGGAGACATGCCCAAGAACCGGCAGGCGCGGGACGCGATGGTTCGCCGCCTCGCGCGCGTTCTCCGGCTGTCGCCTGTCGCGCTCGCTCGGGAGGTGGACGAAGGCCGCTCCGATCCGCTGACGCCGATCACGGTCAAGACCGCGGTCGGAGAGGACCAGGTCAACTACCTCTACGAGCACCAGGCCGAGTTTCCGGGCGTCGAGATCGCGCAGATCTATCTGCGCGCCTACGAGCACCAGGCGCTCGCCGCCCCGATCCTCGGCTACGTCGGTGAGATCGCGCCGGAGGAGCTCCGGCGTCTGCGGCGCGACGGATACCGCGCGGGTGACAGGCTCGGCAAGACGGGCATCGAGGCCGCGTACGACTCCTACCTCCGGGGTCGGGGAGGGCTTGCGCAGATTCGGGTCGACTCCCTCGGGCGACCTCAGAGTGCGGTCCTGCCGCGGCAGGAGGCCCAGCCTGGGTACGCGCTCAGGCTCACGATCGACCTGAAGCTCCAACGCGCGGCCGAGAACGCGCTTCGCTACGGGATCGACCTCGCGCACCAGAACGAGAACTGGGCAGCAGACGGTGGCGCGATCGTCGCGCTCGACCCGCGCGACGGCGCCGTGCTTGCGATGGCCTCTGCCCCCACGTACAAGCCGTCCGTGTACGTCGGGAAGGTCGATCCGAAGAAGCTCGAGCCGCTGATCGACGAGGAGGCCGCGCGCCGGGCGAACTATCCGGGGCTCAACCGCGCGACGTCGGGCCTCTACCCGCCCGGATCGACCTGGAAGCCTGTCACCGCGCTCGCCGGCATGCAGGAGCACGTCTTCTCGCCTTACGACTCGATCCAGTGCTCGCCCGTCGCCTACTACGGGCTCGACCGGCAGAAGTTCCGGAACTGGAACCCGTACGTCGATCGCCCGATGACGCTCGTGGAAGCGCTCGCCGAGTCCTGCGACACGTATTTCTACGAGATCGGGAACCGGTTCTACGAGCGCGGGACCGAAGGCCGGATTCGCATGCAGCAGTGGGCGCGCAGTTTCGGCTTCGGCAGGACGACGGGCCTCGACATCGGCGGCGAGGCCGAGGGCCTGCTGCCCACCCCGGAGTGGCGGCGGAGGACGTTCGAAAGCGACTGGGACCGCGCCTGGAACCCCGGCGACTCGATCCAGCTCGCGATCGGGCAGAAGGACCTTCTCGTCACGCCCCTCCAGATGGCCGCCTTCTACGCCGTGCTCGCCAACGGCGGGAACCTCGTCACCCCGTACCTCGTCTCGGACGTCGAGCAGCCGGGCGGGAAGGGGTCGCCGCGCGTCGTTGTCCGCCGGTTCGCCCCGCGGGCTCCGCAGTCCGCGAGGGTCGACTCGGCCGCGCTCGCAGCGGTTCGCGACGGTCTCTACCTCGCGACGCACTCGCGTAGCGGCACGTCGTCCGGCGTCTTCGGGAGCTACGCCGTGCCGATCTCCGGCAAGACCGGAACCGCCGAAAAGGTCGTGCCTCTCCCCGGATACCCGTCCGACCACCTCGAGGACCAGTCGTGGTGGTGTGGCTGGGGGCCGTCGGACGACGCACGGCTCGTCGTCTGCGCGCTCATCGAGAACGGAGGACACGGGTCCACCGCCGCCGCTCCGGCCGCGCTGCGCGTCTTCGAGAAGTTCTTCGGCGTCGAGGCGCCGCCGAGCGTCCTGGTGAAGACCGACTGATGGGCACCACGCGATGATCGAGGCCGCGGAACGATCGAGGGTTCGAGCCCGGACCGCGCGCACCGCGTCCGAGCCGATCGCGTTCCTGCGCCGCTTCGACTGGGTCCTGCTCGCGGCCGCGTTCGGGCTCATCGGCTATGGCCTCTGGGTCGTGGCCGGGATCACCCGCTTCGACGTGCCGGGGGACGAGGACTACTACGTCGTCCGCCAAGCGATCGCTGCGGGGCTGGGGCTCGCCGCGCTTGTGGTCGCCGCCCTCGTGCCGCTCGAGGTCGCACAGCGTCACTGGCGGCTCCTCTACGGAGCCACGCTCGGGCTCATGGTCGTCGTCTTCGCCGCCGCTGAGACGGTTCGCGGCTCGAAGCGGTGGATCGACCTCGGCGTCATCCAGTTCCAGCCGTCCGAGCTCGGGAAGGTGCTGTTCGTGCTCGCGATCGCGGGCTTCCTCGTCGAGCGCGCCGG
>Ga0209751_10007119_pt1 | contig 10298 bp, 8 predicted proteins | sample RifCSP13_1_FD_184019 | JGI IMG/M metagenome (GOLD analysis project Ga0209751, IMG submission 184019) | Soil microbial communities from Rifle, Colorado - Rifle CSP2_sed 13_1 (SPAdes) (version 2) | ecosystem: Environmental > Terrestrial > Deep subsurface > Rock core/Sediment | place: Rifle...
CGACCTCGAGCCATTCGGCCGCGTCAAAGGCGGCCGTCACGCTCTCTGCGACGATCGCCGCAACCGATTGTCCCACGTAGCGCACCTTGTCGACTGCCAGGATCGGGTGCGCCGCGCCTCGCTCGATCTGGACGCCTTCCTGGGACGCGACCGGCAGCGGGTGGACCCGACCTGCGAGGTCGCGCCCGGTGATGACGCGCACCACGCCGGGCGCGCGTAGCACGGCGTCGGCGCGGATCTCGCCGAGACGCGCGTGTGCGTGCGGGCTGCGTACGATCACCATATGGAGCATGCCGGGGAGGACGATGTCGTCGACGTAGCGCGCCTGCCCCCGGAGAAAACGGCCGTCTTCGAGCCGGCGAAGCGGATGACCGATCCAGCGTTGGGGGGTGCTCATGATGGCGTCAGCCGCATCCTTCGGTTGTCAGTCGACGCGGGACAGGGCTTCCGCCATCCAGTCGCCCACCAGTGGCCGGTACTTGTAGGGGATATTGTTGCAGACGTGATTGCCGTCGGGATACATGACCAGCCTCGCGTTCGGCGCTTCCGCGGCGACGCGTTCGGCCTGCTGCCAGGGGATCAGCCGATCGAGTTTGCCGAACACGACGAGGAACGGCTGTCTGACCTTGGGCAGGACGTCGCGGAGATCGAGCAGCGCGGCCTTCTTTTTGGCCGCGGTGTCGCTCCTCGCGCCGGCATGATACCGGAACGTCTCTCGCGTCAGCGAGGGCGCCCCGTCCCAGCACTCGCCAAAGCTGTACGGCCCGCCGACGGTCACGACGGCCTTGATCCGCGGCTCGAATGCCGCCGCGCGCGGGGCGTAGTAGCCGCCCAGGCTGACACCGGCCACGCCGACGCGCGACAGATCCAGGTCGGCGCGTGGGACCAACGCGTCGAGCATGGTGCGCACCGCGACTTCGTAGTCGGGGCGGATGTGGGTCTTGTAACCCGTTTCACCCTGACCGGGACCGTCGAGCGAGAGCGTCGCCATCCCACGCCTGAGGAAGACGTTTTCCCAATGGAAGAACTCTTCTTTTGTTGAGTCGAGCCCCGGGATGAGGATCACCAGCGGGGGTCGATCATGGCGAGGCCGCCGCAGATTTGCGACCATCTTCGTCTTCTCAAACGGGACTTCGACGCGCTCGGCCGTTGGGTCGAGCAGGCGGTGCGCCAGTCGCAGCGCGGCAACCGCCTTCTTGGCCGCTGCGCGGTGTTTGCGCTTGTCGACCATCCACACGAAATTGGCGAAATGGTAACAGAGGGCCGCCTGCAGGTGCGCCTCGCCCGCCGTCACGCGCCAGCCCTGCGCCTCCGCGTCCCGGGCCAGCCGCGCGTGCACGTTGGCCGTGGCGACCCAGGCGTCCAGCCACTCCTCCCAACGGCCGACCCGCGCGACGGTGCGGGCAAAGTCGTTGTAGTCGACGCCCTGCGCCACAAACCGCGGCGACCAGTGATCGAGAGCGGCTCGGACCTTAGCGTCTCGCAATGGCGGCCTCCAGACGGATGGCGTTGCCTCCGAGCACGATCACGCCGGGCCTTTCGACGGGGCTTCGATCAGACGCGCCAGGGCTTCCAAGAACTGCGCAGCCCGCGCGCCGTCCAGCACCCGATGGTCGCATGAGAGGCTCGTGATCAGCATTGGACGCACGGCGGGGTGGCCGTCTACGGGGACGACGCGATCCGCGATGCGTCCCACGGCCAAGATGGCGGCCTGCGGCGCGTTGATGATCGCGGTGAACGCGTCGATGGCGTACATGCCCAGGTTGCTGATCGTAAACGTGCCGCCCGTCAAGTCTTGTGGACGCAAACGACCCGCGCGGGCCCGACCGACCAGGTCTCGCCGCCGCGTGGCAATGTCGTTCACGCTGAGATCGTTCGCGCCGTGGATGACCGGGACGACCAACCCGTCCTGCGTCGCAACCGCCAGACCGATGTTGATCGCGGCGTTCAGCACGACGGCGCCGTGCTCCCAACGGGCATTGGCCCGCGGGTGATCGCCCAAGACCGCCGCGACGAGCGCGATCAGGAGGTCGGTGTAGGTGATCTCCGAGCCGGATCGCCCGTGTTGCTCGTCACGCCAGGCGATCAACCCGGCGGCAGCGACCTCTCTCATAAGGAAGAAATGGGGGACCGTGGTCCAGGATTGGGTCGTCCTCTCGGCCATCAATCGCCAGATGGTACTCATGACCGGTGCCGGCTGCGCCATCAGTACGTCGTCCGCGAGCACCGCACCCGCAGGACCCGAGCCGGCGATGGCCGCCAGATCGACGCCGCGCTCTTTCGCCAGTCGACGTGCCTTTGGCGACGCCGGCACTCGGCCGGATGGGGCAACAGGAGTGGCGGCGACGGCCGGCATGCTCGGCGCGGCGGGCGCGGGCGCTTGTACGGCTACCCGAGCCGGTGGCGGCGCGACGGCGGTTTCACCGGGCGCCAGGATTCTCGCGATCACCCGGCCGACGGCGACGGTGTCGCCTTCTGCCGCGCTCACCTGCGCGAGGGTACCGGATTCCGGCGCTTCGAGCTCCACCGTCGCTTTGTCGGTCTCGATCTCCAGCAGCGGCTCGCCCTTCGTGACGGCATCGCCTTGGCGCTTCAACCAGCGCAGCACCTTCCCGGTTTCCTGCGCCATGCCCAACGCGGGCATGATGACGTTGGCCGCCACGCGTCAGCCCTCTCCGCTCATCGGGTTGTGCAGATTGGACTGCGTCTCGCGAGTAGTGGGCACCAGGCCCGCGCATAGACGTTTTGCCGCTCGATGGGTTGCATTGGGGTCTGATGAGCAGATTGTCTGACGCACCCGGAAATCCCTCCACAGGAGAGGTCTCTGATACCCACGAAGTTTGAGGCATGGCCCAAGAAGATGGCGCGCGCACCCGATTCCGCATTCCGGTCGACAAGGTCCGCTGGACCTGCCGTCCAGAGGATCTGCCATTTCGCACCACGGCCGACCTGCAGGTCGCGGGCAACAGCATCGTCGGGCAGACCCGCGCCGTCGGGGCGCTCGACTTCGGTCTGACCGTCTCGCAGCCCGGTTACAATATTTTCGTCTCGGGGCCGGTCGGTACCGGCCGTACCACCTACACGCAGAGCAAGATCACCGCCATGGCGGCCGCCCGGCCCGTCCCTCCCGACTGGATCTATGTCCACGACTTCCAGCAGCCCGACCAGCCGATGGCGATCGCTTTGTCTCCCGGCGAAGGGTCGCGGTTCCGCCGCGAGGTCGAGCGGCTCGTCGAGGAGCTCAAGGATGGCATCCGCAAGCTCTTTGCCAGTGAGACCTTCGACGTCAAGCGCAGCGGTGTGCTGCAGGGGTTCGAACAGCAGGCCAACACTATCTGGCGGGAGCTTGAGCAGGAAGCACGCCGGATCGGATTCGCCCTCCAGCGCACACCCATGGGGATCGCGACGCTCCCGATCACGCCCGCGGGCGAACCGCTGAACGAAGAACAGCTCGGGCAGTTGACCCCAGCCCACCGCCAGGAGCTCGAGCGCCGCGCCCGCGATCTTCAGGAGAACGTCGGCGAGGCCACACGAAAGGTGCGCGCCATCGAGCGCGAGGCGCGCGAGGCGGTGCAGGATCTGGAGCGGTCGGCCGTGCTCTCGGTCGCCAGCCACGCCGTCGGCACCCTCAAGGATCACTACGCGCAGAACGTGCGCATCGCCGCGTGGCTGGATGCCTTTCTGGCCGACGTCATCGACCGTCACGATGACTTCAAGGATGACGGCGAACCACAACCCCAGCTGCCCTTCCTGCCGCAGCGCCGGGCCGAGTTTACGCGCTACCGCGTGAATCTGTTGATCGACAACGGTGCCACGAAGGGCGCACCGGTGATCGTGGAACCCAATCCCAACTACTACAACCTGTTTGGGAAAGTCGAGTACCGTGGCGAGTTCGGTGCGATGGTCACCGACTTCACGATGATCAAGCCGGGCGCGATCCACCACGCCAACGGCGGCTATCTCGTGCTGCAGGCCCGCGAGGTGCTGACCTCACCCGTGGCCTGGGAAGGGCTCAAGCGCGCGCTGAAGAGCCGTGAGATCCGCATCGAGAACATCGCCGAGCAGTACGGGCTGTTCCCGACGGCGACGCTGCGGCCCGAACCGATCCCGCTCAATGTGAAGGTCATCGTCATCGGTGCGTCGCTAATCTACCATCTGCTTTACCAGTACGACGACGATTTTTCAAAGCTGTTCAAGATCAAGGCCGACTTCGACGTCGATATCGAGCGCACGACCGAGGTGATGGTAGAGTACGCGCGGGCGATTGGGACGATCTGCCAGCGGCAGGGGCTGTTGCCGTTTGACCAGAGCGCCGTGGCCCGCACCCTCGAGCAGAGCGCGCGCATCGCCGAGGACCAGCAACGCCTGTCGATGCGCTTCAATGAGATCGTCGACGTCATCTGCGAGGCCTCGGCGTGGGCACAGAGCGCCGACGCGACGGTGGTCTCGGCGCAGCACGTCCGGCAGGCGATCGAGCAACAGATTCACCGTAGCAACCGAGTCGAGGAGCGCATCCGCGATTTGATCCAGGACGGCCAGATCCTGGTCACCGTCGACGGCGGCGCGGCGGGGCAGGTCAACGGGCTGTCGGTGTTGATGCTGGGTGACTACGCGTTTGGCCGGCCGGCGCGGATCACCGCGCGGACGTTCGTCGGCGGCCGCGGTGTGGTGAACATCGAGCGCGAGACGCAGATGTCCGGCCGGATCCACACGAAGGGTGTCTTCATCCTCGGAGCCTATCTGGGGGGGAAGTTCGCCCAGAACCGGCCGCTGTCGCTCAGTGCCTCGCTGACGTTCGAGCAGACCTACGAAGAGGTCGATGGCGACTCGGCCTCGTCAACGGAGCTCTACGCGCTCTTGTCCGATCTGGCGGGCGCGCCGATCGAGCAGGGGATCGCCGTCACCGGGTCCGTGAACCAAAAGGGCGAGATCCAGCCGATCGGTGGGGTCAACGAGAAGGTGGAGGGGTTCTACTACGTGTGCAAGGCGCTCGGATTAACCGGCCGCCAGGGTGTCATCATCCCGCATCAAAACGTGCGCAACCTGATGCTGAACGATGACGTCACACACGACATCCGCGAGGGACGCTTCCACCTTTGGGCGGTGCACACCATCGATGACGGGCTGGAGGTCCTGACCGGTATCCCGGGCGGCGAGGCCGACGCCGACGGTGCGTTCCCCGTGGGAACGATCAACCATATGGTCAGCCGCCGGCTCGGCGAGCTGGCCGACCGCCTTCGGCGCTTCGGCCCGGCGCGTCCGGCCCGCGACGAGCCCGCGCGCGAGGAGGCGGCCCGCGAGGAGTCCGCGCAGCGCGATCCCGCACCGGCCACGCCTCCGGCGGACGAGCCAGAGAAGGAAGAGAAATGAACGTCACGGTCATGGGGGCAGGAGGGCTGGGCGGCTACTTTGGCGGGCTGCTCGCCAGGGCGGGTCACCGCGTGACTTTCGTTGCCCGCGGCGAGCATCTCGAGGCGCTCCGCCGGCAGGGTGGCGTCCACCTGCACACCGTGCACGGCGACTTCTTTGCGCAGGCCGTCGCCATCGGCGACCCGGCGGGCGGTCCGATCGCCGATCTCGTGCTCTTCGCCGTGAAGTCTTTCGACACCGAACGCGCCGTCGACTCGCTCGGCCGTACTGTTGGATCGCAGACGGCGATCCTGTCGGTGCAGAACGGGGTCGAGAACGAAGACCTGCTGGCAAGGCGATTCGGCCCCGAGCGCGTGCTGGGCGGGAACGTCTACCTGCTGGCCACGATTCAGGCGCCGGGCGTCATCGAGCAGTCCGGGGGGCCGCGTCTGTTGATCTTCGGCGAGTGGCGCGGTGGGTTGACCGATCGTGTGCGCGGTCTCGAAGCGGCGTTGCAGGAGGCGGGGATCAACGCCACCATTTCCGATGACATCGTGCGTGAGAAGTGGGTGAAGTATGCGCTCATCTGCGCCCAGGCCGGGATGACGGCGCTGACGCGGCTCCCGATCGGAGAGATTCGCGCCACCCCGCCGACATGGGCGATGTACAGGCGGCTGCTGGAAGAGATCGTCGCGGTTGGCCGGGCGCGGGGGGTGCGGCTGGACGCTTCGGTCGTCGAGCACCACCTAGCGATAGCGGCCAAACTGGAGCCGGACTACACGTCGTCGATGTACTACGATCTCACGCACGGGAAACGGCTGGAGATCGAGGCGCTGCACGGGGCGGCTGTTCGATACGGTCGCGGGGCGGGTGTGCCGACACCGGCGTGTGAGGCGGTCTATGCGGCGCTGGCGCCGCATGATCGGCGCGTTCAGCAACCAGCTGCAGGGAGAGTCTAGGGCTTACAACAGGCTTGACGTCGCGACCTGCGCCCGAGCGGGCAGACCGATCTCCTGCAGCGCGCTCGCCAGACCCTCGGCGTGTTCGCGGTTGCGATACGGCTTGCTCACCACGTGGAACGAATCCCCGATCCGCGCGACGTAGACCACGTGCCCCTTGCTTCGGACGAGGCGCATTCTGGTTTCGGCGGCCTCCTGGGTGCTGAATTCGCCCAGGCTCACGATGTAAGCGACGCTGAACGGTTTGGCGACAGGTCGCGGGGTCCGAACCGCGGGTCGCGGTGTCGTGCCGCCCTTCGGTCGCTCGCCGGCAACGCGTGCCCGGCCCGGCGCCGTCTCGGCAGGGGATATCTGTTCGCGAGCGACCGGCCGCTCGGCCACGGTCCTGGTGCTGGATCCCCGCCCCGGTCCTTGGGGCTCAGCAGGATTCTGCGAAATCGTTAGTGGCCCCGTAAGGATCGCCACCGCGAGCACCGCCGCCGAGACCGCGACGGCGAACCCGGTGACGAGTGTGTTACGGCGGGCCTCCGCCTGTTGAGGGTGTGGCGCTCCCGCCACCGCGTCGAGCATCCGTCTGTACTGCCGCAGCCGGCGGAGCTCGTAGATCGAGTGGGTGCCCGCCCGGAGCGCCCGTAGCTCGTTGAGCACCTCACGCTCGATGACCTCCCAGGCATCCTGCCAGGCATGCCAGTCGAGCGCCGAGGCGGTGATCGGTCCGCTCGGTTCCTCGTGCAGCAAGACGCCTTGGGCATTGAAGAGCTGTTGGGCCCCCTCGACGTCCTCCACCCGATAGCCACAGGGCAGCGCGGGGCGCTTCCGCGATACAGGCCAGATCCACATGGTCTCTCAATAGGGAGTATGCCCGCGGGCGGGGCAAGCGAGTCAGTCAGCCGGCGGTCGGCGCACCGGCGACGGGGCCGCCAAGAAGCACCCTGGCCCCCGACGGTTGACATCATGATGATAGAGCGATAACATCAAGATGTGCGCACGACTCTCACACTCGACAAAGACGTGGCCGCGAAGCTCAAGGCGGAGGCGCGCCGTTCCGGGCGAACCTTCAAGGAAGTTGTCAATGAGGCCTTGCGCATTGGTTTGAACGTGAGGACGGATCTGACCGTCACGCCGTTCGTCGTGCAGGCGCGTCCCATGGGAGCGCGACCGGGACTGAACTACGATAAGATCAGCGAACTCATCGAGCAGGTCGAAGGCCCATATCACCGGTGATCCTGCTCGACGCCAACCTCCTGATCTACGCTTACAACAGCACGCTTCCCTTGCATGAACGGGCCCGAGTCTGGCTGCAAGGCACGCTCTCGCGTCCGTATCCTGTGCGGCTGGCGTGGACCACGGTATTGGCGTTTCTGAGACTGAGTACGAGCCCCCGAGCTTTCGAGTACCCGCTGACTACCGACGAAGCGGTCGCGATCGTATCTGGGATTCTGGTCAGGCCAATGGTGGGCTTGCTTGAGCCCGGTGATCGCCACTGGGCCATCCTCAGCGACCTGCTGGCACGGGCGCAGGTGCGGGGTGCCCTGGTCATGGACGCCCATCTGGCTGCCCTCGCCATCGAGCATGGCGCGACGCTGCTGACCACCGATCGCGACTTCGCGAGATTCCCGGGACTGCAACTTCAGAACCCGTTCGAAGCGTAGGAAAGTTTTGGCCGTGCACCCGCCTTCGACAACCATCCCCCGAGCGGTGTCCGCGTCGCCGGCTCCAGCCAGGTATCCCTGCGGCACACGGGAGTGCTGACGTACCGTTGCTCCCTCCCGGGCCTGGCGGGGTTGGTCAGTTCCCGTTGCACAGGACCCGGCCTTCCTCGCTGCGTGCGCGGGCCTGGCCCCACGAGATGGCGCCTCTAGACGGGAGTTCAGCCCCGCTGTAGCGGATTGCGGGTGACAGGGAACCGCTAGCTCCCCACCTAGCACGGCCAGGAGCATCATATCATGAGGCGAGTGGTAGCCTGCACCTGATTGAGGCCAGAATGGGAGGCTGCGTGATGGCTGATCGCATTTGCCGCCGGGACCTTGGAAGGTGGATTCTCGCTGCTCTCACGACCGCTGCCGCCTGGGCGCTGTCAGGGCGAAAACCGGCGTTTGGTCTCGTGGCTGCGGCGCCTCGGCCCGCACCGTCCGGCCGGGAGGCCTTCACGCAGCGCGCTCTGGAGATGCGCCGCATCGCCATCGAAACCGGCGATCAACCCTTTGGGGCGGTCGTCGTCAAAGACGGCCGGATCGTAGGAGAGGCGCCGAGCCGGGTGATCGTGAATCGCGATCCCACCGCCCACGCGGAAATGGAGGCGATCCGGGACGCGGCCCGTCGCCTTGGGATGCGTGATCTCAGTGGGTGCGAGATGTACTCGTCTTCTCGGCCGTGCCGGATGTGCGAGCCCGCAGCCTACTGGGCCAACATCTCGCACCTATACTACGGCAGTCCCATCACCGATGGCGGCGCGCCGCAGTACGGGTGCTAGGCAGGATTTTCCCTGACCCTGCGGAACCTGCGTCGTTACATCGCGCACCGGAGGCAACCATGGTAGGTCCCGAGACGCTCGTTGAGCGGCCTTGGCACAAGTTCTACGAGCCGGGCGTTCCCCGGACGCTTCAGTTGCCCACGCATCCGGTCCATGGGTTCCTCGCGCACAGCGCAAAGACGTATCCCGGTCAGGACGCCCTGATCCAGGTTGGCCCCAAATTTGACCGGCGTATCACGTATGCGCAGCTCGACGACTTGACCGACCGGTTCGCCCGCGCGCTGGTCGACCGCGGTTTGAAGCCCGGCGACCGCGTCGCCATCATGCTGCCCAACTGCCCGCAGTACGTCATCGCGGCCTTTGGCGCCTGGAAGGCCGGCGGCACGCTGGTGCAGGTCAACCCATTGTACAAAGGACGAGACCTGGCGTTCAACCTGAAGGACTCGGGCGCGAAGTTCGCGGTCACGCTGTCGAGACTGTATGGCGCCTTTGGTGACGTCCGCGCGCTTACGGACGTGCAGGCGGCCGTGGTCACCAATCTGCACGACTTCTTCCCGACCAAGTGGCGGCTGCTCTATGGGTTCTTGAAGGCGAAGAAAGAAGGAGACGTCCTCCCGACGGGCCCCGGGATCGTGCCGTTCATGGACATGCTCCGCGCGCCGAGGCTGGACCAGCGTCCGATCGTGAGCCAGGAAGACGTCGCGGTGCTGCAGTACACCGGCGGGACCACGGGCGTGCCGAAGGCGGCGACGCTCACCCACCGCAACCTGGTGAGCAACTGCCTGCAGTGCCGCAGTTGGCTGACCGACGTCAAGGAAGGTCAAGAGCGCATTCTCTCGGTGGTACCGTTCTTTCACGTCTTTGGTATGACCGTGTGCATGAACCTGTCGGTGGCCATCGGCGCGGTGAATGTGATGCTGTTGATGAAACTCTTCGACGTGAAGACTGTCGTCGAGGCCGTGCCGAAGTACCAGCCCACCATTTTCCCCGGCGTCCCGGCGATGTACCTGGCGATCAATCAGTTGCGCGACGTGGAGAAGTACAACTTGAAGTCGATCCGGGCGTGCGTCTCCGGATCGGCCCCCCTGCCCGCTGAGGTCCAGCGGCGGTTTGAGGAGCTAACGGGCGGGCGGATCACCGAGGGTTTCGGGATGTCCGAGACCTCCCCGCTGACCCACGCCAATCCGGTGTATGGCACGCGCAAGGTTGCCTCGATTGGGATCCCGGTGCCGTCGACAGACGCCAAGATCGTCGACGTCGAAAGCGGCACGCGCGACCTCGGCCTGAATGAGGTCGGTGAGCTCGTCGTGCGCGGCCCGCAGGTCATGAAGGGGTATTGGAACAACCCCGGCGAGACCGACCAGACCCTCCGTAACGGCTGGCTCTATACGGGCGACATCGCCAGGATGGATTCAGACGGTTACTTCTTCATCGAGGACCGCAAGAAGGACATGGTGATTATCGGTGGGTTCAAGGTGTTTCCGCGCGAGATCGAAGAAGTGCTCTACACACACCCC
>Ga0209751_10007120_pt1 | contig 10297 bp, 8 predicted proteins | sample RifCSP13_1_FD_184019 | JGI IMG/M metagenome (GOLD analysis project Ga0209751, IMG submission 184019) | Soil microbial communities from Rifle, Colorado - Rifle CSP2_sed 13_1 (SPAdes) (version 2) | ecosystem: Environmental > Terrestrial > Deep subsurface > Rock core/Sediment | place: Rifle...
CTCGGTCTACATCCTCTTTCGTTATCGCTCCGCCCTCGCCAGTTCCCGTCACTGCGGTGAGCTGCACGCCGAGCTCTTCCGCCCTTCTGCGCGCAAGCGGCGACACTCGAAGCCCACGTAGCGCCGCCATCGGAGCCTGCGGGACTCGAGCAGCCGCGGTTGGCCGGGGAGCCGATGGCGCACCCTTCTCGGCCTTGACTTCCTGCGGCGGAATGGGCTGCTCAGGTTGCCCCTCGTTGCGAATCATGGCCAAGACGGTTCCGACCGGGACCTTCTCCCCTTCTCGAACGAGGATCGCCTGAACGATACCATCCTCGAAGATCTCGACCTCGATGGCCGCCTTTTCGGTGTCGACCACGGCTACGATATCCCCCCGCTTCACCACGTCGCCGGGACGGACACGCCATTCGGCCAGAGTGCCTGCCTCCATATCGGCGCCAAGCGAAGGCATGCGAAACTCAGCCACGTTTTCTTACCACGCGCTGAATGGCTGCGACGATGCCGGCCACCTGCGGGATCGCCGCATCCTCAAGGTGCTTGGGGTAAGGCATGGGCACCTCGACGCTGCAGACTCGCGCCACGGGAGCGTCAAGCTCGTAGAAGACGTTCTCCATGATGCGCGCCATGATCTCGGCCGAGATGCTGCCGCTGCGCCATCCCTCGTCGACGATGACGGCACGATGGGTTTTGGCGACGGTCTCCACGATGGCCACCGTGTCAAGCGGCCGTAAGGTGCGGAGGTCCACGACCTCGGCGCTAATGGCTTCGGCGGCAACCTCTTGAGCGGCTTGCAGCGTTTTACCGAGGGTGCCGCCATAAGTGATAAGGCTCACGTCTGTTCCCGGCCGTCGAACCGCCGCCTTGCTGATCCCCACCGGGCCGGCATCAGCGGCCAGTTCCTCCTCCAAGTTGTAAAGCGAGCCGTGCTCGAAGATCAGAACCGGATCCGGATCCTCGAGAGCCGTCCATAGCATCCCTCGCGCATCCTCCAGTGTTGCCGGGGTCAGCACCTTGATTCCGGGAATGTGCGCGTACCAACCATCCAGGCTGTGAGAATGCTGGGCCGCGAGCTGTCTGCCCGCTCCGGTCGTCATTCGTATCACCAGCGGAATATTGAACTGGCCCCCTGACATGTGCAGGATCGTGGCGGCGTTATTCATAATCTGATCGAGGGCCAGAAGGCTGAAGTTCACCGTCATGATCTCGACGATGGGCCGCACCCCGCCCATCGCTGCTCCGATTCCAGCGCCGACGAAAGCCGATTCCGAAAGCGGCGTGTCGCGAATCCTCTCCGGACCGAATTCCTCCAATAGCCCCTTGCTCACCGCGAAGCAGCCGCCGTAGCGGCCCACGTCCTCTCCCATCAGAAAGACCCTTTCGTCGCGCTGGAGTGCCTCGCGCAGAGCGGCCCGGATCGCTTCCCGATAGGTCGTCCGGATCTTTTGAGTCTCTCCACTCATCGCTTGGGCTCCTCGGAGTAAACGAATCTCGTCAGCTCCTCCACGGGCTCCCAGGTGCCGGCCTCGGCAAATTCGACCGCCCGGGTGATCTCCGCGGCCACCTCCTCTTCCATGCGCGCCAGATCCTCATCCTTCAGAAGCCCCTGCTCTTTGAGCGAGGCGGCGAAATTGGGAATCGGATCTCGCTTCTTCCAGGCCTCGACTTCTTCCTTGGTCCGATAGAGCTCAGGGTCATACATGGAGTGGGCGCGAAAACGGTAGGTGCGAAACTCGAGAAAGTGTGGTCCGCCGCCGGAGCGCACGGCATTAGTCGCCCGTTTCGCGGCGGCTTCCACGGCGATGACATCCATGCCGTCCACCGGCCAGGCGGGAATTTCGAAGGCTGCGGCCTTAAGACAGAGATCGGTTTCCGATTCAGAGCGCTCCAGAGCCGTCCCCATCGCATAGAGATTGTTCTCACAGCAAAACAGAACCGGCAGGTTCCACAGAGCCGCGAGGTTCATGGATTCGTGAAATTCACCTTCAGCCACGGCCCCCTCTCCGAAAAAACAGGCGGTGACCCGATTGCGACCTTGCATTTTGTCTGCCAGCGCCAGGCCAACAGCGAGAGGCAATCCGCCACCGACAATGGCGTTGCCGCCATAAAAACGGGTGGCGGCATCGAAGATGTGCATGGAGCCCCCACGACCTCGGCTGCACCCTTGGACTTTGCCGTACATCTCCGCCATGATCGCGCCAGCGGAGACCCCGCGCGTGAGCGCGTGCCCGTGTTCGCGGTAAGTTGCGACGATGGCGTCGTCGGATTGGAGGACCTGCATGGCGCCGACAGCCACTGCCTCCTCGCCAATGTAAAGATGGAGAAAACCCCGGATGTTGGTGGCGCTGTAGAGCTCAACGCACTTCTCCTCGAATCTTCGGATCAGCAGCATCTGATAGAGCAGGTGAAACGCGTGTTCACGCTCCAGAATCGGTTTCGGATCTTGCATCATTCGTCGCTCTCCAGGGCGGAGATGTCCCCCTCCGGAAGCCCAAGCTCACGGGCTTTTAGCAGGCGGCGCATGATCTTGCCGCTGCGCGTCTTAGGGACGTTCGAGCGGAAGTCGATCTCCCTGGGCGCTACGGCCGGACCCAGACGGCCGCGCGAAAAACCGAGGAGCTCTTTGCGCAGCGCTTCGCTCGGTTCGTATCCCCGCTTGAGGGAAACGAAGGCTTTGACGACCTCCCCGATAACCGGGTCGGGCTTGCCGATGACGCCAGCTTCAGCTACAGCCGGATGCTCCATCAGGGCGCTCTCGACTTCGAAAGGGCCAATGAGGTGGCCCGCGGACTTAATGACATCGTCGGCGCGGCCAACAAACCAGAAGTAGCCGTCGGCGTCCTGCATGGCAAGATCACCTGTGAGATACCATCCTCCGGCAAAACACTTCTTATAGCGCTCTTCCTCATGGAGGTAGCCCCGAAACATCGACGGCCAACCCGGCTTAAGCGCCAACTCTCCCTCGACACCGGGCCCGTCAACCACCTCGACTGTTCCGTCCTTTTGCCGGTGGACGATCGCCGCTTCGATGCCCGGGAGCGGCCGGCCCATGGAACCGGGCCGGATCTCCATGGCCGCGTAGTTCGCAATCATGATGCCGCCGGTCTCGGTCTGCCACCAGTTGTCATGGAAGGGCAAGCCGAAAGCTTCTTGACCCCAAACCACCCCCTCCGGATTAAGCGGCTCTCCGACGCTCGCAGCAAAGCGCAAACGGCTGAGGTCGTATTTCCGAATCACTTCCGTGCCTACCTTCATCATCATGCGGATCGCAGTCGGCGCCGTATACCAACTGGTAACTCTCTGGTCTTGCAGAATTCCATACCAGCGCGCGGCGTCGAAGTCGCCCTCGTCGATGATGCTGGTGATTCCATGGGTGAGAGGAGAGATGATGCCGTAGGAGGTACCCGTCACCCAGCCGGGGTCAGCGGTGCACCAGAAGATGTCGTCGGGGTGAAAGTCGAGGGCATACCTTCCCGTAATGTAATGGGCGACCACAGCTTTGTGAACGTGGATCGCCCCCTTAGGCTTGCCTGTGGTCCCACTGGTGAAATGGAGCAGCGCCATGTCTTCAGGGTCGGTGGGCGGAATCTCAAATCGGTCAGGGGCCGAGACCATTAGGGTGTGAAAGTCTTCGGTGTCGGGTAGCGCAGTGGTCCTACCTTCGCTCCCGACCAGCAGGATGTTTGTTAGGTGAGGAAGGGATTTTCGGAGTTCGGCTACGTGCCGTCTGAGATAAAGTAATTCTGTGGTGACCAGCAGCTTCCCCTCGCCGATCGCGAGCCGCTGCTGGATGGGTTCGGGTCCGAAGGCAGAGAACAAGGGACAGAAGACGCTGCCGTTCTTCAACGTACCGAGAGCCGTGATGTAAATCTCGGGGATGCGTCCTGCCAGCGTGAATATCCGGTCTCCTTTTCTGACTCCCAATCCACGCAGCACGTTGGCAAAGCGATTGCTGAGAGATTGGAGGTCTCTGTAAGTCAAATCCCGGACCTCTCCCTGCTTGCCGAGCCAGCGCAACGCCAGGTGACGGCCGCGGCTGCCAGCGGCGTGGCGGTCCACGGCTTCGTGGGCTATGTTGAGACCCCGGCCGTCCGGCAGGCCGTCGAGCTCCCGTTGGGTGGCTTCCCAAGAGAATTCTGCTTGGGTTCGCTCGTAGTCAATCAGGTTGGGGGTCGTCTTCCAGCGATCTTCGGGTTTTAGAATCGGTTTCCAGGCCACAGACCTTCCCTCAACCCATAGCCTCACTCTTAGAAGAGAGAAATGGTGGGAACTTGCCCATCATCACTTCCCGATGGCTCAACCTAAAAAGTAAGTTCCTGTCATGTTCTCAGACCTTCAACTTTTGTCTGAGCGCTTTTAAATTCAACACATCTTCCCGATTGTATCCCAAGAGCGTCAGGAGGGCTTTTTCATCGTCGTAAAATTTATAGTTAAGCCACAGCCGCACGGCCATGAAACCGTCGATGCCGGTTAATTGTCTTTCAATGCCCAGTCGTCTTTCGACTTCCTTGAGACCGCCGTAGAGATTTCTTTGCCAGCAGTCATACATCAAGTCATGGTGTAAACAATGCTCGGTCAGGTCAACGCCCAGCTTTGCCTGAATATACGGGAGGTCAAACCGGCTTCCGTTATAAGTATAAAGGGTCTTAACTCTTCCGCATAAGTCGAGTAACTTTATCAACGATATCTCGTCCCCGACCCATTGGATGAAATCCTGGTTGGTCCCGTAATCTAAGAGCAGTCCGATGACAGTGAGATCGCCATCGGAAGGGCTTAGGCTGGTCGTCTCGATATCGAGATAGGCACAGCCGCTTTGCGTCCGGCCCATGGTTGCCTGCCCTCAGGGGCTTTTTTGTCCATCTCCCTTCGGGGGATCTTTCATTTTGCGATCCCCTTCCGGGATGATCAACAGGCGTCGATAAGGGCCCGTTCCGAGACTCTTCGTCGTCAACCACGGATCATCCTGTAAAACCGCATGGATGATGCGCCGGTCTGCCGCGCTCAGAGCGTCCACGCTAACCGTCTTTCTCTCCCGCTTGGCCTTCTCTCCCAAGCGCAACGCCAGGTCCTCTAGACTACGGCGGCGGCGCTCACGGTAGTTCTCCGTATCCACCACCACATGAACCCCTTCTCCGGCGCGCCGCTCGCTCACGATGCGCGTCACCAAATACTGCAGCGCCTCCAAGGTCTGCCCCCGATGGCCGATCAGCAAACCTCCCTCACCGCTGCGGATCTCCAGGAGGACCTCTTCTGGGACCTCCCCCGCCTTAGCCTCAACCGTGCCCTCCACCCCCATGAGCCGAAGTATTTCCCGCAGCACTTCCCTTCCCTTCTCCCCCACCACCGAACTCTCCCCTTCTCCTCTCCCCGCCACTTCCACTATCGGCTTCCTGAGGGATGCCCGAATGCAGGCCTTCTTCCCGCCAAAACCCAAGATCCCCGCCCTCCCCTCCACCAGCACCTTCACCTCCACCTTGTCGCGCTCCACGCCCAAAATCTTCAGTGCCTTCTCGATCGCCTCATCTACGCTATCGCCTTCGGTCTCCACAAACTCCATGATCCACCATCCTCCCGAAACTGCGCCCTAGCGGTTCATGCGATTGATCAAATACTGCTGTGCAATCGTCAGGATGTTATTGACCAGCCAGTAGATGGTCAGGCCAGCCGGAAAGCTGACGAACATGACGGTAAAAATTACCGGCATCATCAGCATCATGCGTCTTTGGTTGGGGTCTCCGGCGCTGGGCGTCATCCACTGCTGGAGGAACATGCTGGCCCCCATCAGGAGCGTGAGAACGGGTATCCCTAGATTCCACCCTCCCAAGATCACAGGCAATGACTCCCAGTCCGGCCGAGAGAGATCCTTGATCCACAGAAAGGGGGCGTGGCGCAGCTCGATTGGAGTGAGCAGAGCATTGTAAAGGCCGATAAAGACCGGGAACTGCAGCGCCATCGGGAGGCATCCTCCCAATGGATTGACCTTGTTGCGCCGGTAAAGCTCCATAATCTCCTTGTTGAGCTTCTCCTTGTCGTCTTTGAATCTCTCCTTGAGGCGCTCCATCTGCGGCTGGAGCTTTTGCATTTGCTTCATCGAGACAAAGCTCTTGTGCGTCAAAGGGGCAAGCAAAAGCTTGATGATCACGGTGAGCAGGATGATGTCGATGCCATAGCTTCCGGTGAACCGGTGTGAGAAGTGCATGACATAAAGCAAAGGAATGGCGACAAAAGCAAAGTAACCAAAGTCGATGGATCTCTCCAGCCCTCTGCCCAGCGACTTCAATAACTCCAGCTCCTTGGGGCCGATAAAGAGCGTGTAGCGAGCCTTGCCTGCCGCTTGGCCACCGGCTTGGCTTTTGACCTCGATGACCAGACCAGGCCCTGCCTGTCTCGCCGCAATCATTTGCTCCGCTTCTCCCTCGGGCAGGAGGGCGAAAAGAAAATAGGTATAACCAAATCCGGCCCACGAAATAGGCCCGCTCAGCTCGATTCCCTTCTTGAATTCATCCGTGTCCTCGCGCCGGATCTTGTTGCCGACCAGGGCCAACAGGCCCTCAAATTTCGCATCCTCCGATGAGCCCTGGGTGTCTCCCGCAGAAGTCAAGAGCAAAGCGGGGGATAGTCTCGCGTCTTGGCTTGCCACTGCGATTTCAAGTTCGATCGGATAAGCCGAGCCGGTAAAGGTAATTTTTTTGGTCAGAACGGTTCCCGTGGAGGTCTGCCCCTGAAACACCAGGCTTCCTCGGGCGTCTCCGGTCAACTTGAGATCCCCTCCTTGCACCGAGTAATTCAGCCCCTCGTCATTGAACGGCTTGGGCCCCGGCAGCTGAATCCCCAAGGGATAGGGAACCCCCGGCGCCGACGAGATCATCTCGAATGGCGGACTCCTGTCCCCGACCACGGTGCGGTAATTCTTAAGCGCAAAGCTCTTAAGTCTTGCCCCCTGATTGGTGAAGACGGCAACGTAGCGTTCCGTCTCCACCCGGATCTCGTGCGCGGTCGGTTGTTCCGCTGGAGTTAGCCTTTTTACCTGTTCCGCTATCTTCGGTGCCGGCTGGGGCACAGGCGTAGCGGCCTTCTCCGACGCCTTTTCCTTAGGAGCGGAAGGAGGGGTCGGATAGCGCCGCGCCACCCACTCCTGGTAGAGGATGAGAATCAAGATAGAAAGGACGACAGCTAAGAGTGCGCGTTTCTCCATGAATGAAATCTAACGAACCGGATCGTAGCCGCCGGGATTCCGGGGATGACACCGTCCGATGCGGCGCAAACCGAGGCTAATTCCCTTCCTGATCCCGTAGCGCTCTATCGCTTCCAACACATAGGCCGAGCAGCTAGGAAAAAAGCGGCAGGAGCGAGGCAATATGGGCGACAGAAATCGGCGATATGCGATAAGGACGATGATGATTCCTCGGCGCAGCAGTTCGATCACTATCTTTGGCGACTCCCCGGAAAAAAGGCCACTTTGAGCTCCCCCAGGATCTCGCACAGAGAGAGTTTCTCAGCATCTTTCTTTGCGATAACCACGAAGTCTCGGCGCGAAGAGATCTCACGGCGATGACGGCGAAAAAACTCTCTGAGCAGTCTCTTGATCCGGTTGCGCACGACCGCCTTACCCACTTTGGCGCTCACCGTCACCCCCAGTCTGCTTTCTCCCTTGTCGTTATATTTACTGAGAACGATAAAATGGGAGGTGTGAACTCGTCTCCCTCCTCGTGACAGGGCCACGAACTCGGATCGTCGGGTCAGACGGGCGCTTTTAGGAAACCTTTCCCAGCCCGGAGACAACTCACCCCCGTTGCTAAGAACGAGCCCTCTTCGGCGGGACTACGACGGTCAGCTTCTTGCGCCCCTTAGCCCGTCTCCGCTTGAGGACTTTCTTACCTCCGGGTGTGGCCATGCGGGCGAGAAAACCGTGCGTCCTCTTACGCCTGACGTTGCTCGGTTGATAAGTCCGCTTCATAAAATCGAGCTCCCTTGTACGATGCAATGAACCAGCTTTTTATTTCAATCACACCGCCCAACCCTTGTCAATTTAGCCCATCTCTGGCTTGAGGCCGCGCTGCATCAGATCGCGCACGGCATCCGGCGCCTTCTTGTTCTCGTACAGGACCAGATACATCTGCTCGACGATCGGCATTTCAACCCCCAGTCGGCAAGCCAGGTGATAGACTGATCGGGTGTTCTTGATCCCTTCGGCCACCATCCGCATCCCGCTCAGGATCTCCTCAAGGCCCTTCCCCTGGGCAATCTGGATCCCTACGCGCCGGTTTCGACTGAGCTCCCCGGTGCAGGTCAGGATCAGATCCCCCAAGCCGGGTAATCCGGAAAGGGTGAGAGGATCGGCCCCCATCTTGCCCGCCAGCCGTGTCATCTCTGCCAAACCCCGAGTGATCAGTGCGGCGCGGGCATTATAGCCCAAGCTCAACCCATCACAGATGCCGGCCGCGATGGCGATGACATTTTTGACCACTCCACCTAGCTGCACCCCGACGACATCCCCGGAGGTGTACACTCTAAGGCTGTGCGTGCTGAGCGCCGCTTGAATCTCCCCGGCCACCGAGGGCACGAAGGCGGCCACCGTGGTAGCGCCTGGCAAACCCCGGGCGACTTCCAGGGCGAAGTTCGGGCCGGAAAGGAAGGCAAGCCTTTCCTTGATGGCGCTGCCAAAAACCTCGCTCATGACCTCGCCCATAGTCTTCAAGCTCTCCTCTTCAATCCCCTTGGTGGCGCAGACCAGGAGCGCGCGCGGCGCCATGTGGGGCGCGGCGCGCTGCATCACTTCCCTCGCCTTATGAGAGGGAACGACGCAAATGATCATCTCTTTGGCGACAACGACCTCGCTGATCGAGCGAGTCACCCGGAGCGAGCGGGGCAGAGCAATTCCGGGAAGGTAGGCGCGGTTCTCACCTCGGTTTTGAATTTCTTGAAAGGTTTCCTCTCCGTGACACCACAGCGTTACCTGATCACCCTTTTCACAGAGAAGTTTGGCCAGAGCTGTCCCCCATCCCCCGGCTCCGATAACCCCTACCGTTCTCGCCAACTACTCCTCCTCCTCTTCCTTCTCCGCCAAGCGCGCCAACGAAACCACTCTCTCTCCGTCCTCGAGGTCGATGAGACGCACCCCCTGGGTATTGCGGCCGATCACGCGGATATCTTTAACCCGCAGACGAATAATCTTGCCCTTATTAGTAACCAGCATGAGCTGGTCCTCGTCGGTCACCTGCTGGGCTCCGACCACCCGCCCGGTCTTGTCGGTGGTCTTCATCGTGATGATCCCCTTGCCGCCGCGCGATTGGAGGCGGTACTCCCCCATATCGGTGCGTTTCCCATAACCGTTTTCGGCCACGGTCAAAATATTGGCGCCGAGGCTGAGGATCTCCATGCTGACTACCTCGTCCCCCTTATCCATGCGCATCCCCACGACCCCATAGGTGCCGCGACCAGTGGGCCGAACCTGTGCCTCCTTGAAGCGGATGGACTGGCCGTCCAAAGTAGAGAGAATAATCTCTTGCTGACCGTCTGTTAGCCTTACCCCGATGACCTCGTCTCCCTGTTCAAGGGCAATGGCGCGAATCCCACTGGGGCGGGGATTGGCATAGGACATGAGATCGGTCTTCTTGATGAGCCCTTTTTTCGTGGCAAAGACGACACAACGGCCTTCCTGAAATTCACGCACCGAAAGAAAGGCTGAAACCTTCTCTCCCTGTTCCAGGTTGAGGAGGTTGACTATGGGCTTTCCTCTGGCGGCCCGGCCGGCCTGTGGCAACTCGTGAACCTTGATCCAGTAGACCTTGCCGACTGTGGTAAAAAAGAGGATGCAGGAGTGGGTGGAGGCGACGAAGAGGTATTCGACGAAATCCTCCTCTCGCGTCGTCGTCCCGATTTTCCCCTTGCCCCCTCGGCGCTGCGCCCGGTAGAGAGTTACCGGGTTACGTTTGATATAGCCCTCATGGGAAATCGTGACCACCATATCTTCTTCGACAATGAGATCTTCGATGGAGATTTCCTCGGTATGAGCCAGGATCTGAGTCCGTCTGGGGTCGCCGTAGCGTTCTTTGATATCTTTCAGCTCTTCAATAATAATCCGATAGATTTCCTTCTCATCGGCAAGGATCGCTTTCAGTTTGGCGATCAGCTCAACGGTTTCCTTGTGCTCCTGCAGGATCTTTTCCCGTTCGAGACCGGTTAGCCTCTGCAGACGCATGTCCAGGATCGCCTGGGCTTGAATCTCCGTCAGACCGAAGTTTTGGATCAGCCCCTCTTTCGCCACCTTGGGATCCTGGGAGCGGCGGATCAGAGCGAT
>Ga0209751_10007121_pt1 | contig 10296 bp, 9 predicted proteins | sample RifCSP13_1_FD_184019 | JGI IMG/M metagenome (GOLD analysis project Ga0209751, IMG submission 184019) | Soil microbial communities from Rifle, Colorado - Rifle CSP2_sed 13_1 (SPAdes) (version 2) | ecosystem: Environmental > Terrestrial > Deep subsurface > Rock core/Sediment | place: Rifle...
GACTGGCATCGCCAGGGGAAGCCATCGCGCGGCCACGCTGCTTGGCCACAACAGCGGAATGCGGCGCGCGATCTCGACCCAGGCCGAGGCACCGACCCACCAGCGGCCGTTGGCGTCGATGACGTGAAGCGCATCAAGTAGCTCGTCGCGCGGCGGCATGCCGGGAACCTGTGCAACCTGGAGCGCGACCAGTCGAAGCCGGCGGTGCGAGTCGAGACGCGCCAGCGCCCGCGCGGTATGCGTGCACACGCCGCAGTCGCCGTCGTACAGCACCGTCAGGTCGGCGGTCATGACACGCGGCCTCGTCTGGGAAGATGCGTGTAGAGCATCTCCTCAGTTCAATTCGTGCACGGAAGTGGCTCGAAAACGGCCATGACGCAGCAGATAGCGCACGGATTCGTGGGCGGGCGATGCCCTGTGCGCATCAGCGTCGCGTCATGCGCGGAAGAACTCGTCCAAAGCGGCCTGGTCCTCAGTGAAGCCCCACGCCTCGGCGATCCGGCCGTCTGAGTCGAAACGGAAGACGTGCCCGCCGTGGGTCTTGATGCTGTGGCCGCGGCGCGTCCCGAAGACGTGAACGACGGCCAGCACGAGGTCGCCGTTGGCCATCATGTGGCGCGGCTCGATGCGCCAGTCGTCCAGCGGCGCCATGCGCTCGACCATCAGGCCGGTGATCTGCTCGATCCCGCGGCACGGCCCTGACACCGGGTTGTCGCCCGGAACATGCCAAACCGCATCGGGGGCGAAGAACGACCGACGCTCGCTGTCGTCCGCGGCCGGCCCGGCGCCGTAGAAGCGGCGCACGACGTCCATGTTCTCGGCTGTCCCCGTCGGCCTGTATCTCCTCGCGGCTGTGTTGAGGCGCCCTAGACTAGCCCCGTGCCGGACATCGAATACGCCTTCCTGGCTGACGCCGCAGAGGCGCGCCCGGGCCAGAAGTTCGCGGTTATTGGTGGGGGAGTGTCGCGACTTGGCGGCCCAGCCTTCCCGCTGCGCCACCCGCACCTCGCGCTGGTGTGCGGTTTGAGCGTGACCGCGCCCGAGTTCGGCCGGGAGCACGACCTCCAGTTCGTGATGCTCACGCCTGACGGAAAGCAGCTCTCCACGGCCAATGCCAAGGTCCTTGCCAACGGCCCGCCGGACGGCCGCGACAGCATCCTGACGTTCAGCCTCGACCTGTGGAACCTGACCTTCCCGGAGCCGGGCGATTACACCATCCGCATCCTGGTCGATGGCTCAGAGCGCAAGCGCCTGGCGCTCGTCGTCGAGCAGCGCGAGCCGCAGCCCGGCACACCCGGTCGCCCGACCGGCGCGACGGAGCCGCCCTTCCCGCCGCCGACCGGCCAGGCGTAGCCGATGCTCGAGTTCATCGACAAGATCGTCATCCCATTCCTGACCTCGCTCTACGGAGCGTTTGGCTACGGCGGCGTGACGGTCGCGATGGCGATCGAGTCGGCGATGATCCCGCTGCCAAGCGAGCTCATCCTGCCCTTTGCCGGCTTCCTGGTCTCCGATCTGACCGCGGTCGAGCCGCTCACGAGCGGCCCGTGGAACTTCTGGATCGTGGTCATCGTGGCCACCATCGGCAACACGATCGGGTCGGTCATCGGCTACTACATCGGCGCCTGGGGCGGGCGGCCGTTCCTAGAGCGATGGGGCAAGTATCTGCTCATCCGCCCGCACGAAATCGAGCTGGCCGACCACTTCTTCCAGAAGTACGGCTCGGCCACGGCCTTCTTGAGCCGCCTGCTGCCGATCGTGCGCACGTTCATCAGCTTCCCGGCGGGGGTGGCCCGCATGAACCTGTTCAGGTTCATCGTCTATTCCACGGCCGGGGCCTTCCTGTGGTCGACCGCTCTCGTCTGGGCCGGCGTCCAGCTTGGTGCGCGCTGGACCGAGATCCGGCACATGCTGCAGCCGTTCGACCTTGTCATTGCCGTGCTGGTCATCGGCGCGTTGGTGCTCTTCGTGTGGTGGCGCCTTGGCATGCCCGGCCGGGGCCGGCTGAGCCGCGGACCCGCCGAAGGAGAGTGACCTTGCCGACGCGCGATGATGCCTGGGCGCTGCTATGCGAGTGGACCAAGGGTGAGGCGCTGCGCAAGCACGGCCGCGCGGTGGAGGGCGCGGTCGGCTGGTACGGCAGGAACGTCTACAAGGTCACTGCCGCCGAGCTGGACACGTGGTGCGCGGCCGGGCTGCTGCACGACTTCGACTACGAGCGCTTCCCTGACCAGCACCCGCTCGCCGGCGTCGAGGAGCTCCGCCGCCGCGGCTACCCCGAGGAGCTGGTCGCGGCAGTGATGGGTCACGGCGACCACACCGGGGTGCCGCGCACGACCGATCTGGCGCGCGCCGTCTACGCGTGCGACGAGATGAGCGGCTTCGTCATCGCCGTCGCCCTCGTTCGCCCGAACCGCAGCCTGGACGAGGTCGACGTCCACTCTGTCACCAAGAAGATGAAGGACAAGGGCTTCGCCCGCCAGGTGCCGCGCGACCAGCTGGTCAAGGGCGCGGATGAGCTGGGACTACCATTCGAGGAGCACGTCGCTAACGTCATCGAGGGGCTGAAGACGGTACGTGGAGATCTCGGGCTATGAGTGAGACACAGGCCCAGCCGCGAACCCACACCATGCGCACGGTGCGCCTCCAGCGGCGCCTCGACGCCCAGCCGTACCGCGTCTACCGCGCCTGGTCCTCGCCCGATGCATTGACCACGTGGTTCCCCGATGCGGTCGAGGGCTCGCTCGCGGTGCGCGCGCGCAGCACGCTTGTCTTTCCCAGCCGGCGCGTCTGGTGGGATGTGTTGGCAGCCGAGCCGGAGAGCCACTTCCGGTTCAGCTGGCCGTGGTCGGATAGCGACGACCTGGTCACTACGGTCGACGTGACCGTCGCGCCGCGCGGCTATGGCAGCTTGGTAACCGTCGAGGACGGGCCGTTCGACATCTCTCGACCCGACGTTCTGGATGCCTACGCAGAGTGCCTCGCCGGCTGGGGTGAAGCGCTGGCCAACCTGCGCGCGGTGATGGACTTCTCGGTCGACCTGCGCCGCTACCGCTCCGGCTAGGCGGCCAGTCCAGTGGCCCAGCCACGGGGCGCTCTGATCCTTGCCGCTCTCTTCGCCTGGGGTCTATTCGCCTGGCTGGCGACGAGGGCTCTCGGGTCTGGGCCGCCGATCTGGCTGTGGCTTACGTTGGCTGGCTTAGTTGCTGGACTTGCCGTTCCGTCGCCGCGCGGCATCGCCGCCTTCACAGTGGGCGCCGTCGCCGCGTACCCAGCTGCCTGGACGGCAGGTTGGATTGTCTTTTTTGGCGAGAACTTTCTTCTGGTGGTCGTCGTCTCCTTCAGTGTCGCCTGGGCCGGATACGCCGTGGGCGCCATCGTGCGCCGAGGCCATTTGGGCGGCCGGTCTGTGCCGTGACCACTCACCTCACGAGCCCCAGCTCGGCGTCGCTGAACGCCTCGCGCATGAACACCGACGGCGCGGTCGGGTCGTAGACCAGCAACAGCGACTTTCGGGCACGCGTCCAGGCGACGTAGGCCAGGCGGCGCTCCTCCTCCAGCGCGCGGGTCGGATCGTCCGACTCCTCGAGCGTGCGCCGGCTGGGAAAGACGTGCTCATCCATCCCGATCACCGCGACGTGATCGAACTCCAGCCCCTTGGTGCCGTGGGCCGTGGCGAGGATGAGCTGCGCGTCGTCCCGGCGGAGCGCCGCTCGTCTTTGCCGCGCGTCGTTAATGGCGGCGCGCAACCCGGACGCAGTCTCGTAGGGCAACGCCCAGCCGATCAGACTGCGCGCCAGCCGGCTTGGCCGTACGCGCGTGCGCGCGAGCGCGACGGCCGGCCGCACGTCCGTGGGGAGCGCCGCGACGAGCGCGTCGAGTCCGTTCTCGTCGAGCAGCAGCCCATCTTCCGCGGCCCGGTACGGAATGCCGCGCTCGAGCGCGACCGCGGCGTACGGGACGAGCTCGGCGTTGGTGCGCGCCAGCACGGCGTGGACGCCGGGCGCCGCCGGCAGCCACGTGGTGAGCAGCCGCCGCGCACGGTCCAGGTCGTCACCGGGATCGGGTGCCAGCGCCAGAGTGCCGGCGGCGCCCGGTGTCGCGCGGATGGTCTTGGCGAAGCGCTCGGTATTGCCGCTGATCAGCCGCACTGCGCGCTCTACGACCGGCCGCGGACAGCGGTAGTTCGTCACCAGGTCGACCCGCCGCAATCCCGGGAGCGAGCCTGCGAGATCGAGCACGCGCCGCACATCGGCCAGCCGCCAGGCGTAGATCGTCTGGTCATCGTCGCCGACGAGGAAGATGTCGCGCCGCTCCCCGGCGAGTGTCAGGGCCAGCTCGAGCTGCGACCGGTCGACGTCTTGCACCTCGTCCACGAGGAGCGTCGCGCAACGCGCCCGCCAAGCGGCGAGCGCACCGACATCGTCGCGCAGCAGCGCCAGGGCGCGCCGGACCAGGTCGTCGAAGTCGAGCGCAGAGCGCTCATTCAGCCAGCTTTCGTAGGCGATGAAACGCTGCAACAGGTCTGTGTCCGGCTGGTCGGGGGCTGCGAGAAGTCGTTCTGCGTCGGTAGTCGTCAGTCGCCCGTCCAGCTTCAGCCGCGAGAAACCGTCGTCCAGGCGGCGCATCTGCGCGGCGGGTAAGGGACGGCCGCCATTGAGCGACGTCAGCACCTCGGCTCGATCTGTCAGGTTGGCCACCGGCGCGCCAGCCTCCGCCAGGATGTCGCGGCCCAGGGCGTGGAAGGTCCGCACCCGCGGCATCCGTCGCGGCGCAAGCGGTTCCAGTGCAGTGGCCAGGCGCTCGCCCAGCTCGTCTGCCGCGCGCTTGTTGAAGGTCACCGCGGTGATCGTCTGTGGGTCCGCTCCGGACGCGACAAGCCAGCACACGCGCGCGATCAGCGTCGTCGTCTTGCCGCTCCCCGCGGGAGCTACGCACAGCACCGGCCCGGGTGGCGCGGTGGCTGCCAAGCGCTGATCGGGCGCCAGTCGGTCGAGTCGGTCGGCCACCGCGGGGTGCAGGCTCACCGGGCGGATGGTCGGCCGCCCCGCTCACCGACGACTTGTTTTCGCCTTAGCATCGCCTTTCCGATGACTCCCCAACTCCAGGCGACGCTGGCCAAGCTGCCCACCAAGCCGGGTGTGTACCTGCTCAAGGACGAGCGCGGCCGGGTGCTCTACGTGGGCAAGGCGCAGAGCCTGCGCAACCGGGTGCGCCAGTACTGGCAGGCCAGCCGCGGCTCCGCGGCGCCGTTGCGCATCGAATCTGCGATCGACCGCGTGGCGGACGTCGAGTACACGATGGTCGACAACGTCAGCGAGGCGCTGCTGCTCGAGGCGACGCTGATCAAGCGCCATCAGCCGCGCTTCAACGTGCGCCTCAAGGACGACAAGTCGTACCCGTACATCAAGGTCACCCTGGGCGACGACTTCCCGCGCATCGAGCGCACGCGCAAGCTGCCCAACGACGGGTCGCGCTACTTCGGGCCGTACGCGAGCGCAAGCAGCGTCGACGAGGCGATGAACCTCATCCGGCGGCTGTTCCCGTTTCGCACCTGCACGATCCCGATCCGCGAGGGCGTGCGCGCGCTGCCCCGGCCGTGCCTGCTGTACCACATCAAGCGCTGCCAGGGCCCGTGCATCGAGGCCATCGGCAAAGACGCCTACCGGGCGGACATCGAGCAGGTGATGCTCTTTCTGGAGGGCCGCCAGGAGCAGGTCGCCAGGCGGCTGCGCGAGGAGATGAGCCGCGCGTCTGAGGCGACGGACTACGAGCGCGCGGCCGACATGCGCGACAAGCTGCGCGCCATCGAGCGCACGATGGAATCGCAGAAGATGGCCGCGTTCGCGCGGACCCAGCTGGATGTGCTGGGCTACGCCCGGCAGGGCGGCGGCGCGGCCGTGCAACTTTTCGCCATCCGCAATGGCACGACGGTGGCGCGCGACATCTTCCTGCTCGAGAACGTCGGCGACGCGCCCGACGTGGAGGCGCTGTCGGCGTTCGTGAAGCAGTACTACGCTGCCGCGTCGTCGATCCCGCCGCGCGTCCTGGTTCCCTGGACGCTGCCTGACTCACACGATCTCGCCGCTTACCTCGAGACGCGCCGCGGCCACAAGGTCGCCATCGACGTCCCGCAACGCGGCGAGCGCCGGGCGCTGATGCAGCTCGCCGAGCGTAACGCGGCCGAGACGCTCGCCCGCGAGCAGGCGCGCTGGCTGGCCGACCAGGGCAAGACGCTCGCCGCGCTCGAGGAGCTGGCTGGGGCTCTTGGGTTGCCCGCCCCGCCGCTGCGCATCGAGTGTTTCGACATATCAACGATTCAGGGCACGAACACCGTCGGCAGCATGGTCGTCTTCGAGGAGGGCCGCCCGCGCAGCGGCGAGTACCGCCGCTTCCGGGTGCGCACGACGGCTGTCGCCCCCGGTCGCCCGGATGACTACGCCAGCCATCGCGAGGTCCTGCGGCGGCGTTTCTACCGCGCCCTGGAGGCAGAGGAGGGGGCGGCGGAGGAGCTGCGCTGGCGCCTGCCCGACCTGGTCGTGATCGACGGCGGGCTGGGCCAGGCCAACGCGGCGCGCGGAGTGCTCATCGAGCTGGGCCTGCACGACCTGCCGGTGGTCGGCCTGGCCAAGGAGCGCGAGGAGATCTTCGTGCCCAACCTGTCCACGCCGCTTGTCCTAGCGGCCAACTCTCAGGCGCTCTACCTGGTCCAGCGGTTGCGCGACGAGGCGCACCGCTTCGCCATCACCTACCACCGCAAGCTGCGCGCCAAGTCGCAGACGCGATCCGTCCTCGACGACGTGACCGGCGTAGGTCCGGCACGCAAGCGGGCGCTCCTGCGAGTCTTCGGTTCCACGCGCCAGATGCGCTCGGCCAGCGTCGACGAGATCGCGGCGGTGCCGGGAATCTCGCGCGCCCTGGCGGAGACGATCCACGCCGCGCTGAACGCGTAGACCCTGCCAGCGGCTGGATGCTGCTCTGGCCCAGGGTTCCGCGTGGTACGCGTAACAGGGACCGAAACTCTCCAGATTGCCGCTCAGAACCGGTTGAGTCACAGCGTTCAGATTCTGTTGGGCGTTCCGCTGAGCGTGGGCCGTCGCGCGTCGTGCGTCTGGAGCCGAGGCGAGAGCGGCATTTGGTGGCGCGTGACCGCCAATGCGTCTGACTTCCGCGCCACATGCGGAATCGCCACCTGTCGGATTGCTAGCGGTTCGGGCTTGGCGCGCGGCGGGGGTCAAGCGTCAGCGCTGCTAACATCCCGGCCGAATGCGCAGGTTCCTTCCCCTGGTCATCATCGCGGTCGGCCTTGCCGCGATCGCCATCGATTTCGCGCCGCTCGATCGGCCGTTCAGCGATCCCGCGGTCAAGATCGACACCCGCCTGGGCCTCGACCTGCAGGGCGGCCTGCGCGGCGAGTACCGCGCCCTGCCGGCCAACGGCGTGGGCGTCAGCACCGACGGACTGGCCAACATCCGGACGATCATCGAGAACCGCATCAACCAGTTCGGCGTGGCCGAGCCGATCGTGCAGACACAGGGCAGCGACCGCATCGTGGTCGAGATCCCCGGCGTGACCAACGAGCAGGAGGTGCGCGCCCTGATCGGCTCCACCGGCCGGCTCGACTTCGTCGAGGTGCCACCCGCGCGAGCCAGCTCGGTCGTTCCCGGCCAGCCGATCCCGGCTGACCTGGCGGTCATCTTCAGTGGCGACAAGGTGAAGAGCGCCGCGCCCGGCTTCACCGATGCCGGCCTGCGCGCAGTCAATCTCACGCTCACGGACGAGGGGGCGCGCTTGTTCGACCAATACGCGGCGGCGCACTACGGCGAGCAGTTCGCGATCGTGCTCGACAACATCGTCGAGTCTGCGCCGGTCATCCGCGCCACGCGCTTCGGCGGCCAGGCCCAGATCTCAGGCAGCTTCACCAGCCAGGCAGAGGTCAACCAGCTGGTCACGGTGCTCAACTACGGCGCGCTGCCCAACGCCATCGAAGAGGTCAGCTTCAGCAAGATCAGCCCGACGCTCGGCCTGAACTTCCTGCAGCAGAGCCTGCTCGCCGGCGCCATCGGAATCGCCCTGGTTTTCGTCTTCATGCTGCTCCACTACCGACTGCCCGGCGTGGTTGCCTGCATTGCCCTCATCTACTACGCGCTCGTGGTGTACGCGATCTTCCGACTCGTCCCGGTGACGCTGACCCTGGCCGGCGTGGCCGCATTCGTCCTCTCGGTGGGCATGGCCGTCGACGCCAACATCCTGATCTTCGAGCGGACCAAGGAGGAGCTGCGCTCAGGCAAGACGCTCGTGTCGGCGATCGAGGCGGGCTTCAACCGCGCCTGGAACTCGATCTTCGACTCGAACATGTCGAGCATCATCACCGCCTCGATCCTGTTCTACTTCGGATCGGCGACCATCCGCGGCTTCGCGCTGGTGCTGATCATCGGCGTGTTGATGTCGATGTTCACCGCGGTCACGCTCAGCCGGCAGATGCTGCGCCTGGTGGTCCACCAGCCGTGGGCGCGCAAGGCGGCTTACTACGGCGTGGCGGAGGACGAGTTCACCGTCGCCACTCCCATCGCGCGGGCACGCGGGGCACGCGAGGCGTCAGCGCGTGTTTGACATCATCGGCAAGCGGCGCTGGTTCTACGCGTTCAGCCTGCTGATCACCATCCCGGGTCTGATCTTCATCCTCCTGACGCCGCTCAGCGGTGGCAAGGCGGGCCTGCAGTTCTCGATCGACTTCACCGGCGGCACGGTGTGGGAGATCCACTTCAAGGACGGCACGCCGACGACCGCCCAGGTTCAGGAGATCATGGCTGAGCAGGGGCTCCCGGGTGTCGCCGCCATTACGACGGCCGGCGACAGGGACTACGTCCTCATCCGGACGATCCAGATCGGCCTGGCCGAGTTCCCTGCCACGCCCAGCCCGCTGCCGTCGATCACACCGGCTGCGAGCGGATCTCCCGGCGCGTCCGGCTCGCCCGGTGCTTCCGGCACCCCCGGTGCTTCCGGCACCCCCGGTGCTTCCGCCTCTGCCACTCCGGCCCCGAGCGCCACGCCCAGCCCCACGCCCTCAGCGTCGCCCAGCCCGCAACCGTCTGCCAGCGCATCCGCGGGTGTGAGCCCGTCCCCGTCGGTCGCCCCCTCGCCGTCGCCCACGGCCAACCCCATTGGCCTGCCCACGGAGGGCCGGCTGGCCGACCTCCGCTTTGCCCTCGAGGATGCCTTCGGACCGATCGACGAGGTCCGCCAGGAGGCCTCCATCGGCCCCATCATCAGCGCTGAGCTGGCCCAGCAGGCGGTGCTGCTGTTCGTGCTCGGGTCGATCGGCATCCTGGGTTGGATGACCTTCCGCTTCGCCGACTTCCGGATGGGCATGACCGCGTTGGTGGCGCTGGTCCACGACATCATCGTTGTGGTCGGAGTGTTCGCCATCCTGGGAACCGTCAGCGGCCTCCAGATCGACGCGCTGTTCGTGACCGCGATGCTGACCGTCATCGGCTTCTCCGTCCACGACACCATCGTGGTCTTCGACCGCGTGCGCGAGAACCGCATCCGCCACGCCGGGGAGCCGTTCGCAGCGATCGTCAACCACAGCCTGCTCCAGACCGTCGGCCGATCGCTGAACACGTCGCTGACCACGATCATGGTCCTGACCGCGCTGCTGCTTTTCGGCGCCGATTCAATCCGCTCGTTTGTCCTGGCGATGGTCATCGGCATCATCTCCGGCACCTACTCGTCGATCTTCAACGCGAGTGCCCTGCTGGTCACGTGGCACGAGTGGAGCGAGGAACGCCGGCAACGTGAGTTCGCAGCCGTCCGCACACGCTGACACGGCGGGCGTGGCCGGCCAGGCAAGCTACCTGGCTAGGCTCGGCGCCCGCATCTCCGCAGTCGGCAACGTGCTCTGCGTGGGTGTCGATCCTGATCCCGCCGCTCTGCCCGCCGGCTTCACACCGGACGTCCATGGCGTCGAGCGCTTCGCGGCGCTGATCCTCGACGTAGCGGGCGCGCGCGCAGCCGCGGTCAAGTTCAATCTCGCCTTCTACGAAGCGCTTGGCTCGGCGGGGATGGCCGCGCTCGAGCGACTGCGCGCGCGCGTGCCAAAGGATGTGCCGTTCATCGCCGACGCGAAGCGCGGCGATATCGGCAGCACCGCCATACGCCAGGCGGTGGCGATCTTCGACGCCCTGGGCGCGGACGCGGTGACGCTCAACCCGTATCTGGGGCGCGACGCGCTCGAGCCCTTCCTCGCGCGGCGCGACCGCTTCGGGTACGTGCTGTGCCGGACGACGAACATGG
>Ga0209751_10007122_pt1 | contig 10295 bp, 8 predicted proteins | sample RifCSP13_1_FD_184019 | JGI IMG/M metagenome (GOLD analysis project Ga0209751, IMG submission 184019) | Soil microbial communities from Rifle, Colorado - Rifle CSP2_sed 13_1 (SPAdes) (version 2) | ecosystem: Environmental > Terrestrial > Deep subsurface > Rock core/Sediment | place: Rifle...
CACCAGACTTCGAATCTGGGGGTTGCACGTTCGAGCCGTGCCGGGCGCACCACTAAAAATCGAAATAAGAGCCGCTCTGCCCTGCGTTACAGGCCCGACATGGACTCCCATGCCGCGCCCTGGTAAATCGCTTGGGGCCATAAACACTGTTGTCAGGGGGTTCACGTGATCAGAACGATTTTCGCTGGTTCAGTCCTCGCGGCCGCACTTCTCTTCACTAGTCAGCCGGTGAAGGCCGAATGGCTGTGCGGACCGGATCAATGTGTGTGGGTAACGTATGATGTCGACGAGCCAGCCTTTGCCTTGGCTTGGGGCCCACCGATCTATCCCACCTGTTATTGGAAGCAAGGCATCTTCGGCCGCTGGAAAATGATCTGCCCGCGGTAATCGCGCCGCCGATTGCCTCACTAGATTGCGGCCGATCCTCGATCGATCATTGGGGCAGCAAGGACATGCGCGAGCCAGCATAAAAAGGGCGCCCGCCGCAGCGAGCGCCCTTCATGTTGGTGCGTTCTAGAGACGAATAGTCTCTACATCTTTTTCTCTGCGCACACGCTGGTGGCAGCATCCCACGCGCCGCCGGCCTTTTCGCAATCGGCCTGGTTCTTTGCGGTCGTCGGGTCTCCGGCGAAGGCAAGGCCGGTAAAGGCAAGCGCCAAGGCCAAGGCGAACATGGAAACGAGAGTTTTCATGACATTTTCTCCATTGCGTTTGTACTCGGGGGGTTCTGGCAAAACGCCGCTTGGTGGTGTTTGTTCCGGGGCCAAAAAGAGCCGTGGGAGGCCGGCCCTACCGCTTCAGCGAGACCGAGCCGCATTCGCCATCCGTTGAGTGCTATGATGAGCGCTAGCGATGGTTCGTTCAGAGGGGGGAAGCGCCATGACAGACGAGGCCTACACGCATGGCCGGCTGGGCTTGAGGGCGAGGCTGAGCGACTTGACGGCCGGAGCGAGGGATATGGCCCGCGCCGCCTTGAAAGAGGCGATGACGTGGGACGCCTATAAATGGACCGTGCTTGCCCTCTTGACCGCCACCTTCCTTCTGGTCGCGCTCTCTTACGGCGGCATCAGGGCTGAGCTTGCCGCGCTGAAACAGGCGCAGGGTGTATCCCCGCAGGATCTCGCTGCCATTCGCACCGAGCTCTCCGACATGAAGACCGGTCTCACGCAAGCCATGTCCGAGATAAAGTCGGGCCTTGACGACAGCATCGCCAAGATCAGCGCCAAACTCGACGCCCGACCGAAGGCAGCGCCGGCGCCCAAGCCGGCGGCGCGGCCGAAGCCGCAATAGGCGGATTATCGCGGTTTGCGCCGGCGGTCCCAGAGCTGATCGTCGAGCACCCGTTTCACCCGCTCATTGGCGGGGATGGCGTCGATCTCGCGCGTGAAGTCCTGATATTCCAGCTGCGCCTCTTGCGAGCCGAATCCCTGACTGATCTCGTTGCGCCATTCGAGCAGGCGCCGCCAGCCGCGTGCATCGCCGCCTTTCTCCGGCGGCGGGACCCCTACGGCCACGAGCCGGCGCATAACCATCTGGGCCGCCTCGCTCTCATCGTGGCCGGCCTTGATCAGAAGGTCGATCACGGCGGCGCTACGGGCGAGCAAGCTCTCGCTCGGAGGAAGCCGCTTGCGGCGATTGCGGACGCCCTCACCTTTCGTCTGCACCATGAGTTGACGGAGGTTCGCCTCAAGATCGACGAGGGGTTGCAGATCCTCTTGCGGAACGCCTTCCTCGGTGAGCTGGGCGACGATCACATGAAGGCACTTGGCGCCGAGCGAGATCTTGTCCGCGCCCTGAGCATCGTGCCCATGGGTCTGCCTTAGCGCTTTTAGCGCTGCGCCGATGCGGTCGATTGATGGCGAAAGCGTCTGCATGCCGGCATTCCAGGTAAGGTCGAACTCAAGGCATCTTGCCCGAATAGGGTAAAGAACTCGCTAGGTTTGACGGAGCAGGAAGGTTGGCGACCTCACCCGGGGAGCCTTGCCAAGCCCGCTTGGCTACGGCTAGAACGGCAAAAGACTCGGGCGCCTGCGGCTTGCAAGGCCTAAGCTCAAGCTCCACATCCGCGCTGGTGGGGGATCGTCTAACGGTAGGACATAGGTCAATCGCTAATTTCACTTTTATTACAATTAGTTAGGCTTTACTGGTGGCACTCGGACGAAGCCGAAACCTACCGAGAACAACCGAGCATTCTGGAAAACGGTTCGCGGCTAAGTTTTGCGGCCAGAGCCCGCTTCGGAAGGCTCGCGTTCGGAGGACCACTCGCAACGCAAGGCGGCGAGGTTGTATACTGATCTACATGATTAGTGACACAACCCGCGATCAAGTGAATTTGCTTTCTGAACAGGCGAGCCTTGATCTCTCGCAGCTGAACTATCGCGCCGCAGCCGCAAAATTTGGTGAAGCTGCTGCCTTGGTTACATCACAAGACCCGCAGCTCGCTGTTGTAATCATGCTGGAACAGGCGAAAGCGCTTTGGGACCAAGGCTACGAATTTGGCGACAATGAAGCACTTTTGGAGGCTATCGCTATTTATGGGCGTAGCTTGTCTCTCGTTCCTGTCACCGCCTTCCCAACTGTATGGGCCGTGACACAACGACATCTTGGCATTGCACTCGGTGTTCTTGGCGAACGCGAGAGCGGCACAGGCCGACTTGAGGAGGCCGTTGCCGCCTTTCGCGCGGCGCTCGATGTGCAAGCCCGCGAGCAAGACCGGGGTGAATGGTCCACAACACAGGATAATCTCGGCAACACACTTCTTACACTTGGCAAGCGCGCCGGTAATCGTGCCCTGGTTGAGCAGGCAGTCTACGCCCATCGTGCGGCTCTAACCGCTAGAAGTCCCAGTGATGGTCGCGCTTGGGCCGGGGCGCAGAACAATCTCGGCAACGCGCTTGCGACACTTGGCGAGTACGAGGAGGCCGTCGCTGCCTATCGCGCTGCACTTACTGAAAGCACTCAAGAGCGCGCGCCCCTCGATTGGGCAAACACCCAAGACAATCTTGGCACGGCGTTAATGAGGCTGGGCCTGCACGAGACTGGTACTGCGCGGCTTGAGGAGGCCGTTGCCACACTTCGCGCAGCGCTCACGGAAGGCACTCGCGAGCGCGCCCCAGTCCTCTGGGCACGTATTCAAAGCAATCTTGGTGTTGCTCTTCTAAACCTGGGGATGCGCGAGACCGGCACCGCGCGGATAGAGGAGGCCATCGCTGCATTTCGCGCTGCGCTTAGCGAGGAAACGCGCGAGCGCATGCCGATCCAGTGGGCGCAGAACATAGGCAACGAGGGTGAGGCACTATTGGTGCTTGCCGAACGGCTTGGCGATGCACAACTTGCACAACAGGCAGTTTCACAGTTGGACCAGGCTACGAAAGTGCTCGGTGACAGCGAGCATAACTATTCAGAACGGCTGTCAAAGGCGCGAGCTTTGTATGAACAATTGAACAGAAGGCAAAAGTCCCGCGGGATAGTAGGCACGGTAGCTAGGTGGTTTGGCTTTCAAGGTTCCTAGGTCACCGCCGCCATGCTCTCTGAGCGTGGAGACTTGCACGGTGGCGAAAGCGGTGTTTACAACAGGTTTTAACTGCTGGGGGATCGTCTAACGGTAGGACAGCGGACTCTGACTCCGCCAGTCTTGGTTCGAATCCAAGTCCCCCAGCCACCTAGCTTCTCTTATGAGCGAAGCGAATTAGAGAAGCTCGTGTCCCCGCGAAGGCGGGGACCCAGTCGCCGGAAATGGGTCCCCGGATCGCTACGCGTCCGGGGATGGCAGTGTTGCTAGGCTCGCTTCGCTCGCCAACCAACGCTAGCCAGTTCGAATCCAAGTCCCCCAGCCACCTTGCCTCGCCTGCCGGCGGGCCAGCTTCCCTCTGCACCAAGCCTCAGCGGGCGCGGAACGCTACACCGACCACGGTCCAAGCCGGTCAGTCAGGTTCCATTGGAGTTCATGGGTCGCCCCATAACCAACCCGCCACTTGGCTGGAAGCCACCGGCGCAACGTCAATTCGATGCGTCTGGTCAGTGTGGAGGTCTTCTCATGACCCTCGCTCGGGATCACGATCGCCCCCGATTGTCCGGCATGCTTCTCAAGCCATTTTGGTCCAGGCCCGCGCATATAGTGCAACTCGGGCCGATAACGGTCTGACAGATACCTCATAGCCTATGTCCCCTCGACGGCTCGTCTTCAGCCAGTCTTCACGTCGAGGGTCGGCTCAAGGAGTTGCAAATGCGTTTAATCTCCTCGGCCGGCGCGCCACTTCCCCTCTCTAGGGTTAATCGATGCTTGGCCCGCCGTGCGAGAAGCGAACGGCGCGGCGAGGCCGTGATCGTTTGCGCTCGCCAACGATTATGGGCTAGGCAGGTCACGCCTCTGAAACGCGATGGGTGAGTGATGGTGTTGAACACGCGCCGCCGGGTGCTCGGCCTTCTTCTTGCTGCTTCCGCGGCGGTTTTGCGGCTCCCGCCCGTGCCGCGCGCGCTTGCCGCCAAGAAGGACTGCTTCGAGTCGAAGGCCTTCGGGCCGTGGAAGGCGCAAGCCACCGATGCTCAGGCCGGCGCCCGCATCAACGAGGTGCGCTTTACCTCCGCTTGCGACCTTCGCGTCGAGATCCAGGTCGCCGCAAGCTTCGATGGCAAGCTCGTGGTCTATGGCGACCCCGACAAAACCCCGCTGCCAAAGAAATTCCTGAAGAAACCCGAGAACCGTCTGATCGTGCGCGATGAGACCGGCAAGGTCGCGATCGACGAGCCGTTGTGCGGCAACTGCACCGACATTTTCGACGACAAAGTGAGCCTCGTGCTGCCGCTCGCCACCGCACCGTTCTTCCGCGACGCCAAGTCCTGCGAGATAGCCATCAAGCTCGCCGACAATGAGGAATGCCGCTTCAAGGTCGATTGCGAGACCTTGCGCGCCGGCCTCGCTTGGGCGTCGGAGCGGAAGGAGGCCCTCGCGGCGCTCGCCGCCGAGGAGAAATGCGTCCCGCCCGAGGGCTGCTTCATCACCACCGCCTGTTGCGAAGCGCTCGGGCTTGACGACGATTGCTTCGAGCTTCGCACTTTGCGTCGCTACCGCGACGACGTGCTCGCTAACAGGCCGGGCGGCGTGGCCGACATCGCGGCTTATTATGAGCTCGCGCCGCTGATATTGGCGCGGCTCCCGCACGAGGCACGCACCGAAACGCTCCGCTCCGTCTATGCCCGTTACATTCTGCCCGCCGCGCTCGCCGCGCGGCTCGAACTCGACACGCTCGCCTACAAACTTTATGTGCGAATGATCGAGGAACTTGCTGGCGCGTTCGCACCCCAAGAAGGAAGGGGCGCGGGGGTGATCCCGCGCCCTCTCACCTGAACCACCTATGAAAGCGGAATGGCCGGGGCGCGAACCCCGGCCATCCTGACGCGTAGTGCCCTAGCTCTCCTGCGTTGGGAACGTCAGCGGCTCACCGACCGGCTCGAACGCCCAGATCATGGCGTCGCCCGTCGCGTTGCAGAGATGGAAGTTGCCGGCCGTATCCTGGACGAAGACGACGAAGCCGGGATCGGACTCAAACCCGTCCGGCGAGCTGGCCAATACCTTGCCGCCATCGGTCAGATAGGCCGCGCAGACCTTCTCGGCGATCTTCTGCGGCTCGCCTTCGTAGGTGCCATCAGAGGCAAGCTGCAGGCCGATCATCTCGGCGCCCGCCCCTGCCAACAGATCCTTCGTCACGATCGAGTAGGAATAGACGTTGCCGTTGGCATCGGCGTCGCACAGCCAAAGATTACCGTCCTTGTCGTTCAGCCAGACCAGGCTGAAACCGATCCCGCTGCCGTCGTCCACGGCGTTCACGACGCTGACCGGCTGCGAAGGATTGACCGTCGAGCAGGCCTTGATCGCGGCCTCATGGTCGGTCGTGGCCGACGCGGCGTTGGCCGAAGCCAGAAGGAGCCCGGCCGCAGCCATAACGGCGACGCCGGCGCCCGTAATCAGGGAATTGCGTTTCATTGTTGTCTCCTATGAAGCATGTGCCGTGGCGGAATTGCCGGCGGCGTGACCCTGAAATGGCGTGGGCCCGAGAGTGCCTTTGTGAGCCCCCTCACACTGGGCCCCTGGCGCCGAGGGGCCCTTCGGCCCCGGCTTCGCCGCATTGAGGCCGAGATGACGCCCCAGTCGAGGGTTAACCTCTGATCTAACAACAAAAACCGTTCAGCCCCCGGACCCGGGCTTACGCAAAAACACACGAACGCTTGCCAGGAGTTTTGGGCTCCCGGGCTTCGCGAATGGAGGGTCTCGCCATGCCGTGCCCATCCTTGTCTCCGAAGCTCCGGGCAAACGGCGCGCCGCGACGGGAACTTTTTCCGGTCGCAAGCGTAGAGCGGGGATACGGGGTGTGCGTTGCGTCGAGTTCTATCGCTTGTTTGTCTCGTTCTGATCGGTCTCTCTGCGGGCGAAAGCGCGCGAGCGGGCGAAAGTGTTGCGGCTCAAGGGAAGGCCGCGAACGCTTGGCTTGGCCTGATCGCTGGTTCGGCGGCCGCCTCGGAAACCGTGCTCGCGGCCGACATGGCTAGTCTCTTCCCCCAAGGCGCGGACTTGCGCGTCCTGCCCATGCTCGGCGACGCCGGCGCCGGCAATCTCGCGCTCCTGCTCGAGGGTCCTCATGCCGACATTGCCTTCGTCTCGACCGACGCTCTTGCCGAAGCCTCGGTCAGGGAGAAGGACCTCGCCGACAAGCTCGAACTCGTCGCCAGGCTCGCCCCGCAAGAGGTCCATATCCTGGCCCGCGCAGATATTGGCAGCATGTCGGACCTCTCCGGCCGACAGGTGAATATCGGCCCTGCCGGGTCGGCCTCTGCCGCCACCGCCGCCTCGCTGTTCAAGGCGCTCGGGCTCAAGGTCGAGCCGCTGAGCCTCGATGCCGCTTCCGCCATCGAGCAGCTGAAGCAGGGCGCGATTTCGGCCGCAATGATCGTTGGCGGCAAACCGTCGGCGCTGGTGAGCGCCATTCCCGTCAATGCCGGCATCCGCCTGTTGCCGATCCCCTTCGGCGTTTCTCTTGAAGCGACCTACCTGCCAACGCGGCTTGAGTCCGAGGACTATCCCAATCTGATCCGGGCGGGCGGCGAGGTGGCGACGATCGCGACCGGCATGGTGCTGCTGGCGGCGAGGTCGAAGACCGACCCTGGCTCTCAACAGCGCGTCGACCGCTTCGTCGCTGCGGTCTTCCCGCGCTTCGCCGAGTTACAGGCGCAAGGTCGCCACCCCAAATGGCGCGAGGTCAATCTCGCCGCGAGCCTGCCGGGCTTCAAGCGGACCCGCGCCGCCGAGGGTTGGCTCGCCGCGAGGCCGATGGCGGCAAGCGCGGGCCAAGCCCCCGCCTTGCCGGAAGGCCTCATGAGCAAGGAGCAGCAGGAGGCGTTATTCACGCGATTCATCGAGTGGCAACGCGGCAAGGAACGCTAAGCGCGGCTTAAGAGGGAAACACGGAACGGAAGGAGGTCTTGGTCAGTTCATCATAGCTTTCGCGCTCAGGGGCACGAGCGCGCATCGGTGGGGGAAATGGGGCGTGACCTGCGCGTGGGCACTCGCGCGGGCAAACGAGGGAGCATGATCATGATCGGTTCCAGTACGCCCTTGGCCGAGCAGCCCGAGTGGCACCCGGTACATCGGGCCAACGCGATGCTGCGCGCAGCCTTGCTGAGCTCTACTCGCCGCTCCGAACCAGCGGAGGAATTGCCCAGCGTTGAATCGCTGTCACGCGCCATCGACAGTGTGATGCAAGGGCCGGTGAGCATCACCTATCCGACGCCGCTGGCGGCGCGTCTCGATGCCTTGGCGGTCGAGGATGAATTCCCCGCCTTTGAGGGTCTCGTGAGCGGCGCGCCCCGGCGCGGCGGCGCAAGCGAGACGCTGCTCGCGCCAGCCGACGCCCCGCTGGACGAGGCCTCTCCGGAGGCGTGGGACGAGGCCGATGACGGCTTCGGCGAAACCGGTGAGCTTATGGTCGGCGTCCCACTCGATCCCGAGATGCGCATCCTTCCCTCGCAAGTTCATGTGCAGAGCCTTCTGCGCGAATTTCAGCGGCGGCAGCGCCGCGCCAGCCTGCTGGTCGCAGGCTCCATCGCCACGGCGGTTCTGCTGACCGTGGGGGGCCTTGTGCTCGCCGCCAGCATGAACGCGCCTCGGCCGGCTAACAGCGACAGTCGCCCCCCAACGCGCTCCACCTCCGTCGCCTGGCAAAGACCGGCCAACAGCACCTTAGACCTCGGACTTCAGCGCGCCGCGGTATCGGCCAATCGCGCCGCAAAGGGCGAGCCGCTGCTCGTCCCGGCGCCTGCCGGCGCGGCCCAAACGATCCTTGCCGCCAGCGGGCGGCAAATCGCTTTTGCACCGCTCTTGCCGCCGAGCCACGCCGGCTACCTCCTCATCCGCGGGCTTCCCGCCGAGGCCACGCTTTCCGCCGGACGGAAGAGCGAGAGCGGGACCTGGCTCGTCAAAGGCGAGCATGTTCACGATCTCACGCTCTCGATCGGTGAAGCCACCGAAGGCGACTACCCGATCGAGGTCTATGAGCTTCAGTCCGGCGACGGGCCGCAGGCACGCCGCCGCCTCGTGTTGCGGGTCGAAGCGCCGGCGCGGACATATGCTGCTGCGGCGGCCCCTGACATGGGCTGGGCCTCGGGCCTTCTCGACGTGGTGCCCAGCGCCCATGCCGCCGAGGAGACAACCGTCCCGGCCGAAGCCGCCGTCCTGCGTGAGAGGGCGAAGCGGCTTCTCGACGAAGGCGACATCGCCGCGGCCCGGCTCCTCCTCCTCCACCTTGCCGAGCGCGGGGAAGGCGAAGCGGCCTACGAGCTTGCCCGCACCTTCGATGGCGAGATGCTCGCCGCCCTTGGCGCCATCGGCGTGGACGGCGATCTCGCGCAGGCGCGCGGCTGGTACCAGCGGGCGTCGCAAGACGGGAACGTCAAAGCCGCGGAGCGTTTGAAAATCCTCGCTAGTCTTTCTGGAACAGGTCCGTCCGACTAGCGCGAGGAAGGCCGCAGCCGTTCATCCGAGGGAAACCAATCGGGGGGAAATGGCGGCTGCGGCCACGATTTTCAGACGAGGTGACGGCGCCTCAGCTCGCCGAGCACCGCCTCGGCGAGGGACTCTGGGCTGGCCTTGCTCGTGTCGAGCTTGAGCTCGGCCCTCTCCGGCGGCTCGTAGAGGGAGTCGATGCCGGTGAAATGGGTGATCAGCCCGGCGCGCGCCTTGACGTAAAGCCCCTTGGGATCGCGCGCCTCGCAGACCTCGAGCGGCGTATCCACGAAAATCTCGATGAATTCCCCTTCCTCGAACAGATCGCGCGCCATGCGCCGCTCCGAGCGGAAGGGCGAGATGAACGACACCATGACGATAAGGCCGGCATCGACGAACAGCCGTGCGGCCTCGGCCACGCGGCGGATGTTCTCCACCCGGTCGGCGTCGGTGAAGCCGAGATCTTTGTTGAGGCCGTGGCGGATATTGTCGCCGTCGAGCAAATAGGTGTGCCGCCCCATGGCGTGCAGCCGCTTCTCGAGCGCATTGGCGATGGTCGATTTGCCGGCGCCCGAGAGGCCGGTGAACCACAAGATGCAAGGCTTCTGCTCCTTGAGGCCGGCCCGTGCCGCCTTGTCGATGGAAAGCTCCTGCCACTGGATATTGGTGGCGCGGCGCAAGCCGAACTCGATCATGCCGGCGGCGACGGTCGCATTGGTGAAGCGGTCGATCAGGATGAACGAGCCGGTGTCGGTGTTTTCGGCGTAGGAATCGAAGACCAACGCCTTGGCTGTGGTCAGATTGCACAGTCCGACCTCGTTGAGCTCGAGCGTCTTGCCCGCCACGTGATCGAGATTGTCGACATTGAGCTTGTATTTGAGGCTCGAGACAGTCGCCGTCGTGGTCTGGCCGCCGCATTTCAGCGTATAGGCGCGGCCGGGCAGCATCGGCTCCTCGTCGAACCAGATGAGCCGCGCCGCGATCTGATCGGCGATCGACGGCGCGGCCTCGGGAAGGGCGATGATATCGCCGCGGCTCACATCGACCTCCTCGGCGAAGGTCAGCGTCACCGCATCGCCTTCTTGCGCCGCCTCGAGATCGCCGCCGGCGGTGACGATCCGCGCCACATGCGCGCGCTTGCCCGAAGGATGGATCACCACCTCCTCGCCGCGGGCGATCTTGCCGCTGGCCACCGTCCCCGCATAGCCGCGAAAATCGAGATGCGGCCGGTTCACCCACTGCACCGGAAAGCGGAACGGCCGCTCCCTTTCGCCGCGGATGACATCCACCGTCTCCAAAT
>Ga0209751_10007123_pt1 | contig 10293 bp, 9 predicted proteins | sample RifCSP13_1_FD_184019 | JGI IMG/M metagenome (GOLD analysis project Ga0209751, IMG submission 184019) | Soil microbial communities from Rifle, Colorado - Rifle CSP2_sed 13_1 (SPAdes) (version 2) | ecosystem: Environmental > Terrestrial > Deep subsurface > Rock core/Sediment | place: Rifle...
ATCCGCTATTCCCCCGGATTCTCGACATCCACTCCGTAATGTTCAAGCCAGTAACTCAGGATCATCAACGCCCAAAGTGTATTGGCAGTATCGGCGCGTCGTTTCCAGTGCCTTTGAAGCAGCAAGGCAAGCTTGTCCGTCCGAATGACCTTTGCCAAGCGAAGTCCGGGGTCGAGCAATCGGGAAGCAACGTATTTCTTCAGCGGCCCGCGGAACCAGCGCGCCAGTGGAACCGAGAATCCGTGCTTGGGTTTCGACAAAGTCTCCTTCGGCAGCAGATTCCCGAACGTCTGGCGCAGGATCCACTTTTTCACTCCTCCGCGGTACCGGAAACGGTCAGGTAAGGAATTCGCAAAGGCCATGACCTCCCTGTCCAGAAAAGGAACGCGGATCTCAAGCCCAATGGCCATGCTCGCCCTGTCAGCCTTCTCAAGATACGAAGTCAACAGGCGGTCCTGGTCAATTCTGCACAGTCTCGCGATCGGCGGTACCGCAGGGCCCGGGTCGCAGTACCGGTATGTTTCGGCCCCGTTTATCAATGGATTTCGCCATGGCTCCTGAAGCAGCGATTCCAGGTCCTCGTCCCACAAAGCTCGAAGACAGAGATCGTGCCTCGAGATCGGGTCGGTCACCCGGCAATAGCGAACAAGCGCATTTAATCTGTCCAGTCCGGGCAAGATGTCTCCTAGAAGCCCCGCAGGAACCAACCACGCGAGGAAACGCGTCTGTGGATGGGTATTGAGCCAGGACTCAATAACGTAACGCCGGTAACCGGCGAACAACTCGTCCCCCCCTTCGCCCGAAAGGCAGACGGTGACATGTTCACGGGCAAGGCGGCAAAGCAACATCAGGGGCAGGAGTGCGGGATCCGCAAACAGGTTATCGAAGTGAACCGGTATCTCTGCGATCAGTTTGAGCAGGTCGTTTTCCGATGAATAAAGGACATGATGGGATGTCCCGATGTGCCTCGCCACGCGCTCGGCGTCAGGCGTTTCATCATACGCCTCTCGTCCGTTCCGGAATCCGAGAGAGAAGGTCCGGGTTCTCTCCGGGCCGAGGATCTTCGCTGCCAGGCAAGTCAATGTGCTGGAATCCAGCCCGCCGCTCAGGAAGATCCCCACCGGAACGTCTGCGACCAGCTGGCGGCGCACAGAATCTTCGAGCAACGAGCGTAAACGTTCTTCGCAATCGTCGTCGCGCCTGAATTCGGTCGGCGTGAGGATGTCCCCGGCATCATATCGGACAAAGCATCCCTGCCTCGTCTCCCCGCCCCTCCACTCCAACCAGTTTCCGGAAGGCAATTGTCTCACTTCGTTCAATCCGGTCACGCTGGCAGGGCAGTACCCATACATCAAGAAGGACTGCAGACCGCTTCGCGACAGCCGCGGTGCAAAGCCGGGCACACACAGGAGGGCGGATATGGTCGAGGCAAAAGCGAACGAGGAACCGTTTCTCCAGTAGAACAACGGCTTGATCCCCGGGAAATCCCGGGCGAGAAGCAGCGACCGCTCCCGGTTATCCCAAAGTCCCAGCGCGAACATGCCGTTGAGCCTGCCCAGCGCGTCTTTCCCCCAAGCAGCGAAGGCCTCTAGTACAACCTCCGTGTCCGTTCTGGACCTGAATCTCACGTCGTGGTTTTTTTCTAGTTCCTTCCTCAGCTCCGGGAAGTTGTAGACTTCCCCGTTGTATACGATTCGGTATCTGCCATCCGCGGAGATCATCGGTTGACGACCGGCAGAAGAAAGATCAAGGACAGAGAGACGTCGGTGAGCTAGGACCATTCCGTCATCCGAATAGACTCCACAATCATCCGGCCCACGATGGCGTAGCGCTCTCGCGGCTTTCCGTCCTACCGCCTCCAGTAGCTCCGCCGGCTGTCCGGGATCAATGAATCCGGCTATTCCACACACGAGGGAGCAACACCATAATCCGGGTTTTCTGCCGGCTGATCCGTCACGATTCCGGCTGTGACGGAAGAGCTGATACCGGCTATCCCGTAGTCGTTCACGTCGATCAGCTCCTGTAATACATCCGACCCGGCCATCCCGAAGCCGAATAGGTCCTCCCGCCGACAAGACGCCAGCTGATTTCATAAAGAAACCTGCGCGCCGCCCTCGGCCCGCGAACCGGCCCCCAGATCATCGAATAGCCGGACGAGAGGGCCTTTCCGAGTGTCTGCAGCCACTTGTTCGCTTGATGTTTCTTTCTTGCATTTTCAAACTTCGGCCAGTCGATCGTTCTCGTCCCGAGTGCTCGTCCCTGCTTCACGGCCTCCTCTTTCTGCTGTAAAGCGTGGCTCAGAACTTCGATCAGGCGTCTTTCATATGTGTGTTCCTCACAAGTCCGCTTATACCCGGCCAATGCGATGGCATCCCGCTCGGCGGGGTGGTCGAGATAGTAGCGAATCTTCTCCCTCAGGTCTTCTCGATCGAGGAATACCGATACCTCTTTCCCGGGGATATAGTAATCCTCGATCCTCTTCGCCCACTCGGTGAGCAGGAATCCACCGGCGCCTGGAACCTCGAATATCCGGGCTTTGATCTGGTTGATCCGCCGCGGCAGCATACCTTCCCAAGTCGGGGGGGCGTTCGAGAAGTTCAAGCTGACCGCGGATTCCCGGATAATCCTGCGGACCTCGGAAGTGTCGACAGAACCGTTCGGCCATCCTTTGCCAAAACAAGCCACTTCGACACCCTGCCTGCGGAGCCATTCAATCCATGGCCGACGCCTGCCATGCGCTGTGCCAATGAAGGAAACGGGATACCGGCACCCCACCGCGGGCAATGGCGCCATCAGGGAATCCGGATTGGCCCCCCACTGGGTCAGCATTATATGGGTGATCCCATCCCTGAGATAACGCCGGTAGGCCTCTGGATATGTCGTCGTGAAAGCATGAAAAGCGGGAGCCAGGAATCGCGATGATTGAGAATATTTCCACGAATCGTCCGTTGTCCAGTTGACAGTGGCGGTAAAACCGGCATCGCGTAAGATCTCCCAAGTTTCCAACCAGACTTCGTAGGTGAACATTACGGAAAAGACCACGTCTGGGCGATGCCGCTCCACCGTGCGGAGAAGGTTCGAATTGAGTTCGGCGAAATCACGGGCGCAATCGCGGTTCCAGCTCTCTAAGAACAAGACCTCGTGCCCCAGTCTGCGAAAGGCGGGAATGAAATGGGTATATTCGTACCCCTCCCCCCGTGTGGGATCGCCATAATTGTGCTGGCCGAAAACGCACAGGATACGCAAGTTACCTCCCGCGCACTGCCGTGACAAAATATCCTGCAGTGAAGTCCCTTTCCCGGTCCAGCGGGTCCAAGAAGTAACAGAGAAGCGGGCATGCGACAAAAAGCCACGGGAGGAGAAGGAGCCAGAGGGGTAACAGGAAAAATTCTCTCATGCCCCGCCACGGGGCGAGGAGCATCGCAAACCGGACACTTTCCTGCCCGTAGAGTTTGAAAAATCCGCCGTTCGCCTCTACCCGGATATCGTCGAAACCGGCCTCGCTAAGGTGTGTGCGATACCAGTATGGCGTGTAACCACCGTAATAGTGATAAGGTTGCTGGTGTAGTCCCGAACCCAGCGGAGCTGTGAGCAGGAGCTTTCCACCCGGCTTAAGTATCCGCGCAAATTCCTTGACAGCAAGGATCGGTTCCGCCACGTGTTCTAGGACTTCGGTGCATAGCACAACGTCGAAGTTGGAATCCACAACGGGGATGGAAAGAACATCACTGAGGTAATCGATCTTGCCATAACCTCTCTTTCCCGCTACCTGCTCGGGATGCAGAAGAGTGAAATCGTGGGTCTTGTACTCACAGTGAGAGAAGTGCTCTCTATACGGGCACGAACCGGCGCCGGCATCCAGCACTTGGGCACCGCTCTTGATCTTCGCCGCCTGACTCATCACCCAGTGATCGCGGCTTTCCGAGTTATAGAGCCAGATCTTCCTCAAACCGAACACAAACATCTTAATGATTCCGTCCACCTTCGGCCGGCTTCCGCGGAAGATTCAGATCACCGGTTTTTGGAATTCGAACATGCCACAGCCGTATTCGCAAATCACCGCATCGTTAATGGTTGTGTGGGGGAAATAATCGCCATTGTCGCTCACCAGCGCGAAATCCATGAGTCCCAGGCCCCCGAACATCTTGATCACCGTCTCGGGCGCAAACACGCGATGGGCATTGAACTCGACTCTTTCTCGTCCGACGGGGACGGAAATTAGCAGACGCCCCCCGGGAGAGAGGACCCGTAACAGTTCCCGGGCTGCAACTACCGAGCCATTCGGGTCAATTGTCTCTCCGTAGCGGCCAAGCCCGATGTGTTCCAGGACATGCATGCAACTCAACGATCCGACACATTCGTCGGAGAGCGGTAGGCACCGGATGTCCCCCGCGACGCTTGTGAGGCGCGCCACCTTAGCTCTCACGGGCCGGTAGTCGATGAACAACGTTGGCACTGCCGCGCTTATCACGCCTACCATCAAGACGGAAGAACCTATGTCCACGTGACGATCGGGCAAGCGGGCCTGTAGTTTCCGTGCCGTCCAACAAGATTGGAAAAAGTAGTGGGCATCGAAGGGAGTATGCTCCGTCCAATCGGACAGGCAAGGATAACTGTCCCGAAACCTGAGACTCCCATGTCCCGCGATTTGGCGGTACCGAGCCCAATGCGCAAAATACCTCGGCAGTTGAGCCAGAGAAAACATCCGGCGAGGGTCGATGAGAACACTAATCCAGTTGCGCAATAACATGGACGACCGGCTGATGCCCTTCATACGGCAAGATCTCTGACCGCTGAACCTTCTTTCACTTTCGCCCTGTGGAAACGGCGCAGAATGTGATGTCTCCAGCGAACGAGGAAGCCGTAATAGATTCTCATCCGCATCCGTTCGAATGCATCTATACCAAGTTTATCAATCATGCGGCGACGGCACATTCCCCGTTCATGCTCGTAACCCCATACATTGCGAATAGACGTCTGACCTTCATGACGGCGAAATGCGCTGAACGTTTTCGGCACATGTGTGCACTTACCGTAAATACTAGCCTTCAAGAAGAAATCGTAATCCGCGGCAAACTTGAGCGATGGATCGATTCCCCCGACCCTCTCGTAGAGTGCTCGGCGCCAGAAACAGGCATCCTGCAATGGCGCCCATCCTCCGTAAAGCATCATATCCTTAAGCGATGCCGTATATCCGCTGCTGTGAAAGATCACCCGGCTCTTTTCATCAATATAGATATCGTCGCCGAAGATTAGATCAGAACAGGTTCTATTAAGTTCCTGACGTGCCTGTCGCAAGGCTCCTTTAAGCAACAGATCTCCGGAATTAATCCAGCAGAAATATTCCCCGCTGCAGCGCTGAAACCCTTTCACCAATGCCTCGGCGTAGCCGTTATCCGGTTCGCTCAACCATCCCGAGAGCTTGGTTCTATACCGCTCAATGATTTCCGCGCTTCCGTCCGCCGATCCTCCGTCGATAACGTAATATTCATCGCCAGGTTCTAAATTTACCAAGACGGATTCTATCGTCTCCGCCAGAAATCCAGCCATGTTATAACTTGGCGTTACAACCGAGAAACATCCTTCGACAGCCATGGGAGTAAGAGGCCTTTTACTTCTCAGTGTTTTCTTAAGTGATTCCCTCTGAACGGGGGGAACCCAATGGAAATGGCCCTATTGACGGAAGTAAAAGCAATGTTGCGAAATATCATTAACCATTTCGCCCTCTTTTCTGTCGATCGAATCGTTGGTACTGGTCCTTGTTTTATCTAGCCAATCCGTCGGTGGTTCAATACCATTTCCCAGACGTTGATCTGCCGACAATGCGGGTATTTCATCTCCACGAGGCATCGAGTTTTATTTATTTCCGGATAATGTAACATGTATTTAATTGAATTGTAACATTTATACTAAAATATTGATTTTTTATATCGAATATTCCGAGGTATTGTTGCAGCGAACATAAAAATATATATACCTATATTCCATGGGAATATCTCGAAAAAGAGCGAATTTACTACAATCCCTGTTATCACAGCAATCCTCCAATGCTCTGAAAATTCGTATCTCTTTAAAAGATATATAAAATACATTATCATAAGAGAAATAACCCAGAGTATACCAAAAAATCCATATTGATACAGTATTGATATAAACGTATTGTCAAAAGTAGGAGATTCTGTAACAATTTCTGGATCTTTTCTTTCTTCCATAGATAACCCTTTCCCATAATAATACCAATTAGATCCTGGTCCATATCCAAATAATATCGCATCAGAAAAAGTTGTAACTTCTGTTATAGCCCTATTCCATTGTATCAACCTATATAAGACATTCGGGTCCTCTTTTACATTTTCTAATCGGCCAAAAAAAGCCGTTCTGATATTAAATCTGTCTATTTTACTTTCTTCAATAAATAAATACATGCATATAGTAATACTTAGCATAACTATAGTGGAAACAAAAGTAATTATCCAAATTTTAGATAATATCTTTTTTTTATAAAAAGCGATAACATACATTAACAATAATACAGATATTGATATTATAAAGCCCAACCAACTACTTCTAGAAAATGATAGAAATACCATCAATGCGTTTATTATGAATACAAATGTATGTTTATATGAATTATATTGAATGCAATGATGCAAAGATAATACCCCAATACATGAACAAAACATTCCTAAGGGTATAGGATTCCCAATCAATGATATGGGTCTAATATAATTTTCAATTGAAGGAATTATATTTACTTTATCAGAATTAATACCAAAATATTCTATGAGAATCAATGTCCATTGCTTTTGTAAAATAATTTCTACAAATCCTACAAAACATACTATAATAGAAACATAATATAAAAGTGTTTTTATGATTTCTACTTTTTCTATATTCTTTATATAAGATAACATTATAATGTTCATAACTATAAATACGTATATAAAATATGAGAATCTTATTGCATCTGGAATGATATCCATATTTCCTCGCATTAACATAATACTTCCACTTATTAATGGTATTAAAATAAATGTGAAAGTAAATATATTTGGACGAGGAAATTTATTTGAACCCAACAATATCAATATATATACTAAAGACAATATAAAAGTTATAATATATGGCTTTACAAATTCAGCTTTAATATAAACTGGATAAAGCAATGCAACCATCGAGAAGACGATAAAATATGCATTTGTTATAGAAACATTCTTAATTCTTAACAATATACTAGGCCAATATTTATAAAGATATTTGAGAGACTATTTAGCTCAACTTTCTGATTAAAAACAATATTATAATCATTTGAAAAACCCTTATTTGATATTGTAAATATTTCTTAACGCTCATAATATATTACTTATTGCTTATATCGCCAATTAACGTTCGTTCTTCGCCAGTTAACATACATCGCCACGATACTAAAATAAATAATGATAAAGTTACAAAAAGGATAGCAAATTTTAAAAGGGGAACAAAAGGCAAAAACGAAATTATGATAAAAATAATTGTGCCAATTATTATTTTAGGATACCTACGATCATGAAATATACTTATTTTTACATATCTATTTGCTATATAGAAAAGAAATGTTGTGTCTAACATATACCGTCCCAGTCCCGCGATGGCTGCTCCTTCAATCCCAAATCTTCTTATTAATACCAACATCAAAACGATATATATTGGTAATTCAATAAGGAGCAATTTCGCCGGAAGATCTGGCCTACCTACACTTTGCAAAAATATAAACGGAATTTGTGCCAAACAATTGAAGAAAAATGCTAAAGCTAGGCTTTGAAGAACTACGGTGCTATTCTTGGCAAAATCTGTTCCTAACCAAAAATATAAACCTTCATGTGCGAAAGTAATAATCGTTATAATAATCGGGAATGTTGATATAAAAATAAATTTTATCCCTCTTTTGAACCATAGTGTTGTAAAATTTGGATCTATTTCTAAACTCGTCGTAAAAGCTGGGAAAAGGACTGCAACCAATGAGGCGGGAATAATAGCAACTTTGTTAACAACTTCTAACGGCGTGGCAAAATAGGAAACTGCAGTTAAGGAAATTAACGATCCAATCACAAAACGGTCCATATAAATCATTATAGGATTAACAATTCCTGTAACAGTTAACCAACCCCCAAAACGTAACATTGACTGGACTATCGACATGTTCACAGAAATACCATGTCTTAGTGCAGGAATAACGTGGAGGCACATTGCTAAATGTATTAACAATACAAAAAATCTTCCAACTAAAAAAATTACCACTATTGGGATAAAACTAATAGAAAACGGTAAAGCGAGTAATGGCCCCGCATAAGTTACCAACCCCATGGGGATCCGACCCGCAGTTAATAAATCAAATCTTTGTTTTGCCTCTAATATTCCTCGTAATCCCGTAGTGACGATAACAATTGGTATTAGGGCTCCCAATAGGTAAAAAGATACCAGAATCTCGTTTTGTAGATCCTTAGTTATTTTTAGCAAATCTTTTACTATCCAGGGGGCAATAAAAAACATAAGAACAGCCCCAAATAATCCCATAATCAGTATAAGAAACATTGAAGTCCATACTAGAGTTGGGATTTCTTCGTCAAGACCTTTCCCTATATATTCTGCTACGCGATGGGTTAGAGCTCTCCCCAAGCCAAAGTCAATAATCCCAAAATATCCTATAATCCCCCATGCAATTGTAAGTATTCCAAATCGTTCGGTACCTAAACCACTTACCATTTTTGGTATGGAGATAATGGCCACTAAAATTGGGGCGCTTAGACCAATAAAGTTCAATACGGTATTTCGCGCCAGTAATCCACCGCCCATCAGTTTTTTATTATGATCCACTATTATCTCGCTGATAGATCAATTAAAAAAATCATTTCGCAAGACGCAATAACTTTGATTAAGCCTCTGATTTTCTGGGATTCAACAAGTACAGACTATTGATAAAGACATTTGATTAAAACAATAGCATTGGTCATGTATGCCATTACAATAATCTATTATCTTCTTGACTTTAGATATACAACAAGAAACATACTTAAAAACATATATGAACTAATCGTTACCAAAATTGTCCATAATGCTCTTCTGGGCTTCGATTTCCGATCCGGTTACACGCGCAGAATCGATCACTTTGAATCCAAACTGTTCCCGGTTCCGAGCCATCATTTCTTTTTCCACTTCCTGACCGTACATGGAATAGAGTCGATCCCTGGTCAGGGCATCATGGGTTTTCCCGATCTGCTCATCGATAAGTTTCTTGTTTCCAACGGACCACTAGAACGCCTCTTCCTGAAGAGAGTTTTCCCCTCATCCGGATTGTACTTTACGAACATCAGTCAATCTTTCTTCGTTCTATAAAAAAGGCTAATAAAATCGAGAATAAAAAAGCTATAAACGTAGAAAAAGCAACCATGATTGCCTTTTTCGGCTTCACTTTCCTTTCCGGTTGCACCGCTTTATCGATGATTTGAATGACGACGGCGTCTCTCGCCTCATCCAGCTTGGCCATTTCATATTGTTTCGCCAATAGTTCGTAAAGGGTTTCGTTGTATTTTACGTCCCGCAATTTTCGTAAATATTCCATCCCGACGGAGGGCATCCTTCCCGTCGGCATGAGAGGGTCGGGGCTGTTCCCCCCTTTCTGTTCCAGTTTGTTGAGTTCCGCCTTCAGCCCCCGCAATTCCTCCTCGATTCTTTGAAGATCGGGATTCTGGGGAGTCGCAAAGGTCTGCGCCACTTTATATTGGACTTCCCTGGCAGCGATTTGCGCCCTCAAGTTTCCGATCCCCTGGATTACTGTTCTGGCCTGGTCGTCGATCTTCAATGCTCCGGTTTTTTCCTGAAAGCCTTTTATTCCTTCCTCCGCACTGGCCAACGCCAGCTTTATATCCTTTAACTGTTCTTCGAAAAAGAGCCTTCTCTGCCCCGCCTCGGTGAGGGCAAGTCCCTTGGAGACTCCGATCATCTCCTCCACGAACGCGTTCGCCATGTCCGCTGCCCTTTTCGGATCCCGGTCTTCCACGCTGACAACAATCATCCCGTCCTTCCCGCTTCTCGCAGCCAGTGCCTCGGCGAGATCCTTTCTCGCATCCTCCCGGTATTTCGCGTCGTATAGTTTCATCAATCCGAACCGGTCGATGATTTTGTCATAGACCGTCCTGCTGCGAAGGAACCCGATATACATCTCGTTTGGATTTTTTATGCCGACGGCGCTCGACGCCAGGCTTGCGAACCCGCCCATCTGGTTCAACAATTGTGAGGCGATACTGGAGGAATTCT
>Ga0209751_10007124_pt1 | contig 10293 bp, 6 predicted proteins | sample RifCSP13_1_FD_184019 | JGI IMG/M metagenome (GOLD analysis project Ga0209751, IMG submission 184019) | Soil microbial communities from Rifle, Colorado - Rifle CSP2_sed 13_1 (SPAdes) (version 2) | ecosystem: Environmental > Terrestrial > Deep subsurface > Rock core/Sediment | place: Rifle...
ACATTGCGCGCTTTCAGCGAGGAAGAAACGGAACGCATCGTTCAGGGATTGATGTAAAGCGGTCTGACCCACATCTTAGTCCCATCAGCTCTGTCTCCCTGCCTGGCGCGCGATGGTCATCACGGTGATATCGTCCACCTGAGGTTCGGATTCGGCGAAAGCGAATACACTGGCTATCAGGGCATCCTGGATCGCGGCTGACGGGCGACCCAGGTTGGCTCGCACGGCAGCCTGCATGCGGCTCTCGCCGAACAGCTCGCCAGTGGGGCGCATCGCGTCGGGGATGCCATCGGTGTACAGCAGCAGCAGCGCGCCCGGCGGGATCTCGGTGCTGGCCTGTTCCCAGGCGACCCCATCACTGATCCCCAGGGGTATCCCCGTCCTGCCCAAGGCTCGCGCCGGTCCTTCTTGAGAGGGCAGGAAGATGAAGGGCGGCGGGTGACCGGCGTTGCAGTACGTCAGGCGGCTGTTGTGCAGGTCGAGCACCCCGTAAAACAGGGTGACGAACAGGCCGGATTTCATATCCGCGATGATGCGTTGGTTTACCACTTCCAGCAGCCGCCCCGGGTTATCCGGATAATCGGCGGCGTAAGTGCGCAACAGGGTGCGGGCGAGGGCCATCAGCAGCGCCGCGCCCATGCCCTTGTCCACCACATCAGCGATCACAATACCCACCCTGCCGTCGGGAAGCGCCAGGAAGTCGTAGAAATCGCCGGAGGTCTCCCGAGCTGGTCTCCAGATGGCGGCGACATCCCAGCCCGGAGCTTTCAGCGGCGCTTCGGGCAGCAGGCTGGCCTGCAGCCGCCCGGCCATAGCCAGCTCCTGGCGGCGGATGCTCACCGTGTGCAGGGCGCGAGCGGCCTGGTTCAGGAAGCCGTTGAGTTGCAGGTCGCGCTCCCGCCCTTCATTCAGGGGATCGCCGACAAGCTCGTCGAATATCGCCACCACCCCGAGCGGTTTACCCCCGGGGACGATCATCGGGATCGCGCGCATCACCCGACCTTCGCCTTCGTGGCCGCGCAGCGGAACCTGCTGGCGGTAAGCCCGCGCTTCCAGCCGGTCGGCGACGAGCGCGATCTGGCGGTCTCGCAACAGCTCGCCGTTCTGGTTGACCTCCCCTGAACCGATCAGCCGCAGGTGGTTCTCCTGCGGCGGGCAGTACCAGACCTGCGCGTCGCTCACCCCAAAGGCGGCGGAGAGCCCGCGCCGCAAGAAGTGCACCGCCTGCGCCAGGTCCTGAGAGGCGTAGATCGAGTTGATCGTGGCAGGCAGCAGGTCCAGCCGGGATTGATGGTTGCCGGCGTAAATGCTAGCCTCCAGGTAATTGATCGCCGCATCCCAGCGCCCGGCCATCGCCAGCACGTGCCCGACCCGTCCAGGCGTGAAATGCTGGGCCAGGAAGCGCCGGTAGATCATGTTCTGCAGCCGGTAGCAGTCCGCCTCGACCTGCTCGACCACGCCGGTTAGATAGAGCGGATCCAGATCCGGGGAAAGCGGCAGGGGTAGCGCCGAACGCGGCACGCTGTCCTGTTCCAGCAGGAACAAGATGCACTCCAGCAGGTCGGGGTCTTCCTCGATCAGGCGCACACCCTCAACCAGGGGGGCGTATTGGAATACATCCCGGCGCAGGAAGCGATTCGCAATGTGCGTTACTGCCCCGGTATGCAAGCGATATAATGACCGCCCGATCGCGTACTCGGCGCATCCCTGGCAGATTTTGCGGATCAGGTAAGTGTCTCCGCTGGTGAACTGGAGCAATCTGCCCACTGCCTGTTGGGTGGCGCTGACGCCTTGTTCGGTCAGGAATTCCATGATCAGCGCACGGCTGTCCTCTTTGGAGAGGTCGCCGAGGAACACTCGGCGGGCGATGCCGCGGAAAGGGGACGACTCGCCCACGGTGAGGGTCGCCAGGCTGAGCGCGCCGGAGACGACCACCGTCACCCGGTATTCCAGCGTTTGCTGGTCCATGTAGGCGGCGCGCAATGAAGTGAGCAGCGCCTGGACCATATCCATGGGCAGCGCTTCCAGCGGGTCGATGATCAGCACCAGGTCGCGCTGAAGAATATCCAGGTAATCCGAGAGGTATGCCCGGAAGACCGCGCTGCTTGCCTCCTGGTCATATGGCACGGGCAGCTCTTCCCCTGTTTGCTGGCTCAGGCTCTCAGCCGCCAACCGGGTCAGGTCGGCAAAGAAAGCCTGCTGGGTGGCCGCGCGCACCTGGTGCAGGTCGATGTACGCGCAGGTCCAGCCCAGCAGCCGCGCCAGATTGCCTTCAATGTAGCGCAGCAGCAGAGTTTTGCCGCTCAGGCGCGGTCCCAGCAGGGCGCAGTACACCCCATCTTCCACGCTTTGGATGATTTGTTCGATGGCTTCCCGGTGGTAGCGCGCGGTTGCCGGGGCACCCACGGTGAAATCAGCCCCGATCATAGCCTTCCTCTTTGACCTTGCGGAACAAGAAGTTCAGATCGTAGGTTTGCTGCAGCACCTTGGTGAATACCGGCGAGGTGAAACGATAGACCTGCCCTTTGCGGTGGATGATCCCGGCCAGGGTGAGCACGTTGCAGGCCTCATCGATAGCCCTCTGGGTCAGGATGATGCCGCCTTTGCGCAGCACGGCGTCGATCTCCTCCTGGCTGAAACCTTTAGCCCCACCGCTTTGGGCAGACATTAAGATGGCGTAAATTAACGCCTTTTCCCGGTTTTCGGTGTTCTGCATGAAAGAAGTCAGCAGGTGGCTGGTAAAACCCTCGTCAGTGTAAACATCGATCAGGCTGTCAGGGGTGATCTCTCGGCTTCCGCTTATATCCAGGTGGCGGAGCAAGATCAGGCAGTAATACTGGATCAGGTTGGGATGCCCGGCGGTCTCTTCGTAAATACGGCCGACTACTTCATCTTCGTTGCGAATGCGAACCCGCAGGTTCTCCATGGGGGTGACGATCAGCTCGCGCGCCTGCTGGCGGGTGAACTCGCTCAGGCGGATCTCCTGGGCAAAGTTATAAAACGGCGAATCGAGCATGTACTGCTCCTGCATGGCCTCCCGGAAGCCGGCCAGGATGTATTGGCAGGCGCCCTTGTTGGAGGAGGCTCTCAACATGCGGAACAGCTCCCAATCGCCGCGCTGCATAATGACCAGGTTATCCACCTCATCGAGCAGGAAGATGATCTTGGCTTTGAGCAGCTTGCTCATCCGCTCCAGGAAGTTCGGGAAGAAGAAAACGTATTTCTGCATGTGCAGGCGGGGCAGCTCGCGCGGGTTGAGCTTACGCACCACCTCGCGAATATAGTCATCAGTCGAGAGCAGGTCGCTGCATTCCAGGTAAACCACCCGGGCTTCCTCCTCGCGCTCTTTCAGGATGCGCTCGGTTTCGCGCAGCAGCGAGGTCTTGCCGATCCGCCGGATGCCCAGGATGGCGTGGTTGCTGTCCGGATTGGCCAGGATACGCGAGATCTCCTGCTCGCGCCCGAAGAAGCGGCTGCCCGTGACCGGGGCGCGGGTTTCGTAGGGCGACAGGTAAGAGATGGGTACCTGGGCAGAGATTAAATCCAATAATTCACCGCTCGGCCGCCGGGACTGGACGACATTCTTTTGCTCTTCAGCGCCGACCAGCACCAGGTTGTAATTCATGCTGGTCTTATGCTTCAGCAGCGGGTAGCTGTTTCCGTCCAGCAGCACCAGCACGATCTGGCGGCTGAGGTTGCGCTCACGCACCACGTCCGCCAGGCTTTGCATCACGTGTTGGGCTGAAACGCTGTCCAGGTCTTTCGTCTTCACCCAAATGACCGGCGCCCGGTTGGGCAGGCGCAGCTTCCAAGAGGAAAGATCGACGTTGAATAGCTCGTAACCCAGGGCGGATTTACCCTCGCGCACGGTATATCCCAGCTCATCATGCAGCATTTTGAGCAGACGCGGCCAATCTTTTTGCATGGATAAACTCTCCGGGGGTGAATTATAAATCGAATATATAAGTTATCAAAAATGAAAAGCTGGAAATCGCCTTGCAATCCGCAAAGTAGGGGATAATTGGTTTCTTGAGCGATCTGCAATCCCAGAACGGCTTTCGAGTGTAAAATACACTGATTCCCAAATCCGTGGAGGAAAAGATGTCGACCCAAGGTGAGACGATAAGCCCGGCAGTGCTGGCTTCCCAATCCATTGCAAAACAGAATTTGCTGACCAGATGGGGTCCATTATTCTTGATCAGCGCGCTGAGCCTTTTTCTGGAGCTAACTGTCATCCGCTGGATAGCGGGCGAGGTCAGGTTGTTCGCTTATTTCAAGAACCTGCCTCTCCTGGCGGCTTTTCTGGGACTCTCCATTGGGTTCGGCCTGGTAGGCAAAGGACGGGATTATCGTTCGAACTTTGCGCCATTATTGGCGATTTTTGTGCTCCTGGTGATTGCCTTCAACAAAGTTACCTCTTCGAAATCGATTATTTACCCGGGGGGTGGAGATGAATTTTTCTGGTTTCCTGCCCAACTATCGAGCTGGCTTTCATTGATTATATTTCTCGGCACGGTCCTCGTTTTTTTCTTGTTCATCGTGTTTTTATTCATCCCCTTGGGGCAGCTCATTGGCGAGGAAATGGCCCGGCATCAGCCCGTGCCGGCCTATGTTGTCAATATCCTGGCCAGCCTGTTCGGGGTTTGGGCTTTCACGCTGGTTTCTTACCTGCGCACCCCACCACTCTTTTGGTTTGGATTGTTCGTTATTGGGTTTGTCCTTTATGGGCGGCCACAGGGTGACAGTAACCGTTTGGCCCTGTTGTTTTTAGTTTTTCCGTTAGCCGCGATCCTTTTATCCGGCAGCCAGGCTACCTGGTCACCATACAATCGTTTGAGCCTTACGGATGTAGAGGTGCAAAGTGAAGATGGGGAACCGCTGAAAATTGGGTATCACCTGAACGTTCAACAAGTTTTTTACCAATCTGCCCTCAATCTATCCGAGGATTTTGTCCGCGAAGCTAACATAGCGGATTTGGACACCATAGCGTATGAATACAATTTACCCTACCAGTTCGTCAACCCGGGCAGCAAAGTGCTGATCGTTGGGGCGGGAATGGGAAACGATGTCGCCGCGGCGATCCGCAATCATATGGGATCGGTGGAGGCTGTCGAAATCGACGCTTCGATCGTCGATTACGGTGTGCGCTATCATCCAGAAAAACCTTATGAAGATGCTCGCGTCCACATCGTCGTGGATGACGCCCGCTCGTATTTCAACAAGAGCACAGAGAAATTCGACCTGATCGTTTTTGGGCTGCTCGACTCGCATACCCTGCTTTCGAGTATGTCCAGCGTGCGCCTGGATTCATTCGTTTACACCGTCCAGAGTTTCGAGCAGGTCGAAGGCTTATTGAAAGAAAATGGGATCGTGGCCCTTACCTTTGCGGCCAATGAGAGGTGGATCGGGGAGAGGATCGGGCGGATGATGGCATCCGTGTTTGGGGCTGAGAGACTCTACTTCTATGAAGCGGAATTGGGCCTGACGTTCGTTGCTGGCCCTCTCAGCGAGGAACAGGTTTCCCAATCCGGGCTCACGCACTGGCAGCCTGACCCAGACTACGACCAAGTACCGCTGGCTACTGATGACTGGCCGTATCTGTACATGCGCGGCAGGAAAGTCCCTCCTGCCTACTGGCAATCTCTCTTGTTGATCGGTGTGCTTTGCCTGGCCCTGATATCGCGCTCCTTCCCCGAGGCTTTGCGCCCGAACTGGCACTTCTGGCTGTTGGGGGCTGCCTTCTTGCTGATCGAGTTCAAGGCCATTACCGAGCTGGCTTTGCTCTTTGGGACAACCTGGCTGGTGAACGCTCTGGCGATCTCTGGCGTGTTGGTCATGGCCTTGCTGGCAAACCTGCTCGTGTTGCGAACCAGGCGGATCAACCTGCGAGCCATCTATATCTTGCTCTTCCTCAGCCTGCTGGTAAGCCTTTTATTCCCTTTGAGCCGCCTGGCAGGATTGCACCCCGTGCTGCGCGGGGCCACCAGCACCTTTTTACTCACCATGCCGTTGTTTTTTGCCGGGATTATCTTCTCTGAATCCTTGCGCCGCTTTGGCGAAACTTCCAAGCCGCTGGCATCCAACTTCAGCGGGTCGGTTGTTGGGGGGGTGTTGGAATACGCTTCAATCTGGTGGGGTATTAAAAGCCTGTATTTGCTCGCCATCGGCCTGTATTTTGGAGCCATGCTCGCCAGCCGCTGGCAAAAGAAGTGAACGGCGTCAGCGAGCAGCTCAACTTTATCGTTTTTGCGTTGCTTTTTCCTTGGGCGCCAGTTTTCTGGTAAGATTGTCTCCTAAATACAGGTGCCCGGATGATAAATTTACGCGCTTCTCTTTTTTATTGGTTGTCCCTTGGTTGCGTGCTTCTGTCTGCCTGCGCCCCGCAGGTAATCGGGGCCGCGCCTGCGGTAAACACACCGGTTGCTCAGGCGCCTTCAGTTGTACTGGACAACCAGACACATTCCTCGACAGGTACGCCGACGCCAACCCTGCCACCCTCCCCGACAGCCACCAGCAGCCCCACAGTCACAATCACGCCGACACCTACGCTGCATCCGATGCACATCCTGGCGCAGCGCCAGACCCCTTACCCGGGCAGCGAGATCGTCATCGAAAGCGAACTGGAACGGGGAGCTAATTACCGGCGTTACTACGTTTCCTACCTCTCCGAAGGGTTGAAGATCTACGCCCTGCTCACCATACCCAACGGTGAGCAGCCTCCGAGCGGCTGGCCGGCCATCGTCTTCAATCACGGCTACATCTCCCCAAACCAATACCGCACCACCGAGCGCTACATCGCCTATGTGGATTGGCTGGCTCGCAGCGGCTACATCGTTTTCCGGATTGACTACCGCGGTCACGACCGCTCGGAAGGCGAGGCGCGCGGCGCTTACGGGGATACCGGCTACACCGCGGATGTGCTGAACGCTGTATCTGCCCTGCAGCGCTTCCCGCAGGCGGACCCCAACCGGATTGGCATGTGGGGGCATTCGATGGGCGGTTATCTTACTTTGCGTGCCATGGTGATTTCCCCCGATATTCGCGCCGGGGTGATTTGGGCCGGTGTGGTAGCTTCCTACCCGGACCTGCTCACCCGCTGGCGGCGTGGCTCAAGACCAACGCCCGCGCCTCCCGCTGTATCATCCCGGCGCTGGCGCCTGGATTGGACCAGCCTGTACGGCTTGCCGGAGGAGAACCCGGATTTCTGGAATGGCATTTCGGCTAACACGTACCTGGCCGATCTTTCTGGGCCGCTGCAATTGCATCACGGCACGGCGGATGAAAGCGTGCCGCTTGAGTTCTCCGAGATCCTTTATCAGCAGTTGCAGGAGGCGGGAAAGCCCGCCGAGTTTTACATCTATCCAGGAGATAATCACAATCTTTCCCAATATTTTAGTTCGGCGATGACTCGCACCATCGAGTTCTTCAATCAACACCTGAAGAACGCACCTTGACAGTACACGGACGAGCACAAATGAACGCGGAGATAAGTCATTCCATCGTAAAGCCCGAGATAGTAGCTCTGAGAAAAAATCCGGGTTCTCCGCGCTTGTCCGCGTTCCTTATCGGGGGAACTCGACAGAACTATTCCCACCGTTTGATAAAGTTGAGAGTTGTGACCCGGGCAAAAAAGTGCTATGATCGGATAGGCTGTTTATAAACCGCGGTCATCGCAAAATTGATCTTGAGAGGAGAATAATCATGAGCGCTACACCTAATGTCCCCGGTCAGCGCCTGGACCTGCCCGATGCCCCGATAGCCGAGAGCGGGCGGGGGGTTACCGGCATGGAATACCGCATCATTGGCAGCACCTTGCAGGCAGTGATCCTCGAGCTGGACCCGGGAGAAACCGTCTATTCCGAGAGCGGCGGCATGGCCTGGATGAGCGGAAATATCGAGATGAAAACCAGCGGTCGCGGCGGCGGCCTGGGCAGCGCCTTGAAGCGCGCCGTGAGCGGCGAATCGCTTTTCCTGGTTGAATATACCAGCCAGGGTGGCAAAGGCCTGGTGGCATTCGCCTCCGATTTCCCCGGCAAGATCGTCCCTTTGAACCTGGGCAACGGTCAACAAATGATCTGCCAGAAAACCGCCTTTCTGTGCGCTGAGAAGACTGTCGGGCTGGATATCCATTTCCGCAAACGGCTGGGCGCGGGCCTGTTCGGTGGGGAAGGGTTCATCTTGCAGAAACTCACCGGTCCAGGCGTGGCGTTCGTCTGCCTGGATGGCGAGATCATGGAATACACTCTGGGCTCCAACCAGGTTTTGAAGGTTGACACCGGCCATATTGCCATGTACGAACCCACTGTTTCATTCGATGTGGAAACGGTCAAGGGCTTCACCAACATCATGTTTGGCGGCGAGGGGCTGTTCCTGGCGACCCTCAAAGGTCCGGGTCGCGTCTGGCTGCAGACCATGCCCACCAGCAACCTGGCCAAAGCCATCCTGCCCCATTTGCCCAGCAAGTCCAGCAGCTAAACTAGTCGGCAAAATCCCGATCTTATCAGGAGTAAACCGCAGTAAGAAGAAAGCGGGTGGCGTGCGGCCTTTCGAAGGCAGCCCGAGCAACGCGGCGTAGCATCATCACATCCAGTTGGAGATCCTCTGCGAAGATTTTATATAATCCCTCAATAGAAAACTGAATGGCCCGGCTGGGTTTGCTCTCTCGCGCCGAAGCAATGAAAATATGCGTCTCGATCAATGCCGCGATGCCAAACGGCCCGCCGGGATCGATCTCGCATAACTGCCTGATAATCTCACTATTCTGGCACCTCGGTATGCGGGACTTGCAATTATGATACAGGCTCTCTGGGAGCTTCCGTGGAAAGTCCCGGATTTGGGGATGTGAGCGTGCCTACACACGCTCACATCCCCAAATCCGGTGTTCTACCACGGCGATTCCCAGAACCATGATACAATCCAGTTGAATCATGATTTGAATTCGGTCAAAACCACTCAGGGTTAGCCGAACGAGTGTGCAAAGGGGGATATATATTAATCCCTCCCCCCGATACAATTAAGGTGTGTTTAAGTCTTGCCCGAAATACGACTCATTTCATACCCCTCATACGTTAAGATTAGCGAGGAGCAACACCAAACGCGTAACAATGACGATCGAAGCTGTCAACGCTGAAGTGATAGCCCGGGCGAAAAACGGCGATTCCGAGGTGATTGGCGAGTTATACGAACGCTACAACCTGGATGTTTTTCGCTACCTGTACTACCGGCTCGGGGATAGGCATGCGTCCGAAGACTTGACCTCTGAAGTATTTATCCGCATGATCCGCTCCCTGCGCGGCTATCGCTCCCAAAGTGATGTGCCCTTCGACGCCTGGCTGCTCCAGATCGCCCGCAATCTGGCGGTCGATCACCTGCGCAAAATGAATGTGCGCAATCACGTGTCTTTGGAGGAGGAAATGGTCGCTGAGACAACAGATGTGGACAGCGCAGTCGAGCGCAAATTGACCAGCGATAAGCTGATCAAGGCGCTGAACAGGCTGAGCGAAGACCAGCGGGATGTTTTGGTCCTGCGCTTCGTCAATGGCATGCGCCTCGAACAGGTCGCTCAAACGCTGCACAAAAGTGTTGATTCGATCAAAGGCCTGCAAAGGCGTGGCTTGCTCGCCCTGCGCGAGATCTTAACCGAGTGGGAGGTTTCCTATGTCTGAAATGGACGATCTTTTGCAAAACCAGCTCGAAGCCCTGGAAAACGGCAAACCGCTGGAGACCGTACTGGATGAACTTCCAGGAGAGGCTTCCGGGTTGTCGGATTTGATCTACCTGGCCAGCGCCGTGCGTGGATTGCCTCACCCACATCCCAGCCTGCAAGGCAAGCTGATCCAACGCCGGCGCCAGCCGGCCCGTTCCCGGAAAGCCACCCCGTTTTGGCGCCTCAACTGGGCTCAGCCTCGCCCGGCTCTTTTGCTTTCCGGAGGCCTGCTCGTCGCCATGGTCCTGGTGATGATGTTTGCCTCCCTGGTGGGTGTGGGGGTGTGGTTAGCCGGGCCGCGCAGCGCCCAGGCGGCCACTTTGATGTCGATCAGCGGGCAGGTGGAGGTCTCTTCCAGCGCCGCAGCAGCCGACTGGCGCCTGGCGAGCGATGGCTTCCGGGTAGTGGAAGGCCAGCGCATCCGCACCGGAGCGGGTGGCAGCGCAACGCTTGTCTTTTATGAAGGCACGCGCGCTCTTCTAGGTTCCTACACCGATGTCACTTTGCGCCAGCTCCGGGGTGGCTGGGGCCGGACCTTGCAGGTAGTGCTGGACCAGCGCATGGGCGAGACCGTCCACAGCGTGGTT
>Ga0209751_10007125_pt1 | contig 10290 bp, 13 predicted proteins | sample RifCSP13_1_FD_184019 | JGI IMG/M metagenome (GOLD analysis project Ga0209751, IMG submission 184019) | Soil microbial communities from Rifle, Colorado - Rifle CSP2_sed 13_1 (SPAdes) (version 2) | ecosystem: Environmental > Terrestrial > Deep subsurface > Rock core/Sediment | place: Rifle...
GGCGTCGTCGTGGTCGGCGGCGCGGCGGCGGTCATCGAGGCCGGGGACATCGTCGTCGCCTCCGGAGCGGTCGCGATCAGCGGCGACGCCGCGTTGCGCGAAGCACCGGATCGCCTCGAGTCCGAGGGCATCGCGGCGAGCATCATCGGCGCGGCGAGTCTTCGGGAGCGCTCGGACACGCTGGTCGCCGCGGCGGTCCACGGCTTCCCGATCAAGATCACGGATTCGGACCGCAGGCGCAGCGGCCCTAGCGGGGCGGACGCGAAGAAGGCGCGCATCACGGCGGCGAACGCGCGCAGGGCTTCCATAACATCGAGCGAGGAACCATGAGCGGGATCACGTTATATGCGCAGGACCAGATCGTGCGGCTCTCCGCGCTCTTCGAGGACTCCGCGGGCGTGGACGTCGACCCGGCGACGGTGCAGTTGACGGTGACCTCGCCCTCCGGGATCACCACGGTCTACACCTTCGGCGGGTCCCCGGATACGGTGACGAAGGACTCCGTCGGCAACTACCACGTCGACGTCACGGCGAACGAGAGCGGTGACTGGTTCACGCAGTGGGCGAGCACGGGCGAGGGCGCCGGGGTGGAGGAGGGGCAGTTCATGGTTCAACCCTCAAGGTTCTGACCATGCAAGCCGGAAAACTCGACCGACGCCTGATGATCAAGACGCCGACGTTCACGCGCGACGCGCACGGCGGGCGCGTGACGACCTTCGCCACGCTCGCCACGGTAGATGGGGGTGTCCTCTCGGTCGCTGGTTCCCGTTTATTCGAGGCGGCGCAGTTCATCGACGGCGCGCAGGTCAGGTTTCAAATCCGCTACCGTTCGGACTTTGACAAGTCGGCGTTGATCACCTTTGATGGAAGGGACTACCAAGTGCTCCGCATCGACGAGATCGGGCGGCGGCGCGGCCTTTTTGTTTGGGCGAAGCTGCCGTGAGCGAGGCGTTCAAGGTAACGGTCCATGGTCTGAAGGAGTTCGAGAATAACCTGCGCGTGTTGCGCGAGGCGTTCGGCGTCAAGACGGGCGGGATCATCAACCGCGGGCTGATGGCCGGCGCCATGGTCATCCGGGACGAGGCGCGACGCTTGGCGCCGGTTCTGAAGGACGCGAGCGGAAAGTCCTACCGGGCGTTCAAGGCGCGGGAAAAGCACCGCGCTGGCGTGGCGCTGAGCACCGCAGCGAATCAACGGGTGCCCGGCAACATCAAGCACAACATCATCGCGCACTACGTGAAGAAGATGCCGCTCACGGTCTGGGTGCGTGTGAGGACGAAGACCTACATCTTCGCGGCACGCAAGAACACTAGGGTTCCGGGCCGTTGGGGCGTCAGGGGCGGGGCGGACCCGAGCAACCTCGTCGGAAATCCGAACTACTGGTGGCTCGTCGAGTTCGGCACCTCGCGGGTGCGCGCCCGACCGTTCTTGCGTCCTGCGTTCGACAACAAGCGCGGCGAGGCCGTGGCGGCGTTCCGCGCCTACATGAAGAGGGCGATCGACGAGCAGTTCAACCGCAACCTGAAGATCGCCGCCTGAGATGGTCGAGACCGAGATCATCACCGCCCTGAGCGGCGGATCGCCAACGCTCGTGGGGGACCGGATATTCGCCCATGTTCTGCCGGACGGCGTGGCGATGCCTGCGGTGACCTTCGTGCGCGCGAGCACCACCGCGCAGAACCACCTCGGCGGGCACGGCGGGTTGGATCTCGTGCGCGTGCAGATCGACTCTTGGGCGACGACCTACGACGAGGCCAAGAGCGTCGCGGCCGAGGTCAGGCAGAGGATGCAAGCGGCGGGCTTCAAAGGCTTGATGACGAACGAGTGGGACGACTTCGAGCCCGACACCGAGCGGTATCGGGTTTCGACCGACTACATGGTCTGGCAGCGTAGCTAGGCCGAGACGAATCCCCCGCGTGAGCGGGGTTTTTTTGGAGACATACCATGAGCGCAAGCGCACTAGAAAGCCAAGGAATACTGATCCAGATCGAGAGCAGGGCCAGCCCCCAAGTGTACGAGACCATCCCAAATTGCAAGGACGTGTCCTTCCGCACGGGCTCGGCGTCGGTCATAGATGTGACCGATTTGGCGAGCACCGCGAAGGAGAAGCGCATGGGGTTGCAGGATGAGGGGCAGTTGACCTTCACGTTGCAATTCGTGCCTGGGAACCTCCTGCACGCGGAACTGGTGCTGGCGAAGGGCGACCGCGCGTCGCGGGCGTTCAAAGTGATACTGACGGACTCGCCGCAGACCACGTATTGGTTCCGCGGGTTCGTGCTCTCGGTTCCGATCACGGGCTCGGTCGACAACGTGGTCGAGTCCGCGGTCGTCGTGGAGATCACGGGCCTCGTCACCTCGAGCTGATGTCGCGCGCGTCAAGTTTCCAGGCGCTCTGGACGCGCAGGCGTCGCATCATGCGCTCGATGCGGGCGCGCGGCGTCTCGGAGCAGGACCTGGCGTTGCAATTCGGGCTCCCGCTGGAGCGGGTCAGGCGTATCGTAGAATCGAAGTTAGAGCAATCAACCAGGAGGTGACATGACGATTCCGTCGCGGGAAGCGATCCTTTCCGCAAACAGCATCAAGAACGAGAAGGTGAAGGTCCCGGAGCTTGGACCGGACGTCGAGATGATCGTGTCGACGATGACCGGAACGATGCGCGATGCGTGGGAGATGTCCCTCATCGGGGACGGCAAGACCTACAACATGGCGAACGCCTCGGCGCGGCTGCTGACCTACTGCATCGTGAACGAGAAGGGCGACCGCGTGTTCAAGGACGGCGACGCCGACGAGCTCGGGAAGCTGTCGTCGAAGATCATCTTCCGGCTGACGCGCGTCGCCCGGAAGTTGAACGCCCTCACCGACGCAGACCTGGAGGTCGCCAAGGGAAACTGAGGCGCCGGCCGCAGCGCCGATACTATTTTCACCTCGCGGAGAGGCTCGGCATGACGGTCGGCTCGTTGTTGCGGGAAATCGACAGCGCGGAGATCACGGAGTGGATGGCCGAGGACACGCTGCGCCGCGAGGACGCTAAGCCCAAGCCGCAAACCAGACAGGAGGCAAAGTTCGTGCTCGACTCCCTAAAAGTGCAGAAGCGTAAAGGTCGCTGATGGCCCTCGCCAATCTGGTCGTCAACCTGACGGCCGACACCGTGACCTTCCAGCGCGACATCGGGAAGGCGGCGCAGCTCGCGTCGCGCGAGATCAGGAGCATCGGCGACGCCGCGGCGACAACGGCGAAGATGCTCGCCCTGATGTTCACGGGCGCCGTTTCCGGGGCCGCGTTCCTGACGAAGCAGGCGATCAACAACGCCGAGGCGATGCACGACATGTCGCAGGCCGCGGGGGTGAGCGTCGAGGCGCTCTCGGCGCTGGCCTACGCGGCGTCGTTCTCCGGGGTATCGACCGAGCAGCTCAGCACGTCGCTCAGCCGGTTGAACCGCAACCTCATGGACGCCGCCGCCGGGACCGGCGAGGCGTTGAAGGCGTTCAACGCACTTGGGATCAACGTGCGGGACGCGGACGGGAACCTGAAGAGCGCGGACGCCGTGCTGCGCGAAGTGGCGATCAAGTTCTCCCAGATGGAGGACGGGGCCGGCAAATCCGCCCTGGCGATACAGCTCTTCGGGCGAGCGGGCGCGCAGATGATTCCGGTGCTGAACCAAGGCGCCTCAGGGCTCGCGGCGATGCGGTTCGAGGCAGAACAATTCGGGCAAATCATCTCCACGGAGGTCGCCGCGGCGGCCGACAACCTGAACGACAACATCGACAAACTCGTAAAGCTCAAGAACTCGCTCGGCAACGCGATCATGGTCGCGGTGATGCCGGCGATGAACTCGTTCGTCGCTGCGTTAGTCCAGGGGGCGAAAGAGGGCGACAAGTTCAAGACCACGGGTGAGAGCATCGCGGTTATGTTTTCCTGGGTTGCCAAGGCCGGACTTGGCGCGGTGGCTACGGTCGAGATACTCGGGAATGTATTGGGCGCTTGGCTCGCCATGATGGATCGAGCGGCGCATCTCGACATCGCCGGGGTGTTTGAGATCAAGAAGGACATCGGGGCACAGGTCGATGCCATAGCGCAGAAGTACGCAAACCTAGTGAAGGCGCTCGACATCAGCAAGCCGATGATAGAAGAAACGGTCGACAACTGGGATCGGTTGGGCAATCTTGGAAAGGGGAAGGCGCCGGAACTCATCAACAAGGAACAGCTGAACGAACAGCTCGCGAACATCCGCGGCTTCGTTGATCAATACGACGCCGCGATCAAGACGCAGGTCGTGCTCATAAAAGAGGCCGAGGCGCAGGGCCGGATCACCAGAATAGAAGCCATCGCCGCTACTGCAGCCACAGAAGATGCGCGTCTTCAGGTCTTGCGCTGGGGGCAGTTGCAGGAAGCAGATATATACAAGAAACAAGGCGAACTCGCCAAGACGCGGACCGCAAACATTAAGGCCGAAGGAGCTGAGGCGCAACGCATTGCGACTGAGATCATTAGCCGGGCTCAGATTTCTAGTTTCGAAGCGATGGAGCAGGAGAAGGCCGCGAAGAAGGCGGAGGCGTTCAACCGGGAGCTCGCCCAGACGGTGGCGAACATCCAACTCCAGGCGCTCACGGAACAGGAACTCTCGGCGATCAACCTCGAGGCCAAGCAGGAGCAGCTCAACGCGGCGCTCGAGAACAAGATGATCTCGGAGGAGGAACATCGACGGCTGATCGAGGAGCTGGAGCTCCAGCACCAGGCGAAATTAGGTGACATCATGGCGCAGGGCATTCTAGCTCGCAGGCGATTCGAGCAGATGAATCTGACGCAACAAGCCCAGACGCTCGTCGGGCATCTCGCGGGCCTCACGGCGAGCGTGGCGCAACACAATCGGACAATGTTCAATATCAATAAGGTCGCCGGCATTGCCCAAGCATTAGTGAACGCCTACGTCGGGATTTCCAAGACCCTGGCCTCATATCCATTCCCGTGGAACATCGCCATGGCGGCGGCGCATGCAGCCGTAGCTTTCGCGCAGGTCAACGCGATTCGTTCAACATCTTTCCAAGGCGGCGGTGGCGGCACCGCGCCATCTCTTGCGGGAGGAACGCCAGCAACCCCCGTGACCCCGGTGACCGTGCCGGAACTTGGCGGAGCTACCGCTCAGCAAGGAGCGATGCCAGTGAGGGAGGTCAACATCTACGTCCAAGGCCGATCTATCACGCGGGAGCAACTTGAGGAAATCGCCGATGGTTTGAACGAATTGGGCGATGACGGCTTCCCGGTTCGATTTAAGGTGACGGCCGTGTCATGACGACCATAACCCATGAAACCATCATTGATGAGGCTTCGCTCTCAGACGCTTTGAAGCCGCGCATCGGCCACGAGAATCTGTTCCGGGATGGCACGGTCAGCGCGTCGACCGAGGCCCTTAACGGCGCGGTGGCGCAAGCATATGATGGCCTCACCTACGACGCTTGGGTGAGCACTGGAGGGGCGACCGAATGGGTGCGGGTGCAAGTCGCGGGATCTCCGACCCCGAGCGCGGATTACATGGCGGTTGCGGCGCACACGCTCTCGGGCTGCACGCTGACGCCGCAATCGTCCAATGACGGCTCCTCGTGGTCCGATCTCGCCAGCGCGTTCACGGCGGTTAACGACCGGCCCATCGTCTGGGAATTCGCCGCGACCCAGGCTAACTATTTTCGGCTCTCGATCACGAACGCTCCAGGGGCGGTGAGCATCGGCGCGATACACGCGGGATTAAAGTTGACGATGGAGCGCGGCCTCGCGATTGGATTCGAGCCCCCCTCGTTGAACGAGGACGTAACCTTCACCAATGCGATGAGCGAGGGTGGCCAGATCCTGGGGCGCGCGATCGTGCGCCGCGGCGTCGAGACGGACATCGCGGCGAACAATGTCACTTGGCTTTGGGCGCGCGACGATTGGCGCGCGTTTCTTGATGCGGCGAATCTCTACGCCTGCTTTTTTTGGTGGGTGAACGAGGGACGCGGTGAGATCGTCTATGGTGGCGTGGACGACCCGAAGGCGGCGTTCGTCGACCACGAGTTGTTGCGCGTCAGCTTCGAGATCAAGGGGATAAACCGCTGATGTCTTGGGACGCCGAGCGTTCGAGGTCCGGAAAGCAGCCGTTTCAATACGTCGAGATCGAGCTCGACCGATGCAGCCGAATCTATGGCGACGCGTTCACCTCCCCGCCAGGTTCTCCTCTGGTCGGCTGCCAAGCCCAGGTCGGCGTGACGGGCGCGGACAAGTGCTACAATTCCTGGGAGACATGCCAGGACGAAACTAATTTTAATCCGTTGAGTTTCTGGGTCCGGTTCTGCGAACAGACATCGGACGCACCGCGATCGTTCAACTTCGACGTGGCGAGTCCGAGCGATGAAGGTCTTGCGGTGTTCCTGCCATTGTTAAGGCGAGTGCAATATTCGCCCGGACTTCCGGAACCTGGGGAATCGCTGGGCCAGAGATCACAGCTGAAGGTCGAATTCTCCGACGCGCCGCATCACGACATCGGGATCGACAAATACGTCACGGAGCGCGCGTTCGACCCGATGACGCGGGGGATGTTCTTCCGCAAGTTGAAGGCCCGATGGCCGCACTACATCGGACGCCGGCTGCGTTGGTATCAGGGCTACATAAGGCAGGAACGCACGGGTTATCTTTCCCTCCCCGGCACCGCCGGCAACTTCGCCAGCACGCCGGACAGTCCGGCGGTGTCGATCATTGCAGACATTGACGTTAGGGCGAAGGCGGCGCTGGATGATTGGACCCCGGCGGTATTTCAAGTCTTCATATCCAAAGATGATGTTTCTGGCGCAAATCGGGAATGGCAGTTAGGGGTAAAGTCGGACGGCGCATTCCAATTTACCTGGTGGGATTCCGGCGGGACGCTTCGACAAGTTGCATCATCGGTTGCGAATGGCATCAGTGATGGAACAGTTAAACATGTCAGAGCAACACTTGATGTTGACAATGGCGCCGGTGGACATACGGTTCAATTCTTATTAAGCGATGATGGCTTATCATGGACTCAGTTAGGAACGGATCAAAATGCTGGCGCCTTTACAACGTCTATCAGAGATCAAGGTTCCCTTGTCAGAGTAGGTGGCGTAGGCGACAGTAGTTTCGCTGCGGGGAAGTTCTACTACGCCGAACTCCGCAACGGCATCGACGGATCGGTGGTGGCGGCGTTCGATCCGGGCCGTGCAAGCACTGGCGCCAGGGAATTCATGGCGGAAACAGGCGAAATCTGGACAGTAAACCAATCCGGCAGCCCGTTCGCGGAATTGATCGCCTGGGAGCGACCCGCCGCGACCATCAACGATTTCCGGATGCGTGAATACGTGATGGAGCGCTTCGAGGGTCCGGGCGCAGATGGGCGCGTGGCCATCGTAGCGAAGGACGTCTTGAAACTCCTCGACGATGACCGTGCGCAGGCTCCAATGAAAAGCAAGGGAGAACTCGTCAACGCCATGCTGGCGAGCGAGAGTCCAGATGCCGCAAACATCGATGTCTCGACTTCTGAATTAACCGAATACGACTTAACAGGATCACCCTCCATCGGATATGTGAGAATCGGGGGCGAGGTCATCACTTACACCGGAACCGCAGTGCAGAGTGCGACGGTGGTGAGATTGACCGGCGTGACGCGCGCGGCGCCTTCCCCTTACACGACCGAAATGAAGCAGCACGATGCTGGCGATGCAGTTCAATTGTGCGTTTACTTCGTAGGTACCATCCCGGAAGTCGTCAGGGAATTGATGGTGACCTACGGCAATATCAGCTCTGCGTTCATCCCATTCACGGACTGGGAAACCGAGGCAACGACTTGGCTGGCGAGCGACAATATCTCTAGGTTGGTCACGGAGCCGCAGGGTCTCAAAAGCCTGATCGACGAGATCATCCAGGAGACGCTTACTTGGGGCTTCTGGTTTGACGAGGTGGAGCAGGAGATCAAGTTCCGCGCCGTAAGGCCCGCGGACATCGGCGACACGGTGGTTGATCTTTCTGACGATGCCAACATCGTGGCCGATTCCGTAAAATTGACCGATGATCCGAACCGGGTAATCAACGAGGTTCAGATGCTTTACGGGCAAATCGACCCGACGAAACGCAAGGACGAACTCGACAACTACCGCAAGGGGTTGCTGGTTGCGGACGCAGATTCGCAGTCCACGAACGAGATCGGCCAGAGGAGAATCAAGCGGGTATTCTCGCGTTGGAACTCAACGGCAAGCGAATCCGTCGTGTTACGCTACGCGGAGAGAACGCTCGCCTCGCGGTCCCGTAACCTAGCCACGATCGAGTTTAAGGTGGACCGCAAGGACGAGGACATCGGTACCGCGCAGTTCGCGGACCTCCAGACACTTTACTTGATCGACCAGTTCGGGTTGCCCGTGACGACGCGAATGCAGATCATGCGCGTGGATTCCGCCGAAGAACAAGTAACTTACCGCGCGCGCGAGGACTTCTTCGGGGCCGCCTTGTTCGCGCGTTGGGCTCCGGCCGCTCTTGAGGGCCTATTTTGGGGCGACGCAACCGCGGCGCAGCGCGAGCAATACCTGTTCTGGGCAGACTCCAATGGCGACCTCGGGAGTCTGGAAAGTCCTGCGAATCCAACCGACGGCAAAACATGGGCGTGACATATGACTAGCTTCGTGACCCTTACGGCGACCAACTTGGGTGTTGACCGCGTGGCGACCTCGCCGACGGCTTTCGCGCTCTACGAGAACCTGCTGGCGGTTCTTCAGAAGGATGCAACGGCCGTGGCCGCAGGCGCGGTGCTCGCGAACAGCTACGTCGTGACCGCGATGATCGCGGACCTCAACGTCACGCAGGGCAAACTCGCGAACGCGGCGGTCGGTCAGGCGCAACTCAAGACCACGACCGGGGATGTCACTACAAATGGTTCTTCCAACTTGACGTTGCCTGGTGGCGAATATGGATTCTATCCAACGATACAAAGCGATCAAGGAGGTATTATTGCTTATTGGGGTGCCGACGCTGCTGGCCTCGGGATCGCAACTGCGAGCCAAACCGGCACCGGTTTGATCGCAAGTGCTTGGCTATCATCGCAAAGTCCTAGCTGGAACGCTCGCATGCGCCAGCGTTACGTTCAGGCATCACCACCTTATGATCTGGGGAATGGCGAAGTTCCGCTGTTCGTGTTCGCGCTGGTTGATAACGCAACTGGGGCGATACTGGCGACTTACGCCGCACCAGATCCGCCGTGGGCGAACAATGGCCCGACGTTCATCAGACCGGAGTTCATGGACGCGCAGGGGAAGGGCTTCCGCCGGCGCAAGGTGATGCCGTTCACATGGCAGGAAGCAAAGAACGATCCGGTGAAGCGCGCGCAATTCGCAGATCAACTCGCCAACGCGCCGCTGGAACTCTACGAGATCACCCAGGCAGTGAAGCAGGCCGACATGCCGCTCATCCCGCACCCGTTCCAGGGCAATGATTTGACCGGCAAGACAGTTGTGCTGATCGACCCCGTATCCAGAATCTGCGAGGGGCTGCTGCGGATGCACGAAGAATTCTCCAGCGCTCCAGAATCGGTGGCCGAGCTGCTCCACGGTGACTACCTGCGCCTCGGCAACACGCCGCTACCACGCTCCGCGCCGCCGGGCGTGATCGCCGTCTCAGCAAATTGGAAGCCGACATGAAGCTATTACTCCTCGCATTAGCTGCCTATCTCATGATGTTCGCGTCATGGGTGTTATATCTCGCCGTGATGGCACTGAAGCCGCACCGCCGCGAGATGGGCATCGTGGCGAAGATTCACGCTTACGCGCTGCTCGTGATCGGTCTTGTGGTTGATCTCGTGCTGACGGTTGTGATCGGCAGCGCGCTGTTTCTATCCTGGCCGCGCGAGGCAACGCTCACCGGGCGCCTGAAACGCCATAAAGCGGAGGGTGGGTGGCGCGGCAAGGTTGCGGCTTGGATTTGCGATAGACTGCTTAATCAATTCGATCCTGACGGAAAACACTGTTGAGGAGTCATCATGGGCGATAAATTAAAGCGACTCGAAGCATTGGCGGAGCTCCAGGCGGACGGGCTGCTCACGCGCGTCGTGGCCTGGCGCCGCACGGCGGTGATCGTGAGCGTGGTGCTGTTCCTGACCCACCTCGCGGCCTACGTCGCGGGGAGGCTCGGTTGATCAACGGCGGATGGTTCTCACATCTGTGGGACGAAACGCGGCAGCACTGGCAGAACTCGCTCGCGGCGGGCGCGGTTATCCGTCAAGCCCTGCCCTTGCAGGAGTGGATCAAGATCGCGGTCGTCGCC
>Ga0209751_10007126_pt1 | contig 10290 bp, 9 predicted proteins | sample RifCSP13_1_FD_184019 | JGI IMG/M metagenome (GOLD analysis project Ga0209751, IMG submission 184019) | Soil microbial communities from Rifle, Colorado - Rifle CSP2_sed 13_1 (SPAdes) (version 2) | ecosystem: Environmental > Terrestrial > Deep subsurface > Rock core/Sediment | place: Rifle...
ACGAGGCGCTCCCAGAGATCGTCCGCGCGCGGTTCCCCCGGTCCGTCGTCGTCGTCCGGCTCGCGTTCCTCGCCGAACGGGTGAGTTGCGGGTTCGCGGATCGAGTGATTGTCGTCAACGAGACGATCCGGGACCTGCTCGTCTCCCGGGGGCTCTCCCCGGCGCGTGTCTCCGTCCTGTATAACTCCCCCGACGTCGCGGCGGGCCCCGTGGTCCCGGCGGGTGCCCTGCCCGTCCTGATCGGTGGAAGGGCCCGCTTGGTCTACGCCGGAACCCTGGACAGGGAACGGGACCTCGAGACCCTGATCCGCGCGGTCGGGGAACTCCGCGCGACGACCCCGACCGCCCTCGTGATGTACGGTCGGGGCGATCCCCGATACCGCTCCTACCTCGAGGGCCTCGTCGACCGGCTTGTGCTCCGTGACGCCGTCCATTTCGGCGGCGTTTTGCCCGCGGACCGCGTCCTGGCGCACCTCGCGCACGCCGACGTCGGCGTCGTCACGTACGTGCGCAGCCCGATCACGGAGGTCGCGCTCCCGAACAAGGTGTTCGAGTACGTCGTGCTCGACAAGCCCCTCGTCCTGCCGGATCTGCGCGCGATGCGGAGGGCGTTCGACGGAGCCGCGCTCTTCTACGAGCCGGGGAACGCGAAGGACTTGGCGGTGAAAATCCGGTCGGCGCTCGCGGGGGGCGCGGAGATGGCCACGCGCCGCGGACGCGCCCGCCTCGTCTACGAGGGAGCGCGGTGGGAGGTACAGGCGGAACGGCTCGCGGCGATGTATGCGACCCCGCACCCCCGGACGCAGGCGCTCCAGGGGGACCCGGCGTGCACGTGACCTTCGTGGGCGGGTTCGACCCGACCGTGCCGGAGGCTGGCGGGACGCGGACGTACGTGCTCGGCCTCGCCGCCCGCCTCCGCGATCGAGGCGTGGGCGTCACGCTTGTGGCGCGCGACGGGTCCGGACGCCCCCCCGAGGGCATCGAATATTTCCGTGTCGCAAGCGGCCCGACCAGCGTGCGGTTCTTCCTCCGCCTCCTCACCGCCGCCCCCCGCCTGGCCATCCCGCAGGACTCGATCCTCCACGTGCAGCGCCCCGACCACCTCGTGCCCTTCGTCGCCGCGAAACGCCGCCTCGCCGCGGTCTGTACGCTCCACGGCATTCCTGCCCGCGGAATCCGCCGCCGCCGGGGCGTGGGGTACGCGAGTTTGTACGCCGGGCTCGAGGGAATCGGCCTGCGGCGTTCGGACCGGGTCATTGCCGTCGACGCGACTACCTTGCGATGGTACGAAGATCGGTACCCGTGGCTGGCGGGCCGGACGACGGTCGTCCCCGTGGCGGTGGACACGGACCGGTTCCGGCCGATGGACCGCGACGCCGCGAGGCAGCGGTTCGGCGTGAGCGCGAAATACGCCGTCGTTTACGCGGGCCGGCTTACGGTCGAGAAGCGCGTGGACGCGATCGTCAGCGCGGTCTCGGAGCTCCCGGACGCAGAACTCCTCGTGGCCGGGTCGGGGCCCGAGGAACCGCGGCTCCGACAGCTCGCACGCGGCGCCCCCGTCCGGTTCCTCGGGACGATCCCCCATGAGGAGATGCCCCCCTTGCTGAACGCCGCCGACGCGCTCCTGCTCCCCTCCGAGTACGAGGGCTTGCCCACCGTCGCCCTGGAAGGCCTCGCATGTGGCGTCCCAATCGTCGCAACGCCCGTGGGAGCGATCCCCGAGCTCGTCGTGCCGGGGAGGACGGGCTGGCTCTTGTCCGACGTGTCTGCCCTGAGCCTCACCCTCGCGGAGGCCCTTCCGTCCGCGCGTGGGCTTCGGGAGGCGTGCGTTGCCGCGGCGCGGCCGTATGCGTGGGACCATGTCGTAGAGCGAGTCCTCGCCGTGTACCGCGCGGCGGAGGAGGCCGCATGACCGGCGCCATTCGAGAAAAGGGAGAAGTACACGGTCGCCCTTGTTCGAACCGCGTGGAACGGCGCGCCGCGGACGGTGCCGCGTGAAGCTCGGCAAGAGGACGGTCTACTGCCTGATGCTTGCGCTCGTGTGCGTGAACATCTTGGCGAGGATTCCGTCGACGGACCACGAAACGGGGGTCGACTCGTTCTTCATCCACCATCTCGCCACTTCCATCGCCGACAGCGGTCGCATCCCCTGGGTGGTGAACGCGCTCGGCTACTTCGGCTGGTACCCGCTCTCGTACCCGAACGCCGGACCGCTGATGATCTCCGGCCTCAGCGTCGTGGCGGACGTCCCCGAGGAGGCGGCAATCCTCGGCCTCTCCATGCTCTACGGGATTCTGGGTGCCCTCGTCGCGTTCCTGATGGCGCGGTCGTTCCTGAAGGACGACTTGTTCGCGCTTTCCGTCGCCACGATTTTCTCGTTGGCCCCTCGATTCATGATCTTCACCCTTTGGTCCGCGTCGTCCCGGAGCCTCTTCATGGTCCTGATCCCGGCCTTCGTCTGGGCCCTCGTCCGCAGCTACCGACGCCCGACGCTTCCCAACATCGGGGTCCTCGTAAGCATCCTCCTCCTGATGATCGCCACGCACCGCCTCACGATTCTGTTGGCGGTCGTCGTAATCGCCTTCGTCGGCGCGTACGTGTTCATGCTCATGCATCGCGTGATTCGGATCCAGTGGCCCCGGCGCCTGCTTTCCCCGGCCTTCAGGCGGTGGGTGCCGTCGCTCGCGCTCCTCTGGATCGTCCTCAGCGCCGTGTTCATGATCGGCGGGACCGGAATCCTGGACGAGTACACCGTGGGGGCGTTGTGTACCGGCGACACAATCCCGGGCAAGCTCTGCAACCTTAGCGTGAGCATCATGCGGAGCGTTGGGCTCGCCCTACCCTTCGCAGTCCTCGGAATCTTCGAGGTCGTACGGCTCCGCAACAAGGGCTTCCTGGAGACGTTCATCGTCCTCGCCCTCCTCAGCCTTCTCCCCACCCTCTTCCTCAGGGAGTATACCGGCTTCTACATCCTTCCGTTCCTCGCGCTCCTGGCCGGCTATGCCATCTTGGCGATCGTCCGCATCTCCCGCAAACATCGGCGGCTCGGCCGGGTCGCTGTCGTGGCCTCGCTTCTGGCGACCGCCGGGTTCGGCTTCGTCGTGCTGCAGTACGAGGTGGGTCGCGCCACGTCGATGAACGACGCGACATACACGGCGGCCCTGTATCTCGAGTCCGCCCCGGCGGGGAACTTCGTCACGAACAATGGCCTCATGGGGGTGCAGGTCTCCGCAATCTCGGGCCGCGGCGGCCTTCCAGTGGGAGGAGCAAGCACGACGCACCAGAGCCCCGAACTGCTGGCCATGGGCGCCGTCGACGTGTCGAAGATTCAGGAGAACGAGCGCCGTATCCCCTTGACGGACCTGACGATCGAGGACGACTCACCCTTCTACCTGGTCAATGTGGACGCCCGGACGGATTGGGTGGTCAAGATTCTTGGGAACCCGGTCGACACCGTCAAGGTGACCCGGACGCGCGGGGAGCCAATCGTCTCCCTGTATCGAATCCAGTACTTCCTCGAAGACGACACGTTCCGGAGTGCCTTCACCGCCTTCGGGACCCCCTACCGGCTGCCCGAGCAGAACCGATTCGCGATCAGCGTGCACCAGGAACGCTACAAGATCTACGACGGGACCTACGTGGACCTGTACTTGGCATTCGAACCGCTCGACGGGTGAGCCGCCGTCAGTCGTATGTACCCGCGAGGAAGTAGTCGCCCCGTTTCGCCGCCGCCACGACGCCCTCCCGCGTGTCGTATTGCGTAATGAACGGCCGGAGCTGGTCCGGAGGCACGAGATCACAGTCCACGAAGACGTCGGGGGTCACCATCGACTCCGGCCGGTAATCCCGACGACACATCCGGTACCGACGAATCCGGCCCGGGAGGTAGGACACGGCGAGGAGCCCATGATAGTACAGGTTCCGGACCGGGGTTCGCGTCAGGGGGAACGCCTTCCCGTATCCCTTCCAGTAGACCCAGAACGGGACCCACTTCGCGACCGCGAGGGTGTCCCGCATGCGGGCGAGCATGCGACGCGTCTTCTTCCGCACCCCCAGCGGCACGCGCTTGTAGTTCTCTCCGCACTTCATCGGGTAGGTCCGCCACAGGCCCTTGGTCGCCAGTCGAATCCAGAGGTCCACGTCCTCCCAGTACTGGAAGTCCCGCCAGCCTCCGACCGCGTCCAGTGCCGCTTTCGGATAGAATCCGGAGTAGGTCGCGATGAGCACGTACGGCGGCCTCCGCTCCAAGTACCAATCGAACAGCCGCTTCCAGTCCTCGTTGTACACTGTGTCGAGGTCGAACGTCACGACGACCTCGCCGCGCGCCTGGCGGAGGGCGATCTGGCGGCCAAGACCGCGTCCGCACTTCGCCCGCGAAAGAAGGATTGGAACCCCGCGATCCCTGTATTCCGCGAGCACTTCGTACGAACCGTCGTCCGAGAAGTTGTCCACGCAGACGATCTCGTAGTCGACGCCCTCCATCCGATCGACGATCGAGTCAAGGGAACGCGCGGTGATCGGAGCCGTGTTGTAGTTCGTCGTGTTGAACGTGATGCGGGGGGAAGCGGTCGACGTCATCCGGGTAATCCCGGTGGGGGAAATCAGCTTAACGCATGGCCTGGGGAATCCCGCCACCGGGCAGAGGGAGCCACCTCCGCATACAGGGCGCGGTACGCCGCACACATCCGGGAGACATCGTAGCGAGACGCGACGAGTTCCAGCCCTCTCGCAGCCATGGCCTCCATTTCCGAGGGACGCGCCAGCGCCCAGCGCAAGGCATCCGCCAGTGCGCCCGCGTCCCCCGGGGGGGACGGGAGGCCAGTGACCTGGGGCCGAACGACCTCGGGGATATCCCCGACACGTGTTGCGATTACCGGAACGCCCGCCGCCATCGCCTCCAGTACGCTGAAGGGGAGGCCCTCCCGGGTCGAGGGGAGGACGAAAAGGTCCGCCGCGCACAGAACGCGGCCCGCGTCGTTTCGTTGCCCCGTCACGAGGACATCGCCGTCTTTGGTCCGGCCGTCGAGCTCGAATCGCAGGTCACTGGCCACGGGACCCACCAGGACGAGACGGAGTGGTCTGGAGCTTGAGCGACGGACGGCGTCAAACGCACCGAGTAGCGTCCGGATGCCCTTGTCGACGGTCACGCGCCCCGAGAAGAGGACGACGAAGGCGTCGTCGACGCCCAGCTCCCGCCGAATCGCGACGCGCTCTTCGCGGAACGATTGAAGGGCCTCGACAGGGACGCCAATCGGGACGACGGCCCCGACGGTGCCGAGCTGGCGGTTCAGGTCTTGCGCCACGACGATCAGGCGGTGGGGGACGCTTGCGCCCCACCGTTCCATCACACGAAAGGCGAGACCGCGAGACCCGGGCGGTCGGGGGGATCGTCCGTGTACCGTCAACACGACCGGTTTTCCAAGCACCCGCGCGGCAAGACCCGTTGCCAGCGATTGGAGGTGGAGTTGCTGACAGTGGACCGCATCGACTTGCTCCCTGCGACGGAACAGCTCGCGGACCGAGTGGAGCGCGAGGATGGCGTTTGCAGCACCACCGAGCCCACGGTGCCAGGAAGGTTCGACGACGATCACTTCCCCTCCGTGACCGCGAACGCAACCGACAATCAACCGGACGAACGATGCCACGCCCGTCGCGGATGATGTCGAATAGGGCGTCGCGAGGAACACTCTCACAATCGCGCGATGAAGGACAAGCTACATAATCGTTGTCGAACATTAGCGGCGAGGAGTCCCCCCTCGAGGTCACATGGCCCCCAGCGTTTCGCCGACCGAGGCGTCAATCGACGTTTCGGCCATCGTTATCGCGCGGAATGAGGAAGGGAACATCGTCGATTGCTTGCGCGCCGTCTTCCGTGCGCTCGATGCCGCCAAGGACCGCAATCTCTTTCACACCTACGAGGTGGTGCTCGTCGACTCCGCCTCGACAGACCGGACCGTGGACCTCGCATCCGCGTTTCCTGTCGTCATCGCCCGCTTGCGCCGAGAATGGCCCCTGTCCGCGTCGGCGGGCAAGGCGACCGGAGTGAGGCTCGCGCGCGGGCGCTTCTTCCTGTTCGTCGACGGCGACTACGTGATGGACCCTGGGTGGATTCCCGTCGCGTGGGGGTTGCTCCAACACCCAGAAGTCGCGGGGGTCTGCGGATGGGACCTCGAGCAGGTCACGGGAGATTCCGTGCTGGCACGACGCATGGCGCAGATGAATCCGGTGGACATGCCCGAGCTCGAGGAAGTTGACTCCATCGCAGCGGGCCTCGTCAAGCGGCCTGCGTACGAGATGGTTGGGGGGCTCCATCCGTACCTCCGGGGCGCCGAGGACCGGGACCTTGGGCTCCGCCTCCTCCGCGCGGGATGGAAGATCCTGAAGACCCGGCATGCGATGGGGCTCCACCGGTGGCTGCCGCCGGGTCAACGGCTCACGTACCTCGTGTACTACCGGTCTGTCGCCGTGTGGTCCCTTGGCGATGGGCAAGCGTGTCGCGCGCGGTGGCGGGACCGCCCACTCCGCCGCGCCTTTCTGAGGCGTTATGGAACCCTCCGATATCTGATTCAAGACTTCCAGCTCGACGTGACAGTTATCCTCGCCCTCGTGAACCTAAGTGCGCTCCGAGGAGGCTGGTCGGTCGCCATCGCATTCCTCGCGGACCTCGGTGCCCTCATCGCCTTCCACGCTTGGGCAAGATCGAAGAACTGCACGTGGCGGGAAGCGTTGTTTGAATTCCAAGGTGCGTTCTATGGACCCTACCGCCAAGTGCTATTTGCCCTTGGACTGCTCCGCCCATCGCCTCCTCCAGAAACGTACCCTAAAGATGTTGAAATCGTGCAAGAGGGGCAGGGACCGACTCGGGCTCGTTAGCGCACTGTCGGTTCGCCGACGACATTCATGGAGGTCTGGAGGGCCGCGGGTTCCACTCGGTGTAGGGGTTCACGAGGAACACGAGCCACTCGATGAGATCCAAGAGCTGGCGTCGAATCGATCGCCGATGCATCGAACGCCTCACGTAGGCCGGGAACGTCCGCACCTGACGGTGAAATCCGAACAAGGCCGCCTCAGCACCGAGGATGGGACCCATGCGACGCAGGGAACGAGAGGCGACACGACGCGACTCCCGCTCGACGCGGTCCTGGTTCGCAGAATTCTGCCCCGGATGGATTCGATAGCGAACGAGGGGTTCGGGCACGTTCGCCAGCCGGAAGGCGAGCGCGATGCGAATGTCCATGTCCCAGTCGAAGATGTACTTCTCCGCCTCATCATAGAGCCCGATCCGATCGAAAACATCCTTCCGGATGAGGGTGGAGCTGCCGTTCACGAAACATCGCCGGATCAGTCGAAGGAGGGTCTTCCGGCGCGTCGGGGGGCATGGAAAGTGCTCCGCCGACAACACGTTTCCATCCTTGTCGATGTAAACGTAGTCCGTGTACACCATCCCCACGTCAGGGACGCTGTGGACGACGTGAATCTGGCGTTCAAGCTTCGTAGGCTCCCAGGCATCGTCGGCGGAAATCCATGCAATCCAGGTCCCTCGAGCCTCCCGAATTCCCCGGTTCAGCGCCGCCGGGCACCCCCGATTCTCCTGCCGAATGACTCGAACGCGATCCGCATACCGATCCAGAATCTTCGGCGTTCCATCCGTGCTGCCGTCGTCGACGACAATGACTTCACTGTCCCTGAACGTCTGGTTCAAGACGGATTCGAGGGCCTCCCCTATGTATCGTTCCATGTTGTAGACAGGCAGGACCACGCTCACGTACGGGGGGTCGGCGCCGGGCTCAGGCACTATCACACGCAAGAATGCGTCCCATATTTATATATCGGGCATTCGAATGCGCGTGCGTGCCTCATCTCATCCCTGGAATAGGATGCCCATGAGGGTCCTCGTCATCGGCGGCAATGGGATGTTGGGGCACAAGGTGTTCCAGGTCTTCGAGGACCGGTTCGAGACATTCGCGACCTTCCGAACGCGAGACGGGCCCTGGATGCGACTTCCGATGTACCGCGATTCCTCGCGGTTGCTCGGCGGCGTCGACGCGCTTCACCTCCAGACCGTTGAAAGCGCATTAGGGGCTGTGAACCCAGACATCGTCGTCAATTGCGTTGGGGTTATCAAACAGAGCGCGGCCTCAGAGGATCCGCTTCAGACGATTGCCGTCAATGCGCTGTTCCCCCATCTCCTCGCCGAGCTGTGCCGACGGACCGGGACACGACTGGTCCACGTGAGCACGGACTGTGTGTTCAGCGGGAAAAAAGGGAACTATGTCGAGGCCGACATCACAGATGCGGAGGATCTCTACGGCCGAACGAAGGCGCTGGGCGAGGTTGGGGGGGCTGGCTGCCTGACCCTCCGGACGTCAATCATCGGCCGCGATTTCATGAAGAACGCAGGCCTCTTGGACTGGTTCCTATCCAACCAGGGCGGATCGGTGAAGGGATACAACAGGGCAATCTTCACAGGATTCCCCACGGTCGTGTTCGCCCGGATCGTTCGCGATACCGTTGAGAACCACCGAGACCTATCCGGTCTGTATCACGTGGCAAGCCTGCCAATCAGCAAGCTCGAGCTGCTCGAGAAGATCCGGGACGCGCTGAACATCGACATCCAGATTGAACTTGTGGATTCTCCCTCAATTGATCGAAGCTTGAACGCGGGCCGATTCCGAGATGCAACCGGGTTTCAATCCCCATCATGGGACGCATTGATTGAGGAGATGTGCGCGGACAAGACTCCTTACGATCAATGGCGGAGGGAGAACACGACGCCGATCGTTCGAAGCTAGGACCGAGGGGGATCATATGGCGGACGAGAAAGAGCCGGAGAGGCGCGAGAGACCGAACGCGGGCCCAAAGGTGCTACCGATACCGAGCCACACCGACGACCGGGGCCGACTTCGCCAAGTGCTCGGGAGCTACCCAGACGAGTTCCCGGGCGTCGAACGAGCCTACGTCGTGGGCAACTTCGGGAAGGGTACGATTCGCGGATTTCACATGCATCGCGCGGAGTGGAAGGCGTACCATGTCCTACGGGGAGCCGCGAAATTCATCGTCGTGTCTGAAAGCTCCGATGAGAGACAATCGTTCGTCCTTAGCGAGTCGGAGGCGTTGGTCCTCGTTGTTCCCCCCACATACTACCACGGATGGGTTTCTCTCACGGACGATACACTTCTCGTGGGTCTCTCAAATCGAAGCCTCAAGGAATCGGAAGCGGACGACTACCGAATCGACCCAATGAAGTTTGGACCTGGCATCTGGGAGGTGAAAGCCCGTTGAGGGTTCTGGTGACAGGCGGACTCGGGTATCTGGGGTCCCACGTCGTGCAGAGACTTCTCGCCGGTGGGGACGAGGTCGTGGTCTTCGACGCGGAAATCTATCCACGAATGGTTTCCTATCCGGAACACCCCGGGCTCCACGTCGTTCGAGGCGACTTGCGTGCCCAGGAATTGCTTGCGAGAACCGCCGACGGAACGGATGCCGTGCTCCACCTCGCGGCCATCGTCGGGGACGAGGCGTGCAACCTAGACCCGGAGGGTGCGGTGGGCGTGAACTACCTCACAACCCGCTATCTCGCTTCCCAATGCGCGGCGGCTCAGCGGCCTATGATTTTTACGTCGACCTGCTCCGTCTACGGAGCGAAGGGCGGCGAAATCAGAGAGACAGATGACGTTACACCCCTCTCAATCTATGGAATGTCGAAATTGGCCGCGGAAGAGGCGGTCCGGGGGTCGACTCCGAATTCGACGGTCGTCCGTTTCGGAACTCTTTTCGGACTGTCTGAACGAATGCGTTTCGATCTTGTAATCAACCGGCTTATTGGGCAGGCCATGCAGGATGGGCGGATTAGTGTGTTTGGCGGGGACCAGTGGCGGCCCTTCCTACACGTTCAGGATGCGGCCGACGCGCTCGTGAAAGTCCTCCATAATCCGAAGCCAGGAATGTACAACCTCGGGGGCGCGAATTTCCGCATCCGAGAGGTGGCTGCGGAAATCGCTTCGCAAATCAGCTGCGAGGTGACGACTTACAGCGAGTTGAAAGACCGCCGTACGTACTACGTCAACTCAGACCTTGCGATTGAAGAGTTTGGAGTGCAATTTGCTCGTGGTATCCAGACCGCCATCTCGGAAATCGAGAGCGCAGTCCGAGGAGGGAAAATCCTCGACTATCGGGACCCGAGCTTCTCAAACGTCGCCTGGCTCCGGAAGAAGGCGGCCGGATAGCGTTGTCCGCTCCGAGGGCCCGGCCAGACAATGCAGACGCATGACGCGAAGGTTCGGCGAATGA
>Ga0209751_10007128_pt1 | contig 10285 bp, 8 predicted proteins | sample RifCSP13_1_FD_184019 | JGI IMG/M metagenome (GOLD analysis project Ga0209751, IMG submission 184019) | Soil microbial communities from Rifle, Colorado - Rifle CSP2_sed 13_1 (SPAdes) (version 2) | ecosystem: Environmental > Terrestrial > Deep subsurface > Rock core/Sediment | place: Rifle...
AATTCCAACTTTCCTGAAAAACGCTGCACAGGTTCCGCCGCCAACTCCGCCAACTGTCGCGTCAACTCCTCTTGCTTCCTTTATCGCTCGTTTAAGCAATGCAACTGCTTGCGAGTTGCCTTCAACTAGAGCAGGTGAAGACTGTTTCTGCAGTATTTCCAGGTGAATTTTGGCGCCCGTTTTCCCTTCAAAATCAGCGACGGCTTTGTTGATGTAGGTCAAAACATCTTCCAAGCTGTAGTTCGGCAGAATTCGGCAGTCAAAGTACAAAGTGTCTTCGCCTGGAACAATATTTACAGCATCCACATTTTTGTCCTTCTTTGTCGGCTCAAAAGTGCTGTATGGCACGTCGAAATAGTCGTTTCGCTCATTGTATTTTGCGTGGAGCGTTTCATCTAAGGCAATTGCTAGTTGCATGCCTATTCTGTGTGCATTCAAGCCCTTGTTGGGTGAGCTGCCATGAGTTTGCTTTCCGAGTGTGGTAATTTTTAGCCAAAGGATGCTTTTTTCGGCGATTTCCACAAAGTTTCCCTCAGGGTTGCCACTGTCGGGCACAACTACCAAGTCGTCTTTGCTGAAGAGGTTTTTGCCAATCAGGTGCTGAATGCCCATTGTGCTGCCCATTTCTTCGTCAGCTACGAACGCCAACTTGACCGTTCGCTTGGGCTTTATTCCTAAGAGCTTCAACGCATTGATGGCGAAGAGCGAAGCGACGAGTGATTGTCCGTTGTCTTCGCTTCCTCTTCCGTAAACGCGGTTATCAATCACGAATGGTTCAAACGGCTTCGTGACTTTCCAAAGAGCTTCTTCGCCAGCAGGCACAACATCCAAATGTGTGACTATCCAAAGTTTTTGCGCGTTTGTTTCTCCGTTTAGGGTGGCTACGATATTGGGTCTTTTTCTTGAGGGAACACGTGGGTCTTCCACATCGTAATGTTCTATTTTGTCGAAGCCTGTTTCTTTAAGAATTTTTGTAAGGGCTTCTGCTTTTTCCTGTTCGCCTTCACCATTGTTTTCTGGTCCGATGGCTGGAATGCGTATGAGTTGGGCTAGTGCGCCGATGATTTGGGGTTTGAGCGTGTCTATTTTCTGAAAAATCTGTTGTGTCTCCAAGCCGGTTCACTCTGCTATTTGATGGTATATCGGCTGTTTTAACGTTTTCTCGAAAACAAAAGAAAAGTCTGAGCGCTTATGCTCTGGGATTGCTCTTTAGTTCTTGTAGCGCACGAAGTCGTTTAGTGATGTTTGGGTGTGTTGATAGCGCTTCCACCAGTTTATCCGCGAACGTAATTTTCTTCGTTAGCTGTTCGTCGACGAGTTTCTGGCCGTCCCCAATTTGGAAACCATGAAGTGCAGCTGAATCTTCCTGTGCTCTGTCTGGGTCAGCAATGAACAAGGCTTTGAATGCGTTCGTTGTTGGCGCTTGTCCCTGCTTTTGCTTGGGTTTCGGCGATCTGGCGGTTGCGTGGACGATTTTCGCCAAGCCTGTGCTAAGTTTGTCTGCGCCGTTGTCTACCACTGAAACGCTGTGTCTGTCTGCATAATATTCTCTTAGCCTGCTTACGTGCAAAGTAAATATGGTGAGCACTTGGCTGAAAACCATAAAAACTATGCCGAATATTGCTGCGCTGCCGTTGTCGCCTCTGCGTTGGTTTCCTCCGAACATGCCTGAAAGCATGAGTGAGTAACCAATGTAATAGAACAGCGCTGGTAGGAAACTCACTGCCATCATGACTTGGACGTCTCTGTGGCGTAAATGACCTAGTTCATGACCTATAACGGCTTCCACTTCGCCATCGTTCAAATTGTTGAGTAATCCCTGCGTAACAGCGATTCTATTGCCTGAAATCGGCGAACCGTATGCGAATGCGTTTGGCAACGGTATCTGCGCAAGCATAAGTTTTGGTGCGCTGATTCCACTTTTTTTGCTAAGCGTGGTTACTGTCGCGTGCAAGTTAGGGTTTTCATCCTGTTTCATTTCGCGTGCACGGTAAATTGCACCTACAAGATATGGGGCAAAGAGCCACTGGACGATGTTAAAGGCAACTACAAGGACTGCCATGGTTAAAATGTTAAATGTTCCTGTTAAAGTTAGAATTAACGCGAAAACGCCCGTTGATAAACCGAAGATTAAAGCTAAAGTTGCGACCATGGAGAGTCGAAGTTTCCACAATTCCATGTTGAATCACCGTTCTTCATCACTACCATACGGCACTTATAACTTTTATCCCGTATCGTAAGAAAAAACAGCATCAACGATTTCTCGCTGATGAGTTGCAAGTATAATATGTTTGCAGGTCTACCGCCCACTTAGCATAGATTGACGGAGGGGTTTTCGCGAGATTGCTATCTTCCAGCTTCCTCATCAACTTCTAACTTCCCAACAAGAAACGCAAAACAACCCAAAACCAAACCAGAATTGGCAGCATAAAGAAAAAGAGAAGTTGATAACGCAACACGCGCTATCATCAACAACTTGACAGACAAAAAATGTAATTAGCTTTTCCCCTACGCATCCAATATCATGCACCAAAGAGCTTTCTTAGACGAGTTATAACTTGGTAGCATCTTATAGATTACAACGTCAACATGTACCGAAAGCTTTCATTAACCAAAAACGCACATGTTGATTTTCAATCTTCTTTTAGCAGTGGGACACAGGGAAAAGCTTGAAACTTATCGCTCGGAAATAGCTTTTACCTGCGCAGAGTTATTAGGTCCGATGTGGCCTGCTGGTTTAGTTGTTTGATAGTGGCAGTCATAGTGGAAGCTCGATTGTAAATATGGTTCCTTTTCCAGCTTCGCTTTCGAATGCTACGGTGCCGTTGAGTGCTTCTGTTAGCCTCTTTACTACTGCCAAGCCGAAGCCTTGGCCTTTAGATTTGGTTGTGAAGAGCGGTGTAAAGAGTTTGCTTTCGACTTCTTTAGGTATGCCTTCGCCAGTGTCTTCGACGCTTATGAGTGCTTTCCCATTTTTTCGGGTTACTTTTATGGTTAGTTTTCCTCCGTTTGGCATTGCTTGAATGGCGTTGTTGGTTAGGTTCGTTATTATTCTTTGCACGTATGATTGGTCAATCTTGATTTTTTGGAAATTCTTTTCAATGGACTGATTAACTTTTACGTTTTCCGGAATATCAATGGTAGCCAATACTGATTGAACTATTTTCTTCAAGTCTGATTCCTCAATGCAAGGAGTTAACGGTCTTGCATAATCTTGAAGGTCTGAAACAATCTTGTTCACGTAAACTGTCTGCTCGCCAATCATGTCTAAGCTTTCTTTCAAGCTTGCTTTGGCATCGCCGTCTGGCAAATTTTTCAGTTCACTTTTTGCCAAGTAAAGCTCGCCCGTTACAGTCTGCAACGGATTACGAATATCGTGGCCTACCATTCCAGCGGTTGCGCCGATAGCAGCCAATCGCTCGGCATCTTTTAGTTGTTTAGTTCGTTCTGCAACCAAATTCTCTAAATGTCTGCTGTATTCCTCAAGTTTAGATTGCATTTGTTTATGCTCAGTGATATCGCGGAATACAAGTACGACACCTAGAGTTTTGCCGTAATTGTCTATTATTGGTGCTCCGCTGTCATCAATCGGGACTTCCTTTCCGTCCTTCCGCAATAAGAGAGTGTGATTTGCTAAGCCAATAATCAATCCTTCCTCGAGCACTCTGGTGACTGGGTTATTAACTTCCTGTCGGGTTTGCTCATTAATTATGTTGAATACTTGCTTCACCGGTTTTTGCGAAGCTTCGATCATGGTCCAACCGGTCAGTTCTTCAGCAACATTATTCATGAATGTGACCCTTCCAGAAACGTCTGTGGCAATGACCGCGTCGCCTATGCTTGCGAGGGTGGTAGCCCAGCGCTGTTCACTTGCTCGCAATGCTGTTTCCGCAAGTTTGCGCCCCTCAATTTCTCTTTCCAGTTCTGTTTTGGAGGCGGTCACAGTTTTTAAATTGGCGGCCATTTGGTTGAAGGCGTAGGAGAGTTCACTTATTTCGTCCTGTCTCTTGGTTTCTATTATGTAGTTGAGGTCTCCGGAGCCTATTGTGTTGATTCCTTCTTGGAGGTCTGTTACCGATTTTAATGTTCGCCGGAAAACCATAACGTAAATCGTAGCGAAGAAGGCGGCGAATGTTCCCAAGAGCGCCATTATTAAAAAGATATTTGTTTTCATTGCTTGACTTGCCTGGCTGTCTAAAGCCTGCGATAGCAGGGAAGCGTCAAATGCAAGTGCTTGGTTTTGGGCCGCCATTATGCTCCATTGATTCTGAAATGCAGGATCAATCCTTACACTCACGTTTCGAGGAGCGTTTTTTAGGAAAATTACGACTTCTGAGAAAACTGAGTTGAGCCTTTGCATGTCATCATTAATGTTGTTGATAAGGGCTTCCTGTTGTGGACTGTTCAGTTTCAAATTTGAGAGGTTATTTGAGAGAGCGGAAAACTCTGACTGCCATCGAGTAAGCTGTTGGCTTTCTTGTTTGAGGAAGTAGTCATTTGAAACGACATTTAGGTCATTTGTTCCTCGTTCTATGCTGTTAGCCATTTCTTCTTGTGCGTTTAATTGTGAAACTTGTTGTTCTGTGACAATCGCTGAAGTGGCAATAATAACCAACAATATGCTGAAAACGGCCATGCTGATTATGAACTGGTTTTTGATTCTCAATCTTTTTCCCTCAACGGACAATGTTAACTGATTCGGGTCTCACAGAGGCTAAACCGCCAAAGTATATATAATCTGCGAAATCAGGTTTTTCTGGTTGCGTTTGTAAGGCTATGAGCAATCATTCGCGTTGGTTTATCCTCATTGCTAGAACAAAAAACTGGTGCTCAGCTATTAGGAATTCGTCGACGCTAAAGATTCCGCTTACCCCAAAAAAGTACAATACCTGATTAACCGCGCAAAAAGCGGCAATTTTCCCCTCTTTCCGCTTAATGACTCTTGGGATTCCTAACCCTCAGCGTCCAAAGTACGTATCATTAGTGCCTTTCTCCCGCAGTGCTGCATGTAAGGTTTAGCTTTCAAGTATAATTCCCACATCGGAGCGCGCTGAAGAGTTAAGGAATAAAAGAATAGGCGTCATTGAAATATTGACCCAGGATGTCCGATGTAGAGTCTGCTATCAGGGAAAGGCGAAGCGTCAGAAAATACCTTCAAAAACCTGTCCCTGAAGAAAACCTCCGAGAAATCCTCGAAGCCGCAGTTTGGGCTCCTTCAGCGCATAACGCTCAACCTTGGCGATTCATAGTCCTGACTGAAGACTTGCCCAAGCGCACCTTGGCTGAAACGATGGCTAAAGCTTGGCTGATAGACCTCGAAAAAGATGGGGCGCCCAAAGCGGCGCGATTGCTGTCGGCGAAAGCTTCGTGTGAGCGGTTTGCAGGTTCCCCCGTTCTCGTAGTTGCCTGCATAACACTCAAGGATATGAACAAGTACCCCGACGCGAAGCGCGGGAAAAACGAAAGGGACTTGGCAATTCAGAGCCTGAGTGCAGCGATACAAAACCTGCTTCTTGCGGCACACGCTAAAGGACTGGGTGGTTGCTGGTATTGCGCGCCAGCCTTCTGCAAAGTCGCCGTGAGAAAAACACTCAAGATTCCCAGGGAAGTTGAGCCGCAAGCATTAATTACCCTCGGATACCCTGCCGAGAAGCCCGAGGCGCCAATGAGGAAGCCGCTAGAAACATTTGTGTTCAGGGAACGCTGGGGCAAGCCGTGAGTCAAATTTTGTTTCAGAGTCACTCTGCTCGTTAGATTTGTTAAATTGAAAAGTTTAGGTTTGCCTAAATATTTATTAGGGCGTAAATAGCAGTTTTAGGTATGCCTAAAATCGAGGAAACATCCAGCAAAAGCGTGCAAGACTACCTGAGGGCTTTAGCAGCACTTTCAAGCAACAATGGCAAGGCTATAAGCACAACCGAAATCTCCAGATACTTTAAAATCGCGCCCCCAAGCGTGACCGAAATGCTGAAAAAACTAGCCGAAAATGGCTACGTGGAATATTCGCCTTACCACGGAAGTACCCTAACCGCGAAAGGACAGACTAATCGAAAAATTCCTCTCTGACGTTCTCCACATAGGCAAAGACCATGTTCACACACAAGCTTGCGAAATGGAACACGCCTTATCTGACGAGGCGGAAGAGTCCCTGTGCCGATTCCTGAAACATCCCGACAAGTGCCCTGACGACGGCAAAATAATCCCCGCCTGCAACCTCCCGTTCACATCCTGCGAAGAATGCATACAAACACACAAAAAAGGTCTCGAAGAAGTAGGGAAACGTCCACAAACCCTCGTTTCAATTTGCGCTCTCAAAACAGGCTCAAAAGGAAAGATTTCTTTCATCCGCGGAGAGCACAGAGTTCTGCAAAGGCTTCTGGACATGGGATTAACCCCTGGAACCTCCATAAAAGTGGAAAGAATTGCGCCCCTTAAGGGTCCCGTTGAAGTCTCCGTAAGAGGATCCAAGGTTGCACTTGGGCAAGACATCGCCGCAAACGTCTTCGTTGAATCCGCTGCAAAAATAGCTGGATCAGATGACTAGCAGTGTCCTGCCACTCCGACTCCTCCACCCCAAGAAAACCTGGAAACAACATTGGCTTAACCATCGCTTTAGCGGGCAATGCAAACGTTGGAAAAAGTGTCCTATTCAACCAGCTGACGGGCTCAAGCCAAATAATCGGAAATTGGCCTGGAAAAACCGTGGAGAAGGCGGAAGGCACCCTCAATTTTGAGGGGCAGAAAATCACCGTAATCGATTTGCCAGGCATTTACTCGTTTTCTACTTTCGGCATGGAAGAAATCGTGTCCAGAGATTACGTGGCTCTGCAGCATCCGGATGTTGTGGTTAACGTGATTGACGCCGCAGTCTTGGAGCGCAACTTGTTTTTCACGTTGCAGTTGATTGAAATGGACGTGCCTATGGTAATTTGTCTCAACCAGATGGACGTTGCCAAACGAAAAGGCATAGTTATCAACAAGAAAAAGCTTGAGCAAGCTCTGGGGATTCCTGTGGTTCCAGCGGTGGTTATTAGAGGCGAAGGAATCTACGAGTTAACAAAAACCGCCCTCGAAGTTGCTCGAAACGGCGGCAACAGAAGAAAAACGCCCGTCAGGTACGGAGCGGAAGTGGAAGAGCGCGTATCCAAGCTTGTTGAGGCAATAAAAGCGGCAAATCTGAAGTTGGATTATCCATGCCGTTGGATTGCATTTAAGCTCTTAGAAAATGACACAGAAATTAAAAAGATGGTGAGCTCTCAATCTCAATCTATCGTAAAATTATCAGAGCATTTGGCAGCGGAAATCTCCGCTATTCATGATGAACCGTGTTTTGCCGTTATCGCCTCTGAGCGCTACTCTTTCGCAAGCAAAGTGGCAAGTGAAGCGCAACTACAAAGCGAGCTTAAGATAACGTTTTCAGAGAAATTGGACTGGATAACTACTCATAGGATTTTTGGCTACGTCACATCGATTGGCGTGATAGCTGGTTTGCTTCTTTGGACGTTCGGCATCGGCGGATTCCTGTCTACGTTGTTCTCAGATGCATTGTCTTTATTTTCACCTGTGAACCCGAGTTTTAGCGGATCCATTGAGGGTATCTTGTGGAACGGCGTCTACGGTGGTTTTGTAGCTGGTGTTACGTTAGTTATTCCTTACGTCATACCTTTCTATGTGCTGCTCGCCATGATCGAAGACTCAGGCATACTCACAAGAGTTGCATTCATGATGGACAGTGCCATGCACAAAATAGGACTCCATGGAAAAGCCTTGATCCCCATGATTCTAGGCTACGGCTGCAACGTCCCTGCCATCCGTGCCTGCCGAATAATGGAAACGAAGCGGGAACGGCTTCTTGCCTCTTTTGCTATTACCCTTGCCCCCTGTGCAGCGCGGACAATTGTGATTCTCGGATTAGTCGCTGCGTTTGTTGGTCCTCTATGGGCGCTGTCGCTTTACGCAGTGGACATAGCTCTTATTTTCATCTTGGGCAAAATAGCGCTCAAGGTTGTGCCGGGGCAATCGACAGGTCTCATCATGGAAATGCATTCCTTCAAGATTCCCTCGTTATCTGTCGTGACTAAGCAGACGTGGATACGCACCAAGTCCCTGATTTACCTAGTTTTCCCTTTGTACATTGTTGGCAGCGCCCTCATCCAAGCCCTGTACGCCGTCGGCATCCTACAGTACATGAGCAACGCAATGTCCCCCCTCACAGTTCTCTGGCTTGGGCTTCCCTCCGTCGCAGGCATCCTCCTGATACTTGGCTTTATCCGAAAAGAACTCACTTTGCTGGGCGCAGTCGCCATATTCGCCACCACAAACCTTGCTTTATACTTCACTTCGGCGCAGCTGGTAACGCTTGCTTTGGTAAGCCTTCTTTACATTCCCTGTATATCCACCCTTGTGGTGCTGGCCAAGGATTACGGTTGGAAAACAACCGCCATCATCGCATTATCGAACTTTGCAGTGGCAACGCTCATCGGGGGACTGGCATACCGAGTGATTTCCCTCATCTTGTAACCCCCCCAAGCACCGAAAAAAACCTGCAGCTAAAACAAGCTGCGTTAAGCCCTTACCATAATGAGAAGCATTTTGAATCTGGAAACCGCGATCAAGGCATGCGGCTTGTTCGCAGGCATGGTAATCACTTCGCCCATCTTCACCCTGTTTACTTTACCAGCGATGGATATGTCAGCTTCCCCATCCACCAGAAAAACCATGGCGTCGTAAGGCGCAGTGTGTTCGCTCAGCCCTTGACCCTCGTCAAAAGCAAATAGATTTACTGTCCCAGCTTTCTTGTCAATTAATGTGCGACTGACCACGGCGCCTTCTTGGTACCCTATGAGGTCATTTAGATTAGCTGCTTGCCCTTCAAGCAAGTTTCCTATAGACGTTTTTTCTTTCGGCACTGTCTTATCTCCTTCATCTAAGTTGATAGGTCTGTCCAGAATTAAAATCTACTTTTTCAATCTTTGCAAGTCCCAGAGCTGATACACTTCCTCTGAGAATTGGGGTCTCAGTTTGAATATGTCCTCAGGTTTGTTCACATACAAGTAAACCATGTATATCCGTTCGATACCGCCCGAGCGAATAAGCATGTAAGTTGGCATCCTCGGAACCTCAGGTCTATATTTCTCAAAAACAGCATGAAAAACTTCAGCGATTTTCTCTGTGGAAAGGGTGTGGTCGAAACCCACCTCAAACGTGTAGCAGTAAACGTTGCCCTGACTAAAGTTTGTGATGTCTCGGTCTAAAATCTGCAGGTTACTCACCGAAACCGTGTTGTTGCCTATTGTCAAAACCCTTGTGTAATTAATGGTTATTTCTTGCACGATACCTTCCACGGTGCCCAAACGCACGTAATCGCCAACCTTGAATGGGCGAGCAGCCAACAAGAACAATCCTGCGAGGAAGTTGCCAAGGGTTTTCTGGGATGCGAAACCTAACGCTGCACCACCAATGGCTGACAAGCCCAGTAACAGTTCTGGCTGAAGTTTACCCACACTTGCGATCGTTGCTAAGGCAAAAATCAAGATGATGATTCGAAAAATAAGCACCAAATTGTTGGTAACATGAAGTTCCAGTTTAAGCCGCTTAGCTACCCGTGAAAGATATCTCGCAATGAGCCTTTCAACTACTAAAGCAACAACTGCCACTATCAAAATGCTTACTGCAGTTCCCGCATCTATTCCGAACAGGACACCTTGGCTAGGGGTTGGAGTCGGAGTCACGCTCATGACAAGGCACCATTTACCTACTTCTTGACTTTACCCATGTATAACCCTTCTGCGCTGATTAGTCAGGAGGAAACCGGTTAAGCATAGCATTATTTCTTCTTTGTGGCCTGGGCGCATAACAGCCCGGTTCGGATAATTTATCGTCAAGCCAGCGAGGTAAGCGTCTTGCACCTACGCTCATGCAGAACGTAATCCGCAAGCAGAATTAACCCGTGAATTACGCACTGGGAAACGAAAACGACGATTGAACACTGAAACCTTTTTATTTGCCGTTTAAACTTATTTCGAACCGCAAGTAAAGAAGGAAAAATTATGGCTTTACAAAAAGGAGACTTCATACTAATCAACTACACCGCCAAAGTCAAAGAGACAAATGAAATTTTCGACACCACAGTAGAGGAAACTGCAAAGAAAGAGCACCTGCAGAAAGAAGGCGAAATTTGCGAGCCTAAGCTCATAGTAATAGGCGAAGGCTGGGTTTTGAAGGCGTTGGACGACAGCTTGACAACTATGGAGCCAAGTAAACCCTCGATGGTGGAAATTCCGCC
>Ga0209751_10007135_pt1 | contig 10281 bp, 5 predicted proteins | sample RifCSP13_1_FD_184019 | JGI IMG/M metagenome (GOLD analysis project Ga0209751, IMG submission 184019) | Soil microbial communities from Rifle, Colorado - Rifle CSP2_sed 13_1 (SPAdes) (version 2) | ecosystem: Environmental > Terrestrial > Deep subsurface > Rock core/Sediment | place: Rifle...
GATCCAGGGCTCGCGCAAACGCCTCCAGAGTGGGCCGGCGCTCGGTGGTGGTCGGGGGCTCTCGATTCGCGGGAGTCCCGGCTTAACTCCGCCGCCAGAACTGCCACCAGGAGCGGCGCTTTCGCCGCCGCTCTCCGGCGGCCCAGGTAACCTCGGACAGACGGCGCACGTCGAGCGCGTGCGGCAGGTGCATCTCCTCGTCGTCACCCGTGGCCAGCGAAGGTGCACGCTGCAGGACCGCTCGCTCCATGTGCCTCTGAACCTGGCGATACCGCTCTTCCTCCGTCGGTTCGTGCGGGTGGCGCAGGAGAGACTCAAAGCGCGTCTCCTTCTCCTCAAGGCGGCGTCGCGGCGGCCCCGCGACGAAGGGGTTGACCCGCAGGCGGCCATGGCAGCCGGGGCAGTCAATGGCCTGGCCCAGCCAGCCCTCCCCCAGGGGGAAGTGCTCCAGGCAGAAGGGGCACCGCACCTTGGGCCCCTGGCCAAGGTCCACCGCCGTCACAATGGCGGGTCCGTACTCGACGCCCAGGAGGTCGATGAAGTAGATGTTGCCGCCCTCGTCGCCGCAGACGGCGAAGGGCTGATAGGGGTGCACCGCGAGGCACACCGCGTCACCCAGGATCGGGATGGTGGCCCGCTCTCGGCCTGTCTCGACGTCCCAGACCCTGAGGGTGCCGTCACGGCTGGCGGAGACGATGAGCGAGCCATCGGGGCTGACGGCGCAGGCGCTGACGGCGCCGGTGTGGCCCCGAAGGGTGGCTCGCTCCTGCCCGGTCCCGGCGTCCCAGACCTTTAGCGTGCTGTCCGCGCTGGCGGAGACGATGAAGGAGCCATCGCCACTGACAGCGCAGTCCTCAACCCACCCCGCATGGCCGGTCATGCTGGCCCTCTGGACTCCCGTCTCGACGTCCCATAGCCTAAGGGTCGCATCCTCGCCGCCGGACACGACAAAGGAGTCCCCGGGGCCAATGGCGCAGGCCCGGACCGCATCGGTGTGGCCTGCCAGGGTAGCCAGCGCGGCCCCGCTCCTGGCATCCCACAGCTTGAGCACGTTGTCCCTGCTGGCGGAAACGACAAAGGAGCCGTCGCTGCTGATAACGCAGGCTTTGACCCCGTCTTTGTGGCCTTCCAGCATGGCGAGCTCGCGCCCTGTGGCCGCATCCCATACGCTGAGGGTCCAGTCGCCGCTTGCCGAGACGATGAAGGAGCCGTCGGGGCTGATGGCGCAGTCGGTGACCCAGTCGCGATGGCCTTTTAGAGTAGCCCGCAGCGTTCCCGCGTGAATATCCCAGACTTTGAGGGTGTTGTCGTCTCCGGCGGAGACCATGAAGGAGCCATCGGGACTGATGGCGCAGACGCTCACCCAGTCCGAGTGGCCTTTCAGAGTGGCACGGCGGGCCCCTGTCGCAGCATCCCATACCCTGACGAGGTTGTCCGCGCTGGCGGAGACGATGAAGGAGCCGTCGGGGCTGATGGCGCAGGCCGTGACTGCACGCGAACGTGTGAAGGTGACATCGCCCTCGGAGGCCTCCTCCTGGGTGGCCGCATTCCAGACCTTCAGGGTATTATCGTCGCTGCCGGAGACGATGAACGAGCCGTCCGGGCTGATAGCGCCGGCGATGATCACGGCGGTATGGCCGGTCAGGTTGGCCCGCTGCTCCCCTGTCTCGGGATCCCATATCCTTACCGTCTGGTCAGCGCTGGCGGAAACGATGAGGGAGCCGTCGGGGCTGATGGCGCACACTGCGGGGCCCGCTGTGTGGCCCAACAGAAGAGCGCGCTCCTTCCCCGTCTTCGCGTCCCAGACCCGCAGGGACGTATCGCTGCTGGCGGAAACGATGAAGGAACCATCGGGGCTGACGGCGCAGGCCCAGACGGAATCGAGGTGGCCTTTGAGGGTTGCCCGAACTTGTCCGGTCTTCGCATCCCAGATCTTGAGGGTGTTATCGCCGAAGAGCTCCGCGAATTCGCGACCGCTCGCGGAGACGATATAGGAGCCGTCCGGGCTGATGGCGCAGGCCTGGACCGCGCTCTTGTGGCCCATCAGGGTGGCACGCTCCTGTCCGGTCTCGGCGTCCCAGACCTTGAGCCTTTTGTCCGCGCTGGCGGCGACGATGAAGGAGCCGTCCGGACTGACGCTGAAGGCTTTGAGGCCTTCGAGAACGGTGCGCAACAAGCCCGTTCGCGTGTCCCAGACGCTGAGGGGGCCTTCCTCGGCCGCCGATACGATGAAAGAGCCATCCGGGCTGAAGGCGCAGGCGCTCGCTACGCCAGGTTGTCCAGCGAAGGTGGCCCGCTCCTGTCCGGTCTCGGCGTCCCAGAGCTTGAGAGTCTCATCCGAACTGGCAGAGACGATGAAGCCGCCGTCGGCACTGATGGCACAGGCGTTGACTCGCTCGGTGTGGCCGACCAGGGTGGCCCGCTCGGCGCCGGTCTTGGCGTCCCAGACCTTGAGTGTGTTGTCGTAGCCTGCCGAAACGATGAAGGAGCTGTCCGGGCTGACGGCGCAGGAGCGAACCCAGTCGCTGTGGCCGAGCAGGGTCCGGATGAGGCCCTGGGACTCCGGGAGGGGAGTGCGCAGGCGCAGCCAGGGGACGGCGCCCGGAGCGGTGCGGCTGGCCAGTTCCGGTGCCAGCACCCGGGACAGGGGCTCTTCCTCCCAGCGCAGCCGGTTGCACAGCTGCTGCCACAGCAGGTCCGGGCGCTGGCGCAGCACGTGAGCCTCGCGGTTGATAGCCCGCGCGAAGCCCTCCAGGTTTGCCCTTCGCTGGGCGGTGTTCAGAGGCCGTTCGTCGTCATCTGGCGCCATCGCGAGTACTCAATCTCCAGCGCGTGTCACGGCCGTGGATGCCGCGCGCCGGATACTTCACTTCTGCCTTGCGCGATACTCCGCCAGCGCCCGTTGCGCCTCCGGCCCGCCGATGCTCTCCAACGCCTCGGACGCCCTCTTTCGCACGTTCTCCTCCGGGTCCGCGAGGACGGCGATGAGCGGCTCCACCGCCCGCCCGTCGCCCAGCTTGCCCAGCGCCTCGGCCGCTCCCTGGCGCACAAACTTCTCTTTATCCGTTAGGGCGGCGACTAGGGGCTCCACGGCCCGCCGGTCCCCCAGCCGGCCCAGGGCCCGCGCCACCCTCAGACGCACCAGGGGCTCCGCCTCCTCCTTGAAGGCCGCGAGGAGAGCCTCCGCGGCGGCCTCCCCGATGCCTGCCAGGGCCGCCGCCGCTGCGTCCGCAGACGTCTGATGAGTGCCCGCGCCCTCGCCCCGGAGGGCTACGATGAGGGGCCGCACCGCCCGCGCATCGCCCAGCTTCCCCAGGGCTCTCGCCGCGAGCTGACGGACGCCGTCGTCCATCATGAAGACCAGGACGGGCTCCGCCCCCCGCGGGTCGAACCCTCGTCTCTTGTCCTCATCGGCCAGCGCCCTCACGCGTTTCGCCGGATCGTCGCTCACAATGGCAGCGAGGTGCGACTCCGCCTGGACGTCGGCCGCCTCCTCCAACACAGTCCGCATCGCCTCATGCACCATTCGCGCCTCCCGGCCGGCCTCCCTGTTGTTCTTCCTGGCCTCTATCACCACGTTTGCCGCTTCTCGGACCTCCGGCGCCCCGCTCATGAGAATGGCAGCCAGGGGTTCCGCTGCACGCGCGTCCGCTAGCTCTCCGAGCGCCTCCGCGGCCCGAAGGCGGACGTACAAGTCGTTCTGCTTGAGGGCCTTGATAAGACCGTTTACGTCTCGCTTGGCCTTCAGCTTCTCGACATCGGTTCCTCCAAAAAGTGGCATGGCGCACCTCCACCGATGGATTGTACAGCAACGGCATCCTAGATGCCTGGCTGCTCCTTCACGAAAGCGGGAACTTCTCCAGAGCCAAGCGGAAGTCCTCCTGGAGGAGGGACGGCCCAGAGTAGGTGGTCGTTTTGTTCCCCTGCGAGTCGGTGGTCGCAATGGGCCCCACGGCCGCCTTCGTCTCCAGGAAGCGAAAATCGGTCAGGGTGTCGTGCAGCGGCTCCCATAGCTCGCCCATGGTCTGCTGATAGGGCAGCTCCGAGAGTTTGCGCAGGTTGGGGAGGGCCCCGTCGGCTCTCTCGATCTCGAGGGGTGCACCGGCGAAGTACTCCGCCAGCAGTCGGTGCCGCGGAAGCTTCGCGTCGCCCTTCAGGTAGTCGTCCGCCGTCACCTCGCCGAGCTGGCGGTGGTAGAAGGCGAGCAGGGCGCCGCCGTCGGCGCTGCGCTCCGTCAGGTACGGTTCCAGGTCGAAGTAGAGGCGGGACCAGATGACGACTGGGAGCCTATCGACGTCCGGTGATTTGGGCGACCGCCGCTTGAAGTCGGCCAGCACATCAGCGTCGTTCGACAGCACATCGAGCACCTCGTCTTCGGAGAGGCCGTTCTTTGCCGCCGCCAGGTAGGCCAGGCTACGGGAGACCATCAGTTGGCCGTGGTTGGCCTCATCCGAAAGCCGCCCGAACAACTGGCGGATGATGCTCGGGATGTCCGGGCTCAAAACCGTCTGCTCCGAGGGGGTGTAGGAGTTCCACAGGCGAGCCTCCTCGAAGGCGAGCTTGAGGTAGAGGGGCAGCCCGGCCGGCTCGCCGGGCTTGGGCTGGGGGTTGGAGCGCTCGAATTTGGTTGACACCTCCTGTCGCTGACCTGGCTGAAGAGCACGGCCGGCCTCCTTCAGCCAGAGGTCCAGGAGCTCCTCGCCCTCCTCCAGCGGCATCGGCTCCAGTGCTACGAGGCTGGACCCCGGGAGCTTGTTCTCCAGCGCCGAGAGGCACTCTCCGGGCAGGGTGGAGACCACGAGACGCACGTGCTCCGGCGGTTCCGTGGGGAGCCAGACAAGGCTGCGGGCCCCCTCGGCATCGGAGAGCTGGTCGAGGGCGTCGAGGAAGACGATGAGCGGTCGTTCGGCCGTCGCCAGGGCCAGCCGCTTGGGGAGCTCGTCGACCAGCTCCCGGTAATCCGTCGGCACGCTCGATTCGTCCGCACCGTAGCGACGCGATATCTGGAGGCAGAGGCTCTGAAGCATGGCCCGCCCGTCGGATGATTCGGGAGTCACGCCGATGAAGCGAACGACCACCTCGGCGTGCGGATGCTCCTTTTGAGCCTGCTGCACTGCCCGGGCCATGAGTGCCGACTTGCCCGAGCCGGAGGCGCCGTGGACCGTCAGCGGGTGCGGATCGGCGCTTCCAAGATGATCGGCGATGCGCTGGAGGATGGTGGCCCGGCCGATGAAGACCCTGGCCCGGTCCTCGCCGAAGGCGTCGTGGTCTGCGATCTCCTTGTCCAGCGGGTCAACCTCCTCGAGGCGATCGAGTTGCTCCGTGATGACGCGCGAGAGGGCCGCGTGGACATCCTCGCACAACCGGTCGAGATGGGTGCCGGTGATCCCGCCGCCGGCCCAGTCCGTCTCGTACTCACGGATGTTGTCGGGGAAGAGGCCGCGCAACGTATCCTTGAGCCCCTTCAATCGGGCGGAGGCATCGGTGTCCGGCGTCCACCTCCCGTTTTTCTTGACCAGATCGAGGAAGTCCTTCGCGCTCTCCTCTTGCGGCAGGCCCCTGATCGTCCGGAAGAAGCAGTAGACGTGTTCGCGGGCCCCCGGCACGCGCAGCGCCCCCCGGTGGATCTCCTGCTCGGTGGCCGACGCTTCGTACTTGACGCGATCATGCTCTTCGAGTGGCATGTCTCGCACCGCATTCAGGAGGATGGATCGGAGCTCAGCCTCGACCTCAGACCAGGCATCGTAATCCTCGTACTCCCCACCGGGTTTCCTGGGCTTGAGGCGGTACTCGGGCGGCACCGCGTTATCGTCATTCCGGTACCACTCTCTCAGTCGCTCCTGTTCGGCCGCAGAGATGCGCCTGCAGATCTCCTCGAACTCGTGCTCGGGGATCTGCGGTGGCAGGGGACGCCAGCCGTAGCGGTCGCCCAGGAGGAGGATGAAGTTGGGCCGCGGCGTGGTCTTGCGGCAGCGCTCGATCTCGTCGAAGCAGATGTTCACCGTCCGTTGGTCCAGTCCCGCCTCCTCGCTGACGCCCCAGCGCAGGTCGATCGCTTGGAAACGGGCGCCATGCTGCGCGCACAGCTCCCGCAGCCTGGGAAAGACCCGCTGCTGGAGTGCGTTCCGCTCCTCCTTCAGATCGCTGAAGGTGGAGCTGACGAAGATGCGGAACGTCTTGCTTGCTCGCGCCATCCTTTCCTCCTTTCCGCGGCGTCCCGGCCGCTACCAGCCCCGCCGCCAGAACTGCCACCAGCGCCGCCGCGGCGGCCGACGCGGCCGCGTGGGTGCTCCGGCCCACTCGTTCAGGCGGTCAAACAACGTTGGCGGTTGCTCAGGAGGCGGCCGCCAGAACTGCCACCAGTGGCGGCGCTCTGGCGGCAAAGTGGAGAGGCCCTTGCCGCGTTCCAGCTCCGCGAACCGGTCTCTTGTCGCCGCCGCCTCCACCTCCTCCCGCGGGGGCTCCGGCCGCCCGCGCGAACGCTCGCGCCCTCGGGGCGGGCCAATGACGAACGGGTTTACCCGCAGGCGGCCGTCGCATGCGGGGCTGGAGCACTCGACGACCCGGCCCAACCAGCCCTCCTCCAGAGGCAGCACGGCCAGGCAGAAGGGGCAGCGCACCACTGGCCCACCTTCGAAGTCCACCGCCGTCACGATGATGGGCCCGTACTCAATGCCCACCAGGTCAATGAAGTAGACGTTGCCGCCGGCGTCGCCACAGACAGCGAGCGGCTGGCACGGATGCAGGGCCAGGCTCGTCAGATTCCCAAGCACGGGGATTGAGGCGCGCTCCTGCGCCTTCGCCACCTCCCAGACCCTGAGCGTCCTGTCCGGGCTGATTGAGGCGACATAGGCGCCATCCGGGCTGACCGCGCAGTCCGCGACCAGAGCGGCGTGGCCTTTGAGGGTGGCCCGCTCCCGTCCTGTCGCCGCATCCCAGACCTTCAGCGTCCGGTCCTGGCTGGCGGAGACTATGAAGCCGGCGTCGGGGCTGACGGCGCAGGCCCATACCCCGCGGCTATGGCCGTCAAGAAGGGCCCGCTTCCGCCCCTTCCTGGCATCCCAGACGCGGAGGGCCGCCTCCTCGCCGGCGGACACGATGAAGGAAGCGTCGGGACTGACGGCGCAGGCCCAGGCCCCCTTCTTGTGGCCCTTCAGCGTCGCCCGCTGGCGGCCCGTCTCAGCGTCCCAGACCCTGATCGTCTTGTCGTGGCTGGCGGAGACGATGAACGCGGCATCAGGGCTGACGACGCAGGCGTCGATACGGTTCTTATGACCTTTGAGGGTGGCGCGCTCGGCCGCCGTGTGGCCGTCCCAGACCTTGAGGATGAACTCCCTCTTCTCATAGGCGAAGTACACCATTGCGGAGACTATGAAGTCCCCATTGGGAGAGATGGCGCAGGCCTTGATCGGTCGGTAGAGCTGCTGGTCTGCGAGGCTGGCCTGCTGTTGCGCTGCCACGGCCAGAAAGTCCTTCAGAGTCTTGCCCCGTTCCGTGTGGAACATGTAGACGCCGTCAGAACCGGCCATCCAGGCGCCCATGTCTCCCGTGTCGGCCTCGAGGTCAGCCAGCTGTTGACCCGTCGCCGTGTCCCAGGCCTTCACGCTTCCGCCGCCGTCTGAGACGATGAAGGAGCCGTCCGGGCTGACAGCGCAGGTCTGGACACCCTCGTGGTGGCCCCGGAGAGTGGCCCGCTCCCGGCCTGTACGGGTGTCCCAGACTTTCAGCGTCTCATCGCCGCCGGCGGAGACCACGAAGGAGCCATCGGGGCTGATGGCGCAGTCGTTCACCGCGTCGCTGTGGGCAGGGACGGCGGCCGCCTCGCCAAGCTTGCGGACGCTCCACACCTTGACAGTGCCGTCATTGCTGGCGGAGATGACGAAGGAGCCGTCAGGGCTAACGGCGCAGGCATTCACCTGGGCGGTATGGCCCGTGAAGGTGGCCCGCTCCTCGCCGGTCGCCGCATCCCAGACCTTGATGGTCCCGTCCTTGCCCGCCGAAACCACAAGAGAGCCATCGGGGCTGATGGCACAGGCGAAGACCTCGCCCCTGTGGCCCTGCAGAGTAGTCCGCTCAGCTCCGGTCCTCGCGTCCCAGATTCTCAGTGTCCCGTCTTCGCTCCCGGACACGATGTACGACCCGTCCGGACTGACCAGACAGTCCCAGACCCCCTTCTCGTGTCCCCGCAAGGCGGCCTGCTCCCGCCCGGTCGCTGCGTCCCAGATCTTAAGCGTCCCATCATCACTGGCCGAGACGATATAGGAGCCGTCCGGGCTGATGGCGCAGTCCCAGACCGCCCGCCGGTGACCCTCCAGAGTAAGTCGCTCTCCGTTGCCATCCCAGACCTTGACAGTCCCGTCGCTGGCGGCGGAGACGATGAAGACGCCGTCGGGGCTGACGGCGCAGGCCCAGATCTTGCCGCGGTGGCCCTCGTAGGTGAGCAGTTCGGTCTCTGTGCCGGGGCTCCACACCTTCAGGGCCTCGTGTTCGCCGTCGGAGACGATAAAGCGGCCCGCCATAATGGCGATGGGCTCCCAGCCCCTGAACGCGGCCATCTCCCGCCCAGTCGCTGCCTCCCATACTCTCAGGGTCCCGGCCCGGCCGGCGGACGCGGCGTCAAAGCCGCGCCGCTGCTCCTCGATGGTAATATCCGTCCTGGCCTCGCCGGCGGAGACGATGAATGAGGCGTCAGGGCTGACGGTGCAGGCCTTTACCGCGCCGGAGTGGCCTTCCAGGACGGCGCGCTGGCGTCCGGTGTCGGCATCCCACACTCTTAGGGTCTTATCGTAGCTGGCGGAGACGATGTAGGAGGCGTCAGGGCTGACGGCGCAGGCGAACACGGCACCGGTGTGGCCGGCAAGGGTACGGATGAGCGCTTCGGACTCGGGCAGGGGCGTCCTTAGCCACAGCCAGCGGGCTGCGCCGGACGTGGTGCGGCGGGCCAGCTCCTGCGCTAGTAGCTGTGGCAGTGGATCATCTTCCCATTGCAGGCGGTTGTAGAGCTGCTGCCAGGTGAGCTGCGGCCAGCGCCGCAGGTTGTGGGCCTCGCGGGCCAGAGCGCGGGCGAAGGCCTCCACGCTCGCCCGGCGCTCGGCTATGGTGAGAGACGGTTCGCCGTCATCCGACGCCATCTGCAAGAGACCTCCTTCGAGCGCACGCGCATTATAGGGCTCAGGCTGCCTCACTGTCGACGATGGCCGTATAATGTGCGCGGTGTGGCGAGAAGCACCTTTCGTACTAGGAGGTGGCATGCCAGAGGGTTACGCTACTGTCCTCGAGCAGATGCTGGCCAGCGGGGACCGTCAGATCGATATCTACGTCTGGCATGACAACCAGAAGCTTCCGGCTTCGAAGTACGTCGAAACGAACTCGAAGGGCTATCCGGACGCGGACATCCGCATCGTCGTGTCCAGCGAGGCGGTCAAGACCGGCGACGTGGTGAACGGCCGGAAGGTCATCCGGTACCATTTCGCATAAGTCTACTGCCTTGGAGGCAAAGGCTCGTTTGCGAAGCGCGGAGAGCGTGGCTTGTTGAGCGATCTCGGCCATCGAGGGCAGGCTCGGCAACTCCTCTTCGCCTAACCACTCTCTAAAAGTGTGTTTGGGCGCAGGAAACCGGCCCGCGAATGCATTAATTCTTCAGATAAGAGGAGTTTGTCGAGTGAGACGCAGCAAGAGATCACAAGGCGGTCGCCCCACTCCGGATGAATCAGGCCCCGAACTGTTAGTTCGGGAGTCAGGCTGGCGGACTGAGCGGAGATGTTGTAGTCTTCCCCTGTCCGGGCACCTGCGGCCCTGGTCAACGGCTCCCGTAGTCTGCGATCTCGGCGCCGCGCGAACAGCCGCGGTCTCAAGTGATCCTCTGTCCCGACAGCCGCGGTCTTTGCGCACAGCGCATGGGTTGGCAGATACGGCGCACAGCGCAGGGACCGCCAGGTCTCCAAAACCGCAGGTCGCGGGTTCGAGTCCTGCCGCCCCTGCCACCTCTTTAGATACGAAATCGGCCTAGGGGCCGCAATGAGCCTCAAAGTAGCGGGCTCCTGCCTCCAGATCCGCGATATCGCTGGCATTGAACAGCGTCCGCTTGCTGGTAATGCACCGAGCCCGCCCCGCTGACGTCAATTGATAGTGGCCCGCGCCGTGCTCCAGGTGCCCGTCGCTGACCAGGGCTTGCAGCGCGCCTTCCAGGACTGCCGAAAAGTCGGCTTCACCGGCCAAGGCAGCAAACGGGGCAAAAAGAGGAGCCTCGTGAGCGAGACCTTTAAACGCCTCCCCCAGCCT
>Ga0209751_10007137_pt1 | contig 10280 bp, 12 predicted proteins | sample RifCSP13_1_FD_184019 | JGI IMG/M metagenome (GOLD analysis project Ga0209751, IMG submission 184019) | Soil microbial communities from Rifle, Colorado - Rifle CSP2_sed 13_1 (SPAdes) (version 2) | ecosystem: Environmental > Terrestrial > Deep subsurface > Rock core/Sediment | place: Rifle...
CGCGCTTCAACTCGTCGGCCTTGAGGATCCCGACTTCCGTGATGAACCCCGCGACGAGCCTGGCGGGCGTGACGTCGAAGGCCGGGTTGCGCGCGCGTGAACCGGAAGGGGCGAGGCGCTCGGCGCCGATGAGCGTGACCTCGTCTTCCCCGCGTTCCTCGATGGGGATCAAGGCGCCTGACTTCTTGGAAAAGTCGAAGGTGGAGAGCGGGGCCGCCACGTAGAACGGCACGCCGTGTTCCTTCGCGAGGAGCGCCTTCCCGTAGGTCCCGATCTTGTTGGCAAAGTCGCCGTTTGCCACGATGCGGTCGGCGCCCGTGATCACGAGGTCGACCTCGCCCCGCTGGAAGTAGTGGCCGGCCGCGTTGTCGGCGATGACGGCGTGGTCGATCCCCTCGTTGAGGAGCTCCCACGCGGTGAGCTTGGAGCCTTGGAGGCGGGGCCGAGTTTCGTCGACCCACACGAAGAAGCTGACGCCGCGGTCGTGGGCGAGGCGCATGGGGGCAAGAGCCGTCCCGTAGTCGACGGTGGCAAGCGCCCCGGCGTTGCAGTGGGTGAGGAGCTTCGCGTTCTCCTTGATGAGCGGGGCGCCGAACTCACCGATCTTTCGGCAGCGCTCCACGATCGACTCCACGTACGCCTCGGCGGCAAAGCGCGGGTCCTTGCCCGCGCGGATCTGCCGCACCGTGTGGTCGACAGCGAAGGCGAGGTCGTGCGCCGTCGGGCGCGTGCCCTTGAGCAGCGAACCCGCCTCGTCGAGGTTGAGGCCCTGGGCCGCGGCCTGCGCGATGCCGAGCGCGGCCGTGGCTCCGATGGCGGGCGCGCCGCGGACCGTCATGTCCTTGATCGCGCCGGCGATGTCGAAGATGCCGATGGCGGAGACGAGTTCGAGGGCGGCCGGGAGCTTGCGCTGGTCAATCATCCAGATGATGCCGTTACCGTCCATCCATACGGCGCGCATCTGCTTGCGGGTGCCGTGGTCGAGGACTTTCACAGCCCCGAGGAGGCCTGGGCTCGACTTAACCGTTTGCCGGGGGCTTTGCGCCCTGGGGCTTGTGGAGGCCCTTCTTGATCGCCCCGGCGACCTCAGCGGCGTCCCCGCCAACCGCGACAAGCCCGAGGCGTTCGACTGCGACAACAACACGCCCCTTGAGCAGCTTGCCGAGCGCAAGGAGCGTGTTCGGGTCGCCAAGGTAGCCGCGGGGAAAGGGGAACGCCTCGACGCCCTTTGCAAGTGCCGGCGGCTGGGGCACGACCGCAACGACCTTGGCTTGGGGGTTCACACGCCGCGCGATCCAGTGGACGGGCGTTTCGGCGGGCGGCTCGACGAGGCCGAGCACCATCGCCTGATAGCGCGCGGGGTCGTAGTCGTAGACTTCGGCAATCGAGGACTCGGGGGCCGCGCCGAGGCTCTCCGGGCAAAGGGCGATGGCGAACCGGTTTTGCGATGGGGCCGACACCGTGCCCGCGAGTTTGAGGCCGGGAAGTTCGTTTTCCATCGCTTGGCGGAGCTTGGCGAGGTGGAGCAGCGGTTCGGGATTGCGGACGGGCTCGCGCGAAACGAAGAAGACGCCCATTTGGGGGAAGGGGAAGCCGGGCACGGGGGTCGGAACGCGGCGGACGGTTATGGAAGCGTCGAGTGTCTCGAAGGCGTCTTACGCATCCTGCGGCTGGGCGCGCGGCCAATATCATGATATAGCCGGGGCCTCCATCGCGAATCGCCAGGGTTGCCGGGGTGGGATTTGAACCCACGAAAGGCCCGCCTAGACCTTGCCGGATCTTCGATCCGGCGCATGACCACGCTCTGCCACCCTGGCGCGCTCCTTGACGAGCGGACGCCTCGGTGTTCGCGGTGGGCCAATAAGTCGAGGGGGGGGGAGGCCAGCGAAAGCGTCCTGCGTTTTCGATTGAAAGGCGGCGCGAATCCTCCTTGCGCGCCACGCTCCGCGAAGGCGCACCGGCTCGTTCGGTGGGTGGAGCCACGGTTCGAAATCGTGAAATACGGGTGTGCGCATCGAATTCGTGCCAGGGTTGCCAGGGGTGGGATTCGAACCCACGAAAGGCTCGCTCGAACCTTGCCGGATCTTCGATCCGGCGCAGTGCCAAGCTGTGCCACCCTGGCTCTTTGTTCCCCTGAGCGAATGCGCCTACCACGCCCCGACCCCATATAAGCGTGAATCAAGGGTGAGCGAAAGCGGTTAACGGCCCCCTCGCGATGCAATCCTGATGAGCGAGGAGCCCGGCGAGCAAACCGACCACGAACCTCGGCTGTGCGCCTCGGTCGCCCGCGCACGCGGCGAAGAGGCGCGGCTGTGGCTCCAGCAGCAGGGCCTCCTCGACCCTCACGCGCGCGTTGGCGGTGAAGGCCCACTCCTCTTCTTCCCGCTTTCCGAGCGCGCGGTCCCTGGGGCGACCTCGCCGCGCGAGTCGGCAGAAGGCTGCGGCGCCCGCGATGACGGGAGTGTGGACGCAGGAGGGTTGGGGCCGATGGCGCAGAGCTTCGCCACGCACTTTGGTGCGACTTTTGCGGTGCGCGAGGCGAAGGTGCGATCGCGCGACCGCGGAGCCTACCAGAAGGTGGCACGCGTTCCCGAGGAGGAGCGCGCGGCTCTCCCGCAGAGCTTCGACCACGTGGGGGACATCGCGGTCGTGAAGTTCGACGAGCGCAACGAGCGCTGGAAGGACGAAGTGGCGCGCGCGATCCTCGCGTCGTACAAGGGGATCCGGGCGGTGGCGGCCGACGAGGGTGTCGAGGGAGAGACGCGCGTGCGCGCGCTGCGGAAAATCGCAGGCGAGGGCGACCTTTCGACCGTGTACAAGGAGTTCGGGATTGCCATCGAGGTCGACCTCTCGAAGACGTTCTTCACGCCGAGGCTTGCGGGCGAAAGGCGGCGCCTGGCGCTGCTCGTTGCCCCCTACGAGCACGTGCTCGACGCGTTCGCGGGGGTAGGCCCCATCTCGCTCCAGATCGCGAAGCTGCAGCCTACGGCCGAGGTCGAGTCCGTGGACATCAACGGCGCGGCGGTGGAGATCCTAAGGCGCAACGCACAGCGCAACAAGCTCAAGAACATCCGCGCGCACGAGGGGGACTTCAAGGCGTTCGCGGCCGCCGCAAAGCCGAGGTCCTTCTCGCGCGTCGTGATGAACCTGCCGCACCGCGCGAAGGAATTCCTGCCCGATGCGCTGCCGCTCGTGGCGCTCGGCGGGTTCGTGCACCTCTACGGGATCCTGCCGCTGGAGAAGATCATGCCTGAGCAGGGGCAGCTCGGGAGGATCGCGGAGGCCGCCGGGGCCCGGGTGACGATCCTGCGGGCGCGGCCGATCAAGTCGTACAGCCCGAAAGACCTTTTTGTCGTGTTTGACCTGCGGGTCGACGCGCCGGGGAAGTGAGGAGGCACGGCAAGGAGACGCCCGCTCAGGCGATCTTGTCCTTGGCCTTCCTTGCCGCGTCCTTCGTCACGTCGAGTGCCTTGCCCCCGACGTCCTTCGTCACGTCGAGGGCTTTGTGCGCGACGGGCTTCGAGACGTCGATGGCCTTGCCTCCGACGTCCCTTGTCACGTCGGCGGCTTTGTTCGCGACAGGCCTCGACACGGCGATCGCTTTGCCGCCGACGTCCTTCGTGGTCTGAAGCGCCTTGCCGGCTACGCCCTTGAAGAGCTTGCCCGCGCCCTTCACGGCGCTGGCCTCCGAGGCCCCAAGCGCCGCGCCGCAGTTGGGGCAGTGGAGGGCGCCGGCGGGCGTTTCCTTGTCACAGTTTGCGCACAATGCCATGGGCGGCGGAATGCGCCGCGCCCCTACTTGGGGATTCCGAACTCGGGCGGGGAGGGCGCGCTGGCGCCTGCCCCCAAAACCTTCGAATAGGCCCGGGCTGGTTTCTCGCCCCGGGTCTTCCGGTGGACTACAGCGCGGCGCTCAACTGGCTCTTCGAGTGGGTCGCGGCGGAGGAGGCGCGCACCTGGCTCTTCGTAGTCGTCTGCGTCGTCGCGGTCCTCATGGGGGCCGCCGCGAGCCTCTTGGAACTCGGCGTGGAATTTGGAGCCTCTGCGGTCGTGGGGCTCCTGGTGGCCGCCCACTCGGGCTTCTTCCTCGGACTCGTCGCGTTCACGTTACTGTTCCTCGGCCTTTACATCTACATGGGCCGGGGGGCGCGGGTGAGCCCCACCAATAGCGCGGGCGACCAAGGGGCTTAAAGGCCGGCCGGTAAAGCCCATCAGGGTTTCTTGGCTCGTTCTTTCACGCGGCGGGCCCCTTTTTCGACGGCCTCGGCTCCGCGGGCGACCGCAGGCTTCACTCGCCTCGCCGTAGCGTCGGCGGCCTTGCGCGTGGACTTGGCCGCGCGTTCAGCCGCAGGGCGTGCGGCTTTGGCGAGCTCGTCGGCGGCGTCGCTCGCCGCCTTTGCCGCCGTCCGCAGGTGTGGCTCGGCGGCTTTGATGGCCTTGTCAAGCGCCGCGACCCCTTGGTCGACGGCCTGCTTGACGACCTTGCTCGTCTCCGAGGCCGCGCGCCCGACAGAAGGCCCATGGCGTGAGCTCCCGCAGTGTTCGCAGTAGTTGGCGTGGTCGGGCAGCTTGGTCCCGCAATTCCAGCAGTACATCCGATCGCTCCAGCTCTCCACGCGCTCGTGCGCGTAATCAAGGTTGCGGACGGTCGGTTGGCAGGGGCGCCTGCCAAGCTTCAATTGGCACGCGGGGGCTCGACGGTTCGTGGGCGAGTCGCTTGCTGCGCTGCCCGCTCCCTACGCACTTGCCGACACGCTCCTCGGCGGCCAGGCTTTTCGATGGACGCGCGCCCGCCGCGGCTTCGAGGGTTTCATCGGGAATGCTCCCGCGAGGCTTACGCCCGCAAAGGGGGGCCTCCTCGTCGAATCGGCCGCGGACGGGGACCCGGTGGCGGCGGCCGAGGCTTACCTCCGGGTTTCCGATAACCTTGGCCGGATCTATAGGTCGATCGGCAAAGACGCGCGGATCCGCGGAGCCATCCGGAGCTGGCAAGGCCTCCACTTGCTTTCCCAGGACCCTTGGGAAACCCTGATTGCCTTCACCGCCTCGAGTGCCTCAAACGTTCCGAAGATCTCGCGGAGCCTCGACAAAATCGCGCGCGCCTTCGGCGAGCCCGCGGCGTTCCGTGGGGGGAAATGGCACAGGTTCCCCACGCCGGAGGCGCTTGCAGGCGCGGACCTTGCAGGGCTCCGGCGCTGCGAACTTGGCTACCGCGCCCGCTACATCCGCTCGACCGCGGAGCGGGTTGCCGAGGGCCAGGTCGACCTGGGGGCGATCGCGAAGATGCCGACGGCCGAGGCGCAAGCTGCACTCGTCGAGGCCTTCGACGGCACGGGGCCCAAGGTAGCGGCCTGCGTGCTGCTTTTCTCGATGGGCAAGGACGACGCGTTCCCGGTCGACCGGTGGGTCCAGCGCTCGGTGAGCGAGTGGTACTTTGGAGGGGAGAAGCTGACACACCGCCGGTGCGAGGCGTGGGGGTGCGCGTACTTCGGCCGCCACGCGGGTTACGCGCAGCAGTACCTCTTCCACGAGAGGCGCAGCCGGGGGCGCGCGCCGCCCGCTAGATTCCGCCGTTGATCGCGAGGATCATGGTGATGAGCGCGCCCACGACGAGGGCCGTTGAGATGTGGAGGAACATGCCGATGCGAGCAAGCCCTGCCTTCATGTCGTCCGGCAGGGGGTCCATCGGGCTCATGGCGCCGGCTTTCTTGCCAAAGGCCTCCGCGCCGGGGCGCAGGATCCCCATGCCGATCACGAGGCTCGCGAGCACCATGACGAGGCCCACAAGGACCGTGCGGGCCTCCGGGTCGGCCAGCCACCCGCCGGGGTCGAGGGGGAACCGTATCAGGAAAAAGATGACGCCGGTGATGAGCGTTAAGAACCCCAGGATCGCGCCGACCATCGAAATCTTCGGCATCATGCGCAGCATGGGCATGTCGGCAAGCTTCTGCGCCTTGGCCATTGACGGGAGGAGGAACGCCTCGTTGTTGAAGTGGATGCCGACCCAGAAGACGCCGACGAGCCCGTGGATGATGCCCATGAGGGCCCATTCGGGGTGGTAGAGGACCAAGTCGAGCCCGGGCCGGGCACGGCGCGGGTTCGTATTTCAGACTTTTGTACCCCCGTGGCGATGGGGGCGAGGGGCGCCCACGTGGACCGGGCAGAGCAGTTGCTCAAGGGCAAGCCGTTCTTCGTCGGGGACGAGGCGGCGGTGCTGCGCTTCACGCGGCCGGTGAGGCGCCGACGGCGCCTGGTCCAGGCGGGGTTCCTGGTGGGGATCGCGGGGCTCGGCGGCGGGTTCACGGTCCTGCAAGCGGCGGAGGTGTGGGTTGTGGGCTTGGGCTTTGGGGGGCTTTCGAGCGGGTTCATCCTCACGCACTTGGCGGTGGGCAAGCGGAAGTGGATGAGGCCGGTCGAGGCGTTCGAGGACGGCGTCGAGGCCAGCGAGGTCACGCGCTTTTTCTGCCGCCGTCGGTTCTTGCCGTGGAAGCGCGTCGAATCGATCAAGCTGGCACCCGCGGCCGGCGGCGGCGCGCGTCTGGTCGTGGGATTTGCGCCGTCGCGAAGCTTGGAGAGCGCGCCAGGCGAGGTGGACGCCGCGGCGCTCGCGGCGCTCGAGAAGCGCTGGGCGCAAGTGAAGGCGGAGGCCGAGGCCGCCAAGGCGCTCTTCGATGCCGTGGGGAGGGAGAGTCCGCGCGATGGCTAGAGGGACGCCGATTGTAAGCGACCGGTTGCCCCCCGCCAAGCTGCCGGGCGCCCCGAAGGGCCCCCCGATGTACTCGGGGGACGCCAAGGTCGTCGAGGCCTGGAACCTCCGGGCCCGAAGGCAGGTCCGCGCCGCGCGAGGCGGCGCGCTTGGCCTCTCGGTCGCGCTGGGGGGCGCCGCGCTTGCGGGGCTCGCGCCCCCCCTCCTCGTGCTTGTGGCCTTTGGGACGATCGCCCTCATCTACCCAATCGTGGCGCTCGAGGCCGCCTCCCGCGCGGCCCAAAAACCCCTCGAGGTCTTTGAGGAGGGCGTTCGGGCCACGGAAAAGCGCCGCCTCTTGCGGTTCCGGCGGTTCATCGTGTGGGCGCAGGTCGCGCACGGAGAGGCCCATGAAAGGGCGGCAGGCCGGTTCCAGCTCACCTTAAAGCTGCTCGACGGCAGCGTCCTCGATTCCGTTCCGGGCGAGGTTGGCCGCGAGGCGGTCGAGTATGTCCACTCCCGCACGGGCGAGCAGCTGCGCGGGCCTTGGGTGAGCGAGCCGCCAAGCGGGAAAGCGGGCGAAAATCTCTCATAGGTCGAGCGTGAGCGGGTGCGGGGGAGCCCGATGGCCGGCAACGAGAGGGTGAAAGCGCCCGAAGGCACGAGGCTGCCCTTCCGTTTCGCCTGCATCATGGACGGCGCGGGGCGCGCCCTTGTCGCCTTCCACGGCGAGGCCCCGCCGGACGGCTCGCCGGTCGCGCCGCCGCAGGCCGTTTCGCTCGCCTCCTGGATTTCCGCAGAGGGGCTCCTGCCGCCCCGCGGCGCGGTCGGCCGGGCCGTGATTGAAGGCCACCTGCTCTCGGTGGCAGGGGACAGGGTCGTCCTCCACCTGCTTGGCAACTCGCCGGCGGCCCTTGAGGACGCTGCCCGCGCGCTGCGAGCGGTGCGGGACTTTGAGGAGGGCTACAAGGCGCACCTCGGCGAGGCGGGGGCCGACCCCGCGGTTTTCTCGGCCGCCCCCTCGCGGATCGAGCGGGCGTTCCGCGCGCCTTTGCCCTTCAAGCACGAACGGCCCGTCCCTTCGCGGCTCTTCGTTCACGCGACCCTCGACCCGAGGGGCCCCGGGATCCTCGTCGCCCTCCGACTGCGGAACTTCACGCGCGAGAACGTGCGCGGCGTGTCCGTCGCCTTCTCTTCGCCGAAGGACTTCCTCCGGCCGGCCGCGCTCTTCGGGACCGGTGCGGCCGTGGGCGCCTCTGCCGTCCACCTGCAGGATGCGCTCGAGCCGGGCGAGCGGCTGCTCGAACTGCGCCTCGAGCCCCAGGAGCCGCGGACGGGGCCGCTCACTCTCGCCCTGCGCGCGCCGGACGGCTTGGAGGTGGCCGCGCGCGCGCTCACCGTGCGAGTCGAGATGCCGAAGGTCGTCCCCCCCGACGAAGACCCGGTTTTCATGGCGAAGCACGTGATGCTGCGCGAGGGCGACGCGCGCGACATCTGGAGGCTGCGCTTCACGCGCGCCGTCGACCCGGCGTTCGCCTTCGAACGCGCGAAGGAGGTCGTCGAGCGCGAGCGGCCGCTGAAGCTTCTCGAATTCGCTTCCCAGGCACCCACCTACCATGAGGCCTGGTACCTCGGGCGGATCAAGCCGTCGGGCGCGCCGCTGCTCGTGGAGGTCGCGGTGCGGGGGGCTGGGCGGATCGTCGAGTTCCGCGCGGCCACGGACGGGCAGGCGGACCTCCTCGGGATCAAGGCGGAGTACCGGCGCCGCCTGCGGGAGCTCCTCTCGGAGAAGTTCATGGGAAAGAAGGTGATCGTGCAGAGGAGCGAAGCGCTGCCGCCCAGCCTCGAAGAGACGCCGCCGCACCTGCACTCGGCGCTACTCATGCGCCACCTGCAAGGGGAGCTTGGGGCCGAGGAGCTGTGGCGCGAGCTGCGCAGGACTGCGACCGGGGGATCCGGCGAAGGGTGGCAACATGTGGCAGGGTTTGGGGAGGCCCTCGGACCCCTGAGGGCCGCCGGCCCGGGAGCCCCGGCCCCGCCGGTGTCGCTCGCCGGCGAGCACGCGGAGCACGAGGCGGTCGCGGGGCTCTTCGAGAGCTACACGCGGCTGATGGCGCCGGTCGTGCTCGCGCAGACGGCGAGGATGGTCCGGACAGGCGCAAGGCTAAGGACGGGGATGGACAGCAGCGCGGAGGCTGAGGCTGAAGCGGCTGACGGGGAAGACTAGGCCGCGGCGGCCCTGTGACCCGATGGGGACCGCCTCGTACGAGAACGGTCGAGGCAGAGGAGCGGAGGCAGAGGGCGGCGGCCGACGCCGTCCGATCCCCAAGGGCAACTATTTATGGCTCGGCGGCCCGCTCTTCGGGGCGCATGGTGGCTCGCACGAAGGGACCGGTTCGGACGACCCGTGCCCCCAAGGGCGCGCCGGGCCATCCGGCCAAGATTACCCTCGATTTGCGAAAATACGGGGGCCGGTGGGTCGCCACACGCCACGGCCGTGTGGTCGTCGTTGGCAATTCCTATCGAGAGGTTGCCGCCCAAGTTTCGGCCCTCGGCCTCCAAGAGGAAGTCATCCTGACCCTTGTCCCGGCAACGGGGGAGTTTCTAACGTGAGCGTTCCGCGCGACCGCGTTTCGTTCGGGGCGCACGTCTTTCCATTCGTCGGGCTCCGCGGTGTGAGCGTGCCCCCCGCGGATGTCCCTTTCTTGCCGCTGCGGCTTCGATTACCGGCGGGCCGACGGTGCCTGCCGTTCAACGCCGTCCTGGACACGGGCTCGACGCACACAGTTCTTCCCTTTGCACTGGCGGAGGACTTGGGGCTGCCCTCCGAAGGAGGCACATCCACGATGGAAGGCGCGGCGGCCGATTTCGAAACGACGATTGCCCGCTGCGACCTCGCAATCGCCGACGCAGGTTTCCCCGATGTCAATTGCTGGGAAATCAACGGGCTCGAGATCCGCGTGGGGGCGCGCGAAGCGCGGATTCGCAGGCCCGTCATCGGCTGGGACGTCTTAGGCCTTTTCGACCTGGCGCTCAGCCAGGCGCGGGACAGGATCGAGCTGCGCCTGGCGGCGAATCGGGCACCCTGAGGCCCAGCCGGCGGAAGATGCACTGCAGCAGGCCCTAAGTAGGAAACGCCCCCCCAAACCCTTTTTGGGCCTGGTCGCCCTCCCGGAGGCATGGTCCGTCTCCCCAGCTTCTTCGAGATCGAGCTTGGCGCGCCCCTCTCGTTCTGCTTCGCTTGGCTTACCGACTACCAGGAAACCGACAAGGCGATCAACCCGGCACTTACCTCTCGGAAGGTTGTCGAGAGGAGCCCGACCGTGGTAAAGCTCCAGGACGAATCCACGGGGCCGCCCCTCAACAAGCGCAGGGTCACCGTGCACCTGCACGCCCCCGACTCCTGGGAAGCCCAAGGCGAGGGCACGATCTACGACTACGATCTCCACTACCACCTCGAGCCGATGGCCCGCACGACGCGGCTCACGATCTCGGGCACCGTGGTCACGAAGCCGCTTTGCCCCTTCAAGACCCGCGAGGAGAACCACGCGCGGTTCGTGAAGGGGTGGGGAAACTACAAGCGCGCGCTCGAGGC
>Ga0209751_10007138_pt1 | contig 10280 bp, 5 predicted proteins | sample RifCSP13_1_FD_184019 | JGI IMG/M metagenome (GOLD analysis project Ga0209751, IMG submission 184019) | Soil microbial communities from Rifle, Colorado - Rifle CSP2_sed 13_1 (SPAdes) (version 2) | ecosystem: Environmental > Terrestrial > Deep subsurface > Rock core/Sediment | place: Rifle...
AAGAACATTACCCCGCCGCTCGGCTACCAGCAGATGCACACCGCCCCCTGCTTCATCCTCTGGTACCACGACAAGGCGGCATACGAGATAGACAAGTGGATACAGGACCTCCACAACCTTGCCGACACTCGCCGTATCGGCACCGATGTCGACGAGACCAAGGCCGACATCGACCGGCTCCTCCGCCCCGTCTTCGGTGCATCGTGGCAGATGATGGCCGTTGCGCCCCTGGCGTTCATGGACGTCGGCCTTGGCGTCTGCCAGGCGCTTCTCACCGCCTACGACGAAGGCCTGGGCGTCTGTATGATGAGCGGTCCGCGCCTCGAGCAGGTCGCCGGCCTTCTCAAGCTCCCCGATACGGCCCTCCCTGTGGCGCTAATGGCCGTCGGCTACCCGGCGGAATCCTGGGAGGCCGGTGGCCAAACAGTCAAAGCCCCCTTCGACTCCCTCTTCCACGAAATGGAGTTCGGCAAGCCGTTCGAACAGGACCCCGCGGTGACCGAGGAATTGACGGGCGCGGGGATGATCCATCCGGAAGCGCCCCTACCCTGGCGTGACGCTGAGTTGAAGTACCTGGAGACGGCTCTCGGTCTCGAGCGCAGGATTCTCGCGATTCAAATTGCGCAGGGCATGCAACAGCAGAACGATGGATCGCAATGACCCAGGCACCGACTATCGTCTCCGCCGGTAGAGGAGAGTTCGTCCGGCCGGATCCGGACGCCTTCCGCGCGTACGTGCGCGACCACAAGGAGAGGCGGCTCGTCAACAAGGTCATCAGCGAACAAGAAGCGATTGCTCGCTTCGTCAGCGACGGCGATTACGTGGCCTACGACCAGAACATCGCCGTCCGCGGCCCGGGCTCGCTCTTCCGCGAAATCATCCGCCAGCGGAAGAAGAATCTCTGGGTGATGGCCAAGTTCACCTGGACGGACGTCAGCCTGCTCATCGCCGGCGGCTGCGTGAGCAAGGTCGATGTCGGCTGGATGGAGTCCGGGCAGGTCCTGAATCAGGCCGTCAAAGATGGACGTGTGAAGCTAGTTGAGTGGAGCAACGGCGCTCTCGCATACCGCCTCCTCGCCGGCTCGTTGGGCGTCCCCTACCTCCCGATGCGTTACCTCGGAGGCACCGACACCTTCGAGCAGTCCGGCGCGCTCCTAACGCACGATCCTTACAATGGCAAGCCCATCTGCGTGGTGCCGGCGCTCAACCCGGACGTTGCGCTCATACACGCACACCAGGCAGACATTCACGGTAACACCCGTATCTTTGGAGCCGGTGTTTGCCCGGTCGAGATGGCCATGGCGTCCAGGAAAGTCATCATCTCCGCTGAAGAGATCATCGATGCCGAGGCCATCCGCAAACAGCCGCAGCGCACCACAATCCCCTATTACCTGGTGGACGCAGTTATCCACGCGCCCTTCGGCTCATACCCGGGCAGCACTCCCGGCCTCTACGGCGCAGACCTGGAGCATTGGCTCGCCTTCGCTGCGGCGCAGATGCAGGGCAAGACTGACGATTACCTGGACCACTGGGTGCACAGCGTGTCCTCGCACCAGGAGATGTTGGAAAGGCGCATCGGCGAAGAGAAACTGGAAGCGCTGAGACAGGCGGAGACGGTGAAGGAGGGCTATTATGACTGACTCTCCGACCCTGAGCTTCACCGACGTGGAAGCTACAATCTGCCACATCTCTCACATCATCGAAGAAGACAAGCTCTACTTCGTGCAGATGGCCGGCGCCCCACTGATGGCGCTTCTCCTCGCCAAGCGGTTGCGATCGCCTGCGGTCGGGTACGTGGTCGAAGAGGGCGCGATCTGCCCCGACCCCGATTTTCCGCTACCGCGCATGATGCTGGGCGCCAGCCGATCGCACTACCGCGCCGTGCAGTGGGCCGGGATGAACGTCGTCGACGCCCACGCCGCGCTCGGGTTCATGGACTACGGGTTGCTCGCTGCGCTTCAGATCGACCGGTTCGGCAACTTCAACTCAACCCATATCGGCGGCACGTACGATCAGCCGGAACGGCGCTTCGGCGGCCCCGGCGGCGCCAACGAGATCGCTTCCCAGTGCTGGCGGACGATCGTCATGACGAAACTCCAGCAGCGGAAGTTCGTCGAAAAGGTCGACTTCATCTCCTCGCCGGGCTATCTCGATGGCACCCCTGGTGCCCGGGAGCGCGTCGGACTGCCGCCCGATACGGGTCCCTGGCGCGTGGTCACCGCCGAGGCAACGTTCGGCTTCGACAGCGCGACCCGCCAGATGCGCCTCGACGCGCTTGCGCCGTGGACGACGGCGGCTGAAGTGCTGGACAAGATGGAGTTTCGGCCGCTCATAGCTGGTAGCCTCGACGCCATGGAGGTTCCTAGCGAAGCAGAGTTGAAGATCATCCGCGCGGACATTGACCCCGGAGGCTTCAGTACCAGCCGTGGCGAGTGGATGACGATCGACCTGGCCAGCGGGAAAAAGGTCGCATAACCGAGGAGGCGAAATGCGCAATGTTGCGATGATCGGCGGCGGGATGACCCGCTTCGCCAAGTACCCCGAGCGCGGCCTCAAGGACCTCAGCCACGAGGCAGTCAATGAGGCGCTCAATGCTGCGGGCATCGACAGATCCGCGCTCCAGGTGGCCGTGGTCGGCAACGCCGCCGCCGGACTCACAACAGGCCAGGAGTGCATCCGGGCCCAGGTCATATTGCGCGCCATGGGAATCGACAGGATCCCCATGATCAACACGGAGAACGCCTGTGCCAGCTCCTCCACCGCGCTGCAAGTTGGCTGGCTATACATTGCTTCCGGAATGTATGACGTCGCGCTGATCCTCGGCGTCGAGAAGATGTATACGGCAGACAAGAGCCGGGCGATGGCCACGTTCAGCGCCGGCGTTGACGTCGAGGAACTCAACGCAATCATGCAGCAATTGAAGCCACCATCCGAACAACGGGCCGGCGCAGAAAGCGGAGCCGGCAAGAGTCGCAGCCTGTTCATGGACATCTATGCAGCCGGTGCGCGCGCCCACATGGCTCGCTGGGGCACCACCAAGGAGCAGTACGCTCGCATTGCCGCCAAAAACCACAATAACGGTAGTCTCAACCCCCACGCCCAGTACCGGGAGCGCTACACAGTCGAAGAGATCCTTGACTCCCCCCTCATCGCCGAACCGCTCACCCGTCTGATGTGCGCGCCGATTGGTGATGGCGCAGCAGCCGCGGTGCTCGTTGCCGACAGCGCTGTCGGTCGCTTCACGAAAGACCCTGTGTGGATCCGCGGCAGTGCCCTGGTTAGCGGCTCCGACACGCGCGGTGAAGACGATGGTACGGCAAGCCGCGCCGCGCACCAGGCACTCGAGATGGCGGGCATGACCATCGGGGACATCAACGTCATGGAGGTCCACGACGCCTCAGCCCCCGCAGAACTTCTCCTCTACGAGGACCTTGGCCTCTGCAAGCCGGGTGAAGGGGGCCGCCTGATTGACGAAGGGGCCACAGAGATCGGCGGGCGTATCCCCGTAAACACCAGCGGTGGTCTCCTCGCGAAGGGGCATCCGGTCGGAGCCACCGGGGTTGCCCAGGCCTACGAGATCTGGCTACAACTCCGCGGACTCGCGGGCGATCGCCAGGTGCAGGGAGCAAAGACGGGCCTCACCCACAACGGCGGCGGAATGGTCCGCGGCGAGGCGGCTGCCACCACCGTTCATGTCTTCTCGAAGTAGGCGGAGTTACGTTAATGGACGAGAGTCGCGACTGGATAGAGCGATTGGCACTGGCAGCCGGTACCCACAGACCGCGGCGTTCGAGTGGACGTGCAGCCGGTTAGCGGTCGCACGCAAGGAGGGAAGCGGACATGACAGTCAACGGTGGACAGCTAGTTGCCCAGGCGCTCACGAGCGCCGGGACTAAGTACATCTTCGGTCTCCACGGCGGCCACATCGATCCGATATTTCAGGCCTGTCACGACGCCGGCATCGGCATCATTGACACCCGCCACGAACAGGCTGCGGGTCACATGGCCGACGCCTGGGGCCGGCTCACCGGTAAGCCTGGCGTAGCGGTGGTCACCGCCGGACCCGGAGTGACGGACGTGGTCACGGCTGTCGCCAACGCCTACCTCGATTGCGTGCCCATGGTCGTCATCGGCGGCCGCCATCCACTGGAAGACGATGAAATGATGCCCCTGCAAGAGTTGCACGGCGTACCCCTCATGCATTCCATCACCAAGTGGACACGCCTTGTACGCGACACCTCGCGCATTGGCGAATACGTGGTCGCCGCGCTTCACCAGGCCACCAGCGGCCGTCCAGGCCCGGTCTTCCTCGAGATTCCCGCCGACGTGCTGGCCGCCTCAACGGAAGAAAGCAGCGTCAAACCTCTGTCGGCCGCGGAGGCCCCGGCGCGTCCGCGGCCGTCCGTCGAGGCGGTGGAGAGCGTCCTCGCCATGCTGTCTGCCGCAGAGCGCCCGGTCATCATGGCCGGCAGGGGCGTCTGGTTCGCCGGTGCTGCAGACGAATTGAGGGAGTTCGCGGAACTGACCGCGACACCCGTTCTCGCCAACGGCATCACACGCGGCGCCGTTCCCGAGGACACACCGCTCGGCATCGGCGGTTTCCTCGGCGCCGGTCGCGCGCTCGCGTTTGGGGCGCCGCCCGATTTCGTCCTCATGCTCGGCGCGCGCTACGGCTTGTTCACAGGCGGCCGGCAATCGATCGTGCCTCCATCAGCGCGAGTCATTCAGGTCGATGTCGAGGCGGAAGAGCTGGGCCGAGGCGGCAGGGCAGACCTGCGGATTGCCGCAGACTGCCGCGAGGCGTTACGCGCCCTGACCGACGCCGCGCGAAGTCGTGCCTGGCCCGACCGCGGGGCCTGGATACAGAACGCCAACTCAGCAGCGAACGCCGCACGCATGATGTTCTCCGGCGCTCTCGACCCTTCGCGCACAACCATCCACCCCTACCGCGTCGCGGCCGAAGTGGCCGGCATGACGGCAGAGCGCGGCGTCCTGTCTGTGGACGGCGGTGACACATTCGTCTGGGCCGAGCTCGCGCTCGAGGCGCGACGGCCCGGCCGCTATCTGGGGCACGGGTACCTTGGCTGCCTGGGCATCGGCCTGCCGTTCGCCCTCGCCGCCAAACTTGCTCATCCGGATGAACCGTCCGTCTTGCTCACCGGCGACGGCTCGATCGGCCTCAACTTCACCGAATTCGATACCGCCGTCCGCCACAACCTGCCGGTCACAGTCGTCATCAACAACGACCAGGCCTGGGGCATGTGCAAGCACGAGCAGACCGTGCGCCTGGGAGCTGATCGCGTCATCGCTACAGAGCTCGGGGCCGTCCGCTATGACAAGGCTGCAGAGGCCTTCGGCGCGCACGCCGAATACGTCGAGCGGGCAGAGGACATGCGGCCCGCGATTGAGCGCGCCATGGCAGCGGGGCGACCGGCTTGCGTCAATGTGATGACGGACCCGGACGCCATATCACCGGCGCAGCAGGCGATGGCAGCGGCGGGAGTGGGAAACCACTAGTAAGAACTCTCGCCGGGAAGTGGCGGCGGTCACCGGGGGCCGCGAGCGGCATCGGCCGGGCCCTGGACGCACACTTCTGCTCGCCTGGCGCCGGGGCGCCCCACGTTATGGCAGTCCCGCCCGGTCAAGCCGCCTCGCGTTCGCTGACGTGCCCGTGCTTCTGCAGATACTGGCGGATGTGCAGTAGTCCGGCCACACCCTCGCCCACGGCGGCGCCCAGTTGCTTTGTCGAGCCGCTCCGGACGTCTCCCGCGGCGAAGACCCCGGGGACGTCGGTCTGGAGCACGTCGTCTGTTGCCACGAAGCCCCAGCGGTCCAGCTCCACCTGCCCCTTGAGGAACCCCGTGTTCGGCTCGAGCCCGATGAACACGAAAGCGGCGGCGGGGTTGAACTCCATCTCCTCCCCGCTCTCCCGGTCCTTTGCGATCACCGCGGCAAGCTTGTTGCCCTTCGCACGCAGCTCGAGCACCTGCGTGTTCGTGTGCACCTCAAACTGCGGGTGGTTGCGGACCTTGTCCTGGAGGAGCTTGGATGCTTTCAACTCCGGGTTGTACTCCAGTATGCGAACCTTCTTCGCGAATTGAGTTAAAAACAGCCCCTCTTCCAGCCCGGAGTTGCCGCCGCCGATGACCATCAGTTCTTCCGCGCCCTTGTAGAACGGCCCGTCGCACGTGGCGCAGAAGTGCACGCCGGCGCCGATAAGCTCATCCTCGCCCGGCACGCCCAGGCGGCGATATGTCGATCCGGTGGCGATCAGCGCGGCGTGCGCGCCGTATTCGTCGCCCTGGTCCGTCGTCAGACAGAGGTCATCGCCGTCGTGAGCAACGCCCTTTACCCCTACCGCCGATAGCAGTTCCACGCCGTAGCGGCGTGCCTGCGCGATGAAGCGGTCCGCCAGCTCGCCGCCACCGATCCCCTCCGGGAACCCGGGGTAGTTGTCGATGCGCTCGGTGACGCCGGCCTGCCCGCCGAGCGCGCTCTTCTCGATCACCAGGCAGTCGATACCCTCGCGGGCGGCATAGATGGAAGCCGTCAGGCCGGTTGGCCCGCCACCGACGATGATCAGGTCATAGAACGGGCGCTGGGCCTTGAGCTTGAGCCCCAGCTTTCGCGCCAGCTCGTCGTTAGAGGGCTCGAGGAGGTAGGTGCCGTCACCGAAAACGATCGTAGGTATCGTCCGGCCACCGTTTTGTAGCTTCTCCACGAGCTTCAGCGCCTTGCGGTCGGCGTCGATGTCCAACCACTCATACGCTATTCGCTGCTCGGCCAGGAACTTCTTCGATCGCTTGCAATCTGGACACCAGGGCGCGCCGTAAAGCTTGATGTCTGCCATCGTTTACCTCCTTGGCTGTCTACGTTAGCAAACGGCAAGCGCAAGGGGCGGGAAAAAACCCGCCCCTTGCTCGTTTCGCGCGGTGCCGCCTTTAAGGGACGACTGTATGACTCAACCACCCGGCGTCCGGCATGCGGTCCACCTGTCCTGTCGCCGGTTGACCCGGCACGCCGGCCTGCGTCTCCGCGTACCAGCGCACCACCTTGCCGGAGCTGAGCCCAAACTCTGACAGGTCGAATGTGAATCGCAGCTCATTGCCAACCACCTGGACGGTCAGACTGTTGAGACCGTTGACCTGGCCTCCGTTGTACTTCAACTGCGCGTCGAAGATGCCGTCGGGTGGCTGTTCCCAGCGCTTCCTCTTGGTGTTGTACTTGCCGGCGTCAACGAAGACGCGGTACTGGTACTGGTCGGTCACCGCGGCGTCAACCGTTACCGAAATCGTCATCTGGGTGCTTGTATTGCTCGACCCGCAGCCGGTCCAGTCGCCGTCGGGGCCCTGAGCGTCGCCCGTCGGGTCACACTTGATGTGAGTCTCGTCGCTACCGTTGCCGCCCGAAGAGTCATGCACCTCCAGGGTCGCTGTGATCGGGGTTTGCACCCCCGCCGCGTACGTGTGCTGGACGGTGAAGGTGGCGGTGCCGAGGGCGTCCAACGCGAAGCTCACGCTCGTGGGACTCACGGGCAAGAGCACGCCGTCGAAGAACGTGCCGTCTCCGAACTCCCAGTCGAACCATACCGGCGACACCAGGTCGTCGAAGTTCTCGACTGTTCCCGTCAGCGTCACCGTGCGGTTCGCTGGCATAAGTTGGTCCGGACCTGCATCTACGGTGAGGAAGCTCAGGCCCGCGCTCTTGAACGTGTCCAGCGTGACGTTGCACTCGTTGTCCTCGACCTGGATTAGCAGGTCAGTCGTCTGAGAAACGCCCGACACGTTGATATTGAAAGAGCCTGCTGTGGGGAACCCGGGTCCGGTGAACGTCTGCGAGAACGGGACGATCTGACCACCGTCCACCCGCAGCACATCGATCCGAGAGATGCCGCCGGCGTCACTGGTGTCCACCCGTACCTCCACCGTCCCCGCGCCCAGGTCACGCAGCTCCAGGTCGTTCACGGCCGGGCCGTCTGTGTTGTCGCCTGCGCAACGCCTGATATCAAGGCTCAGCGAACTGTAGAGCCGCTCAACCCCAGTTACGTTGGCCGCGGCGCCGCTGGTACATCGGAACTGGCCCGCGACGCCCACCAGCGTTTGTGTCAGGTTCGGACCGCGCTGGAAGCTGTTGACCTCCGCCACAGCCGATGGCGAGTACCCGGCCTGGCATTCTTCCAGTTGCTTGTTGATGATCTCCCACTCGAACTTGGGCCGCGAGAACACAGGGTCGTGCGGCGTGATATCTGAGTACGTGGCACCCGTAATACGCACACCATGGACCGGCGGCGGCGCTCCCGAGTAGGGATGACGCTCGTCGATGTTCTCACCGAACGAGGGTTGCAGCGTCCTTCCCGTCCCCGCTTGCGAATCACCGTCCAGAGCGTAGGACGTTCCCTTTGGCCCCGTGTTCGACTCCAACGCGTGGGTCGTGGTCACTGTCGGGCTTGTGGAGCCCGCGTCAGTCGTTGTCAGCGCGAAGTTGCCCACCGGCGTGGCCAGCAGGCTCTCCTGCGTCGGTACGGCCAGCAGCTGGGAGGCGATCACTGGGTCCACCGTGTACATCGGGAGGCCGTAGAGCGTCGTCTCCATGGAGACCTTCATGTCGTAGACCGTCATAGAGATCAGGCCGCCCAGGTATTTTTGCTTGGCTGAATTCATCCCCTCACTGACGGTCACGCCGCCCTTGAGCAGCTCCTGAGGCAGCAGTTCCATCAGCACCTCATGCCCGGCCTTGACCTCGGTGTCCCCGTAACCATAGCCCGTGCTCGCGATGTAGACCGCCCTCTGGCGGGCCATCGCTTGGGGTAGGTCCAGGCGGGGGTCAGTGCCGGAATTCGCGTCGGGGCCCTGGGAAGACCCGTCGGGCGAGCTGAACCCGGCGTGGCAGCCCATTGTGAACACAAGCGTGTTTTCCAGCACAGGTACACCGCCGCCCGTCGTCGCTATCTCCGTACTGCTCACGAAGTCGTTGAAGTTGTCAGTTATAGAGCCGTTCGCAGACTGTATGCCGTAGTGCGCGGAGTGGCCGTTAGGTGAGGCGAGGTCGCGGACGCCGCATTTCGGGTCCGCGCCGATGCCCAGGAGGACGCAGCGCATGTCGTCCTTCGTCCAGGTGTTGCTGATCTCGCGTTGGACGGGTCCGAGGAGCCCGGCGTCCAGGCTGTCCCCGATTGCTTCCGCGCCGTCCGTGAAGAAGTCGTAACCGAACACGGAGCCGGTCGCTGGATTCAGTGTCACGTTGCTGCTTACCGCCGCCAGGGCCTGTGCCCTGATCTCCGTCGGCGTCTCCACAAGCCTGCCGATCCCCTTCGTTGGCACCCAGGCCTCGTCACCCTGCCAGGGAGCTCCCGTTGCGTCTCCGTAGTAGTCATCGGTAAGCATGTAACCCTGGAGGACCGCCGCGAACGGCTTGCTCCCCGCCTTCAGGAACGAATCCCAAAAGTAGTTCTTCTCGTTGCCGATGATCGTGTAGTCCAGCGCTCGGCGGAAGGGAATAATGTCGTCGCTGCCCACTAGCACGTAGTTCTCCGCAGTCGGGTAGTTCGCTGCCAGCAGGTCGCGGATCTGGGTGGTCACGCTATTCGTGGCGTCTACGTTGCACTTGTTAACGTCGGCGTTGTCGAAGAACACGCTCGGGACGGAGTAGATGTCCGCCCTCACCTTCGGATGCTGCGCAAGCGCTTTCAGGCCGACCGCGTCGCCCGTGGCGTCCGCTGCGCCCATGAAGGCGTTCCAGGCAGCGTCGTCCATGTTGTATGTCACACGCACGCGCTGTTCCTGGATGACCAGCACGGACGTGGCGGGATCGTCGACTCCTATCGTCAACGGGTCGTCGTAGTTGTGGAGTACCACCGGCGTCATCGTCGCGCCGCTCGTCACCAGCGGAGAGCCGTCGCAAAGGGACCCGAGACCCAGTTCGAGGTCAGGCGGCTCGATGATCTCGGCCGACAGCGTGTATGGCGTCAGGCTCTGCTCGCCGTCCGACGTGAAGACGGCCACGTAGAAGGATGAGCCGGGTGTAGCGGCTCGCGCCCATGCCGTCTCGTCATCCAGTCCGCGGTTCGCCGAAAAGTCCGCCACCTGTATGCTGTCGCCACCTACCTGGCCGAGCCCCAGCTCTTCCAGGTTGACGTCGGTTGCCTCCACGCCGTTCCCGCCCGCCTGGTATCCGGATGCCGAGTCCCGGAAGTCGGCGTTAGCGATGTCTGACCAGCTCACGCCGGAGTTGTTGAAGGTCCAGCCGGTCCTGTTCCAGCCGGTCCTGTTCCAGCCGGTCCT
>Ga0209751_10007140_pt1 | contig 10279 bp, 5 predicted proteins | sample RifCSP13_1_FD_184019 | JGI IMG/M metagenome (GOLD analysis project Ga0209751, IMG submission 184019) | Soil microbial communities from Rifle, Colorado - Rifle CSP2_sed 13_1 (SPAdes) (version 2) | ecosystem: Environmental > Terrestrial > Deep subsurface > Rock core/Sediment | place: Rifle...
TTTTATATCTGAAAATTTATCAGAGCTAAATTTTATAAAATAAATTTCTGAATTCGTTGAATCACCGGAATCATTTTTCCCATCCAAGTTTATTGCGTTACAGCCAGGTGATTTTGCTTATCTGCTCCTTCATTTTTCCATAATGACTTTTTCATATCCATCCAAGCAAGTGACTTCCATTGATCATATAATTAAGATGAGTCCGTTTTGAATTCTCTTTTCTTTTGGGAAAAGCAGGGTCGAATTCATAATTGTAAATGAATTCTTCGGCTGTAATTTTGAATGCTCCGACTTCTGCAGCTATTTCATTTTTAATTTTTGAATTTTGGTCATCTTCAAAAAATAAATCCTGCGAATAGCCAGTACTTAGACAAAAAAAGGTAATATGACTAAGAAAATCCTCAATTTTAATTCAAAACAAATTTGAGGAAATATGCCAAGAATTAACGGCTAAAATTTTATGCCCACTGAAAAAGTGTGTACATTTTTCAGCTTACCAAAATCTCTAAAGGCATAGTCAAAATTTACAATTGCTGTACTTAACAACATCTTAGAATTAACACCTGCCCCAAATGAAAGTCCTCCTTCAGCATCCATGAGAAACAATGAATTATATCCTCCCCTTAGTAAAAAGAAATCCATAAATGAAAATTCTGCACCAACATTTAAACTCTGGTAATCATTATTTGGAACAATGGCATCAGCAGAAACAGTTAATTTATTATTATCATATTGGAATGCGGGAAGTGAAACACCTATCTGGAAATGAAGCGGTAAATCCCATGAATCCAACTCTATGTTTGTAGGAATTCTTTCGTTTGAACCCTGTTTCGTTTCGTCTACACGAATGAAATATCTTGTATCTCTACCATCTAACCGCATGGGTGTTCCGAAATTTGACAAGACAGCCCCTATAGTCAATCCTCCTAATAAATCTGTTTTAAAGATTGTACCGGCATCAACTGCAAAGGCAGATGAGCTCATATGCCAGATAGATTGCTTTATATATTTTGCAGATATACCTACCGAAAATCTTTCAGTTAAACTTCTTGCAAAAGAAATTGCAATTGAGATATCACCAGCACTAAAATTTTCACCGGTACCATCTGGTTGCTCAACCGTTCTTACTTTCATATCATCCATTGAAAGAGAAGTGAAGCTCAAACCTAAATTTCCGAAATCTCCTAATGGAATAACTAAACCAGCATAATCAAATTTAGTATCAGCTACCCAGTTTGTGTGCACCAAAATAGCCTCATACTGATTTAGCGTTGCAATTCCTCCCACATTCCAAAATAAAGATGATGCATCATTTGACAGACCAACAAATGCGCCCCCCATTCCATTCGCCGCAGCACCAACTCCAATTTCTAGAAAGGAAGCGGCAGTCGTTCCAGTCTTTGAAACGTTTTGAGAATAAATATTCTGATTTGCTAAGAAGCAAATTATAAATATCCATAATATTTTTGCCCGAGTATTATTAAGCATGACTTCCTCTTGCAATAATTTTAAACTTTTTGAATTTCATTCATTTTATGATCGCAAACTTTCCGATCATTTGCCCAATTTCTTTTGCGTCAACATGATAAACATATACTCCGAATGCGATATCCATTCCGTCTTTCGACACGAGATCCCAACTTTCCTGACCATCAGCTAGTGAACTGTTATGTTCTATTGTATCAACTAGTTTACCACTAATTGTGTAGATTTTGATAGTGCATTGACTTGGCAGATGCATAAAGTAGATTCTTCTCTCGCCTCTTCCAACTTCATTTGAGAGTGGCTCCCATGAGGCTGCACCGACATATGGGTTGGGAACAACTATTACATTGTTAATCTCAGATTCTGCTTTGGATTTATCAAAACCCTGACCTTTTAATGTGAACTCATAAAATTCACCTTTCCTAAATGGTTTCTTGTTCACTACCTTAAAGACATCTCCGTACTGAGGAGCTATCTGCTGATCCTCTGCGATCGTGGTGTCTTTGATTAATGTGACTGACCAACTTACATGTAGATTTGAAAAATTTGTAGCCTTTTTACCAAGCGAATCACCGAATACAAAGAAGATTGCATCGCTATCGTTGAATATCTTATCCGAATTTAAATCTCTGAAAATGAACTGAAAATGTTCTACTCCTTCTGTGAGATTATTTATCATAATATTCGATTGTATAGGCTGGCTGAATGTAGTAGCTGGAAATGATAAATCACCCTGCCCCGGTTCCATAAGCTTGATTTCAAAATCAGCAGGATAATCTATTTTCTTTCCTAAATATGCCGCTTGATATCTCGAATCAAATCCTACTTGAACGATATAGTTGCTGTTACCAATCACCCATCCCGTCTTATCGAAATCAATTGCTACAGCGGTATCACTCTTTATATCAATTGTAAATCCGTCGAGGACAGGAGTTTGTTCCTCAACACCATTTATTTTCTGTTCCTTCAGCAACGTGTCCCCTTTTACGATGTTTATAAGTGAATACTCAGGATGTGCAGCATTACGATAAGGAGTGTTTTCATAGAACTCCAGTCGGTAAGTGCTGAATTTCTTTATCGAATCAGGATTGAGTATCCCGATCGTGATATTTCCTGTACCTGGTCCACTCCCTTCGAAAGATATTACTTCAGGTGCAAGGTAACCCGCAGCAGGTGCACGGGGGGTTATTACTGCAGTGTTTATATCAGTTGTTATATTCCCGTTAATATCTTTCTTCAGTATAGTGGTGGTCTCCGAAGGCGGTATACCTTCAAAATTTCCTTCGATAGTTGTGGTTTCATATCCTCTATCATATGAGGCGACAGCATAGTAGTAGGTCTGGCCGTTCTGCACTGTGGTGTCAATGAATGAATGCTTTAATCCTGTGTCATCTCCAAGATAAAACATTGCACCGTTCACATTTATCGGATGAAGCCCCGTCACTCCATCAATTAAGTCGAACTGCGCGATCGGTGATCTGAAAATTGACTTGCCGTAAGCATCTGTAATTATCTTGTTCTCTAGAAAATTCGGTTCAGTGGATCTGTAAATCCTGTATCCTTCAAAATTTACTCTCTGGTAAAATTCATCAAAAGTCCTCTCAGCTCTATCATCCCAATACAGAATGACTTTATGATCTCCCGGGACTGCAGTTACAATTGGTTTTTCAGGTGGTTTGGCAAAACGGTAATTTGCATTGTAGATCTGCTGTACTGTCTTCTTTCTTCTAAAAAGATCATTTTGGTTTATTCCAAAAATCATAGACATAGAAAATCTTTCTGTCTCACCTTCTTCCTGATTCACGCCCGTGACGGCAGAGTAAGTATTCCTTCCATTCATGCTGAAAAGATAACTCGAGAAATAGTTTGCTAAATTTACTCCAACAAGTGACTGACCGTGCGGTTCAGGAAGTCCCGAAAGCACAGTCCAGTTCTCTTCGTCTCTATTTAGCTCGTATTTATGTACTGCGTAAATCGCAAAACCTGTTAATCCAAGTTGATCCGACTCGTCTTTATCGAGAATTCCAAAGTTTGGTTCTCCCTGATCCGGTCTACCGTTAGCTTCCGTTCCATTATTATCGGGACCTGAGTAATTCGCGTCGAATGGACCTATTCCATCTGTCCCAACATCATCGTGTAAAGGTTCACCTGCATCCCATTGATTATTATTATTCAAATCTAAATAGGATTTCCAGTTCGCATTTTCGTCAGCATCCCAGTGATGTTTCCAAGAATAACCATAAAATTGTCTAAACTTTGTCGTGTCCTGGAACGGATTTCTTAAAAATGGATCTTGATTTGGATCTGTAATGAAAAAATTTGCATTATTATTTCTCTTTTCATCAGTCAGTCCATCTGAGTCGTTATCTTTTGAGTCATCTGGAACACCCGGGCTTTCAAGAAAGGCATAACCGGCAAGCCCCACAGGGCTCCAATTTCCAGGATTGCCGTAAGGAACAACTGACCACGCATAAGACATATCTAGTAGCTCATTATAATCGCCTGCATTATTCGAAGAATTATCATGTCCACCAATACCCCAATCCACATATTGTGCAAACAAAGTTTTTTCATAATCATAAGTTCCCATATTTGTGATCTCGTAATACCAGAAAATTACATCTTCAGCAAGCACCTGTGACCACTGAAAACCGCGAGTTCTAACCTGCATGCCTAATCCTCCTCTTGTAGGATCATCGGCATCTGGTGCAAAATTATTCTTCAGCAGATATTCCCTATCTTCATTATCATCGAACACAAAATACGTTTCAACGTCTGCATTGAATACTCCCTTTCCGAAAAATCCATTCCAGGTACCGTCCCAATCAGTAGGTCTATCAGGCCATGTGACGGGCCATGTGACTGGATCATCACTTCGTGCAGGAGAACTACCATATGGTGCTGAATAACCGGGTAATGGCCACCATCCATACGTAACCCCTGTAGCAGCATTGAATCGAGTAAACTCATAGTAGTTTGTTTCAAGCGGATGAATCAGTTTCCCTGAAGGATCGGTAGCTTCAGCCTGGACAATAATTGCGACACCATCTACATAAGTGTGGTTAGTTCCTTTCGGCCAAACCCCGCTTCTGCTTGGTTCATTTTCCCAATCTGCAATTTCGCCAAAGTTATAGTAAACAGTTGCAGCAAGGTTGCCATCCATGAAACCTTTTCTTGTCTGATTGTGGTCCCCTTTGTTTTTATCTACAATCCTCTGGCTCATGACCTCATTGGAATTTATAATAAACACTGCCACAACTAGAATTATGAAACCCAAACTGTTTTTTGTTATCAACATTTGTACTCCAATAAATAGATAACCTAAAATGAAAAATCAGCCCCTATAACAATTTGCCTGGGTGATGAATAAAAATCCGGTCTAGTAAAAAATTCTTTGGTTGTATTTACACCTCTCGGAGCTGTTTGATTTCTGGTAAGCTCCAGCGTATCTCCGGCTCTTCCGGTATCACCAAATACATTCACCTCATTAAGAGTGTCAAATAAATTAAAGATCTTCAGGAATATTGAAAATTGATGACCTACTAATTCAAAAAATTTTGTTACATAAAAATCCACATCGTAAAAAGCTGGTCGGTTGTCACTGTTTTCCAGTCCTGTTCTTTGATTTTGTAAAGATGGTGTATAAGGTAAGCCTGATCCAAGCCTGCCAATGAAACTTGCTATATAATTTCCCGGTGCTCCAAGAGTTAAAGTAAAGTTGAGCGAGTGAGTTCTATCCCAGTCTAATGGTACGAGTTGCTTGTTCGACTCAATTGGTGGATTAGATTGCGCATTATTAAATGCTGCATTAGGATCCGAAGCACTGCCTTTTGCGATTTGGAAAGTATAATCTAAAGATGCGCCTATACCATTGTTAAATCTCTTTTCAAAAGACAAAGTAATACCCTTTACAGAACCATAATCTTTATTGATAAGCCTGCTGAATTTTCTAAATTCATTTTTAATATATATTTCTGAAGCCAGTAAATTTCTTATATCCTTATAATAACCTGTGATTGTAATTCCCAATTCATCAGTAAAAGCTTGCTGCAAACCTATCTCATACATAATAGTCTGTTGCGGTTCAAGATCTGCATTCCCAATCGTGTTGCCGATATTTTCTGGGAAGTCACCTGTTAACGGAATTCTGAAATTAGGATTTCGATATAAATTTTCGAATGGCGGAATTTGGAAAAAGTGACCATATGAAATATGAATTGCACCTTTATCTGATATGGGATAGGATAATCCGATACGCGGGCTAATTTGAGATTTAGATTTAGCGCTTATTAACAATGAATCCGGAAACGGAGGTTGAAGTTCGTCTAATAAATTAATTTTATTTGGATCCTTTAAATATTTGCCATCTGGTTCAAAATAGTCAAACCTTAGACCAACATTAACTATTAAATAATCAATTTCTACTTTATCCTGAATGTAATATGCGAATTGATAAGGATTTGCCTGATACGTGTTGTAATTAAATGCTCCTAGTTCTGGTATCATTGGTTTGAAGTTGGAAGTGGCATCAATAACAATTTGAAAATCTTTGTATTTAAGATCATGATATGTAAAATCAAGTCCCGTTTTAATTTGATTTATATTATCAATCTGCCAGGTGAAATCCGATTTCCCGGTATAGCTTGTTGTGGTATGATTAAAGTGCCAATTTTCTGTACCACCCGTTGGGAATGCATTTCCACTTACATCCTTCTTTCTGTTTGGGTCAACATATCTTGAATCAAGAGGATTTTCGTATACATATTGTTTAAACTCTGATCTGAGACCCGAAAAGGAAAAATCTATAAAGGCTGAATTATCCAGCAATAGCGTATAGCTTACAATTCCTAAAAAACTCTTTTGAAACTTTTTATAATCACCATCCGGATTTAGTCTATAACTGTGATCATAATCTCTGTATTTATTATCCTGATAAAGTCCGGACAGTACAATTCCTTTTCCACCGCCAACATTAAAAGCCAATTTACCCTGTAAGGATAACCTTTTGCTGAAATTCATAGGTATGTAAGCTTTGTCGCCTGTAGCTCCAACATACCAGTCTGCTGAATTATTGGCGGAAAAATTCGAAGAGTCTGAAGGATTAAAAATTCTCTGGCCGTAAATTGAACCTTCATCATAATTATAACGACCCGATAAAAAGAACTTTACAAAATTTTCTAAACCGGGTACAGGTCCGCTTATATTGCCCTGAATATTATAAACATTAGTTGGACTTATATGACCTATATTTGTAAAAATATCCTTATGCGAACTGACATAATCACCGGAATAGAAAGAGATATTTCCATCTAATTTATCGCCTGCAATTTTTGTTACTTGATTTACTACGCCAGAAAGCGCTTCGCCATATTCGGCATTGAATGTGCCGGTAAGTACCTGGATTTCTTCTATGCTATTTACTTCTGCTGAAAGAGATGATTGACCCGAATACACATCATTTACAGGTACTCCATCGATTAAATATTTTACTTCGTTGCCTCTGCCTCCTCTAAAATGTCCGTCGACAACACCTGCCTGCAAATTTACGACCGCAGAAACATCTTCAAGCGGAAGCATCGAAATATTATTACCACTTATTGTTTCTTCAGTAGAGGTTAAATCTTTTCTGACTATAGATTTTTCAGCTGTTACGAGTACTTCTCCTAGTTCAATTGACTCTGGATTTAACTCAAAATCAATTTTGGTAGTCTGGTCAATGGATACTCTAACTTTTTGAATAGTAAATGAAGAATAACCAATCACTGAAGCTTTTATTTGATATTCACCTGGAGGAATATTTAAAATGAAATAATTTCCATCTAAATCTGAAGAAGCTCCTATTGATGTACCAACTATTAAAATATTCGCGCCGATCAGCGCTTCACCGGTACTTTTATCAAATATTTTACCGGCAATTTTCCCTGTGGTCCCGGCATAGATAATCGTACCAAATAGCAATAGCAAAATACTGATTGATGAAACTATAGCTTTATTAAAACAAGTAATAGTGAACATTACATCCACCTATTGTTACATTAAAAGAATATTGATTAAATAATTCGAAATTAAAAGGGCACCATTTTCAGGTGCCCTAATTAATATTAGATTACTTCAATAGAACCATTTTTCTTGCTTCGTAATAGCTGCCGGTTCTAATTGTATAAATGTATGTTCCGCTTGAAACCTTTGATCCGTAATTGTTCTCACCATTCCATTGAACTTGATATGTTCCGGAATTTTGCTCATTATTGATCAGGGTTTTCACTTCACGTCCGAGTAAATCATAAATTATTAAAGAAACGAATGAATTCGTTGGCAATGAATAACTAACCACTGTACTAGGATTAAAAGGATTCGGATAATTTTGAGATAAACTAAAATTAGTCGGAGTTCCTGGTTCATTAGTTATATCAGTAACTCCGTTTTTCTTAATTTGTAATTGATCCATATAAACTGTACCGGAGAATCTTCCTAATGGATGTAACCTCACAGACATTGATACTGCTCCGCTCTGTACAGGTACATCAACATAAAACTGTTTCCAGTCAAATGATGTTGCGTTCGGGAATCTTAATGGAATGTCGCTTGCCCAGAAATCTCCAAAGCCTGCATTGTTCCCTATTGTGTTATGGAACATTGGTGTTATTGCTACACTCCATGCGTCCCAGAATGCAGCCGCTGAATCAGGATATAAATTCATTCCCTTTATCCAGACACTGATTCTCAGTATATCACCTGGGACTATTCCATTCAAAGCAGTTATATCCTGCGGTTCGTTCATCGATATTGATTGACCTAATGGGGGTTGGCTGTTTAATGGATATTTTCTTGTTCCAACAAATCCATCATGTGTCCCTGCCGGTATGTCAAATTTTAATGAGTAGTTTCCATTATATGCATATTCATCTGTCACTACTGTATTTTCATATCCCTGATCTAATACTCCGTCATTTCCTCCGATTGGTGGCATCCAGTAAAACCATCCTGTCGGTACTCCTAACTGTGTGTTCCAATCCTGACCTGCCCAGCCATCTCTGCCTACAAATAGATAATCATCCGTCCATACTGTTCCTGTTGCATCTTTTCCTCCTACAAACCTGATTATTGTTGTCCACGAGTCTTCAGGTAAACTTATTTCTCCTACTGCTGTTGTATCTGCTACCCAGCCGGTTGTGCTCGCTACACTTTGATCTAATTCGAACTTCTTCTCTCCTATTAAGCTTCCATCCTCTCTGTAGAATGAATAACTTACAAACCACTTCTGATCATCAGTAGTTGGATTTGTATTTACCCCGGATGTCATATAGTACATTCCGAATTTTATGTCTACATTCTTGAAATGTTTGTCTGACCACAAATCACACATATTCTCGGATATCCATGAGGCCGAATCTCCTGTAGATGTCTTTTCTATCTTCAGTGAGTGACCCATTGACCTGAACTGATCTGTCGCCCAGCTTAAGGTGGTCCCGCTTGGTTCATTCCCCCTTGTCCAGTATGATGGCAACTGCTGTTCGAAACTGCCAAATTCGTTTATTCCACTTTGTGCTTGCACAGGAATTTGAATTGCCACCACTATGATGGATAAAAATCCGATGCACCAATGGAAAAAATTGCTAAGATGAGACATAACGCCTCCTTTAAATTAGTTATTAATTATTGTTGATTATTAGAACTTTAATATTGTGTGCAAAATCATTATCGTGAAAGACGTCATTTATATTTTTCAAAGAAACTTGTTTTGTAATCAATTGTTGAACATTAATCCTGTTGTGAATTAATAAATCAATTGCTGGCTTGATCGTAAATGGATTAAGGAATGAATTAAATATTTTCAATTCATTTTTAAACAGATATTGTAAATTTAAAGTTATGTGTTGATCTTTTGGCGCAAGACCGAAAATCACAACCTTACCTCCCTTACCTGCAAGGTTAATCGCCTGATCAACAGTATTTTTATTACCAACACATTCAATAACGACATCAATCTGGGAGTCGGTTAATTCGTTTATCTTTTCAGAAATATTTTCTTCAACAGGACTTAAATAATAATCTGCACCAAGTTCAATCCCCAATTTTTGTTTGTGTGCGTCTGGTTCAATTAGTATTATTCTTGATGCCCCAGCATTTTTCACTAATTGTATCATAAGCAAACCTATCGGACCTCCACCAATGATAACCACCGAATTTCCTGGTTTAATATCTGCATGCTCAATTCCTCTTAAGCAACAAGAAAGTGGTTCGGCAAAAGCAGCTATACTCAGATCGAAATCGTTTGGAACAAGATACACTTGTGAAATAGGTACAATCGAATATTCCGCGAATCCACCATCGTGAGTCACTCCTAGAGCTTTAAGATTTTCACAGAAATTAACCTTTCCAATTCTGCAGAATTTGCAACAACCGCAATAAATATTGGGATCAATTGCAACTTTATCACCGATATCAAATTTCGTATTCTTACTTCCTTTTTCTGTAATTGTGCCACTATACTCATGTCCGAGTATAACGGGTACACTAGAAGTAGCATTTCCTTCATAAATATGTTTGTCGGTACCACACACTCCACAATAAGCAACTTTAATAAGAAGCTCACTTTTTTCTAATGGTCTAAGAGAATAGTCTCTTACTGTAATGTTTCTTGTACCACTAAATACCGCAGCAAGCATAATAATTCTTCATCTGGGTTTATAAGGTGATGTCGAATTTCTAACAATTAATTCAACAGGAATAACAATTTTTTTGTGTATCGATTTTCTGTTTTTAATAACATTTACAATTAGTCTCAGTGCTT
>Ga0209751_10007141_pt1 | contig 10279 bp, 8 predicted proteins | sample RifCSP13_1_FD_184019 | JGI IMG/M metagenome (GOLD analysis project Ga0209751, IMG submission 184019) | Soil microbial communities from Rifle, Colorado - Rifle CSP2_sed 13_1 (SPAdes) (version 2) | ecosystem: Environmental > Terrestrial > Deep subsurface > Rock core/Sediment | place: Rifle...
AGCACTACGCCGCCACCACTTCCCCGGCGCTCGGCGCGCTGGTCGTACTGGGCATCCGCTTGAATCTGGCCGTGACCAGACTGCGCGAGCGTTTCACCCATCGGGGACAATCAGCGGCAGTGGGAACAGGAGGCTGATATGAGCGAGGCAGAGCGCAAGCAAAAGATCGAAGCCTATGGCCGCGCCTACACGGTCCTGGTCGAGGCGCTCAGAGAGTTCCCCCGCGAGATGTGGCGCTTCAAGCCCTCGCCTGGCGACTGGAGCATTCATGAAGTGGTCATCCACATCGCTGACAGCGAGGCCAATAGCTATGCCCGCTGCCGTCGGGCTATCGCCGAACCCGGTTCAACCGTCATGGCTTACGACGAAGTCAGGTGGGCTGCAACTCTGCGTTACGCCGAGCAGGACACCGCCGAGGCGCTGGAGCTTTTCAAGCGCCTGCGTCACAACACCTACCGGCTCATCCAGACCCTGCCCGACTCCGTCTGGGCGCACACCATCGAGCATCCCGAGAATCGCCGCATGACGCTGGACGACTGGCTCGACGTCTATGCCCGGCACATCCCCGAGCACGTGGATCAGATGCGCCGGACCTATGCGGCCTGGAGCAAACAAAAACAGGTTTAGCATGGACGCACGCCGTTTTCGCACGCTTTTCGCCCTCTCCCTCCTCGTCGTGGACGCGGCCATGATCGGGGCCGCCTTCCTGCTGGCCTACCGCCTGCGCGAGCGGATCCAGTGGCCGACGGAGGCCGTGGAACTGGATCGCCTCTCCGCTTACGGCGGCGTCCTGGTGATCCACGTCCTGTCGGTGCTCCTCGTCTTTTTCCTGTCCCGCATGTACCACCTGGTGCGCGCCACCTCCCGCGTGGACGAGTTTTACACGATCTTCGGCGGGTTGACGGTGGGGACGCTGCTGTCCGTCGCCCTGGCCTCGCTCACGCTCAAGAACAGCGTCTTTGAAGTCAACCTGCCCCGGGTGATGATCTTTTACGCCTGGGTGGGCGGCATCCTCTTCGTGACGTTGGGGCGCTGGGCGCTCCAGCAGATCCGTTGGGTGCTGCAGAGCCGGGGCAGGGTGCAGGATCGGGTCGTCATCATCGGCACGGGCGAGGTCGCCCAGCTCATCATCCAGAAGATGCAGGGGTCGCCGTTTCTCGGCTATCACATCCTGGGGCTGGTCAACGGCCCGAACGCGCCCGCCGCCGTCGAGGGGTTCCCGGTGATCGGCCAGGTGGAAGACTTGCCCCGGCTGATTGACGAGCAGGCCATTGACGAAATCATTATTGCGATGCCTGAAGCCTCCGACGCGGAAATGGTGGAATTGATCTCGCTCTGCCACCGCGAGCGGGTGAGCATCAAAGTCTTCCCCGACCTGTTCGAGATCATGGCCGCGGGCGTGACGATTGACGACCTCGGCGGCCTGCCGCTGCTGAACATCCGCGACGTGGCGCTGCGCGGCTGGAAGCTGTCCTTCAAGCGCGTCATAGATATCGTCGGGAGCGCCATCGGCCTGGTCCTGCTTTCCCCGTTCCTGCTGTTGATCGCCATCCTGATCAAGCTCGAATCGCCCGGCCCCGCGTTTTTCGTCCAGGAGCGCACGGGATTGGACACGCAGCCCTTCCCGATGATCAAGTTCCGCTCGATGCGCGCCAACGCCGACCAAGACGGCCCCGCCTGGACGGTCAAAGACGACCCGCGCCGCACGCGCCTGGGCACGCTCATCCGCCGGTATTCGATTGACGAGCTGCCGCAGCTGATCAACATCCTGGTCGGCGACATGAGCCTGGTGGGGCCGCGCCCGGAACAGCCGGCGTTCGTCGAACAGTTCCGGCGCATGGTCCCGCGCTACATGGAGCGCCACCGGGAGAAGGCGGGCCTCACCGGCTGGGCGCAGGTCAACGGCCTGCGCGGCGACACGTCCATCATCGAGCGGACCAAGTACGACCTGTGGTATATCGAGAACTGGTCGGTCTGGCTGGACATCAAGATCATCATTCGCACGCTGCTGCGCCTTTTCAGAGACCCCAACGCTTATTGAGGCGCCATGCCCAAGCTTTCCAGTGTGTCGGCCTTCTTCCCGGCCTATAATGACGCGGGCACGATTCCCACCATGATTCTGCGCGCCCTGCAGACTCTGGCGGAAGTGGCCGACGATTACGAGGTCGTCGTCATCAACGACGGCTCCAGCGACGATACCGCTCGCATCCTCGACGATCTGGTTCAGCATTACGAGCGCCTGCGCGTGATCCACCGGTCTCAGCCCAGCGGCTATGGCGGCGTCCTGCGGGCCGGTTTCGCCGCCGCCGCCAAAGATTGGATCTTTTATACCGATGGCGATGCGCAATACGACGCGCGTGAATTAGCGCTGCTGGCGCAGGCCGTGCAAGACGGCGTGGACATGGTCAACGGCTACAAGATCAAGCGCCGCGATCCTTTCCACCGCGTCGTCATCGGCCTGGCCTATCAATACTTCGTCAAGTATCTCTTCGGGTTGAAGATCCGTGATGTGGACTGTGACTTCCGCCTGATGCGGCGGACTATTTTCGACGAGGTGACCCTCGAGTCCACGACCGGCACGATCACCTTTGAGATGGTGAAAAAAATTCAGGACGCCGGTTATCATATGGTCGAGGTGCCGGTTCACCACTGGTATCGGCAGTACGGCGAGTCGCAGTTTTTCAACTTTCCCCGCGTGGCTCGGACGCTGGCTGCACTGGTCGGCTGGTGGTGGCGGCTGGTGATTGCGAAGGAGCATCTACGACGGTGATCGGGCTGATCAGAATCTCGTCGCCCAGCGCGCTCCCGGCCGCGTCGTAAACCCGCAGGCGCTCGCCCGACACCGGATCGTAAAGGCCGACCGTCAACCGATAGGCGCCCGGCGGCGCGTTTGGATCCAGCGGGACCCGGTAGGCGTCGGGGATCACGATACCCGGTTCCCACGCTGTCGTCGGCATGACGCCCTCCAGCGGCGCCCGGTCCACCTGCCCCCACAGCGGGTTGTTCAGCGCCGGATTGAACTCCGCCCCGACCAGATGGACGAAGACTTTGTAACTCGTCTCGACCGTCTGGTTGCTCTTCCAGAATAGAGTCAGGGAAAGTTCCTCGCCTGGCCCGAGCTTCGCGCTTGGCAGATCATAGCCGACCAGATGGAGCGCCGCGCCCAGCCGGTAATCCACCGGGTGAGGGATTCCGCTCGCGGCGACCGGCGCCACGCGCGGCTCGACCCGAATAGCGGCGACCGGCTGCCCGGTTGCCTCAGCCGTCACGAACACCGTGTAATCGCCGGAAGCGCCCGGCGGCAGCGTCAGATCGCTCTGCAGCCGCACGCGCGGCCCGGCGGCGATGGCCTGGGTGTCCACACGGAGGGGCGCGCCGCGCGTATCGCGCAGCTCTACGGTGACGGTTGCCGGGCGGCGCGCCTCCCAGTACGTCACGACGTGCAGCGTGTCGCCGCCGCTCGCCTCGCGCACCGGGAGGTCGTACCCAAGCCATTTCAAATCGGCTGAAAAGTTGAGGGCGCGTGCGCGCTGAACCCGGAAGTTTTCCGGCGGGACGTTCTGCAAGTCGCGCGGCGCGCGGGCATAGAGCGCCACCTTTTGATCGTCAATGACGCGCTCGAACTGTTTCGGCAGCAGGCGCGCCAGGTGCGCCTCGACGAGATGCTGCGGGTCTTTCGCCAGCGCGTCGGCGGTAATCACGACCCACACGGCCGGGAAACGGCTCGCCATCTTGACCGCATAGCCCTCGGCCGTCGCCTCGTTCACCTCGCCGCCGGCCAGCACCCCTTCCCACGGAATAGGGGCCTGCAGATAGTAGAGAAAGGTCGGCCAATCCTGATCGGTATGGAGCAGGATGGCGTCGCCGGGTTGGGCGAAGGTGTTGACGATGTTCACCAGCGTAAAATACTCGTCGTGCAGCCGCCTTCCGCGAAAATAATCGGCGAGCAGCCAGGTCTGGGCCAGCAATGCCGCCGCGAGCGCGACCAGCGCCAGGGGGCGCGAAAAACGCGCGATCCACAGCAGACCCAGCCCGATCAGAAGCACGTAGCCGGGGAGGAAGATCAGCAGATAACGCGGCTGAATCTTTGGCGCAAAGAAGGCCGCCGGGGTCAACGAGAGAGCGTATATCAGGAGAGGCGGAAGGAGGACAATGAGGAGGCCCATCAGCGCGGCGTCGGATTTCCGGCGGGCGGCGCGGGCGCGCAGCACCCACGCCGTCCCGAGGGCGGCGAGCGCGAGCATGAACAGCACGACAGGCGCATAGCGCTCAATGTGCGAGATCACGCCGACGGAGAACACCGTGGCGGTCAGCCGCAGGAAGAAGCTGAAATCACTCGCCGGCGCTGCGCTCCACGTCGTCGCGCTGCTCAGGTACAGCCATAACCACGGCGCGAACAGGGCGAGGGCCGCCAGCTGCGCCAGCGACCAGCGCCCGAACGCCGGGAGCGGGCCAGCGCGCCCACGCCAGAGCCTCAGGAGCTGCAGGGCGGCGAAGACATTGTTCGCCAGAAAAACCAGCGCCGCCAGGTAGTGCGAATAGAGCGCGAGGGTGATGGTGAGCACATAGCCGGCCCAGCGCCGCTTGCGGCCCGGCGCGCCCGGCTGCCCCTCGGGATCAAGGAGGCGCAGCGTGAACCACGCGCTCGCCAGCGCGAAGAAGCCGGAGAGGGTGTAGTTCTTGATGTCCTGCGACCACCAGATGTGGAAGCGGGCGAGGGCGAGCAGCAGCGCGGCCAGCGCGCCGAACCACACGCCGCCGCACCGGTTGGCGATGCGGCACAGCACGGCGATGGTCAGCACCCCGAAGAAGGCGGAGAGCAGCCTCCCGTTGAAGGCCTGCGCGCCCGCCAGGTCGTTCCAGAAGTGCATCAGCCAGTAGTGCAGCGGCGGGGGACTCGCCTGAGGCGCATTTCTCATTGACACCTCTTTGCCCAGATGGTATCATGCCCGCCGACAACCCATCGCCCATGCTGGCACTCTTATCCAGAGAGGCAGAGGGACCGGCCCTGTGAAGCCTCGACAACCCGACTTGCAGCGCGCAGTGCGGGTGCCAATTCCGGCAGTGTAGGCGCGACCTGTGTGGTCGCCCTTTTCTGGAAGATGAGAGGGAGCCTTGCGCCTGACCGCTAAGCCCCTTTCCCGCCAGAAGGGGCTTAGTGATTAAGAAGGAGACAACCACTCATGAGTAGTACCTTTATGACTTCGCCGAGTCTGTTGTTCACGTCTGAGTCGGTCACCGAGGGACACCCCGACAAGATTTGCGACCAGGTCAGCGACGCAGTGCTGGACGCCTGCCTGGAGCAGGACCCGATGAGCCGCGTGGCGTGCGAGACCGCGACCAAGACCGGGTTCATCATGGTGCTCGGCGAAATCACCACGCACGCCTTCGTCAACTTCGACGAGTTGGTCCGGCGCGTGGTCAAGGAGATCGGCTACGACAGCAGCGACAAGGGCTTCGACGGCAACACCTGCGCCGTGCAGGCCGCCATCGCCAGTCAAAGCCCCGACATCGCCTTAGGCGTGGATCACGCACTCGAAGAGAAGACCGGCGAGATGACGGAAGCCGACATCGAGAAAGTCGGCGCGGGCGATCAGGGCATGATGTTCGGCTTTGCCTGCAACGAAACCGACGTGCTCATGCCGATGCCGATCTACCTGGCGCACCGCCTGGCGCGCCGCCTGGCTGAACTCCGCAAGAACGGCGAGCTCCCTTGGCTCCGCCCAGACGGCAAAACGCAGGTGACCGTTGAGTACGCCTTCGGCAAGCCCAAGCGGGTGGATACCGTGCTCATCAGCACCCAGCACGCACCGGAGATCGGCCAGAACGAAATCCGCGAAGCGATCATCGACAACGTCATCTACCCCATCATCCCTGAGCATTTGCGCGACAAAGACCTGAAGATTTTTGTGAACCCCACCGGGCGCTTCGTCATTGGCGGCCCCATGGGCGATGCGGGCGTGACCGGGCGCAAGATCATCGTGGATACCTATGGGGGCATGGGACGGCACGGCGGCGGCTGCTTCTCCGGCAAGGACCCGACGAAGGTGGACCGCTCGGCGGCCTACGCCGCGCGCTGGGTGGCGAAGAACGTGGTGGCCGCCGGCCTCGCCGACCGCTGCGAAATCCAGGTGGCCTACGCCATCGGCGTGGCGCACCCGTTGAGCATCAACGTGGAAACCTTCGGCACGGGCAAGATTCCCGATGACGTGATTGCGCAGTTGATCACCAGGCACTTCGACCTGCGCCCCGGCGCGATCATCCGCGACCTGCGCCTGCGCCGCCCGATCTATCGCAAGACGGCGGCCTACGGCCACTTTGGTCGTGACGATATTGACGCACCGTGGGAGAGCACGGACAAGGCCGAGGTCTTGAAGAAAGCGGCGCTGGAGCTGGCGGCGGTTCCAGCATGATGTGATACGTAATGCGTGATATGCGGCGAAACGCATCACGCATCACAGCATGTCTCTATTTGCGTCGAGCGTTGCCCCCCAACGCTCGATTTTATTTTCCCCACCGGAGATGATGGCCGGCCTCTTGCAAATCCACTGCCGGGCGGTCGTCGCTCGCCAGCCAGCGGAGCCGGCTCAACGGTTGCGGGCCGCCGAACTGCCAGTCTTTGATGTCCACAATCGCCGCGCCGCTCCCGTCCGGCGCGCCCACCTGGGTGAGGAGGATCACTAGTCAGGTCGTGCCATACGGAACACGGATCACGCCTCGTGTATACTACTCGCGCCCGGCAATTGGCTGTGGCCTGCGAATCCATGCCTTCTCCCGAAACCCTCGTCATCGGCGCCGGCCTCGCCGGCCTCACCGCCGCCGTCCACCTCGCGGCGCGCGGCGCGGCGGTGCGCGTGCTCGAAGCCGATGCGCTCTATCCGGGCGGGCGTTTGTGGGGCGGGCCGCTCCGGCCTCACGCCTCACTCCCTGGCGAAGCCGGGGAGGGGGGCGAGGCCTACAACGCCGTCGCCGTCACCCTCAACGGCGTCACCCGCACTTTCTACTCCGAGCACGGCATCCACGGCCTCTGGAACAACTACAGCAACCTGCGCGCCACGCTGGAGCGTTTTGGCATTGCGCCGGAGGTGATGCTCACCGAGGAGGAAGAGTGGATACACGGCGAAGGCGAACGGGTGCGCCGGGCTGAGGTCGGCAGCGCGATTCACGGCGCGCGGCTGCCGCCGCCGCTGCACTATCTCGAAATGTTCACGCGCCCCAGCTTCCTCGGCCTGTTGGGCCTGCGCGACTGGTTGTCGCTGTTCGCCGTGTGGCGCAGCCTCCTGCTCGCCGCCGCTCTCGACCCGTTTGCGCGCAGCCTCCCGCTCGAAGGCCAGACCCTCGCCGATTTTCTGCGCGGGTGGTCGCCGCGCCTGCAGGCGCTGTTCGTCGGCCTGGCGCGCAGCGGCCTGGCCAGCCCGCCTGAAAAAATCTCGCTGGCCTCCTTCATCGCCTGCCTGCGCTTCTACACCCTGCTGCGGCGGGACTCCCTGCGCTTCACCTACTTCCAGACCGATTCCGGCACGGCGTTGATCGAACCGTTGGTGGAAGCGCTCTGCGCCCGCGAAGGAGAGTTGTTGCTGGGGGTGACGGCGGATCGGTTGGAACAAATGGAGAGTGATGGGTGGCAGGTGACGGGGGACGCCCCTCCCGACGCTCGACGCTCGACACGCGACACGCGTTGGAGAGTCCGCGCCCAAACCCGCCTCGGCCCGCGCACTTTCCTCGCGGATCACGTCATCCTGGCCGTGGACGCGCCCGCCGCGCAGCGCATCTTATGCGAGAGTCCCGCCACGCGCGCGGAAGCCGGAAAACTCACCTGGCCCGAAGGCCTCCCCGATGGCATCGTGCGCCTCTGGTTCGACGCGCGACCCCGCCCCGGTCCTGAAGGCGGCATCTTCACTGGCGACTTCATCGTGGATAACTTCTTCTGGCTCCACCGCATCCAGCCTGAGTTCGCCGAGTGGGCCAAAGCCACCGGGGGGAGCGCCATCGAGATGCACCTCTACCGCTCCGACGAATTCTTGTCCCAGCCCGACGCGGTCCTCCTCGCCCGCTCGATCACGGACGTTTACCGCGCTTACCCCGAGCTGCGCGGCTGCGTCATCCGTCAGACCCTGCAGCGCAACGCCGCCACGCACACGCGCTTGACGATAGACCGGCCCGAACGCTGGCTGGGCGTGCGCACCCCCTGGCCCAACCTGTGGGCCTGCGGCGACTGGGTGCGCGGCCCCTGGCCCTCGCTGTTCATCGAACGCGCCTGCGTGAGCGGCGTCGAGGCCGCCAATGCCGCGCTCGACGGGATGGGCCTCGAACCATTCCCCATCGCGCCCTATCCCGAGCCTGAATGGTTGGCCGCCAAAATCCAAAACTGGCTGTTGGGCGGCCGGGCTTTCATCCGTTCCATCCGTTGACCAACCTCAGGCTGGTATAATCATCCTCGATTATCAAGGAGGCTTCTCATGCTTACAAAACGCAAACTCGCCAAAGGCAAATTCCGGGTGATGTTCACCATGCTGCCCATCGAGGGCGTCAAACAGCTCAACCTGGTGGGCGACTTCAACAACTGGAGCATCACCCAAACGCCGCTCAAGCAGGCCGCCGACGGCTCGTGGAGCGTCGCGCTCACCCTCGACGGCGGGCGCCAGTACCAATACCGCTTCTTCGCGGACGGCCAGCAGTGGCACAACGACTGGCAGGCCGACGCCTATGTGCCCAATCAGTTTGGGAGCGATAACTCGGTGGTCAACTTGACCGTCGAAGAGCAACCGGCTAAGGCGCCGGCGAGGAAGAAAGCCGCGAGCAGGAAGAAGGCGTAGGCGCAATGTCTATTGAGGAAATATGAGCCGAGGAGGTGGAGCAATGGTTTCCGGTGCGCCTGCCTTTGAAGCGGAGACGGCTGAGCGGTTGATTACCGGCGAAGAACTGTCTAAGATGCCGGAGGCCGAACCGTGCGAACTGATTGAAGGGAGGATTGTGGGCATGAGCCCTACCAGCCATATACATGGCCGAATCGAAACCCGCTTTGCCAGCCGCTTGAGCAGTTTCGTGGAAGCGGCCAGGCTGGGACAGGTGTTAAGCGGCGAAGTCGGCATCTATATCCGCCGCCAGCCCGATACGATTCGCGCCGCCGACGCGGCTTATATTTCCAGCGCACGCTACGCTCAATCCCGGTCAGAGAGTTATCTCGACGTCGCGCCCGAATTGATTGTTGAAGTGCTTTCGCCAGATGACGCCTGGCAAGCCGTGATGCGGAAGCTGGCCGATTACTTTTCCATCGGCGTGCAGGTGGTGTGGGTAGCCGATCCGGAGGCGCGAACTGTTTACGCCTATCGGTCGGCCACGGAAGCCAAGCAGTTCACCGAAAGCGACACGCTCACCGCGCCCGAAATACTGCCCGGTTTTACCCTGCCGGTGGCCGAGTTGTTTGCCGTGTGAGGCCGGCGCCGTGGGGATGACATGGCTGACGCTTCTCACCTGCTCATCACCCCCGAGATCTTCCACGACCAGCCGCTCGAGCCGGGGCGGAAGGGGGACGAGGCGTTTTTCCGCTTCGAGGAATATGCCACCACCTTCGCGCGGCTGATCGCCTCGCCCCGGACGCGCACGCCGCTCGTCGTCGGCGTCAGCGGCAAGTGGGGCTCCGGCAAAACCACGCTGCTCAGGCTCCTGCGCGCCAAGCTCGACGCGACCGACCAGCCCTGGCCGCCCGACCTGACTAGAGTCCCTTTCCTGAACAACACGACCGAAACGGCGGAGGACATCCGCCGCTGCCGGACGGTATGGTTCAACGCCTGGAAGTACGCCGACGAAGACGCGCTGCTCGTCGCGCTCGTGCGCGCGATCCTGGGCGAGATGGCGCGCGGCGACCTGAACGAGAAATTCTGGAGCGCGGCGCTGAACAAGGACTTCCCGCGCCGCGACGTCCTGGCGACTTTCATCAGTGCGTTCAAAATCAAGTTCCCCGGCGTGGAGATCGGCTTCGACCCGGACAAGACCAAAACCGAGACGCCCTTCGCGACGCACGGTGCGTTCTTCGATCAGTTCAGCGCGGCCTTTGACCAACTGCTGGCGGTCTGGGTGCACGGCAAACTCGACGCGCAGAAGATCGAGCCGGAGAGGGGCGTGCTCGTCGTGTTCATTGACGACCTCGACCGCTGCCTCCCGGCTAAGACCGTGCAGGTGTTGGAAGCCATCAAGTTGTTCCTCGACAAGACCGGGGCCGTCTTTGTGATTGGCGCGGACGAAGACGTCATCCGCTCGGCGGTGGAGAGCCATTACC
>Ga0209751_10007143_pt1 | contig 10278 bp, 11 predicted proteins | sample RifCSP13_1_FD_184019 | JGI IMG/M metagenome (GOLD analysis project Ga0209751, IMG submission 184019) | Soil microbial communities from Rifle, Colorado - Rifle CSP2_sed 13_1 (SPAdes) (version 2) | ecosystem: Environmental > Terrestrial > Deep subsurface > Rock core/Sediment | place: Rifle...
CTCCGGCGCGCATGGAGGCGCCCGCCGACAAGGACGCCGCGCAAGATGCGACGGTTGGCGCCCGGTTCGCGGCCTTTGTGACCGACGTGCTCATTCTTGCGGGGATCGACGCCGCCGTCGTCTATTTCACGATGCAGATCTGTGGCATCGGCCTGGAAGATCTCGGCATCCTGCCCAGGGCGCCGCTGTTTGCGTTTCTCCTCGTCCAGAACGGCGGCTACCTCGTCGCGTTTACGGCCAGCGGTCAGACGCTCGGGAAGATGGCCGCAGGCATCAAGGTGGTCTCCGCTGAACCCCGTTCCTCGCTCGACCTTGGCCGTGCCTTCGTCAGAGAACTCGTCTGGCTCGTGCTCGCGGCGCCCATGGGCCTCGGGCTCCTGACCGTGTTGAGCCGCGATCATCGTGGTGTCCACGATCGCTTCGCCGGCACCCGCGTCGTCCGCGCGTCCCTCTAAGACTGTGAAATTCGTCTCGCTGGCGATCGCGACCGTATTCGGAATCGGGTACGTCCCTGTTGCCCCGGGCACGTTCGGCTCCATCGCCGGTCTGCTGCTTTGGATGGTGCTGCCAGCGTCGACCGTCGTGCAGGCTGCGGCGATTGTTGCTCTTCTCGTCGTGGGTTCGCTCGCTGGCAACGTGGCGGAACATCACTTTGGCCGTACCGACCCGCGGCAGGTGATCATCGACGAGGTGATGGGGATGCTCATCACCCTGTTTCTGAATCCCGTGGCCTCGAAAGGCGCGTTCGTCGGTTTTCTGTTCTTTCGCGCCACCGATGTCATCAAGCCGTATCCCGCCAATCGCCTGGAGCGGCTGCCGGGCGGCATCGGCGTCATGGCAGACGACGCCATGGCCGCCATCTATGCCAACCTTGCGCTCCGCATCAGCATCTGGTCATCTAGTCATCTGGTTATCGGGTCATTCAATTGATCAATCAATGACGGGATAACCAGATGACCACATGACCAGATGAAAGCCTGCATCATTGCGGTAGGCAGCGAGATGCTGACGCCGTTTCGCGTCGACACGAACTCGCTCATCATCACCGAGCGCCTGAACGCCATCGGGTACGACGTCCGGCTCAAGGTGGTCGTCGGCGACGACGCTCAGGAACTGGCGCAGGTGTTCGAAGGGGCGCTCACCTGGGCTGATGTCGTTGTAGTCAGCGGCGGTCTCGGTCCGACTGACGACGACATCACGCGCGAAGCGGTCGCCCACGTGCTGCAAGCGCCGCTCGAGGTTCATGAACACGTCGTGGAGCGGATTCGTGAACGGTTCGTCCGCCGCGGCATGGAGATGCCGGAGATCAACCGGCGTCAAGCGATGGCTCCGCGCGGCGCGGCGCTCCTGGACAACTCGAACGGCACGGCGCCGGGCGTGTGGATCGAACGCGGATCGACCGCGATCGTTCTGTTGCCCGGCCCGCCGCGCGAGATGACACCGATGTTCGAAGCGGTGATTCGCGACCGGCTGGCGGCCCGTGGCGGCGGCGCCGGCCTGTTCCGGCGGGTGCTGAGAGTCACCGGCCGTGCCGAATCGGACGTCGATACGCACGTCCAGCCGATCTACGGGCGATGGACGACCGCGCGAACGCCGATCGCCACCACGATTCTCGCCGTGCTGGGGCAAATCGAGCTTCACTTGACGGCGCGCGCGGAGAGCCGCCGAGAGGCAGACGCGGCGTTGGACGCGGCGGTCGAGGAGCTCAAGGCGGTGCTCGGTCCTGCCGTTTACAGCGCGGACGGCCGGAGCCTCGAAGCGGTCGTCGGCGATCTTCTTCGCGAGAGGCACCTCACTGTGGCGATTGCCGAGTCGTGCACCGGCGGGCTGCTGGCCTCGCGATTGACCGACATCCCCGGCAGCTCCGCGTACGTCGAGCGCGGCTTCGTGTGCTACAGCAACCGGTCGAAGATCGAACTTCTTGGCGTACCCGATGCGATGCTGACCGAGCACGGGGCGGTGAGCGACCCGGTGGCGCAGGCGATGGCAGAGGGCGCACGAGCACGAGCGGGAACAAATGTCGGGATCGGCATCACCGGCGTTGCGGGTCCAGACGGCGGCACACCGGCCAAGCCGGTGGGAACCGTCTCGATTGCCGTGGTCGTTGACGGCGAGACTCGCGTCCGCACGTTTCAATTTGTCGGCGGGCGCGAACAGGTGAAGTTTCAGGCGTCGCAGGCGGCGCTGAATATGTTGCGGCTGATGCTGGGGGCTGGGGGCTAGGAGCTGGGGTGCGACTGTTCGTCGCCATCGACCTGGACGGGCGCGCGCGTCGGGCAATCGCCGCAGTCCAGCGCCGCGTCGAGAAGGCGCTCGGGGCCGATCGATCGATACAGCAGGTCGATCCCGTCCACATGCACCTGACGCTGGCCTTCCTCGGTGAGATCGCCGAGCCCGACGTGCCGGCCGTCGTCGACACGCTCTCAGCCAATATCGATGTGCGCCCCTTCGCGGCCGAGTTTCAGGGTCTGGGCGTGTTTCCGCCGCGCGGTGCGCCGCGCGTCTTATGGCTCGGCGTTGGTCGCGGCCGAAGCGAGACCATCCAAGTGCAGCGAGAGGTGGCCGGTCGTCTCGAACGGCTCGGCGTCACACTCGAGCGGCGCCCCTTTCATCCGCATCTGACTCTGGCCCGTTGGCGGACTTCACGTCCTGCCGATCGGCACCGCGTGCTCTCCGCCGAGCCTCGCGCCGCCGTCGCTCGGGTGCACGTGGAGCACGTCACGCTCTACCAAAGCCGCCTGTCGCCGGTCGGGCCGACTCATACCGCGCTGACGCGTGCTAACCTGACGTAATGCCGACGATGGCGATCCTCGTGGCGTATGGCATCGGATCGACGCCCTTTGCGTGGCTGCTCGCGCGGCGCTGGGGCGGGCGCGACTTGCGACGCGTCGGCAGCGGGAATGTCGGCGCGGCGAACGTGTTTCGGGCGTCCGGTGTCACGGCGGGGGTGCTGGTCGCTCTTCTCGATGTGGCCAAAGGCGCCGCCAGCGTTGTTGTCGCCGACCGCATGGGTGGTGGTGCCGGCACGGCGGCCGCGGCGGGGATGGCGGCGATCGTCGGGCACATTTATCCCTTCTGGCTGCATTTCCGCGGCGGCAAAGGCGTCGCCACGGCTTGCGGCGTGTTCGCGATCTTGACTCCTGCCGCGGCAGCGCCGGCCCTCGCCGTCTTTGTCAGCACCGTCTGGATCACGAAGTACGTGTCGCTCGGATCGGTGCTCGCATCGCTGGCCCTTCCGCCGATTGCGTACGCGACGGGCAGCTCTGAACCTGTGGTCATCGTTGCGTGCGCTGCGAGTGCGCTGATCGTGTTTCGACATCGCTCGAACGTGGTGCGTCTGCGGACCGGCACCGAACGCCGCATCGGAGCCAGAGCGTAATGCGGACGATTGCCGTTGTCGGCGCCGGCAGTTGGGGGACCGCGCTGTCGGTTCATCTGGCGAATCAAGGACATCAGGTCCGTCTCTGGGGACGCGACCAACGGCTGGTCGATGAGATGCGTGTGCGCAGGGCGAACGCGGTGTATCTGCCTGACGTGACGCTTCCCAAAGGCGTGTCGGTCACGTGCGACCTGGATGAAGCGCTCAATCACGCTGATCTCGTCGTCTCCGCGGTGCCGTCGCATGGATGCCGCGCGGTATTGCGCGCGGCAGCGCCGCACATCAAGGCTGGGGCAACGATGGTCAGCGCGACGAAGGGACTGGAAGAGGAAACTCTGCTCCGGCTGTCAGAAGTGATCGCGGAAGAAGTCGGGCCGTCGCATCCTGTGGTCGCGCTGTCGGGACCGAGTTTCGCGGCCGAGGTCGCCCACGAGTTGCCAACCGCCGCCGTCGTAGCATCGTCAGACGCCACGGCGATGGATATCGTGCAAGCAGAATTCCGGGGTCCCTACTTCCGGTTGTACGGGAGCGATGACGTCATTGGCGTTGAGATTGGCGGGGCACTCAAGAATGTCATTGCGATTGCGGCCGGCGTGGTCGAAGGGCTCGGGCTCGGCCGCAACGCGCTCGCGGCGCTTATCACGCGCGGGCTCGCGGAAGTGACGCGGCTGGCGTGCGCAGCCGGGGGCCGGCGCGAGACGCTGGCGGGGCTGAGCGGTCTCGGCGATCTGGTACTCACGTGCACCGGCGACCTGAGCCGCAACCGACATGTCGGCATCGAGCTCGCGCGCGGACGGCAGCTCGACGAGATTCTCGCCGGCATGAAAATGGTCGCCGAAGGCGTGCGGACCACGGGGGCCGCGCTGGCGCTTGGTATGCGGCACGACGTCGAACTGCCAATCGCGACGCAGATGGCGGAGGTGCTGGCGGGACGGGCCGATGTCCGTTCTGCGCTGGATACGTTGATGCTTCGCCGGCAACGAGCGGAAGCGGAGAACGCATGACTTGGTTACCCGATTTACCGTGAGCTTTGTTGGCCGCATTCGCGAGAGCCTCTCCCGCACCAAACAGGAGATCGTCAGCCGCTTCGATGAGATCATCCGCCAGGCCGACGAGCCGGAGCGCCGCTCGCGTCCGGTCGATGTCGAAACGCTCGACGCGCTGGAAGAGTTGCTGATCTCCGCCGATATCGGCGTCGCGGCGACTGGTCGGATCATCGCCGCGGTCAAGGCGAAATCATCGCGCGCGTCGAGCCTGCGCGACCTCGTGAAGGACGAGATCCGCGCGGTGTTTGCGGCCGCGGATCTTCCGGTTGCCGTGACCGCGCATCCCAGGGTGATTCTCATCGTCGGCGTCAACGGTACCGGCAAGACGACAACGGTCGGCAAGCTGGCCAACCTGCTCAAGCGCCAGGGTGAGAGACCGTTGATCTGCGCCGCCGACACGTTTCGCGCGGCGGCCGTAGAACAGCTCGAGATCTGGGCAAACCGCGCCGGCGTCGATATGATTCGCGCGCGGGAAGGCGCCGATCCCGCAGCGGTCGTTTTCGATGCGATCTCGTCGGGCAAGGCGAAGGGAAGGGATCCGATTCTCATCGATACGGCCGGGCGGTTGCACACACGCGTGAACCTGATGAACGAGCTCGAGAAGATCCGGCGTATCGCATCGCGTGAGGTCGCCGGCGCACCCCAGGAAGTGCTGCTCGTGCTCGACGCGACGGTCGGCCAGAACGGCGTCACCCAGGCGAGGGAATTCATGGATGCCGCCGGGGTCACCGGGATCGTGCTGACGAAGCTCGATGGCACGGCCAAGGGCGGCGTCGGAGTCGCGATTGCGCACGACCTGAAGCTGCCGATCCGGTATGTCGGCGTTGGCGAAGGTATCGACGATCTGGTGCCGTTTTCGGCCGACGAGTATGTTGACGGTCTGTTCGAGGAGAAGTGGTGACGGAGTCCGACTACATGGACCGCGCGTTGTTTCTGGCCGCGCGCGGCCGCGGGCGGACGAGTCCCAACCCGATGGTCGGCGCCGTGGTGGTCGCTCCCGATGGCGTGATCGTCGGTCAGGGATTCCACGCGCGGGCGGGGAAGCCGCATGCGGAGGTGCAGGCGCTCGGCATGGCCGGGGGGCGCGCGCGCGGGGCGACGCTGTACTGCACCCTGGAGCCGTGCTGCCATCAGGGCCGTACCGGTCCGTGCGCACCGCGCATCGTCGAAGCCGGCATCGTGCGCGTCGTTGCGGCGACTGTCGATCCGAATCCGGTCGTCGATGGCCGCGGCATCACCTATCTCCGTTCGCAGGGTGTGGACGTCGAGGTCGGCCTTCGAGAGGCGGCGGCCGTTCGCCTGAACCAGCCGTTTTTCACGTTGACGCGCGAAGGCCGGCCGTTTGTCATTCTGAAGGCGGCGACGAGCCTCGACGGCTGCATCGCGCGTACGCCCGGCGAACGAACCGAACTGACGTCTGCGGCAGCGAATCGACACGCGCACGGCGTGCGGGCCGAGGTCGACGCGATTGGCGTCGGCGTCGGCACGATTCTCTGTGACGATCCCCTCCTGACGGCCCGCGGCGTCTATCGAGAGGAGCCGCTCATTCGCGTCATCTTCGATCGCCGGCTCCGCACGCCTTTGTCGGCGCGCGTGCTCTCGACACGAGACGCCGGCCCTGTCATGATCGTGACGGAGGCGGCCGCCGCGGCGCGTGCAGACGTGCGTCAGCCTCTCGAGGACCGGGGCGCGGAAATCGAGGTGGCACGCGACGGTTCGTTCGGGGCGGCGCTGGAGCGGCTTGCCGCGCGGCAAGTCGGCTCGCTGGTGCTCGAAGGTGGCGCGGCGGTGCACGCGAGCGCGTGGGACGAAGGCCTTGTTGATTACGTGCGTCTCTACGTCACGCCGCACATCATTGGTCCAGACGGTCTCAAGTTGCTCGACGGACGGCGGTTTTCCTCGGCTGCGCTCGTGGAGCAGCACGTGGAAGCGCTCGGTCCCGATGTCTTGATAGAGGGATATGTTCACGGGCCTCGTTGAAGCGGTCGGGGAATTGATCGAACGCAAGCCGATGAGCGGCGGCTTTCGACTGCGCGTCGCCTCGCCGCTGGCCGAAGAGTTGTCACCGGGCGACAGCGTCGCGGTGAATGGCGTGTGCCTCACGGTCATCCTCTCGGACAAGGGGGAGGTTCACGCCGACGTCGGGCCGGAGACGGTGCGCGTGACGACGCTCGGCACGATCGCCCGAGGCAGCCTCGTGAACCTCGAACGCCCGCTGCGCGCGGACGGCCGGATGGGCGGCCACTTCGTTCAGGGGCACGTCGACGCGATCGGCCACATCGAGGAGCTGCGGGCCGACGCCGATTTTCACTGGCTCACCGTGGGTTTTCCCTCGCACCTCGCGCCCTTTCTCGTACACAAGGGCTCCATTGCGGTGGATGGCATCAGCCTGACGATTGCGGGTCTTGGCATCGACAGGTTCGATGTGCAGGTCATTCCCTTCACGATGACGAATACGAATCTGGGCCGTGCCGAGCTCCGCGACCGCGTGAATCTCGAAGTGGACATCGTCGGGAAGTACGTCGTACGCGCCGCAGAACTGGCGGGATTGACGCTGACGGGAGTACGACCGGGAGAGGTGACGCATTAACGCTATGAAGAGGAAGAAGACGCCAATCAAGATCGCGAAGGGCGCGCGCCACACGAGCCCGTTCGCCCGCATCGAGGACGCCATCGAGGCATTCCGCGCCGGGAAAATCCTCATCATCGTCGACGATGAAGAGCGCGAGAACGAGGGCGATCTGACGATCGCGGCGGACAAGGTGACGCCGGAGGCGATCAACTTCCTGGCGCGGTACGGCCGCGGGTTGATCTGCCTCTCGATGACGGCCGAGCGGCTCGACGAGCTGCAGATTCCGCTGCTCGTCCGCGACAACACGTCACGGTTCGAAACCGCCTTCTGCACCCCGATCGACGTCATCGGCCGCACGACGACGGGGATTTCGGCGTACGACAGGGCGGCCACCGTGCTGGCGGCCATCGATCCTCTGTCGCGCTCCGGAGATTTCGCGCGCCCCGGACACGTGCAGCCGCTGCGCGCGCAGCCCGGCGGCGTGCTGGTGCGCGCCGGCCAGACGGAAGCCGCCGTGGATCTGGCCCGAATCGCCGGCCTGTATCCAGCGGGCGTCATCTGCGAAATCATGAACGAGGACGGCACCATGGCGCGCGTGCCGGAGCTGACGAAGTTTGCGCGGAAGCACGGTCTGCTGATGATTACCATCGCGGACCTGATCAAGCACCGGATGCGGACCGAATCGCTGGTCCGGCGCGTCGCCAACGCCAAGCTGCCGACCGAGTTCGGCATGTTCCGCGTCTATGCCTTCGAAAATCAGATCGACCGGATGACGCATGTCGCGCTCGTCTGCGGCGAGATCGGGAACGGCAAGGACATGCTCGTCCGCGTGCACTCGCAGTGTTTGACGGGCGACGTGTTCCACTCCGCGCGATGTGACTGCGGCGCGCAGCTCGAGGTCGCGATGGAGCGCATCGCCGCCGAGGGACGGGGGGTTCTGTTGTATCTGAGCCAGGAGGGCCGCGGTATCGGCCTCACCAACAAGATCCGCGCGTACGAGCTGCAGGACGAGGGCTTCGACACGGTGGAGGCCAACGAGCGCCTCGGCTTCAAGGCGGATCAACGGGACTACGGCATGGGCGTGCAGATTCTACGGGAGCTCGGAGTCCGCTCGATGCGCCTGATGAGCAATAACCCGCGGAAGCTTGTCGGCATCGAAGGCCATGGCCTCTCAGTCAGCCAATGGCTGCCACTCGAGATTGCGGCGTCGGATGGGACGCGCAAGTACTTGAAGACGAAGAAGGAAAAGCTCGGCCACAGGCTCTCCTCCGTTTGACACCAGGTCGGCCGCTCCGCTACGATAAGCGATTGCGCTAGAGCAGGTTAGCGGCCAATGTTTGACTCCCTCAGCACACGCCTGCAGGACGTTTTCAAGACCCTTCGCGGGCAGGGGCGGCTCACAGAAGACCTGGTCGAAGCCGCGCTGCGCGAGATCCGGCTCGCGCTGCTCGAGGCCGACGTCAATTTCAAGGTCGTCAAGGCCTTCATTGACCGCGTCCGCGACCGCGCGATGGGGCAGGACGTGCTGCGGAGCCTGTCGCCGTCGCAGCAGGTCGTCAAGATCGTCCGCGACGAGATGGTGGCGCTCTTTGGCGATGCCGAAGGGGGCCTGCAGCCGACGACCAAACGCCCGCGCGTCATCCTGCTGCTCGGGTTGCAGGGCGCCGGCAAGACGACGACGGCTGGGAAGCTGGGGCAATGGCTGGCGAAGCAGGGACGCCATCCGCTGCTGGTCTCAACCGACGTCAAGCGTCCGGCGGCGATCGAGCAGTTGAACGTTGTCGGCCGGAAGGGAGGCCTGCGCGTGCACGATCCAGCCGGCCAGATGGATCCGGTGGCGCGCGCGAAGAGTGCGATCGCCGAAGCGCGGAACCTGGGCTTCGATGCGGTGATCGTCGATACCGCGGGCCGGCTGCACAGGAGGCCACGGAGCCGTCAGATCGCCTGTTCGTCGCCGACGCGATGACGGGGCAGGACGCCATCAAGAGCGCGGGCGAGTTCAATGCCCGGGTCGGCGTCACCGGCGTGGTCCTGACGAAGATGGATGGCGACGCGCGCGGCGGCGCGGCGCTGTCGGTGGTTTCGGTGGTCGGCGTGCCGATCGCGTTCGTGGGAAGCGGCGAGCGTCTCGAGGATCTCGAGCCGTTCCATCCCGATCGCGTCGTCTCGCGCGTGCTCGGCATGGGCGACGTGCTGTCGCTCATCGAAAAGGCCGAAGCGGCGATCAACCAGGGGGACGCCGAGCGGCTCGAAGAGAAGATCCGGTCGAACGAGTTCACGCTCGAGGACTTCCGCGATCAGCTGAAGACCATCAGGAAGATGGGGCCGCTCGATCAGATCATGGGGATGCTGCCCGGGATGGGCAGCCTCAAGGCGCTGGCTGAGAACAAGCCGGACGAGGGACAGATCACGCGGGTCGAGGCGATCATCAGCTCGATGACGCCGGATGAGCGGCGCAAGCAGCACATCATCAACGGCAGCCGCAGGAAGCGGATCGCGAAGGGCAGCGGCACGTCGGTCGAGGATGTGAATCGCCTACTGAAACAGTTCGTGCAGATGCAGAAGATGCTGAAATCGCTCGGCGGGATGGCCGGGCTCGCCGGCGGCGGCAAGAAGGGCCAGCGCCAGGCGATGCAGATGCTGCGCAGCCGCAGGTAGGCCTGCGGCGCTCGGAACGGCAGGACTAAAGTCCTGCGCCACGACTCCCCAGGCGCAGGTCTTCGGGCCTGCCGACAGGTGTGGCGCAGGTCTTTAGACCTGCATAACAGCGCAGCGAAACAGGCGCACGAGAACGAGCCTCGCGCGTCATTCAGGAGAAGACTGATGGTTGTTATCCGTTTGCGTCGGGCTGGTTCGAAGAAACGTCCGTTCTTCCGCGTGGTCGTCACCGATTCGCGCGCCGCGCGCGACAGCAGCTTCGTCGAGATCCTCGGACACTACAATCCGCGCACCAAGCCGGCGCTGGTCGATGTCAATCAGGAGCGCGTGGACTACTGGCTGAAAGAGGGGGCGCAGCCCTCGGATTCGGTCCGCACGCTGATGGCCCGGCATCTCAATCCGAAGCCCGCTGCCGAACCGGCGGCCCCCGCGAAATGAGCGCGGCGAGCAGCGGCACCGGTGTGAGGGCGGTCGTCGAGGTGCTGGCGCGCGCGCTGACCGACCGGCCAGACGATGTCTGCGTCGTCGAGACGGATCACAGAGGCACGACGCTCGTCGAGTTGTACGTCGCGCCGGACGATTTGGGCAAGGTCATCGGCAAGCAGGGTCGAACGGCGGCAGCG